>Ga0073907_1000712_pt1 | contig 49254 bp, 53 predicted proteins | sample GluameincwithD2O_FD_65483 | JGI IMG/M metagenome (GOLD analysis project Ga0073907, IMG submission 65483) | Mouse cecum microbial communities from Vienna, Austria - Glucosamine amended microcosms incubated with D2O | ecosystem: Host-associated > Mammals > Digestive system > Large intestine >... | reverse complement strand
GATTCTGTGAAGTTCGGGGACGGGCTTCCCGTTGTCTTCCATCGGCGCAACCGGGAGACCTGGAGGGCGACTATGGCGCTGGAGGATTGGCTGGCATTGTATGAGGCGGCGGACCGGAAAAATCAAGAAAATGTGGGAAAGGAGGTAGCGAATGACGGAACGGCAAAAACGGGTCTTGGCGGCGCTGTTGACCTCTCCGAGCAAGGCGGCAGCGGCGGAGGCGGCGGGCGTCACCGTCAGGACCGTACAAAACTATTTGAGTGACCCGGCCTTTCGAGAGGAATATCAAAGTGCCCTGGAAGACGTGGTGATGGATGCGGCGAAACAGGCAAAGCAATCTCTTTCCCCGGCCCTCTCCACGCTGCGCGAGATCACCGAGGACCGTGGAGAGGACGCACAGGCCCGCATAGGCGCGGCCCGCGCTATTCTCACCAGCGGGCTAAAGCTGATCGAAACGGCGGATATTCTGACCCGGCTAAAGGAACTGGAGGACGCAATAGCAGGAGGTCGCGATGGCTAGTATCGAAGCACGGCTTGCCGCCCTGGCGGCGGAGATCCGGCGGCGGCAGTTCGCCAATGATGGGCCGGTTGATGCCCTATCTCAAAGCTTGTTTGAGCTGGAGGGTGATCTTTTGGGCCTGGATGATCTGGGCAAGACCGCTTTCCTGGCAGAGTTGAACCAGGAAGATGAGGACGGGGCCGAAGGTGTGGGCATTGAACCGGAAACCCTGGAACGGTGGATAGCTGACATTCGGGAAAACAAAAAACTGATTTGGTAGAGGAGCTAATTTCATGAGTAAATACAAACATTTTGTCGAGAACCTGGACACAGCTTTTAAGACCGCACGGGAGAAGTACATGAACGCCTATGACGCCGTGAAAGCGGCAGAAAAGCGGGTTGAAGACGCCAAGACTGAAAAGGATGAGTATTTCAAGGGAGATGCCGACATCCACCGGGCCGAATGTGCGACGGCCCTTCGCAAAGCTGAAATTGTCTTTGAGCGCACAGCAGAGGGGATTTGGCCCGCCTTTGATGAAGTCCGGGACGAACTGACGGCAAAGCTGCGGGCGGAGATCCAGGCGGACACCATCGCCGCCCCGGAGGACATTGACCCCAACGGCATGACCTTGCTGCAATCCGGTATCCTGCGGGTAGATGAACTGGAATCCCTTGCGGAACGGTATGCCGAAAATTATACAATGCTGCGGATTCTGGGCCAGCATGCCAAAGCCGCCGCCGACAAAGCGGAGGACACAGATGCCCGGTGGCGGCTGGTGAATATCAGCCGGGCAGCGGGCAGAGACCCGAGCTTTGTTGCCTCCATCTCCAAGACGTGGGAGCGGCTGACCGAGGCAACGATTGAATCCTTCTGACAAACAAAGGGCCGGGGAATGATCCCCGGCCCTTGCTTTCTGCGAAAAATCGTGGTATTCTGACAGCAGGAAAGAATCATCTTTCAGCGCTGCCAGTAACGGCGGACGGTTGGCCCCTTGACAGGGGACACCTTCTTGCCCCCTGATCTTTGGAAAGGGGGCTGCCCTATGGTTACATACAGTGAGCTTTTCGCTTACTCCCTGGTTATCATCGGTATTTGCGGCCTGTTCATTCAGGCGTACAAAAAGAAGTAACCGCCCCTGTGCCCACAGTCCGGCGGTTACTTCTGTAACTTAGGCTAGGGCCAACCGTCTACCGGCAGCGCCCTTTCTATGCTTATTATAGGCCGTGTCGGCCCTTCTGTCAAGCCTCTGACTTCTTGTCAGGGGCTTTTTTCATTTTCCGGGCAATGCTGTCCCGCTGGGCCTGTGTCTCTACCGCTCTACCAACGAATACCGGCAAAGTCTCTCCCGCCGCCGGGGGAAGGTCCTCAAGCTCCGCCCAGGAACCAGGGCCGAAAATCTGGCGGTGTACTGCCGGGTCTGTAAGACGGAATCGGTTGTGGATATTCTTACTTAGGAAAACATCAGTGACTTGCATCTTGACTTGCACGCATCAAAAAAGTATCGGTTTTTTGGGCCATTTTGGAGCGTGTTTTCCAAGAGCGCGCAAAAAGAAAATCCCTTGTAAGCATTGCACCGCAATGACTACAAGGGATTTCCTTTGGTGACCCGGCGGGGATTCGAACCCCGGACCCACTGCTTAAAAGGCAGTTGCTCTGCCGACTGAGCTACCGGGTCACATCCTGATGAAATGGGCGCTGGGCGCGGCGCAGCCAGCGCCGTTTCCTGTTCCCCATCGGTCCGCAAACCAGAGGAGCGTTTGTGGACCGAGAGTGAAAAAATTTCCCGTCCGGCGCAATTTTCCGCCCGCAGGGCGGGAAACGGAGCGGCAAGGGGAATTTCTGAGCTGGCAGGGACGGCTGGACTCGAACCAGCGCATGAGGGAGTCAAAGTCCCTTGCCTTACCGCTTGGCTACGTCCCCATGTGCGGAAAAAGCGCGGGGACCGGGGAAATGCCCCGATCCCCTGCTTGTGTGGGGTGGGAGATGGGACTCGAACCCACGACACCCGGAACCACAATCCGGTGCTCTAACCAACTGAGCTACACCCACCACATATAACCGTCTGACTGCGTTTGACGAACGCCCAAAGGAGAGCCTGGCACGCCAGAAGGGACTCGAACCCCTGGCCTACTGCTTAGAAGGCAGTTGCTCTATCCGGCTGAGCTACTGGCGCGAATTTGGATGGAGCAGGTGACGAGAATCGAACTCGCATCCCCAGCTTGGAAGGCTGGTGCCCTGACCATTGTGCTACACCTGCATATGCCCTCCCTGGAAATTGTCAGCTTGGACATCATAACATGAAACCGCATATCTGTCAAGCGGTCTTTGCGGTTTTTCCGGAAATTTTTCTCATTCCCCCAAGGCCAGAAACGCCCGGAACAAAATCCGCCCCGCCGGACTGCCCTCCAGCCGCTCGGGATGCCACTGGACCGCCCACACCGGAAGACGCCGGTGGACCAGCGCCTCCACCACGCCGTCCTCCGCCCACTGGACCGCCCGAAGGCCGGAGCCCAGCCGGTCCGCCGCCTGATGGTGGGCGCTGTTCACCCACCCGCCGGACAGCGGCATGGGGGCGCCGGGGGCCCGCCGGACCGGATGGAGGCCGTCGGCGCCGCCGCGGGCGCCGTGGCCGGGAATGTCCTGCGCCAGCGTTCCGCCGAAGAAGACGTTGACGGTCTGAAGGCCCCGGCAGATGCCCAGCACCGGCTTCCCGGCGGCGGTGAAGTCCTGGAGCAGGGCCAGCTCCGCCTCGTCCCGCTCCGGGTCCAGATTTCGGGAGGCGGCGTTCGCCTGGCCATAGCGCCAGGGCTCCAGATCGCCGCCGCCGGGGAGAAGCAGCGCGTCCCCCAAAAGGGACCGCCGCTTCCGGCCGAACACCGCCCGGCCTCCCGCGGCCTCCACGGCCCGCCGGTAGTTGGGAAAGGACTCCGCCTCTCCATAGATGTACACGGTTTTCCCCATGCGCGCCCCCCCTTTGCTGCTTTAGTCTATGCGCCGGAGGGGCGAAACGGTCCCACAAAATTTTAAGCTTATTTTCAGCTTTGTGAATATTGACTTGGCGGGAGGTTCGTAGTATGATCTTCCTTGGTCCTGCTTTCAAGGAACCACGAGAGTAAACAGAATGGAGGAACCTCGAGATGAAAAAATGGATTGCTTTGATGATGACGCTTTTGCTCATTCTGGCCTTGGCCTCCTGCGGCGGAAACTCCGGCGGAGATTCCGGCGGCGGCAGCTCCGACAGCAGCAGCTCCGGCAGCGCCGGCGCGGGCAGCGGCGAGGTTCGGGCGGAGGACGGCTATGCCGAGGCCCGTATTGGCGATGTGGTACATTCCTATTTTATGGATTTCAGCGTGAACAGCGCCTATACCACCAGCGAGTATCACGGTCACACCGCTCCGGAGGGCAAGCAGGTCCTGGTGGTGGAGATGACGGTGAAAAACACCTTCAACGAGACGCTGCCCATGTATGACGATGACTTCCAGGGCCAGTGGACCGCCAGCTCCGAGACCGAGGAGTTCGCCTGGCCCATCACCGAGGGCGAGGACGGCAGCGACCTGGACACCGTGAGCGACGAGCAGCTCCCCGCTACCTATGAGCTGGGCGTCAACGAGTCCCGCACCGGCACCCTGGTCTTCGATGTGCCCGCAGATGAGAAGGATTTCTCCATTTCCCACCTGGAGCTCTTCGACGACAACAGCGAGGGAGACACCTTCTTCGTGTTCTTCACCGCCGAGGCAAAATAAAAGACGCGGAAAACGGAGCGGCTATGCCGCTCCGTTTTATCTTATCCAAGGAAGGAGCGGGCCAGGAGGAAGAGCAGGCAGGTATGAGCGGGATAGTATAAGTAGAAAAACCACTTCCATCCCGGCCCCTTCTCCCCGTTGTACCGGAGCATCAGCGGCAGGGCCAGGACCATCATCCACTGGACAGGGCCGTAACCATACAGCGCCTCGGCGCTGAACTGATAGACGCAGAAGATCAGGTAAACGGCGGCCAGGGCCTCCCGCCGGTCCCGGAGGAAGTACAGCGCCATGCCCAGGGCGATGAACTCGAAGCCGTACTCGTTCACCGCCAGGTTGGGGACCGCGCCGGTGAGCACGTCGCCGCTGAGGCCTCGGGTAAAGGGCAGCAGGAAGGGCAGAAGCCCGTAGAGCACCTGCGCCAGGGCGACGGCTCCCAGAAGCAGCCCGCCCCATTTCCGGTCCCGCTGGAACAGCTCCACGACGCTGATGAGAAGGCCCGTCAAAAAAAGGGGCAGGAAGATGTTGTGATTGCCATAGCCGTTCTCCGAGGGAAACCAGGCGTCCAGAACCAGGCCCAGGGCCGTCATGAACAGGCTCATCATGTAAAGGCGCAGGAGATAGCGCCTCCGGCTTCGGGTGTGGGCATAGCTCTGGGCCATGCAGAAGAGAAACAGGGGATAGGCCCCCCGGCCCAGCCAGCGGAACCACACCGGGGACGCCGGGAAGTAATATCCGATGTGATCCAGAGTCATCAGGACCAGAGCCGTCCACTTCAGGGAAAAGGCCGTCATGAAATCCGCTCCTTTCAAATGGTCAAATGGGAGACGGCATTGCCGTCCTTCACCATAACGGCGGGGCGGCGCGTTTTTCTTCAAAACGGGGCGGTTTTCCCGGCGGCTTCCGGTTGCCATTTCCCCGGAAGTTTGCTATAATTCCCAAAAGACGCGGCGGGACGAACCGCCGGATCGTTTGAATGTTTGAGAGGAGACGATGACAATGGATCGCTGTGCCTTGGCGTATCAGTATCACAAGGAAGGCTGGAACTGCGCCCAGTCCGTGGCGGGGGCCTGCGCGGACCTGGCGGGCCGGACGCCGGAGGAGGTTATGCCGCTGCTGGGCGGCTTCGGCGGCGGCATAGGCGGCAGTCACGAGGAGGTCTGCGGCGCGGTCAGCGGCGGCGTGCTGATTCTGAGCCTCTGCTTCCCCCACGCCCAGGGTGAAGACCAGGCCGCCAAGCGGAACATCTACCGCCTGGCCAAGGAGTTCCGCCAGAGGTTTTACGAGGTGTTTGGCCACAGCCGCTGCGGGGACCTGCTCCGGGCCCGGCCCGGCGTCACGGAAAAGAACCCCGCCGCCCAGCGCCTGGGCGTCACCGCCCACTGCGACAACATGATCGTCACGGCGGTGGAGCAGCTGGAGCGGCTGGTGCAGGAAGAACGGGAAACGGCGGCGCAGTGAGCCGCAAGCCACAACAGCGGTCCGCCATACGGCGGACCGCTGTTCGCCGGAGGGAATTTTGCGGATTTGCTGGAAAATGCTTCCCTTTTGTGAAACGCTGTGCTATAATACTTTAAAACCGCAAATACCAAAAGCGACGGGCCCGTCAGGACCCGCCTTTTATTACGGAAACACAAGGAGGAGCGCGCATATGAGCGGAGACGGGAAGAGGAGGCAGTTCAGCAGCCAGTGGGGGTTCGTGTTGTCGGCCGTGGGCTCCGCCGTGGGCATGGCCAACGTGTGGGGCTTCCCCGCCAAGATGGGCAGCAACGGCGGCGGCGCCTTTTTGATCGCCTATCTGGTGTTTATCATTCTCTTCGGCACGGTGGGCCTCTCCGCGGAGTACGCCGTGGGCCGCCGGGCCCGGACGGGGACTCTGGGCGCCTATGAAATGGCCTGGGGAACCCGGAAAAAGAGCCTGGGAAAGGCCGGAGGTCTTTTGGGCTGGCTGCCCCTGGCGGGGTCCATGTGCATCGCCCTGGGCTACGCGGTCATCATCGCCTATGTGCTGAAGGCCTTCGCCGGCTCCCTCACCGGCGAGTTGATGTCGGCGGACACCGCCGCCTGGTTCGAGAGCTTTTCCCTGGCGGATTACTCCGTGATTCCCTTCCACGCCGTGGTGGTGGTGGGCACGCTTCTGACGCTGCTGCTGGGGGCCAAGAGCATTGAGAAAAGCAACAAGATCATGATGCCCCTGTTCTTCGTCATCTTCCTCATCCTGGCGGTGCGGGTGGCGTTCCTCCCCGGTGCGGCGGCGGGCTACCGCTATATGTTCTCCCCCCGGTGGGAGGAGCTGCTGGACCCCATGGTCTGGATCTGGGCCATGGGACAGGCGTTCTTTTCCCTGTCCATCACCGGCAGCGGCATGATCGTCTACGGCGCGTATCTGGACTCGGCGGAGGATGTGGCCGCCCTGGCCAAGCGGACGGCCCTCTTTGATACCATCGCCGCTCTGGTGGCGGCCCTGGTCATCATCCCCGCCTGCTTTGCCTACGGGCTGGACGTGGGGGCGGGGCCCTCCCTGCTCTTCGTCACCCTGCCCCGGATTTTGCAGGACATCCCCCTGGGGCGGCTGTTCGCGGTGATTCTCTATGCGGCCATGATCTTCGCCGGGGTCAGCTCTTTGCAGAACATGTTTGAGGCGGTGGGGGAATCCCTGCTCCACAAGTTCCCGAAGCTCAGCCGGAAGGCCATGCTGGTGCTGCTCTGCGTGGTGTGCCTGGGCATCGGCCTGCACATGGAGCCGATCTTCAAGTGGGGTCCCTGGATGGACATCGTGTCCATCTATATCATCCCCATCGGGGCCACGCTGGGCGCGGTGAGCTGGTTTTGGATCATGCGCCGGGAGGATTTGCTGGACGAGGTGAATAAGGGGGCGGAAAAGGCCCCGGGGGCCTGGTGGTATCACGTCGGGCGGTATGTGTACGTCCCCTGCGCCGTGATTTTGTGCCTGGTGGCGCTTTGCATGAAGGTGGCCTTCTGAGTTTTCCGCCTTGGAAATGGTTCGCGGGGGCTGTCCTGGTCCGCCTGCCGGAGGCGCGGCGGTCCCGAACGGCGGGCGCGGAGGTTCGCGGCAAGGCGGCGGAGAGAAAGCGCTCCTTCCAATGAAGACGGCGGCGAGGCTTTTGCCTCGCCGCCGTTTATGATGGTCCGGAACCTCCGGTCAGATCAGGCCCTGAATCAGAATAAAGAGAATCAGCACCGGCAGCACAAACTGGAAGTAGGGCCACAGCCACCGGGGCATCTTGAGCCCCTCTCCGGTATTGCACTCCTCCAGATAGCGGTCATAGCCCCAGCCGCTCTTGCTGACGCAGAACAGCAGATACACCAGGGACCCCAGGGGCAGCAGCAGATTGCTGACCAGGAAATCCTCGCTGTCCAGCACGTCCCGGCCGCCGATGAGGTGGAGGCCGCTCCAGAGGTTGTAGCCCAGGACGCAGGGCATGCTGGCGATGAGAACGAACACGCAGTTCATCAGGGCCGCCTTCTTCCGGGACCAGCCGAAGTTGTCAATGGCGTTGGCCTGGAGGTTTTCAAAGACGGCGATGACCGTGGAGAAGCTGGCGAAGGTCATGAACAGGAAGAACAGCGCGCCCCACAGGCGGCCGCCGTGCATGTTGACGAATACCTTGGGCAGAATCATGAAAATCAGGGTGGGGCCCTGATCCGGCTGCACGTCAAAGGCGAAGCAGGCGGGGAAGATGATGAGGCCCGCCATCAGGGCGACAAAGGTGTCCAGCACGCAGATGCGCACCGCCTCGCTGGTGAGGGTGTTGTCCCGGCTCATGTAGCTGCCGAAAATCTCCATGGCGGCGATTCCTAAGCTCAGGGTGAAGAACGCCTGGTTCATGGCGGCGGTGAGGACGTGCCCCAGGCCGGCGTCCGCCGCCCGCTGGAAGTCGGGCAGGAGATAGAACTTTACGCCCTCCATCCCGCCGGGGAGAGTCAGGCTGTGGACGGCCAGCACCACGATGAGGCACAGCAGGCCCAGCATCATCCACTTGGTAATCCGCTCCAGACCCTTCTGGAGGCCGAAGCTCACCACCAAAAAGCCCGCCAGCACCGTCATGGCCATCCAGGCGGTCATCTCCAGGGGATTTCCCAGCATGGAGAAGAAGACGCTGTCCACCGCCTCGCCGCCAAGGCCGGAAAAGGCCCCGCCGGCGAACTTGAAGAAGTAGCCCAGCATCCAGCCGGAGACGGTGGTGTAATACATCATCAAAAGGCAGCAGCCCGCCACGCAGAACCAGCCGTGAATGTGCCACTTGCCGCCCGGCTTCTGAAGGGCCTGATAGCCCTGGACGGCGCTCTTGCGGCTGGCCCGGCCCACCGCCAGCTCCATGGTCAGCACCGGCACGCCCATGATGGCCAAAAACAGCAGGTAGAACAGCACAAACACGCCGCCGCCGTTGGCCCCGGCGACATAGGGGAATTTCCACACGTTGCCGATGCCGATGGCGCAGCCCGCGCTTACCAGAAGGAAGCCCAGGCGGGATTGAAAACGCTCCCGTTTCATAAATTTCTCGTTCCTCTCTCGTATGTTTCGTTGCAAAACCCACAGGCGGAGAGACCGCCCCGGGCAGGTTCTCTTATGATAACGGGCATCGGAGGAAATGTCAATGCTTATTCGAGGAGGAAACCGGCCCCGCAGTCAAAAAACAGGGCTTTTTTCTTTCCGCCCGCCGTGGTATACTGACCCGCAGGAACCCAACCCGCCGGAAAGGAGAAGCCCATGAAAGACTGCCGGACCCGTTATCCCATCCTGCTGATTCACGGCCTGAACTGCCGGGACGACTGGATTTTCCCCTATTGGGGCCGCGTCACAGCGATTCTGACGGACCGGGGAGCCCGGGTCTTCCTCAGCGGTCAGGACGCCTGGGGCGGCATCCCCGGCAACGCCGGGGCCCTCCGCCGCCGCGCCGGGGAGATTCTGGCGGAGACGGGAAGCGAAAAGCTGAACCTCATCGCCCACTCCAAAGGCGGGCTGGAGGCCCGCTACCTGATCTCCACCCTGGGCTTCGCCTCCAGGACTGCCTCCCTCACCACCATCTGCACGCCCCACCGGGGATCGAAGGCGGCGGCGGAGTGGCTGGGGCGGGAGCGGATCGTTCGCTTGGCGGGCCGGGGGATGGAGCGCTTCTGGCGGGCCCGGGGGGACCGGGACCCGGACTTCCTGGCGGCGGTGACCGCCCTGACGCCGGAGGCCATGGCCCGCTTCAACGCCGAAAACCCGGACAGCCCCCTGGTGTACTACCAGAGCTGGGGCGCCCGGCTGGACCGGGCGGGCTGGGACCCTATGGACCGCGTCCAGCTCTGGCTGACCAGGGCCGATGCCCCCACGGACGGCCTTGTGTCCCCGGAGTCCGCCGTCTGGGGGAACTACCGGGGGACGCTGGAGGGCGTCTCCCATCAGGACGGCGTGGGAGGCCGGCGGCGGAAGCGCCCCGGTTTTGACGCCGGGGAATTTTACATCCGCCTGGTTCGGGAACTGGCGGAGATGGGCTTTTAGGGCCTGTTCCCATAAGACAGGCCCTAGCGCGCCCCGGCTTCCGCGGGACCGGGAGGGCCCCGCGGAAGGGCGGAGGGACGCGGCCGGAAGGAGGACGGAATGGAACGATACGCGCAGGCCGCCCCGGCGAAGGTCAATCTGGCCCTGGACATCCTGGGCCGCCGGCCGGACGGTTATCACGAGATGCGCATGGTGATGCAGACGGTGAGCCTCTGCGACGCCGTGACGCTGGAGGAAGGGGAGAAGGGCTTCACTCTCTCCGCCCGGGGCATCACGCTTCCCGCGGGGAAGAAGACGCTGGAGCAGCAGGCGGCGGAGGCCTTCTTCGCCGCCCTGGGGCGTCCCCTGCCGGCCCTTCGGGTGACGCTGGAGAAGCGAACGCCCGCCTACGCGGGCCTGGGGGGCGGCAGCGCCGACGTGGCGGCCCTGCTGCGGCTTCTGCGGCAGCGCTGCGCGCCGGACATGCCCCGGGAGGAGCTGGAGAAAATCGGCGCCCTGACGGGCAGCGACATGCCCTTCTGCGTCCGGGGGGGCACCGCCCTGGCGGAGGGCCGGGGAGAGATTCTGACGGACCTCCCTCCCCTGCCGGACTGCCGCTTCGTTCTCTGCAAGCCGGACTTCGATCTGCCCACGAGACCGATGTTCGCCCGGCTCCGCTTGGACGGGGACCGCCTCCGCCCGGAGGTGGATGGCATGATCTCCGCCCTGGACCGTGGGGACCTGGCGGGGGCGGCAAGGTGTGTGGGGAACGTGTTCGAGACGGTTTTGGAACCGGAGGAGCGGCGGGAGATCGAAGCCGTCAAGGAGACCCTTCTCCGCCGGGGGGCCCTGGCCGCCGCCATGTCCGGCTCCGGCCCGGCGGTGTTCGGCCTCTTCGCCCCGGAGGCGGAGACCGCCGGAGCGGCGGAGGAGCTGCGGCGGCGGTACGCCCAGGTCTTTGAGGCGGAGCCGGTGCGCCGGCTGCTGGAATAGGGGAGGACCCTCACAGCAGGACCGGCACCTCGCTGCGGATGCGCAGACTCTTTGGCGTGACGGCGCAGTCCCAGGCGCAGACCCGCACGCCGTGGGCCGCCGCCTCCCGCAGGGCCGCGCCGAAGGCGGGGTGGGTCTCGTCGTTGGGGGCCACGCTGCGCATGGTTTCCATCTGGACCACGAAGAACAGCGCCGCCCCCAGCCCGGCCTCCGCCGCCCTCTGGAGCTCCCGGAGGTGCTTCACGCCCCGCTCCGTGGGAGCGTCGGGAAAGCGGGCCGCGCCGCCGTCCTCCAGCGTGACGCCCTTGACCTCAATCAGGAAGAGACCCCGGGGACTCTCCACGCAGAAGTCCAGCCGGGAGTCCCCGTAAACATATTCCCGGCGGAGGACCGCCCCCGCCGGCAGCCGGGGCTCCAGCCACTCGGCAAACACCCGGTTGGGGGCCTGGGCGTCCATGTTCACCAGCAGGTCCCCCTTTTGCACGGCGATGAGGTCGTAGGCGGTCTTCCGCTTGGGGCTGGCGTTTTTCTCCAGATAGACGGCGGCGCCGGGGACCAGCAGCTCCCGGCAGCGGCCGGTGTTTTTCACGTGGACGGTTTGGACGGCCCCCTCCGCCTCCACCTGGGCGACAAAGCGGTTGGGCCGGCGGAGGAAGCGGCCCGGGACAATGTTTTGATAGTGCATGACGGGCTCCTTTCCGGCGGGGAGGCGGAATCTTTGGCAGGTTCTTAACAGGCGGATTCCCTGCTTTGCTCCCCGAATTCGTAAAATTGTACCATGTTTTACTCCTGACGTCCAGCCTTTGAGGGGCAGGGAAAAAACCCCTGATAAAATTTCCGCAAAGTCATTGTTTTTTTCTTTAGAAGTTGATACAATAGCCCTGCATCACATTTTTTGGGAGGGAAGTTATGGAACCTTCAAGTCTGTTTGTCTGCCTGATGGGCATGGGCACCGTGTTCTTCGGGCTCGTCTGCCTCATCGTCCTGACGATGATTATGGGCAAGATCGTGGGCAGCCGCGCGGCTCCCGCCGTCTCCGCCCCCGTCCCGGCTGCGGCGGCCCCCGCCGCCCCGGAGGGCAACCGCCAGGAGATCGCCGCCGCCGTTTCCGCCGCCATCGCGGAGGAGCTGGGCACCGGCATTACGGGCATCCGCATCGTATCCATGAAAAAACTGTGAGAAACAAGAAGGAGAGAGCGTTATGAAAAAGTACAAAGTCACCGTCAACGGCACGGCCTATGAGATCGAGCTGGAGGAGCTGACCGGCGCGGCTCCCGCCCCCGCCCCCGCTGCCGCGGCCCCCGCCGCCGCCCCCGCCGGAGGCGAACAGGTCACCAGCCCCATGCCCGGCACCATCCTGGACGTGAAGGTCACCCAGGGCGCTTCTGTGAAGAAGGGCGACGTGCTGATGATCCTGGAGGCCATGAAGATGGAAAACGAGATCATGTGCCCCCGCGACGGCAAGGTCGCCTCCATCCATGCCGCCAAGGGCGCGGCGGTGGAGTCCGGCGCGCTGCTGTGCGTCATCCAGTAAGGCGCTGGAGGGTTTCAAATGGAAGCTATTCTGGATTTTGTAAACAGCTCGGGATTCGCGCTGTTTGCCCAGGGGGACAACTGGAAGTGCCTTTTGATGCTGGTCATCGCCTGCGCGCTTCTCTACCTGGGCATTGTGAAGAAATTTGAGCCGCTGCTGCTGGTGCCCATCGCCTTCGGCATGCTCATCACCAACCTTCCCGGCGCGGAGATGTACCACGAGATTTTCTTCGCCGGAGGACACATCCACTGGGACCTCATCGGCGGAGCCCCCGTCACGGCGGAGTTCCTGGCGGAGCTGAAGGCCGTGGGCGTCGCCGACGCGGTGCTGGCCACGGCCACGGCGGGCCAGTCCATCACGCCGGGCCTTATCGACATTCTCTATCTCGGCGTGAAGCTTGGCATCTATCCTTGCCTGATCTTCATGGGCGTGGGCGCCATGACGGACTTCGGCCCCCTGATTGCCAACCCCAAGAGCCTGCTTCTGGGCGCGGCGGCGCAGCTGGGCATCTTCATGACCTTCGTGGGCTGCCGCCTCTCCGGCATTTTCACCTCCGCCCAGTCCGGTTCCATCGGCATCATCGGCGGAGCGGACGGCCCCACCGCCATCTACGGCGCGACCAAGCTGGCCCCGGAGCTGCTGGGCCCCATCGCCGTGGCGGCTTACAGCTACATGGCCCTGGTGCCCGTCATCCAGCCCCCCATCATGCGCCTCCTCACCTCCGAGGCGGAGCGGAAGATCGTTATGAAGCCCCTGCGGCAGGTCTCCAAGACCGAGAAGATCATCTTCCCCATCATGGTGGCCGTGTTTGTGGCGCTGCTGGTGCCCTCCGCCGCTCCTCTGATCGCCTGCCTCATGCTGGGCAACCTGTTTAAGGAGTGCGGCGTGGTGGAGCGTCTGAGCAAGACCGTGCAGAACGAGCTTATCAACATCGTCACCATCTTCCTGGGCGTGTCCGTGGGCGCGACGGCCACGGGCCGGACCTTCCTCAGCCTCCAGACCATCGCCATCATGCTGATGGGTATCGTGGCCTTCGGCTTCGGCACCGCCGGCGGCGTGGTTCTGGCGAAGATCATGAACCTGTTCCTCAAGGAGAAGATCAATCCCCTTATCGGCTCTGCCGGCGTCTCCGCTGTGCCCATGGCCGCCCGGGTCTCCCAGGTGGAGGGTCAGAAGGCCAATCCCAGCAACTTCCTCTTGATGCACGCCATGGGTCCCAATGTGGCCGGCGTCATCGGCTCCGCCATCGCGGCGGGCGTGATGATCTCCTTGTTCGGTTAATAGGAGGTAGTATAAATGGCTATGGAATTCCTCTCTAAGAAACCCCTGTATATCACCGATACCATCCTTCGGGACGCCCACCAGTCCCAGGCGGCCACCCGGATGCGGGTGGAGGATATGCTTCCCGCCTGCGAGGTGCTGGACTCCATCGGCTACTGGTCCCTGGAGTGCTGGGGCGGCGCCACCTTCGACTCCTGCATGCGCTTCCTCAACGAGGACCCCTGGGAGCGTCTGAGAAAGCTCCGCAAGGCCCTGCCCAACACCAAGCTCCAGATGCTCTTCCGGGGCCAGAACATCCTGGGCTACAAGCACTACGCCGACGACGTGGTGGACGCCTTCTGCCGGAAATCCATTGAAAACGGCATCGACATCATCCGGATTTTCGACGCGCTGAACGACGTGCGGAACCTGGAGCAAGCCATCAAGTCCACCAAGAAGTACGGCGGCATGGTGGAGGCCACCCTCTCCTACACCATCTCCCCCATTCACAACGAGGAGTACTTCGTCAAGCTGGCCCTGGAGCTGGAGCAGATGGGCGCGGACGTAATCTGCGTGAAGGACATGGCGAACCTGCTTCTCCCCATGGACGCCTATAACCTGGTGAAGAAGCTGAAGGAAACCGTGAAGATTCCCATTCACCTCCACACCCACAACACCACCGGCACCGGCGACATGGTGTATCTCATGGCGGCCTACGCCGGCGTAGACATTGTGGACACGGCCCTGAGCCCCCTGGCCAACGGCACCGCCCAGCCCGCCACGGAGTCCCTGGTGGCGACGCTTCAGGGCACCGTCCGGGACACCAAGCTGGACCTGAACAAGATGAGCGAGGCCGCCGCCCACTTCCGCAAGGTCGCCCAGAAGCTCAAGGAGCAGGGCAGCCTGGACCCGAAGGTGCTGAACGTGGACACCAACACCCTTCTCTATCAGGTGCCCGGCGGCATGCTCTCCAACCTGATCTCCCAGCTCAAGCAGGCGAACAAGGAGGAGAAGTATTACGACGTGCTGGCGGAGATTCCCCGGGTCCGCAAGGACTTCGGCTATCCCCCGCTGGTCACGCCCACCAGCCAGATCGTCGGAACCCAGGCCGTTATGAACGTGGTGGTGGGCAAGTACAAGACCTTCCCCAAGGAGTCCAAGGGTCTTCTCCGAGGCGAGTACGGACAGGTCCCCGGCGAGGTCAACGAGGAAGTCCGGTCGCTGGCCGGCATCAAGCCGGAGGACGTCATCACCTGCCGCCCGGCGGACCTGCTCCAGCCCGAGGTGGAGAAGTACCGGGAGGAGTTCAAGGGCATCGCCAAGAGCGACGAGGACGTGCTGTCCCTGGCCCTGTTCCCTCAGGTGGCTCCGAAGTTCCTGGCGTGGCGGGATGGTCCCCATGACGAGCCCGCCGCCGCTCCGGCTGCCGCCCCCGCGGCGAAGGCCGCCCCGGCGGACCCCAACGCCGTGCGGGAGCTGTTCGTGGAGTTTAAAGGATAAAACTCGGTCTGTTTTGGAAAGGAGTGTAACACAATGCCGGCTGAGAACGAGCGAAAAGATGTTCAGAAAGCCATGGCCTACGATCTTATTCGGATTTTTGAAAGGGACCCGGATAAGAGTTACACTGCGAAAGAATTGAAAGAGCTGATCGACGCTTATATCTCCGGGGTAATGCAGTAATTTGCACAAAAAGAGGACGGTATCGTAAGATGCCGTCCTCTTCTTTTACCAGTAGTTGTAGTGAAGCTCATAATTGTCGATGGCCAGCTCCAGGGTGTCCAGCACGCCGCCGCCGCCGTCGTAAAGCGTTACAGTTACTGGCAGGTCCGCGTGAAGGACACCCCGGACCCCGTCTGAGGCCCCTTTGGTATAGACGCTGTACCAGTTGTACGCCGCCCCCTCCAGGCCGGTGTTGACCCCCCAGACGCCCCAGGTATCCGCGTCCTCCTCCCGGTAATAAAAGGAGAACAGGGAGTCGCTGATCTTCTCCCCCTGATAGGCGAAGGTCTTTTCCTCCCCGAGGGTCTGCTCGTATTCCCCGGTTTCCGGGACGTATGTCCGGGTGGTCCTCCGGGCCGTCACCTCCACGGAGGCGGAGGCCGCGTCTGCGAACTCCCCGGCCACGTACAGCGTCCCGTTCAGGCCCATGCACAGGGCGCCCCGGCTCATGTTCAAACTCCGCCGGTACTCCGGCCAGACCTCCAGGCCGTGGCGGGTAAAGTCCGTGCTGATATAGGTATCCCCGGTGCGGGCAATCAGATAGGTGACGTGATGGGCGAGAAAACGGTTGCTGTAGCGCATGGAGCTTTTCTCCACCAGCACCGGCTCCAGGTCTGAGAGGAGATACTGCCGCTCCACCTGGTCCAGCATCCCCCGGACCGTGTAGGGCGGAAAGCCCAGCATTGTATAGACCAAGACCCCCAGCAGGGCGCACAGCGTCAGGTTCCGGGCCGTCTTTTGTCCCCGCGTCAGCTTCATGACGCCACCTCCCATTCCACCCGCAGCGTCCAGTCCTGTCCCGAGAGGGGATAGGAGACCTCCGCCCATTGGGGCGGGCCGTCCAGCACCAGCTCCACCGCCTGGTAGTAACGGGTCCAGCCGGAGGACGCCGCTTCGGCATTGTAGACCCAATACCGGCTCTCCGGCCAGGTCCAGGCGGCGTTGTCACGTTTGCAATGCGACAGTTCTCCCCGGTCGTCCCGCCAGGTTAAAAACCAGCTTCGTGTGCCGTACCAGGGTTCCGTCCCCAGGGGGTCCCGCATTTGAAGCCATAGCCGGACCTCCGCCACGGTGTGGCCGTCCTCCTCCGTCACGTCCCCCGGCGCGGCCCAGAGGACGCCGTGCACCAGCTCCACCTTCGCCGCCGAGGCGGGAGGTTCCTCCCAGGAAAGCTCCCCGCGTGCGCGCTCCGCCAGGGAATCCCAGCCGATGGTGTGAAACAGCGTCACCAGGGCCAGAACCGCCAGGGCCCAGGCCAGCCACCGGCTTGCCTCCCACAGCCAGCCCAGCCACGGCTTATGGACACGGTCCAGGGCCCGGCCCACCTCCTGGGCGCTGCCCATGGCGTTCAGCGCCCGCTCCGCCGCCAGATCCGGAGGGCGGCCCAGGCGGAGAAGGTCTTTCACATGGTCCTCGTAGTGGACCCGAAGCTCCGCCTCAATGCCTTTCCGGTCCGGACGGAAACGGACCTCCTGGCACACGGCGTCCACCCAGATTTGAAACGCGTCTCTCATGGCCCCACCCTCACGCCTGGGCGGCGCTGTTCACCACCGCGTCCACCTGCTCCCGGAAAACCGTCCACTCCTCTTTTCGCCGCTCTAGGGCCCGCCGGCCCTTCCGGGTAACGCGGTAGTACTTGCGGGTCCGTCCGCCCTCGACCTTCTCCCGCACCGTGACCAGCCCCTCCGCCTCCAGGCCGTGGAGAATGGGATACAGCGTCCCCTCCTTCAGCTCAAAGACGCGGTTGGACCGCCGGGCCAGCTCCGTAATCATCTGGTAACCGTACATCTCCCCGCCGGAGAGGAGGGAGAGAATCAGCAGCGTCGTGCTGCCGCTCATCAGGCTTTTGTCAATTTTCATGGCGCGCCTCCTTGCCAGCATACCTCGGTCATCTATGTTCATTATACATAGATGACCGAGGCTTGTCAAGGGGCGGAGGCGGAAATGAAACGCGCCCCCGGAGGCGGTTTCGTCTCCGGAGACGCGCTGTGATCGAAGAGCGCGGCCTTGCGGCCCCCATTTTCAGGTGTAGGACCGCTCCACCCGGACCTTGGCCTGAAAGCTGCTGTCCAGGGCCTGAACGGCGCTTTGGATTTTCTCCTCCACCTCCTGGTCGGTGAGGCGGAAGTCGAAGGGCACCGCCGCGTCGAAGACCAGGTGCGCGTGCCCGTTCCGGGGCACCACCCGGAAGTCGTGAATGGTGATGCCGCTGTCGATGCAGCGGACCAGGGTCTCCACCCGCCGGCGGGTCTCCTGCGTGACGCCGTCGTCCGTGGCCACGGGGTCCATGTGGATCACCGCCTCGCAGCCCAGGCGCTCCCGGAGCTCCCGCTCCACATGGTCGATGCGGCTGTGAAGCTCCAGCAGCTCCCCCCCGGCGGGGACCTCGGCGTGGAGGGAGATCATCCGCCGCCCGGGGCCGTAGTCGTGGACAATGATGTCGTGGACCCCCAGGATGGGCGGGTGGGAGAGGACCAGGGAGCGGATTTCCTCCACAAACTCCGCCGAGGGCGGCGTGCCCAGCAGGGGGTCCATGGTGGTCTTGGCGGCCTGGAGGCCGGACCAGAGGATAAACAGGGCCACCAGCAGTCCGCCCCAGCCGTCCAGAATCAGGTCCGTGTACCGCTCCGCCAGGGAGGCGGCCAGCACCACCGTTGTGGCGGCGCAGTCGCTGAGCGAGTCGATGGCGGCGGCGGCCATGGCGGTGGAGCCGATGCGCCGGCCGATCCGGCGGTTATAAAAGGCCATATAGAGCTTTACCAAAATGGCGGCGCAGAGCATGGCCGTCACCTGCCAGCCCCCCTCCGCCGGAACGGGGTGGAGAATCTTGCCCACGGAGGACTGGGCCAGCTCGAAGCCCATCAGAAGAATCAGCATGGCCACTACGAGACCGGACAGGTATTCCATTCGCCCGTGGCCAAAGGGGTGGTCGTGATCCGGTTTCTGCCCCGCCAGCTGGAAGCCCAGCAGCGTCACCAGAGAGGACCCGGCGTCCGAGAGGTTGTTGACGGCGTCGGCCACCACGGCGATGGACCCGGCGGACAAACCCGCCAGCAGCTTGCCCAGGAAGAGCAGCAGATTCAAAAAGACGCCCATGCCGCCGCAGAGAATTCCGTAGCCCTTGCGCAGCTGGGCCTCGGATGTTTCCTCGGGTTTGAGAAAGACACGGGCCAGTATGGCGATCATGGAAGTACCTCCTCGGAAGGGATTTTGCGCAAACAGCACAGCGTATGCTGGAAAGCGGCGGTTTGACACCGCCGCTTCAGGGGCGCTTCCCCGGCAGCACCAGCTTCATGTGACAGCACAGGCCGTCCAGGTCCTGGTCCGTGGCGGCGGGGAGACGGAGTCTGGCCCCGCAGTCCCGGCAGATGAGGTCCACGGCGGACCGGCGGATTTCCATGCCATAACGGTTGCTGCCGCAGGCGCAGGCGATGCCCCCGGGGCGGGCGGCGATGTCCCGCAGCTCGGAGAGGACCTCATACATGATGACGCTGTCCAGAAAGGCCTCGTCCCCGTTTCCCTTCCGCTCCTTCTCCGCCAGGATGGCCAGCTCCCGGAGCTGACGGTCCACCGTTTCCTCCGGGCCGATGAAGCAGCAGAACTGCTTCGTCCCGGCGCAGGTCAGGGCGGTTCCGGCCCCCTCCAGCACCCGCTCCGGCGGGCAGACGGCGGTGTGGGTCCCGCCGCAGAGCCCGCAGGGAACGGAGAGATGAAACCGCTCCCCGTCGAACTCCGCCCGCAGGGCGGAGCCGCCGCAGCCGCAGTCCACCTCCGCGCCGGAGGCCTCCAGGGCAAAGACGGAACGGGCTTTCAGGACGGGTTTCCCGCATTGGGGGCAGAGATAGCCAAAGGTCCGCATCTCCTCGCGCATGGCGCAGCACTCCTTCCAGCCGCCCCGGCGGAACCGGAGCGGACGGTATAGTTAGAATATGTAGTATACCATGTTTCCCGGCGGCCGTCCAGAATTTTATGTTTGGAACTCGTTAAATTTTTGCCGGCGGGTCCCGCCGCCCTCAGAGCGCGCAGAGGCTCACGGCCCAGGCCAGCCCCCCGGCCAGAAGAGCCTGAACCGCCTTTCCCAAGACGACGTTCCGAAGCCGCAGGCCGCTGCCCTCCAGCACCGCCGCCGTCTGGCAGAGGATGGAGACGCCGCCCCAGCCCGCGCAGGCCGAGGCCAGGACAAAGCTCAGGCGGTCCGCCGCCAGCAGCGGCGTCAGGGAAAAGAGCTCCCAAAACCCTACCAGCCCCGCGGCCAGAGGGCCGCCCAGGCTTGCCAGAGGGCTGGCCAGAACGAAGAAAAACAGAACGAAGCCGCAGACCGAGAGCATGCTGCCGCAGGCGCTCCGCACCCCCTCCACAAAGGCGGCGGGAAGGGAGAGCGCCTGATAAGAGGCCGCCCTTGGCGGACAGGGACGCGGGGCGGGGCCCCTTCCTCCCCGGAAGAAAAAGCCTGTCAGCAGGGCGGAGAGCAGGTGAATCAGCCACAGGTACACTCCCAGCCGGGGGCTGCCGAAGACCCCGCCCCCCAGAACGCTGATGAGAAACACCGGATTGGAGTTGTTGCAAAAACCCAGAAGCCGCTCCGCCTCGGCGGCGGTGAGCAGTCCCTTTTTGCGGAGCTCCGCCGCCGTCCGGGCCCCGATGGGATAGCCCCCCACCAGCCCCAGCAGCAGGGCGGACCCGGCGGAACCGGGGAGGCGGTAGAGGCTCATCAGCCCCGCCAGCCGGGGAGCGGCCCACTGGCCAAAGCCCAGGGACACCAGCATGGTGGACACCGCCATAAAGGGGAACAAAGCGGGGATGACGGACCGGCCGCAAAGCGCCAGCCCCGCCGCCGCCGCCCCGCGAACCTGGGCGGCGTCCGCCAGAAACCAGATTAAAAGACCGCAGAGAACCAGACAGCCGCCGGTCCGCCAGCGCGTGTTCATAAGCCTCACCTCGTGGAAGGTTTATGCGCCGGGAGGGGGGAACATGTGCGGCCCGGCGGAAAAGAGAGGGGGACAAGCAGAATTTGGACTGCCGCCGCATAGAAATCTCTTGAGGTGAGCAATATGGAGCGCAATCGAAGGGACCGGGAAGGCGGCGTGCTGACGGCAGTGGCGGAGCTGTTCGACCTCCCGGCGGACGTGGTGGCGGGTTTGCCCAGGCTGGAAATGGTGGGAAGCCGCCAGCTGTACCTGGAGCATCACACCGGCCTTTTGGCCTATACAGAGGAGCAGATCGACGCCAACACCGCCGCCGGGGTCCTTCGCATCAAGGGGGAGCGGCTGACCCTGATGGCCATGACGGCGGGAGAGCTGCGGGTGGGCGGCAAGATCGACTCGGTGGAGTGGGTGGGGCCATGCTGAGGGGGATGGTGAACCTGCTGCGGGGGCAGGTCCGGGTCCGGGCGGAGTGTGCCTTCCCCGAGCGGGTGCTGAATCTCTGCGGGGCCCAGGGGCTGGCCTTCTGGGACTTGGAGTGGGAGTCCCCCACCGCCTTCACCTGCCGCCTGTCCCGCAGGGACTGGAAGGCCCTCCGGCAGGCGGGGCGGAACCTGGACTGCGCCTTCTCCGTCATGGGGGTGGAGGGAGCGCCCTATTTTCTCCTGCGCTTTCGCCACCGGCAGGTTCTGGCGGTGGGGCTGGCGGCCTGCGCCCTGGGGCTGTTTCTGGGGTCCTTTTTCATCTGGGAGTTCCAGGTGGAGGGCAACGAGACCGTCCCCACGGAGCGCATCCTACGGGCCCTGGAGAAAAACGGCGTGGGCCTGGGGACCTTCGGCTTGTCCCTCAACGGGGAGGACATCCGGAACCACGTGCTGCTGGACGTGCCGGAACTAAGCTGGATCGCCGTCAACGTCTCCGGCTGCCGGGCCAGCGTCCAGGTGCGGGAGCGGACGCCGCCCCCCGTGATGATCGACCGGCGGGAACCATCCAACCTGGTGGCCCGGCGGGCGGGGCTGGTGCTGAAGGTCCAGACCATCGGAGGCGTCAGCTGCGTGATCCCCGGCAGCGCCGTGACGGAGGGGCAGATTCTGATTTCCGGCGTGGAGGACACGGACACCGTGGGGGCCCGGGTCCTGGCGGGCATGGGGAAGGTGGAGGCCCGGACGTGGTATCACCTCACCGCCGTCATGCCCCTGACGGCGATGGAAAAGCGCTATACGGGGCGGGAGAAAACGGGAATCTCCCTGGTATGCGGGACCCGGCGGATAAAATTCTTCTCAAACAGTAGCATTGAAGGGACGGAATATGATAAAATAACCAGCAGGCATCCCTGCACCCTTCTGGGCATTCCCCTGCCGGTGACGCTGGTAATGGAGAAATGGCGCTTTTACGAGCCCGTGCCCGCCCCCCAGACCGCCGCCCAGGCGGAGAAGGCCGCCGAGGCCATCCTCACGGCCCAGCTCCGGGACATGGTGGAGCCCTACGGCGAGGTGCGGTCCACCCTCTGCTCCTCCCGCCAGCGGGGGGACGCGCTGGTGGTGACGCTGTCGGCGGAGTGCCGGGAGGAGATCGGGGAGGCGGCGCCCATCTATACGGAGAATACGGAAGAAACAGACGCGTAGCGCCTGAAAAATACGGGAGTGAAGACTTTGGAACAACGGATCAGCATCGAGCGGCTGGAGCAGGCCATCAACATCTTCGGGTCCTTTGACGAGAACATCCGCCTTTTGGAGCAGGAGTTCTCCGTCACCGTGGTCAACCGGGACAGCGAGCTCCGGGTGGAGGGAGAGGCGGAACACGTGGACCTGGCCTGCAAGGCCGTCCAGGCCCTCCTCACCCTCTCCAGCCGGGGGGAGGCCATCGGGGAACAGAACGTCCGCTATGTCATCAGCATGGTCCGGGCGGGGAAGGAGGAGAAGATCGCCGAGCTTGCCGGCGACGTCCTGTGCATCTCCGCCAAGGGCCGGCCCATCAAGCCCAAGACCATCGGTCAGAAGGACTACATCGCCTCCGTTCTGAAAAACACGGTCACCATCGGCGTGGGCCCGGCGGGCACGGGGAAGACCTATCTCGCCGTGGCCGCCGCCGTCCAGGCCTTCCGGGACAAGCAGGTGAACCGCATCATCCTCACCCGTCCCGCCGTGGAGGCCGGGGAGCGGCTGGGCTTTCTGCCCGGCGACCTCCAGAGCAAGGTGGACCCCTACCTCCGGCCGCTGTATGACGCCCTTTTCGACATGCTGGGGGCGGAGACGTACCAGAAATACCTGGAGCGGGGCAGCATCGAGGTGGCCCCTCTGGCCTATATGCGGGGCCGCACCCTGGACGACAGCTTCATCATCCTGGACGAGGCCCAGAACACCAGCCGGGAGCAGATGAAGATGTTCCTGACCCGGCTGGGCTTCGGGTCCAAGATCGTCATCACCGGCGACGCCACCCAGATCGACCTGCCGGACGGGAAGACCTCCGGCCTGAAGGAGGCCATGCGGGTCCTTCGAAACGTGGAGGGCATCGGCGTCTGCCAGCTGACCAACGCCGACGTGGTGCGGCACGTCATGGTCCAGAGAATTGTACAAGCCTATGAGGACTATGAGACCCGGAAGAACAAGGAAAAGGGGAAGAAGCGATGAAGCGGCACTATATCCCCGTCACCGCCGGGGGCCCCGGGGTGAACGAGAGCCAGAGGGCTTTCATCCGCAAGGCCGTCCGCACGGCGCTGGCGGCGGAGGGGGTGGATTTTCCCTGTGAAGTGGACGTGCTTGTCACCGGCGACGAGGAGATCCGGGCCCTGAACCGGGAGACCCGGCAGGTGGACAAGTCCACAGATGTGCTGAGCTTCCCGGCCTTCGACCTTTGCCCGGGGGAGCTGCCGGGACCGGAGGACGCGGACCCCGGCACAGGGCTGGTGCCCCTGGGGGACATGATGATTTCCCTGGAGCATGTGGCGGCCCAGGCGAAGGAGTACGGGCACTCGAACCGGCGGGAGCTGGGCTATCTGGTGGTCCACTCGGTGCTGCATCTGCTGGGGTACGATCACATGGACGAGGGACCGATGAAGGCGCAGATGCGGGAACGGGAGGAGGCCATCCTGGGGGAGCTTGGAATCACGCGGTAGTCAGGCCCGGAGGGAATCGGACAGCCCCTGCCCGGTGCGGAGGCCCGGGAGAAGGGCGTCAGATTGCCGTCCGTCTGCCAAGGCGGGAGCCATCCGGCATCCCAGCCGCAAAAAACCGCCAAGGCAGCGGCAGCGGAAAGAGGAGAAAGCCGATTCGACATCCACCACCACCCCGCCCGCCAGGGCGATCGCCCACCCCCATCCGGCGGATGGATAACCGAATCCCCCGGCATTGCATAAGCTAAACCGAGGTGATTCAAATGCTTCTACTGCAAGACGGCGTCATAGCCTTCTTATCCGCCGTAGGCCTGACCACGATTGTCTGGGCCGCCGCCGGGGCCCTGCTCCGCATCGGCGGCCGCCCGGCCATCCCGGGCCTTTTGCTGGTTCTCCCCCTCCGGGGCGAGGCTCTGGCCATGGAGGCGGACGTCCGGGAGCTCCGCCGGGTCCAGGGGGGCCTTCCCGGGGCGAAAATCATTCTGGCGGACTGCGGCCTCACCGCCGACGGTCAGGCCCTGGCCCGCTATCTGGCGGCGCGGGAGAAAAACGCCGCCCTGGTCCCCGCAGGGGAGATTGCCGCGGAACTCTGAGTCCGCCTGGAACGCGAAAAAGAGAGGACATTCCAAATGGAAGAGCAAATCTGCCGGGAGGGCACGGTACATAGCGTCATCTTTCAAAACGCTGAAAACGGCTATACGGTCCTCCGCCTCCTTACCGAGGAGGGGGAGGTCGTCACCGTGGTGGGGTGCATCCCCTGCGTGGCCCCCGGCGAACATCTCACCGTCTCCGGCGTCTGGGAACAGCACCCCCAGCACGGAGAGCAGCTCCGGGGACTGGAGATGGAGCGGAGCCTGCCGGAGGAGGAGGAGGAAATTTTCAGCTACCTCTCCTCCGGCGTCATCAAGGGCGTGGGCCCCGCCACCGCCCGGAACATCGTGAGCCGCTTCGGGCCGGAGACCTTCGACATACTGGAGACCGCCCCGGAGCGTCTGGCCACGGTGAAGGGCGTCACCCATCGGAAGGCCCAGGAGATTGCCGAGGGCTTCCGGCGGCACATGGGCCTGCGGCGGCTGATGGCTTTTCTGGCCCGGTATCAGCTGCCCCCGGTGCTGGCCATGCGCCTGCGCCAGCAGTACGGGGACGCCGCTCTGGAAAAGCTGCGGGAGAATCCCTACCTTCTGGCGGGGGACGGCTGCGGCGTGGAGTTCTCCGTCGCCGACGAGATCGCGCTGAGCATGGGCTTCGAGGCGGACAGCGGGCAGCGGCTGGAGGCGGCGGTGAGCTTTGAGCTGGGCCACAATGAGAACAACGGCCACGTCTTCCTGCCCCGGAACAAGCTCATTGCCGCCACGGCCCAGCTGCTGGAGTGCGGCGCGGACCGGCCGGAGCTGGCTCTGGACGCCTTGATTGACCGGGGAGTGGTGGTGCAGGAGCGGGTGGCCAACGTGGACGCCTGCTACCTCCGGCGGCTGTGGGAGGCGGAGGTTTCCGTGAAGCAGCGGCTGGGGGCCCTGCTGGCCGCCGTGCCGGAGGGCCGGGTCTCCGCCGCCCGGACTGTGGACGAGCTGGAGCGGACCCAGGGCGTCACCTACGCCCCCCAGCAGAGAAAGGCCGTGGAGCTGGCGGCCAGGGAGAGCGTGCTGATTCTCACCGGCGGCCCCGGCACCGGCAAAACCACCACCGTCCGGGGCATCGTGGCCCTCTTCCAAAAGATGGGGCTGGATACGGTCCTGGCGGCCCCCACGGGCCGGGCGGCCAAGCGCATGAGCGAGCTCACCGGCATGGAGGCCCAGACGGTTCACCGCCTCCTGGGAATGAGCTGGAACGAGGATGCCCGGCAGGTGACCTTCTCCAAGACGGAGAAGGAGCCCCTGGAGGCCGGCGCCGTCGTGGTGGACGAGATGTCCATGGTGGACCTGCCCCTGTTCTCGGCGCTGCTCCGGGCCCTGCGGCCCGGGACCCGGCTGGTGCTGGTGGGGGACGCGGACCAGCTGCCCTCCGTGGGGGCGGGAAACGTGTTCTCGGACCTCATCCGCAGCGGACGGGTGGAGACGGTCTTCCTGCGGGAGGTCTTCCGCCAGGCGGAGCAGTCCGCCATCATTCGCAACGCCCACACGGTGAATCAGGGGGGCTCGCCGGACCTGGCGAATAACCAGGGGGACTTCTTCTTCCTCTGCCGCCGGGACCCGGAGCGGGCGGTGAACACGCTGGTGGAGCTGTGCGAAACCCGCCTGCCGGAGAACATGGGCATTCCTGCGGACCAGATTCAGGTGCTGACCCCCACCCGGAAGGGCCCCACCGGCACGGGGAATCTGAACCGCCGCCTTCAGGAGGCGCTGAACCCCAAGGCCCCGGGGAAGCGGGAGCTGCTGTGGGGAGAGCGGCTTTTCCGGGAGGGGGACCGGGTGATGCAGACCCGGAACGACTACGACGTGGTGTGGGAAAAAGAGGACGGAACCGTGGGCACGGGGATGTTCAACGGGGACGTGGGAAGAATTGTGAAGATCGACGACTCCGGCGAGTGGCTGGAGCTGGACTTCGACGGGCGGCGGGCCGTCTACGGCGCGGAGCAGCTGAACGAGGTGGACCTGGCCTTCGCCCAGACGGTACACAAGGCCCAGGGCAGCGAGTACCGCTGTGTGGTGCTGGCGGCGATGCCGGCGGCCCCGTCCCTGATGGTGCGGGGAGTGCTGTACACGGCCCTGACCCGGGCCAGGGAGCTGCTGGTGGCCGTGGGGGACGACGCGGCCATCCGGGCCATGGCGGCCAACGACCGCCAGCAGCGCCGCTACTCCGGCCTCCGGTGGAGGCTGGCGCAGAGAGACGCGGAGTGATAAGCGGACGCCGCCGGAACAGACGGCGTCCTCCAAAGGGTTTGCGGGGTTCGGGATAACGGATAACCGCTCTGGCATGGAAGGTTTATCGTGTTTTGCGATAGACCTTTTTTGCTGTGGACCTGTATGGGTCCCTTCAAGAAAAGGTTCCTCCATAGAATAAAGAAAAATGAACCCAAACGGGTTCTTTTGTGAGGTAATTATGGAGGAACAAAAAATCAAGCAGGATATCTGCATTGGCGCGAACATCCGGGCTATCCGCAAGGAAAGGGGACTGAAACAGACTGAACTGGTGAGTTTGCTGCAATTGGAAGGCGCTTCGATGACCAGGGAGGCCCTGGTCAAAATCGAGCGCGGCAAGCAGCATATCCAGGCGTCTCAGCTGCGGACGATCAAGCGCGTACTGGGCACCACCTATGAAGAGCTGCTGGAGCGGCGGAGCGCGCCGGGGCCGAAGGCATGAGGGTCTGGAGCGGTCTGCTGGACCTCTTCTTCCCGCCGAAGTGCCCCTTTTGCGGCAAGGTGCGGGACGCCGCAGGCGGCTGCCCGGCCTGTCTGGACGCGCTTGCGCGGACCGGGGAGGAGCGCGCCGTCCGGGAGCTGGCCCCCGGCCTCCGGTGCGCCGCGCCGCTCTGGTATGAGGGCGCCGTCCGGGAGGCCATTCTCCGCTTCAAGTTTCGCGGAGGCGTGTCCGCCGCCGGACCTCTGGGGGAGCAGATCGCCCAGACGGCGGCGGAGCACTTCGACGGCGAGTTCGACGGGGTGACCTGGGTCCCCGTCAGCTCCAAGCGCCTTCGCCGCCGGGGCTATGACCAGGCCCGCCTTCTGGCGGAGAGCGCCTGCAAGCTCTGGGGCGCGGAGCCGGAGCCCCTGCTCCGCAAGGTCCGGGATAACCCCGCCCAGTCCGGGCTGGAGAACGCCGCCCGGCGAAGGGAGAATGTCCGGGGCGTCTACGAGGCGTTGGGCAGCCTCTCCGGAAGGCGGATTCTCCTCATCGACGATGTGTGCTCCACCGGGTCCACCCTGGTTTCCGCCGCCGGGGCCCTTCGGGAGGCGGGCGCGGCGGGAGTGGTCTGCGCCGCAGCGGCGTTTCCCAGGCCGGAGGAGGAAAACAGGGGAGAAAAAGCGAAAGAATAGACTTGCATTCTGAGGGAACTGTCGGTATAATGTACCTTGTAACTTTATGGAATCCCAGGCGGTTTTCCGCCTATCATCTTTTGAACATCAGATAAATGGAGGAATTGCCCATGGCAAAGGACATCGGTATCGACCTTGGTACCGCTTCGGTTTTGGTATTTGTAAGAGGAAAGGGCATCGTTTTGAACGAGCCCTCCGTGGTCGCACTGGATAAAAACACCGGAAAGCTGCTGAAGGTGGGTTCCGAGGCCCAGGCCATGCTGGGCCGCACCCCCGGCAACATCATCGCCATCCGCCCTCTGCGGGAGGGCGTCATTTCCGACTACGACATGACGGAGCGGATGCTCCGGGAGTTCATTCACAAGGTGGCGGGGGTCTCCGTCTTCAAGCCCCGGGTCATCATCTGCGTGCCCTCCGGCATCACGGAGGTGGAAGAGCGCGCCGTCATCGACGCGGGCATCCAGGCCGGAGCCCGGAAGGTCTATCTCATTGAGGAGCCCGTGGCCGCGGCCATCGGCGCGGGCATCGACATCGCCAAGCCCGACGGGCACATGGTGGTGGACATCGGCGGCGGCACGGCGGACATCGCCGTCATCTCCCTGGGCGGCGTGGTGGAGTCCGCCTCTATCAAGATCGCCGGCGACCAGCTCAACGAGGCCGTGGTGAAGTATATGCGCCGCAAGCACAACCTCCTGGTAGGTGAGCGCACCGCCGAGGAGATGAAAAAGCAGATCGGCTGCGTCTTCCCCAAGGACGAGGAGGAGGTCATGGACGTGAAGGGCCGGTGCCTCCTGACGGGCCTTCCCAAGGTGGTGGCCGTCAGCTCCACGGAGATGATGGACGCTTTTGAGGAGCCGGTGGAGCGCATTATGGAGGCCATCCACTCCGTGCTGGAGCGGACCCCGCCGGAGCTGGTGGCGGACATCTCCACCAACGGCATCGTCATGACCGGCGGCGGCAGCCTGGTGTCCGGTTTCGACCGGCTGGTGACGGCCCGGACGGGCATTCATACCATGATCGCCGACGAGGCGATTTCCTGCGTGGCCCTGGGCACCGGCATGAGCCTGGAGACCCTGAACAACATGCAGGAGGGCACCATGAATCTCAGCCGCCGGAAGCAGATGAGCTGAAAGCGAGCGAAACAAAAGCCCGCCGGACAAGCAGTCCGGCGGGCGCGTAGCGTCAAAAGACGCGGAAAGACGGATTCGACGGGAAGGAAGAGAGTTACGAGAGGAACCCAGGAGGGGTTCCTTTCGTTTTCAATCTGAAGTTTTTCAAGCCTCTGGTTTGAAAAACTCGCTCCGGTTGGCGAAAAACGTTTCGCCGGCCGGAGCCCGCCGGACAAGCAGTCCGGCGGGCTTTGCGGCAGGAGGAGCGCGATGGATCAATTGGAACGCATTGCCCATATGGAGGGAATTTTGAACCGGGGCAGGGAGGCGGTGGACGCCCTGGAACAGGCCCTGGAGGACTATGCCGCCGTCCGGGAGGAGCTGGCGGAACTGGATGCCTATTACAGCGGGGACCTGTGGCGGCGGGACTATGACGACGACGCCGCGGGACGGATTCCCAAGGACCTGAAACGGGGCGTCCTCTCGGAGGACGCGGTCTATGACCTTCTCACGGACCGCGACCGTCTGCGCGGACGCCTGGAGAAGCTGGGGAGGGACTAATCCTTCCCCAGCCTTTTCAGCGTCTCCAGCGTTTCGGCAAAGTCCTTGGCGGTGGCGGAGGGATGGGCCCGCAGAAGGCGGAGAGAGCAGTGATAGGGCGCGGAGGAGCGGTTTTGCAGGGCGGCCTCCCGCTGGCGGACCCGGCGGATGACCTCCTCCAGCTCCGACCGGCGCGCCTCCAGGTCCTCGGGCTTCAGGTCGGGCAGGTCCTCCAGATGGTTCCGGCAGGTCTCCAGAGCGCCGGAGATGGTGGAGAGAATCTCCAGTTTGGAGGCGGTGAGGCGGCGGAGGGAGGCTTCCACCCGCTCCGTCCGGGCCAGGCGGCGCTCCTCCCGCTCCTCCTCCATCCGCTTTTGGAGCAGCAGCTTCTCCAGCTCCGTTTTCTCCCGGAAGCGGCGGAGATCATCCCTGGCGAAGGCGGCGTAGACCTCCGCCCGTTTCGCCAGGCGGCGCAGGTCCTCGTTCTCCTCGGCGGCCCGGGCCAGCAGGTCCCGCAGGTCCAGGGCGGCCTGGACGGAGCGCACCGCGTCCACGGTAAACGCGGCGGTGAGAAGGAAGGCCAGGGGGTCCACGCACAGGGCGGGAACCCGGGCCAGCAGCCGGGCGATGGGGGGATGGACAAACCGCACCAGCAGGATGGAGAAGAAGCCCCAGGCGATGGAACTGGTGAGGCAGATGTGACCGTTGAGGTTGAACTTCTGATTGGAGTAGTCCCAGTAACGGACCTTGAAAATCCGCTCCATCACGTCGCCGGTGGCGTACTCCAGAACCGTGGCGGCCAGCATGCCGAAGAGCCAGACCAGCCGGAGGTCCTTTGCCACGGGGATGGTGGCCAGAAGGATGAGAATGGCCCCGGAGCCATAGATGGGCAGCAGGGGGCCGTGGAGAAAGCCCCGGTTCACCCAGCGCCGCTGGCAGAGGGAGACATAGCAGGACTCCCAGACCCAGCCGCAGAAGCAGTAGAAGAAAAACAGCAGGACCCACTGGCCCGTGGTGTAGACGTGCATGCGCTCACTCCTCTTGAATTTGGTCCAGAAGTTCCCCGATGATCTGGTTGGACACCAGGAAGCCCCGGGGGGTCAGCCGCCAGCGGCCCTGCTCCCGAAGGGCGTAGCCCGCTGCGGCGCACCGGGTCAAAAAGGGCGCGAAGGGGGCGAAGGGGCGGCAAAAGCGCGCCTCCCACTCCGCCGCCTCCAGCCCGCGGACGGTGCGGAGGGACAGCATCAGCCATTCCGCCGCCCGGTCCTTGGGGGTCATGGCCTGGGACTCGGACAGGGACGGCACGCCGCGGAGGAAGGACGTGAGGTCCCGCTCCCAGGCGTACCGGCGGCCCCGAAAATCCGAGTGGGCCCCGGGGCCAAAGCCGGCGTACTCCCCCAGGGTCCAGTACTTGAGGTTGTGCCGGGACTCCCGTCCGGGGCGGGCGAAGTTGGAAATTTCATACTGCCGCCAGCCCCGGCCCTCCAGAAAGTCCGCGGTCTCCAGGTACATGTCCGCCTGGACCTCGTCCCCCGGCAGGGTATCCCGGCGGGCGTAAAGGGGCGTGCCCGGCTCGGCCTTGAGCCCGTAACAGGACAGATGCTCCGGACCAAGCTCCGCGGCGGCGGCGAGATTATCCCGCCAGCGGGGAAGGTCCTGCCCCGGCAGGCCGTAGATGAGGTCCAGGGAGAGGTTTTCAAAACCCGCCTGCCGGGCCGCCTCCACGGCGGAACGGACCTGGGTCATGGTGTGGACCCGGCCGATGGCCCGCAGTTCCCCGTCGGCGGCAGACTGCATGCCCAGGGAGATGCGGCTGAACCCCGCCCGCCGGAGGGCGGAGAGGGCCCCCGGGTCCCCGGCGGAGTCGGGGTTTGCCTCGAAGGTGATCTCCGCCTCCGGGGCCAGGGGACAGGCGGCGGAGACCGCCTCCAGCAGGACCGTCAGGCGGCGGGGGCCCAGATAGCTGGGGGTGCCGCCGCCGAAGTAGACGGTGTCCGCCTCATAGCCGGAGAAGTCCGCCTCCGCCAGCTGGGCGCGGAGGGCGGAGACATAGGCGTCCATATCCCCCTCCCGGCGGGGGAGGGAGTAAAAATCGCAGTAGACGCATTTTTGCTTGCAGAAGGGGACGTGGATGTAAATGCCCAGAGGTTTGCTCATAAAAGGGCTCCTTTTCTGAAAAACGCCGGTGTTCAGGAAGCTCCTCTGCCCAGCTTCCATTCCCAATGTTCAAAAGTCGGCTCGGCTTGACGGGAGGGGGCAAAACAGCGCCGGATATACTGGGCGGCCCGCCGTTCACAGGATTGGAATTGGCAGCGCTTCCATCTTCGCCGGTTCCTCTTGCTTCATAATGTCATCCATTATACCACGCATCTCCGCCTCCGGCAAGAACATCAGGCTCCCGGCACAGGCGGGGAATATTTCCGGCTCTGCGGGCAACACTATTTGGGAAATCCAGAACGAAACGAGGAAGTTTTCCATGGACATGTCTCCCAAGGAGTATCAGGCTTATGTGAAGCAGAAGGCCAAAAAGTCGCCCATCGTCAAGGATGTGGTCCTGGCCTTTGCCGTCGGCGGGGCCATCTGCGTACTGGGCCAGGCCATCACCAACGGGTGGGCCGCGGCGGGACTGAACAAGGAGGAGGCGGGCACCGCCGCCTCCTGTACGCTGGTGTTCCTCTCCGCCCTGTTGACGGGACTGAATCTCTACGGCAAGATCGCCCGCTACGGCGGCGCGGGGACGCTGGTGCCCATCACCGGCTTTGCCAACGCCGTGGTGTCCCCGGCCATTGACTTCAAGAGCGAGGGCTTCGTCACCGGCATGGCGGCGAAGATGTTCACCGTGGCGGGGCCGGTGATTGTCTTCGGCACCGTGGCCTCGGTGCTCTACGGCATCATTCTGAAGCTGTTCCGCCTTTGAGGAAAACCGCCCGCGCCGGATACCGGCGCGGGCGGCGTGGTTATTTGGAGGTGCTCCGCCTCTTCCGCTGGGCGGTAAAAATGTTCTCTGTAATCTTGTCCTGGTCGGCCTCGTTCAGCTCCAGGAACTGGCAGCCGTACTCCGTGGGGCCATCCTCCTTTTCGATGACCCGCAGCACCTGGCAGTACATGACGGAAGGGCCCCGGTCCTCCAGCAGCTTCACGGTGAGGAGGAGCTTGTCTCCCTCCCAGTACTGCTGCGTCGAGGCAATGCGGGCTCCGCCCACGCTGATGTTCAGCAGGCGGCAGGGGTGCTCGCCGGCGTTCCGGCCGCTGAATTTGGTGACGTTGGCCTCCAGGTTTGTGTCCAGGCGGAAGAAGGCCCGGTCGTTTCCCACCCGGACGACACTGAGCTGCGACACCAGCCAGATGTGCTTGGGCTGGGGGGTGATGACGCCCTCCATATACACAGCCTTCCGCTGGCGGTCATGATAGCCCCGGATGTGGACGTAAAGGGGCTGTATCTCCGACTGGTCCTTCAGTATGGGGTTATCGATCTCGGAGCACTGATGCAGCTCCGCCATGGTTCTTCGGGGATACATCAGCTTGGCTACAAAGAGAATCTGTCCGTCTATAGTGGTCACTTCCACCCGCATATGGGAGTAGATAGACACGTCGTCCTCCGGGACGGCGGGAGCGGGGGGCTTGTTCCCGGCGGGCTGCTTTTTAAAGATATCAAACAGTGCCACGATGCGTTTCTCCTTTGACGTTGGAATGTCACATCCATTATAGCCCAGGGAGGAACGGAAGGCAAGGGGTATTTCGCCGGGGGGCGTCCGGCTCTGGCCCTGCGCCGCGGAGCCGCACAGGCCGCCTTTGCATGGCCCAAATCTCCGAAGGGGACGTTCCGGTCCCCCGGAATACCGCAAGGGCGGAGGAACCGTGGTCCCTCCGCCCCGGGAGTCACTGGAACAGCTGGTTAAAGCGGTCCGCCGCCGCCGCGGCTTCGTCGCCCACCGCCAGCATGACGTAATTTCCGCTGCTGACAATGTGGGAATTGGTCTCCCAGCCCTCGATCGTCGCGGGATACCAGGCTCCGCCGGGGCTCGTGCCGTCTCCCACCTGGTAGTCAATCCGGGTCTGGAAGATGTCCTTCACCGCCTGGACGTCCTCCGCGTTTTCCACCTCCACCAGGGCGATCTCGCCTACGGCGGCGGAGATGGCGGCGGTGTAGACGCCGCACTGCTTGGTGGAAATCTCCGACAGGCCGGGGTAGTAGCTGTCCAGCAGCTCCGTCATGGTCTCGTCCTCCGTCAGGCTCATCAGCTCGGGCCACGTGTACTCCTGCCGGAGGGTGTTGTAGAATTCGGCGAGGTCGGCTCCCTCCTGGGACTCGCTTTCCGCAGGGGCGCCGGGCTCATTGGGGCAGTTCTCCCCAGGCGCGCTGGTGGAGGGGGCGTTCGGTTCCCCCTCCTCGGCAGGGGCGGTTTCCCCGTCCTCGGGAGTGCTGACCTCCGGGGCGCCGGGGGCGCCGTCCTGGGCGGGGGCGTCCTTGCCGCCGCAGGCGGCCAGGGACAGGGTCAGAGTCAGCGCCAGAATCAGCGCGAGAAGTTTCGTTTTCATACATAGTCTCCTTGTGTTGTAATCGTCTTGTGAATGGCTTCTGAGAGTATGACGGCGGCGGGAGCAAAAAAGTTCCCGCCCGGCGAAAAAATTTTCACCGGGCGGGAGAACCCAATTTCTTCAGGACTCTTCCAGCTGGAAGGCGGACTGGACGAAGGCGTCCACCTCCTCCAGGGTGTCAAAACAGGCGATGGCCACCTGGTTGCCCATGGTGCCGGCCAGGGCGTCGGGCATCCGGGTGAAGAGCCGGGCGTGATTGCCGCACCGGGCCTCCAGCTGGGGCAGGGAGAGCACATAGCGGTTCTCGTCCCGCCGCCCGGTGTAGACGCAGTAGCTGTGGGGACCGTCGTAATGGTGGCGCAGCCCGTCAAAGGCCACCATGTCCGCCCAGATCTGGTAGACGTCCACGCTTTGGCCGAAGTTCAGCATGTCGGGGGTATAGCCTCCGGCGGGACGCATGTTCACCTCCAGGGCCACGATGTCCCCCACCCGGCCAAGGCCCGGCTTGTCCGCCGTCAGGCGGAAGAACTCCAGGTGGAAAAAGCGGCTGGCCGCGCCGAAGGCCTTCAGCGTGGCCCTGCCGGCGGCCTCCACGTCGGCAGGGACCTCCTTATCCACATAGTAATACGTCGGCACGCCCTCGTTCACCATGTCCATAATGGAATTCCGGGTGATGTGGCTGGCGGCGAAGAGCACCTCGCCCCGGGAATCGCACACGCCGTCATAGGTGGTGACGGAGCCGGAGACGTACTCCTCCATCAGGTACTGCACCGGCGGCGGGTCCCGGAAGAACTGCCGCATGTCCTCGTCGTTCTTGAGCTTCCAGGTGGCGATGGCCCCCACGCCGTTGTCCGGCTTGACGATGATGGGATAGCCCACCTCGCCGGCGAAGGCCAGGCCCGCCTCCAGGTCCGTCACCGGCGCGTACCGGGCGCAGGGGAGGCCGGCTTTTTTATAGAAGGCCTTCATGGACATCTTGCTCTTGTACTTTTCGATCTCATGGGCCTTGAGCCCGGTGGTGATGTTGAAGTCCGTCCGCAGCCGGGCGTCCAGCTCCAGCCAGTATTCATTGTTGCTCTCCACCCAGTCGATTTTGCCGTACTGCCCGGTGAAGTAGCCCAGGGCCCGAAGAACCTGATCGTAGTCCTCCAGACTGTCCACCCGGTAGTACTCGCTCAGGGCCTTTTTCAAATCGGGGTGGAGCCCGTCATAGGGCGCGTCGCCCACGCCCAGGACGTTGACGCCGTTCTCCCGCAGGCGGATGCAGAACCAGCGGTAGGCCTCCGGGAAGTTGGGGGAGATGAAGACAAAGTTCATAGGGAGATTCCTCCTTCTATTTCTTGCGGACGATGAGTCCGGATGGCTGGAACGGGAATTGTTTAGCGCTTTATAGCTTTATAGCATTGAATTATAGTCCCTTCGCGGGAAAAAAGCAAGAGGGGAAATCAAGGGCGGTCCCGCCGGGCATGCGCAAGGGCCCCCTATGCCCGTCCGGGTCGGGACGCCAAAACCGGGGAGGCTTGCGCCTCCCCGGTTTCCTCAGCCATATTCTGCCGTCAGGCAGCCTTTTTGCAGGATGTGTCCCTCCGCCGCCTTCAGGAAGTGCTTCTTCCGGGCGTTGGAGCTCAGGCCCAGGACGCAGTCCAGGGTGTAAACCGTCAGCCGGTAGCGGTGACGGGACCAGGGGGGCGGCTTGGGCCCCGCGTAGCGGTGAATGCCGTAGGCCATGCCCTGGGCCGCCCCGCACTCCAGCCGCTCGTACTTGGGCAGACCGCCGGGGATGACCTCCCGGGCGGGAAAGTTCCACATTATCCAATGGGTGAAGCCCTTGAGAGGGTGGCTCAGGTCCTCCAGCGTGACGGCCAGGGTCCTGGCCCGGGGGGACAGATTCTCCAGCACGATCTCGGGGGACAGGTCCTTCCCCCGGCCGGTGTTGTCCCGGGGGAAGAAGCCGCCGTCCGACAGGCCGGGGCAGTGGAAGCGCAGAATCTCAATCTCCATAACGTTCTCAGTTCTTTTCTTTGGGCAGGATCAGGTTCAGCAGCACCGCCATCAGTGTGGCGATGACCACGGGGGACTTGCCGAAAATCATGGTGAAGCCGTCGGGGAACTGGCTCAGGGCCCCGCTGGCCTGGGAGACGCCCACGCCCAGGGCGGCGGAGAGTCCCACGATGGTGGTGTTCCGGGCCGTCAGGTTCTGGGAGGCGATGAGCTTCATGCCGGTCATGGCGATGGTGGAAAAGACGGTGATGGTGGCCCCGCCCAGGACGCACTGGGGGATGGTGGTCAGCACGGCGGCGAACTTGGGGGACAGGCCCGCCAGCAGCAAAAAGCCGCCGGTGAGGGCAAAGACGATGCGGTTGACCACCTTGTTGGTGGTGACGATGCCCACGTTCTGGGAGTAGGTGGCCGTGGGCAGGCCGCCGAAGAAGGCCGTGAGGATGTTGCTGGCGCCGTAGGCGATGATGCCGCCCTGGAGCTCCTGATCCGTGGGGTCCCGGTCCAGGCCGCCCACGGTGGTGGCGGTGAAGTCGCCGATGGCCTGAATGGAGTTGATGGCGAAGAGCAGCCCGATGGCCACGCAGGAGGGGAGGTCGAAGGTGACGCCGAAGTGCATCACCCGGGGCAGGGAAAACCAGGCGGCGGAGCCCACCTCGGCGAAGGAGACCATGCCGAAGAACATGGAGATCACATAGCCGCAGAGCATGCCGATGAGGATGGAGGCCAGCTTGCAGATGCCCTTGCCGTGGTTGTTCAGCAGCATGACGATGGCCAGGGTGAGAATGGCCACCAGCCAGTTCTGCCAGGAGCCGTAAACCAAAGCCTCCGTCTGCCCCTTGGTCTCCACCACCAGCTGATATGTATTGGCCGTGCCGCCGGCCATGTAGTTAATGGCCGTGGGATAGAGGGAGAGGCCGATGGTGAAAACCACCGTGCCGGTGATCACCGGGGGGAAGAGCAGGCGAATCTTCTTCACGAACACCCCCACGATCATGGCGACAATGCCGCCCACGATCATGGCCCCGGCGATGGCCCCCACGCCGCCGCCGGTGGAGGCGATGGCCTGCATGCTGGGAACATAGGCGAAGCTGACGCCCATGATGACCGGCAGGCCGGAGCCGAAATACTTGTTCACAGGGTAGAGCTGGATGATGGTGCACACGGCGGACATGACCAGAGAGGCCTGGATCAGAAGCACCCGGTCCGTTTGGCTCAGGCCGATGGCCCCGGCGATGATGATGGGCGGCGTGACGCAGCCCACAATCATGGCGACCAGATGCTGGAGGGACAAGGAGACGGCGGAGCCCAGCGGGGGAATGCCTCGAATCTGGAACAGCGTCTGCTGGTCAGAGGGGGTTCTCATAGCGGAGGTTCTCCTTCCTGTTTCTTTGTTCGTTTCTTGCGGCGGCCCTGAAAAGGTCCACCTTTTTTAGTTTACAGGAGCCGCGAAGGGATGTCAAGGACAAAACTTTACTCCTCCAGCTCCGCCAGCGCCCCCAGGCTCCGGCGGAACTCGCCGTCCACCAGGAAGCGGACCTCCTCCACCGCCTCCAGAGAGGAAAGGGAATGCTCCAGCGCCCGGAGGGCGGTCTGGACCGCCTGCTCCTCCGCTCCCTCCAGCAGGGCGGAGGAGAGGTTCGCGTAGCAGATGTCCTCCTCCAGCCACACGGACTTCACCTGAAAGCCCTCCGGCAGCGGGGAGAAGAGGTTCCGGCCCTCCGGCTTTTGCTCCAGGGCCCTGGCCACGGCGGAGACCTGGGTGTCGCCCTCATAGAGGTCCAGGGTCTGGGCGTCCGGGACCAGACGGCCCTCCTGGTCCAGGAAATAGAGGAGGACATCCACGGTGCTGACCACGTCCTCCCCCGGCGTCAGCAGCACCTCCCGGATGTTCAGCACCTGCTGGTCCCGATAGGCCAGCTCCCGGCCCCGAACGGTGATCTGGACGGAGGACACCTCCGGCACCTGGGAGAGGGTCATGGCGATGGCGCTGTCCGCCAGGGTCAGCGCCACGCCGGAAAGGCTCTCATAGGAAGGGGACAGGTCCACCTGGGCCCGATCCCCCGCGATGCGCAGGGAGAGCAGCGTGGTCCCGGCGGGGAGGGTGCTTTTCAGGGTCTCGTCGGCGGGGCCCTTCAAAAGCTCGTTTATCAGCGCCTCCGCCAGCCGGGGGGGCGTGCCGGTCTCCGCGTCGTATAAGTACACGGTCTCCGTGCGGAAGGGGGAGTCCCCGGCGGAATAGGTGAGGTCCGCCTCCTGGAAGTAGAGCTGATAGGCGGTCCGGGCCGGTTCCTCCCGCTGGCAGCCCGCCAGCAGAAGCGGCAGAAGCAGCAGCGGCAGCAGGCAGAGCCGGTGTCTCACGCGTCCTCCCTCCTCTCCAGGGCGGGCCAGCGGACGGTGAACACCGCGCCGCCCCCGGGACGGTTGGCGGCCTCCACGGTTCCGCCCCGGCGCTTCACCGTGTCGCTGACGATGGAGAGGCCCAGGCCCGTGCCTCCGGCGGCCCGGGACCGGGCCTTGTCCACCCGGTAGAACCGCTCGAAAATCCGGGGCAGGTCCGCCTCCGGGATGCCCGCGCCATTGTCCGCCACGGCGAGGATCACCTGCTCCCCCTCCCGGTTCAGGGAGACTTGGACGGAGCCGCCGGCGGCGGAGTACTTCACGGCGTTGTCCACCAGATTGTAGATGACCTGATGGGTCTCGTCCCGGGTCCCCAGGACCACGCACGCCCCCCCGGCGGAGTAGGTGAGGTCCACCCCCTTCTCCTGGGCCACCAGGGTCATCATCCGCATGGCCTGCTCCAGAACCGGCAGGATGTCCACCTCCGCCGGGGGGTCCAGCACGCCGCTGTCCAGCCGGGTGAGGCGGAGAAGGTCCTCCGTGATGCGGGAGAGGCGCTCCGCCTCCCGGCCGATGTCGGAGACGAATTCCTTGGTGGTCTCCGGGTCGATGTTGTCCGTCTGCAAGATGGAGTCCGACAGCAGCCGGATGGCGGCCAGAGGGGTTTTCAGCTCGTGGGACGCGTCGGAGACGAAGCGGCGCCGGGCGGTCTCCGTAGTCTGGAGGCGGTCCGCCAGGCTGTTGAATTCAAAGCCGATCTGGGCGATCTCGTCCCGGCCCCGAATGGCCGCCCGGTGGCTGTAGGACCCCTCCCGCACCTGCCGGATGGCAGTGAGGAGCAGGCCGATCTTGTGGGTCAGGGCCTTGGACAGCACCAGACTCAGCAGCAGCACCAGAACCCCCGCCATGGCGGAGAGGCGCAGCAGTGTCTCCTGAAGGCCGGAGAGGAGGGCGGCCTGCTCTGTGTCGTACTCATAGGCGTAGACCGCGCCGATAACCTGACTCTGGTACATCACCGGAGAGGAGGCCCGGCTTCGGAAGGCCCCCCGCTGGTAGGTGCAGCTGAACGCGTCGTATCCCTGAAGGGCCCGGACGATCTCCGTGTACAAGGCCAGATAGCCCACGGCGGAGCCGGTCTCGCGGGTGTCGTAGAGCACCCGCCCCGTGCTGTTGGTGACCAGGATGCGGCTCAGGCCCGCCTCCTCCGCCAGGGCCATGGCGTCGGCGACGTTTTGCTCCGTCAGGGGGGAGAGGCCGGAGAGGGCGTTCACCATGACGGAGACGCTGCTCTGGAGATTCGTGGCCTTGGAGTGGAACACCAAATCCTCGGACACCAGGAGGGGATAGGTATTCAGCAGCACCAGCACCGCCAGGATGACCAGGATGTAGCTCAGGCCGAAGCGGAACTGGAGGCTGCTCCAATAAGACCGTTCATTCCTTGAAATAATACCCCACCCCCCACTTGGTGCAGATGTGGTCCGGCTCCGCCGGGTTCTCCTCCAGCTTCTCCCGCAGGCGGCGGATGTGTACGTCCACCGTCCGGTAGTCCCCGGCGTAGCTGTAGCCCCACACCACGTTCATCAGGTTTTCCCGGCTGTAGACCCGCCGGGGGTTGCGCATCAAAAGTTCCACCAGATCGTACTCCTTGGCGGTGAGGTCCACCGGCGTGTCCCCCCGGGCGGCGGAGCGCTCCTCGGTGTTCAGGGTGATGCCCCCTGCGGTGAGAATGCTGCCCCGGTTCCGCTGGACTCCGGCGGCCCGGCGGAGAAGGGCACGGACCCGGGCTTTGAGCTCCAGGATGTTGAAGGGCTTGGTGAGATAGTCGTCCGCCCCGCACTCAAAGCCCATCAGCTTGTCCGCGTCCTCGCTCTTGGCCGTCAGCATGATGATGGGCACGTTGGAAAACTCCCGGATGCGCATGCAGGCCTCCAGCCCGTCCAGCTCCGGCATCATCAGGTCCAGGATGATGAGGTCCAGCTTCCCCTCCCGGGCCAGCTCCACGGCGGCGGCGCCGTCGTAGGCGCACTCCACCTCATAGCCCTCATTTTCCAAATTGAATTTGATGCCCTTCACCAGGGTCTTCTCGTCGTCTACCACCAGGATTTTCATTCCGTATCCTCCACTGTAATCCATCCCTCCAGCGCGGCCAGCTTGCCCTGGCCGATGCCGGAGACCTTTGTCAAATCCTCCACGGCCGCGAAGGGCCCGTTGGCCTCCCGGTAGGCCGCGATCCGCCGGGCCAGCTCCTCCCCGATGCCGGGGAGGGCGGTAAGCGCCTCCTCCGAGGCGGTGTTGAGATTGAGGGGCGCCGGGTCGGGGCGGACCGCCTCAATGGGGGCGCTCCGTTCCGTCTCCGCGGCGGCGGGAATTGCCAGCGCCGCCCGGTCATGGAGAAAGAGCCCCAGAAGCAGGCACAAAAACAGCCCCGTCAAACCCAGCAGCATCCACTCCCCCAGAGCGATGTTTCCGCGCTTGTCCATGTTGCGTTCCTCCGTTTTTTTTGCTATACTAGGTGAAGAAATCATCGAACGGCGGCGTCAAACCGCCGCCTGAGGGCCTGGCTGAGACTTAGTATATCACATATTTTGGGGGATGGACATGAAAACAACGCGCTTTTTCTCGATTTTTTTCCTGCTTCTTCTGCTGGCGGCACAGCTGACTGTCCCCGCCGGGGCGGCGGGGGTCCCGGACCCGGAAATCCAGGCCAAGGCGGCTTTGCTGGTGGACCGGAAGACCGGGGCGGTGGTCTATGCCCTGAATGAGCACGACGAGCTCTATCCCGCCAGCCTCACCAAAATCATGACCTGCCTTCTGGTGCTGGAGGCTGTGGACGAGGGGCGCCTTTCCATGAGCCAGGAGATCACCGCCACCGCCACCGCCATGGAGGACCTGGCGGAGGACGGCAGCACCGCCGGCATCGAGGTGGGGGAGGCGCTGACGGTGGAGGAGCTTTTGTACTGCATGATGATGAGCTCCGCCAACGAGGCCAGCGCCATCCTGGGGGAGAAGGTCTCCGGCTCCGTCAGCGGCTTTGTGGCCGCCATGAACGCCAAGGCGGAGGAGCTGGGCTGTGAGAATACCCACTTCATGAATCCCCACGGGCTCCACGATTCCCAGCACTACTCCTCCGCCTGGGACCTGTATCTCATCACCGAGGCGGCCCTGGAATACCCCATGTTCATGACCATCTGCGACACCAGCTCCCACACCGTCCCCGCCACCAACGTCTCAGAGGAGCGGCAGCTGAACAACACGAACTTCCTCATCCGCAGCGGCAGGGACTACTACAACGGGGATGTCCACGGCGTGAAGACCGGGTCCCACTCCCTGGCGGGGCACTGCCTGGTCTCCACGGCCCAGAGGGCCAGCATGGACTTCCTCTGCGTCATTCTGGGGACGGAGCGGGAACAGCGGGCGGATGGAACCTGGTGGACCTACAGCTTCGGCGAGACGAACCGGCTGTACGACTGGGGCTTTGGCAACTTCTCCTACCAGACGGTTTTGAAGGAAGACGACGTGGCCGGCGAGGCCCCGGTGTCCCTCTCCTCCACGGATTACGTGACCCTCCGCCCGGTGAAGACGGTGGAGCTGCTGCTGCCCAAGGGGGTGGACCTGGAGGAGCTGGAGAAGACCATCGAGCTGAAATCCGACCCGGCGGAGGCCCCCATCAGCGAGGGGGACGTGCTGGGCACCATGACCATCCGCCTGAACGGGGAGGAGTGCGCCCAGGTGGATCTGGCGGCGCTGAACAGTGTGGAGGCCTCCCGCCTGCGGGTTTTGTGGCGGGACGTGAAGGCGTTTTTCTCCACAGCCGCCGCCAAGGTGATCCTGGGCGTAGTGGCGGTGCTGGCGGTGCTTTTCGCGGGGTGGAAGCTGCTCTTCAGCCGCCGCCGCTACCGCTATGGACGCAGCGTCGGCGGCGGAAACCGCCGGGGTTATCGCGGCGGGAGAAAGAGACGGTAACAAGCAGGAGGCTGCCCTTCGGCAGCCTCCTGCTTGCGTCTCAGAGATAGACCGTCAGCTCCTCCAAAGGTTTGCGGTCCGTGTGGAGGCGGGCGGGGTGAGCCCCCTCCGCCGGATAGCCCAGGGGCAGCAGGGCGATGGGGCGGATTCCCGCCATTTCCGGGAACGCGGCCAGCAGCTTTTCCGGCTCGAACATGCCCACATAGGTGGTGCCCAGGCCCAGGTCCGCGGCCTGGAGCATCATCTGGGTAACGGCGATGGCGGCGTCAATTTCGCCGTGGTCCTTGCCGTCGGTCTCCCGCTTCCAGGAGACGGAGGGGTCATAGCCCACCGCCAGCATCACCGGGGGATGGAAGTGGGAGCCGGCGCAGGCGTCGGCCTTCTCCAGGGCCCCGGCGCTCTGGAGGACGAAGATGCGCTGAGGCTGGTAGTTGTGGGCGGTGGGGGCGTTTCGCCCGGCCTCCAGAATGAGGTTCAGTTTTTCCGGTTCCACGGGCCGGGAGTCGAACTTGCGCAGGGAGTACCGCGCGGCGGAGAGGGTCTGGAAATCCATAGACGCTGCCTCTTTCCTTACTTTTAGAATAGCGGGAAGCATCCGGCTTGAAAGACAGGGGCCGCCTGCCGTTTTGCTTGACGCTTTGCACCGCTCAAGATACCATAGGATTCCGGAAAAAGCAAGTCCCGCCGGACAAAAACCCGCCCGCCCCGGCGGCGCAAATTACAGGTGACAAGCGCCGGAAACTCTGGTATACTACAGGCAGAGAACTCGGTTCCCCCATTACGGAACACCAAGGAGAAATGCTATGAACATCGTATGTCTTGACATGGAGGGCGTTCTGGTCCCCGAAATCTGGATTGCCTTCGCCGAGGCCAGCGGCATCCCGGAGCTCCGCCGCACCACCCGGGACGAGCCCGACTACAACAAGCTGATGAACTTCCGCCTGGGCATTTTGAAGGAGCACGGCCTGGGCCTCAAGGAAATTCAGGCCACCATCGCCAAAATCGATCCCCTCCCCGGGGCGAAGGCGTTTTTGGACGACCTTCGGGCCACCACCCAGGTGCTGATTCTCAGCGACACCTTTGAGCAGTTTGCCAAGCCCCTGATGGAAAAGCTGAACTGGCCCACTATCTTCTGCAACACGCTGGAGGTGGCCCCCAGCGGGGAGATCACCGGCTTCCGGATGCGCTGCGAGAAGTCCAAGCTCACCACCGTCAAGGCCCTCCAGTCCATCGGGTACGAGACCATCGCCGCCGGGGACAGCTTCAACGACCTGGCCATGATCCAGGCCAGCAAGGCGGGCTTCCTCTTCAAGAGCACGGAGCAGATCAAGAAGGACTACCCGAACCTCCCCGCCTATGAGGAGTTCGATGATCTGCTCGCCGCCATCAAGGCCGCTTTGTGATACTTTTCTTGAAAGAAAAGTATCCAGAAGAACTTGATCGCGCTTTGCCTGCCCGGAGCGCATCCGGGCTGAAGCGGCGGCAACGAAGACAACTCTGAATAAAACAGGAAGGGAGACGCGACCATGAATCCGAAGTTTGAAACCTTAGGCTTCTATCCCGCCAACATCCTCCTGCCCAAGGAGGGCACGGATATGACAAAGTGGGCCGTGGTGGCCTGCGACCAGTTCACCTCCCAGCCCGAGTATTGGCAGGCGGTGGAGGAGAACGTGGGAGACGCCCCCTCCACCCTGCGGCTCATCCTCCCCGAGGCGGGGCTGAACGCCCCGGACGTGGAGGAGCGCATCGCCGCCGTCAACGCCGCCATGAGCGCCTATCTGGACGGCGGGCTGTTCCGCACCCTGGAGGACAGCCTCCTCTATATCGAGCGGGTCCAGTCGGACGGGAAAATCCGCCACGGCCTGATTGGCATGGTGGACCTGGAGCGGTACGACTTCACCCCCGGCTCCGGGGCCCTCATCCGGGCCACGGAGGGCACCGTCCTCTCCCGCATCCCCCCCCGGGTGAAGGTCCGGAAGGACGCCCCCATCGAGCTGCCCCACGTCATGCTCCTCATCGACGACCCCAATAAAACCGTCATCGAGCCGTTGACCCGGGCCTCCGGCGAGATGGAGGAGCTCTACCGCTTCCCCCTCCAGCGGGGCGGCGGCGGCATCACCGGCTGGCGGCTCTCCTCCGCCCAGATGGACCAGACGGCGGACGCCCTGGCGGCCCTCTGCTCCCCGGAGGAGCAGACCTGGAAGTACGGCGTGAAGGACGCTCCGCCGCTGCTCTTCGCCGTGGGAGACGGGAACCACTCCCTGGCCACCGCCAAGCAGTGCTATGAGGACCTGAAGAAGGTCACCCCCGAGAGCGAGTGGGCCGCCCTCCCCGCCCGGTACGCCCTGGTGGAGGTGGTGAACAACCACGACAGCGCCCTCCAGTTCGAGCCCATCCACCGGGTGGTCTTCGGCGTGAAGCCGGGGGAGGTGCTGGAATCCTTCCTGGCCGCCTACCCCGGCGCTTACGAGGGCAAGGGCGAGGGGCACGTCATCGCCTATACCCACGCCGGAGGCGAGGGTTTCCTCACCGTCCCCAATCCCCGGGTGCAGCTGGCGGTGGGAACCCTCCAGGCCTTTTTGGACGGCTATGTCAAGGACCACGGCGGCGAGATCGACTATATCCACGGCGGCGAGGTGACGGACCGCCTGGGCCGCCAGCCGGAGAGCATTGGCTTCAAGCTGCCCGCCATGGGGAAGCAGCAGCTGTTCAAGACCGTCATGGCCGACGGCGTGCTGCCCCGGAAGACCTTCTCCATGGGCCACGCGGAGGACAAACGGTACTACGTGGAGGCCCGGAAGATTCGCTGAGGCCTGCGGGTTTGAGAACCAGGGCCGGGAACGCCATGCGTTCCCGGCCCTGGTTTATGTGAATTGACAACCCGTGTTGTAATCTGTATAATAAAGGGAGAAGAGCGCTGCTGCATAGGATGGTTGGTCCACCGATAATACCCCAACGCAAATTCCAGACAGGGGGAGGTGGTGCGGATGTGGAAGAGACAGCTTTTTGCTGTGCTGCGTTTCCTGGTGTTTTTCATCGGGACAATGCTGGTACTTACCACAAAAGCGTGCTAGCCGTCCGGCCGGTACCCGAACGGCTAGCGGAGTAAGTCCCTAGCTTATTTCGCGGGCGAACCGTCTTGCGGCGGCGCCCTTCTGTTATGATTATATATGAGCGGGATTCTTTTGTCAAGTAGGGGCGGCGATCAGCCGCCCCTGCGCGGTTCAATCCTCAAACCGGGCGCTCCCCAAGGCCCTGATTCACGTCCCGCCATCCTCGTCCTCGCGCAGGTTATCCAGAGCTACCCGGACGGCCTCAACGACAAAGGCAGAGAAGGTGCAGTCTGTTCCGCGAATGGCGGTTTCTACCTCCTCAATCAGGTCATTGGGAAAACGAACGGATTTGTTCGTGGAAGAGGGATTCTTGGGAATTTTGAATTTTCTCATTTCACACCCCGTGCAATACAAAATTATTGCTGTCTTGTAATACATAGGGTATTGCAATTTTTGCCGAATTGATGCATTATATAATATAAAACAAAACGTAGCACAAATAAAAATTTGCTGAGGTGATCGAAATGGAAGAAGCGCCCCATTGCTACCTGCGTCTTTACAACGCCGTCTCGGACGCGTTGATATTGATGGACGAGATGAATTTCGGCGCGGCCGGAGACGTTCTGATCGAGGGAATGCTCTGGGCCAGAAAGCTGTGCGAAGAGGAGCGGAGGGGAGAGCTGACCCTGGAAACGGAACTCAAGGCGTGGCTGCGCACGGGCGGGGAAATGCTGCGCCTGGAGGATATCCCGGACCTGCCGCTGGAGGAAGCGGAGACCAGGGAAATCGCGGAAATCCGGGCCAGGGTCAAGGCCCTGATGGAGGATGCCAAGAAGAAAATCTGACCGCCCCTCCCCGGGCGGATACGCGAAAAAGGCGGAGCTGAACGCTTCGCCTTTTCCTATTCCGATTTACAGGTTTTTCAGCACGCCGCTCTCCTCGTTGAAGGCGTCGATGAGGGCGTCCAGGTCCTTGGCCTGGGCGTGGACGGCGTCCCAGGTGCCCTCGGTGTCGTACCACAGGGCGTTGAGCTCGTGCATGTCTCTGCCCTGCTGCTCCACCCAGGTGTAGTATTTCAGGTTGTGGACCCGCTTGCGGTCCGCGTAGGTCAGCTCCATCATGCTGTCGGTGTTCAGGCCCAGAACGTGAAGGTTATGGTCCAGCCGGGCCTCGGCGGAGGTGTACGCGCCGTGCAGGTCGTGGAGCTCCTGAATCCGGCTTCCGTACATGGCGGCGGAGTCCGTCAGCACGGTGCCCACCACGTCCCGGTCCGTGAACTCGTAGTACTTGGCCATCTTGATGCAGCAAAGCACGTTGGCGATGCCGGAGATGCCAAGCCACGTCAGCTTTTCCACCAGCGCGGGGTCCAGCTTCAGGGTGTTGAGAAGGTAGTCCTGCCCCTCGGGGGTGTTGAAGAGGCGCAGGAGGCGCTGGGAGTCCTCGTCGTCAATGGCGATGGCCAGATCCGTGTTCTTCACGTTGTGAATCCAGGGGATGTGCTTGTCGCCGATGCCCTCGATCCGGTGGCCGCCGAAGCCGTTGTTGAGAATCGTGGGGCACTGGAGCGCCTCGCCCACGCCCAGCTTGAGAAGGGGATAGCGCTCCTTGAGCAGGTCGCCGGTGCTCATGGTTCCGGCGGAGCCTGAGGTGAAGCAGGCCCCGGCGAAGCGGTCCCCGGGGCGCTTGACGGCCTCGAAGAGGTCCGCCAGGGCGAAGCCGGTGACGTTGTAGTGCCAGAGGGGGTTGCCCATCTCCTCAAACTGGTTGAAGATCATATACTGGGGGTCCTGCTTGAGCTCGTTGGTCTTGTCGAAAATCTCCTTGACGTTGGACTCGCAGCCCGGGGTGGCGATGACCTCGGCCCCGATCTCGTGGAGCCAGTCGAACCGCTCCTGGCTCATCTCGGCAGGGAGGATGGCCACGCCCTGGGCCCCCAGCAGCTTGGAGTTAAAGGCGCCGCCCCGGCAGTAGTTGCCGGTGGAGGGCCAGACGGCTTTGTGGACGTCCACGTCGAACTGCCCCGTCACCAGCCGGGGGGCCAGGCAGCCGAAGGACGCGCCCACCTTGTGGCAGCCCGTGGGGAACCACTTGCCCGCCATGGCGATGATGCGGCAGGGCACGCCGGTGAGCTCCGGGGGAAGCTCGATGTAGTTGGGCACCTCCTGGAAAAGGCCGCCGGACTCCTTGGCCTCGTTCTTCCAGGTGATGCGGAAGAGGTTCAGGGGATTCACGTCCCAAAGGCCCACGTCCTTCAGCTTGTCCCGGACCTTGCCGGGGATGGTCTCCGGGTGCTGCATCTGGGAGATGGTGGGGATGAGGATATTCTGCTCCCGGGCCTTTTTCAGGTTGTGCTCCAGTCCTTGCTTGTTGATGGTAAGATCGATCATGTCAGCTGCCCTCCTGTTTATTCATGTCAATATAGGAATACAACGTGTACTTGGAGATACCGAAATATTTGGCAACCTTGTCGCCGGACTTGGTGATGAGGAACGCCCCGTTCTGGCTGAGGAACTGGATGGCCTTCACCTTGTCGTCCTTGTTCATGACGGCGGCGGGCTTGCCGACCAGCGCCACGGACTGCTGGATGAGCTCGTCCAGCAGGTCGCTGACGTTGGTGATCTTCTCCGGTTCGGAGGGGACCTCCTCCCCGGTGGAAGTCAGGTTGCGCAGGGCCTCCTCCATCAAAATGAGGCGGGAGATGTCGTAGTTGATGGACAGGATGGCGGAGACCCGGCCCTTCCGGTCCCGGATGTAGACGGTGGAGGATTTCAAAATCTTTCCGTCCGGGGTCTTGGTGAGATAGCAGAGATGGTCGCGGGGCTCCGGGTCCTGGGTCCGCAGCTGTTCCATCACCACGGTGGACGCGCCGTCCCCCACCTTCCGGCCGGAGACGTGGCCGTTGGCGATGAAGACGATGGAGCGGTCCGGGTCCCGGCTGAGATCGTGGATGGCGACCTCGCAGTCGCTGCCGAACTGGGCGGCAATGCCGGCGGCCACCTGGCGCAGCAGCTCTAATTTGCTGTTTTCCGTGGGCAACTCCCCCTTTTTGGTGGATTTTTTGGGAAAAGACACTGATTCATACTAGCATCATACCACGGTTCTTTGGGGAAATCAACCGCTTTTCAAAAAAATTTTTTGGTTTTCAAAAATTTTGTTTGACAACGGGGAATCTTGTGGTATGATAAAGCTGTAAGGAACAGACAGCAAATGCGCGGAGCTGTCAAAATAAAATTTTACGGAGGTCGGCATTATGGATTTCGAGAAGATCAAATCTGCGGCAGAGGGCTACAAGGCGGAAATGTCCCGGTTCCTGCGGGACATGATCTCCCACCCCAGCGAGAGCTGCGAGGAAAAAGAGGTCGTGATGTGCATCAAGGCCGAGATGGAGAAGCTGGGCTTTGACAAGGTGGAGATCGACGGCCTGGGCAACGTCATCGGCTGGATGGGCCAGGGCGAGAAGATCATCGCCATCGACTCCCACATCGACACCGTGGGCATCGGCAACATCCAAAACTGGGAGGCCGACCCCTATCAGGGCTATGAGACGGAGGACGTCATCTATGGCCGGGGCGGCAGCGACCAGGAGGGCGGCATGGCCTCCGCCGTGTACGGCGCCAAGATCATGAAGGACCTGGGTCTGATTCCCGAGGGGTACAAGATCATGGTCGTGGGCTCCGTGCAGGAGGAGGACTGCGACGGCATGTGCTGGCAGTACATCGTGAACAAGTACTTCAACGGTCCCGAGGACGCCCGGAGCAAGATCGAGTTCGTCATCTCCACCGAGCCCACCGACGGCGGCATTTACCGGGGCCACCGGGGCCGCATGGAAATCCGGGTGGATGTGAAGGGCATCTCCTGCCACGGCTCCGCCCCCCACCGCGGCGACAACGCCATTTACAAGATGGCCGACATTCTCCAGGACGTTCGGGCCCTGAACGAGAACGGCGACGGCCCCTCCAACGAGGTCAAGGGCCTGGTGAAGATGCTGAACCCCGAGTTCAACCCCGAGCATTATGAGGACGCCCAGTTCCTGGGCCGGGGCACCTGCACCACCAGCCAGATTTTCTACACCTCCCCCAGCCGCTGCGCCGTGGCGGACAGCTGCTCCATCTCCATCGACCGCCGCATGACCGCCGGCGAGACCTGGGACTCCTGCCTGGAGGAAATCCGCCAGCTGCCCAGCGTGAAGAAGTACGGCGACGATGTGAAGGTCTCCATGTACATGTACGACCGTCCCGCCTGGACCGGCACCGTCTATGAGACCGAGTGCTTCTTCCCCACCTGGATCAACAAGGCCGGCGCGGCCCATGTCCAGGCTCTGGTGGACGCCCACCACGCCCTCTGGGGCGAGGAGCGCATCGGCCACGCCGACGCCGACGAGAGCAAGGACGCCATGCACCTGCGCACCGGCCGTCCCCTGACGGACAAGTGGACCTTCTCCACCAACTGCGTGTCCATCCAGGGCCGGTA
>Ga0073907_1000668_pt1 | contig 51563 bp, 55 predicted proteins | sample GluameincwithD2O_FD_65483 | JGI IMG/M metagenome (GOLD analysis project Ga0073907, IMG submission 65483) | Mouse cecum microbial communities from Vienna, Austria - Glucosamine amended microcosms incubated with D2O | ecosystem: Host-associated > Mammals > Digestive system > Large intestine >... | reverse complement strand
TGGATGGAATAACAATTACTCTTCCGCAAAAGCATGATCCCGACGTGAACGGCAAGTATCTGAAAACAAACCCGGACGGGACAAAGACCACGACGGACAATCAGGAGGACGCCGATCTGGTCAACAACGCGGTGAAGGGCGCGGACGACAACCGGCTTTGGATGCAGGTGACCGCCCTGGTGGATGAGCGGGGCCGCTATATCAAGGATAAGTACGGCAACGACATCGACGAGATTCACGAGCTGGGGGACACCGCCCTGACCGGCTCCCTCCAGGCCCTGCGGGAGCTGCTTACCGAGGAGGGGGAGTTCTCCAGCGCGGAGGATATCGCCTTCGACAGCGACGCCAACACCAAGCGGGGCATCCCCTACTATGAGCACGCCCTGGACGCCCTGGCCAAGCGCTTCGCTGACGAGTTCAACAAGGCCAACCAGCTGGAGTTTGACCAGATGAAGGATGCCTATGTTACCGCCCCCGATCCGGCGGGAGGGACTACAGAAGTGTTCGTGGACGCCAACGGCCAGCCGATTCAGATTGACGATCCGAATAATCCCGGCACAAAGATCACCCTGACAAAGGATTATTTTGATAAGGCGAAGGCGGAACTGGAGAAGCTGAAGGCGGATTATGATGCGGAGCCGGACCCGCAGAAGAAGCAGGAGCTGAATGAGCAGATCAAACAGCTGGAGAATGAGACGTACAGCGCCATGGAGACGCTGCGACAGGAGGGCAAGCTGACCGAGGCCTACCGCTACTACAACGGCGGCGTGCTCTTCAGCAACCACGGCGACAACAACGACGGCAGCAACATCACCGCCAAAAACATCAGCATCTCCAAGGGCTGGGCCACCGAAAAGGTGCGCCTGCTGAACACCAAGCAGCCCTGGGACGAGGAGGACCACTCCACCCTCCAGGACAACATCGACCACATGATTACCATGATGCAGACCACCAAGTGGAGCTTTTACGCCAACGACGTGGTGCCCGATGCGGATGAGGGCGACAAGGATTACTTTAAAGGCACCTTCCAGGAGCTGCTGGCCAAGATGAACCTGACGCTGGGTAACGACCAGCGGGACACCGGAACCCTGTACAACAGCTACGCCATAACGTCCCTGAGCCGGGACAACGACCGGCAGAGCGTATCCGGCGTGGACCTGAACGACGAGGCCACCAGTATGATGATATTCCAGAAATCCTACTCCGCCGCCTGTCAGCTGATAACCACCCTGGATTCCATGCTGGATAAGCTGATTAACGGCACGATCAGATAAGGAGGTAAGCTAAGATGGGCTTTCGCATTACCACAAACATGATGGTGAACACCTATAAATACAACCTGATGAACAACACCAACAAGCTGGCGGACGCACGGGACAAGGTGCTCACCCAACGCAATTTCAACAGCTACGCCGAGGACCCCACCGGCGCTACCAAGGCCTTCCGCCTGCGCCGGGACTGGTATCAGACCAACAGCCAGCTGACCAACACCACCGATACCTATAATAAGTTCCACACCGCATGGACCAATATCCAGGGCATCCTGAAGGACCTGGAGAACCCCCTGGCGAAGATGGCCTCCATCAACGGCACCACCGGCACCGCCGGCGAGAGCCGCCGCGCCCTGGCCCAGGTCCTGCGGGAGACGGGCAACTCGGTGATTCAGTCCATGAACCAGAACATCGGCACCCACTTTGTCTTCGCCGGAGACGACGGACTGAATGTCCCCTTCAGCTGGAGCGAGGACGGCAATACCCTCTACTACCGGGGGGTCAACGTGAACGCCGGCAAGGTGGAGAAGCCCCTCGCCCCGGAACCGACCTGGCTGGCTGATGCGAAAAAGGCGATTGAAGATGCCTATAAGGCCGACCCTGATAATAAACCCGCGTGGTCGGATACGGACCAGGCGTGGTATGACTACTACAACCACACCAGCGACACCCTGCCTCCCAACTATGATAAGCCCCAGTGGGCAAAGGATTTGGAAGCCAAGGCTCCGACTGATCCGAAGGAGCAGGAGTGGCTGAAGTACTACAAGCACGAGGTGGAGGATAAGCCGGTCGCGGACAAACCGGGCTGGATGGATGATCCGAACTACTACACTGAGACGGGAGCACCTGATGTTGATAAGATCAAGCAGGATTTTGGAGAACGTGAGATAGACCAGAAGTGGGTTGCCTATATTAATGACCAGCGGGACTTGGAAAAGCTGAAAAAGATGAGCGGCGAGCAGATGAACCTGGACCTGGGCATGGGTATGCAGGAGGACGCCAACGGCAAGCTGGTGAACGGCAGCGCCTTTAACTCCGCCCTGTGCGGCATCAACTTTGTGGACTACGGCGTGGACAAGGACGGCGACCCCAAGAACCTGGCCCTTATCATGAAGGAGCTGGCCGACGTGTTTGACACCTGGGACGAGGACAGGGACCCCCAGGGCTACAACCCCGAGCTGGCCAAGGGCTCGGCCGCGGGGCTGACCAGCAAGGAGCTGGAGGAAAAGGCCTTCCGCCTGATGGATAAGCTGAAACTCTCACAGGAGAACCTGACCGAGAAGAACGTGGAGCTGGACGCCCGGGCCACCTTCCTCAAGACCAACGGCAGCCGCCTGAGCGACCAGAGGCTGAACCTGAACGAGCAGGTGCTGGACCTGGAGCAGGTGGACCTGGCTGAGGCCATTACCGACTTCGCCTGGGACCAGTACTGCTACAACTCCGCGCTGAAGATCGGCAACCAGCTGCTCAGCCAGTCCCTCATCGACTATATGAACTGACCCGGCCGGGTTCGCTGAATTGTGTGTTAAACAGGTAAGGATGCCTAAATGACATCATTTAGATGTAGAAGGGAGCGCGTACCACACAATGAAACCGTTGATTGAGATTACCACCGTACCCATTCAGATCGAGATGAAAACCACCAACGCCAAGCTGGAATATGCCCGGGGTACCGCTGAGATGGAAATCCACCGGGACAACGGCAGCCTCCAGATCAAGAGCCGGCCCATTAAGGTCAATATCGATACCTTTGAGGCCCGCAATTCCCTGTCCCCCACCCTGGCCCGCTACCTGGAGCAGAGCGCCCAGAAGGGAAAACAGGCCGCCTATCAGGCTACGGCCACCTACGCCCGCCAGGGCCAGCTGCTGCTGGAGACCCAGGTGGGACAGGAGCTGGTGACCCAGTTCGCCGAGGACGCCATGATGAAGGACGTCAAGACCAACGTGGGTATTGACTTCCTCCCCAAGCCCGGCCCCGAGATTACCTGGGACCCCGGCGAGATGAACATCCGCTATGAGATGGATAAGCTGAATATTAATTGGCGGATGGGGGACGGCAGCTTTGAGTTTACCCCCGGCGATATCGAGTTTACCGTTACCCAGCGGCCCGATGTGGTAATCAAGTATCTGGGCGGCCCCATCTATGTGCCGCCCTCCGCCGACCCCAACTATGAGCCGGTGGATGTGAAGGCCTGACCGCCCGCCGCCCGCCCGGGGCGGACCGTTTGAGCTTTGGCCCGCCCAGAGGGCGGGCCTCATTTTTTCAGCCAACAAGGAGGAACCATGCGTTTAAAAACAAAGTATTTTGGTGAGATCGAATGTCCGGAGGAGGACATCATCCACTTCCCGGAGGGGCTGTTTGGCTTTGAGGAGGAGAAGGCATTCTTCCTGCTGCCCTTCGAGGGCGGTGAGGATACCCTGCTCTGCTTTCAGAGCGCCGTTACCCCCGGCCTGGCCTTTGTGGCGATGGACCCCTTCTCCCTGAAGCCGGATTACGCCCCCAAGCTGACCTCCAGAGAGCTGAGACAGATGGGAGTGGAGCGCAGCGAGGACCTGTGCTTCTACACGCTGTGCGTGGTGCGCAATCCGGTGGGGGACAGCACGGTGAACCTGCGCTGCCCGGTGGTCATCAACGACCGCACACGGCAGGCTGTCCAGGTGATCCTGGAGGAGGGCGGCTATGAGATGCACCACCTTCTGTCACAGTTCGGACGGAAGGAGGAGGAGCCATGCTGATTTTGCAGCGGAAGGAGGGGGAGTCCCTCCTGATCGGTGAGGATGTGGAGATTACCGTGATGGCGGTGGAGGCAGGACGGGTAAGGCTGGCAATTCAGGCACCCCGCAGCGTTACCATCCTGCGCAGCGAGCTGAAGGTGGCCGCCGAGGCCAACCGGGAGGCGGCGGATGAGGAGGTCTCCCCCCTGGAGCTGCTGGGCGTGCTCAAGGAGCAGGGAAAAAAAGAATAGACGTTCAAAAAGGGCCTGCGCAACGCCTCATCAGGCCCTTTTTTATGCCTGAGAAATGGGATAAATCACTTTTCTGACAAAAAGTAGAAAAGATCAGGGGAGAGCAGAGACGTAATTTACTGAAATTACCATTGCAATCGCCGGCGATATGAGTTATTCTATAAACTACCATTGCCCTTCGCCTCCTTCCCGCAGGGAGGAGGGTGGATGCTTTTGGCCCGGCGCAGGATAAAATTCAGAGAGAATATATTTGACCAATGTCTTGCAATGGGCAGAAAGATAGGCTATAATAGTACAGTATCCAGGACCGCCCGGTGATTAGAATAAAAGCCTGGCGGCGGCCCTTGCCTTTTTGGGAAAATCATGTTATATTACACTTTAATAGATTTTGCGTTCGTCCTGAGAGGAGGAAATTTCCGTGTCCAACCTGATCCATACCAATTCCCTCCTGATGCTGGAGCGGGCCATGAATTTTCAGTGGACCAAGCAGGTGACCATCAACGACAATATCGTCAACGCCGAGACCCCCAACTACAAGGCCAAGTATGTCACCTTTGAGGAGGCCCTGGACGCCAGCATCCGCTCCGCTATGCGCAGACCGGAGCGCCCGATCTCCGCTATGCGCTCCGCTATTGACCGGTCCCAGCCCGTTGTCCACGTGGCGGAGAACGAGAGCACCCGTATGGACGACAACGGCGTCAATGTGACCGAGCAGGAGACAGAGGCGGTCCGCAACGCCTACCAGCTGCAGTACACCATGGACGCCATCAACAGCAACCTGTCCCTGATGCGCACCCTGATCCGGGGGCAGTAACCATCCCGCTTCAGCGCCCCCCAGGAGCGCTTTGACTATACGGAACGGAGGAAACGCATATGGCCTTCATCAGCTCTATTGATGTGATCGGCTCCGGCTTCACCGCCCAGCAGCAGCGGCTGGATGTGATCTCGGAGAATATTGTCAATATGAACACCACCCGCACCGAGAACGGCGAGGGGCCCTACCGCCGGAAGGTAGTGGTCTTTCAGGCGGACAACGGCGTGGGCCGGTTCCAGGATGTGCTGGCCCGGACCCGCTACGGCCGGGGCGGCAGCTTCGCCCAGGAGAGGGTGGCCGGCGTCCGGGTAGTGGAGGTGGGGGAGGACCCCTCGGACTTCAAGCTGAAGTATGACCCCGACGACCCCGACGCCAACGAGGACGGCTATGTTGAGATGCCCAATGTGGACCTGGTGAAGGAAATTACCGACGGCATGGCGGCCAGTCAGGCATTCAGCGCCAACGTCACCGCGTTCAATCTGCTGAAGACCGTGATCTCCAAAGGACTGGAGATTGGCAAGTAAAACGATCTAGGTCAGGTCGAGTTTTTGTCCGGCGGGCAGGAGGCCCAAGGGCATGGATTTGGTCTGGCCTGGATTTGCGTTTCGGGATAGTGAAATACCGGGGTATTACACCCCCTTTCAGGAGGAATTTATAATGGAATTTACACCCATTCGCCCCATTGAGCCCCTGTGGACACCGGCGGCCAGCCAGACCGGCGCCCAGGCGCAGGACCCCACCCAGTCCCTGTTTGCCAGCGTGTTCCAGTCGGCCATTCAGAACGTGCGGGACACAAACGCCGTTCAGGTTGACCTGGAGTATCAGCTGGCCACCGGCCAGCTGGACAATCCGGCGGACCTGACCCTGGCCACCTCCAAGGCGACCAACGCCGCAGTTCTCCTGATGGAGATGCGCAACAAGGCGATGGACGCCTACAATGAGCTGATGCGTATCTCCCTGTAAGGGCGGCGCGCGGCCTGTGTGTTTTGAGATAACTGTCCGGAGGGATTCAAGGTGCAGACAAAGCTGAAGGGCTTTTGGGAGAAAATCAAGGGCTTTTTTACAAAATTAAATAAGAAAACCCGCATTCTGCTGGGAGCCTGCGCTGCGGTGCTGCTGATCCTGATTATCGCGGCGGTGGTGCTGCTGAACCGGAAGGAGTACGCCGTGCTGTACGGCGGACTGACAGCCAACGAGACCAGCACGGTGCTCAAGTACTTAAGCGACAACGGCGTGACCGACTACCAGATTCGGGGGGACACCATTCTGGTGCCCAAGGGGCGGGAGACCCAGCTCCAGGCACAGATGGCTATGTCGGGCAACATGAACACCGGGTTCATGTATGAGTTTTACCTGGACAACAAGAGCATGATCGATACCAGCGACGAGCGGTATCAGATGTGGCTGGTCGCCGGACAGCAGTATCTGGCGGCCATCATCCGCCAGTTCGATGGCGTCCGTGATGCCAGTGTGGTTCTTACCCCGGGGACGGAGCGCGTCTATGTGCTGGACCCGGAGGCCACCCCGGCCACCGCCTCGGTTACCATCGAGCTGGAGGGCACAAAGCCCCTGAGCAGCGGCGTGGTGACGGCCATCCGCAATACGGTGGCCTTCGGCCTGGAGGGGCTGGAGGTATCCAACGTCGCGATCCACGACACCACGGGCAACAACTATTCCGACGCCAGCGGCTTCGGAGAGCTGGCCGAGGTCAGCGCACTGAAGCTGCAGTATGAGGACGAGATCAACAACAAGGTCCGCAGCCAGGTTTTGAACGCACTGGTTCCCATCTACGGGAAGGACAACGTAAGCGTGGCCGTCAACAGCCGGGTGGATATGGACCGGCGAGTGGTGGAGTCCACCACCCATACTCAGCCTGAGGGCTCTGTGCAGGGCGGCGGCCTGATCGGCACCGACAAGTACTTCTGGGAGGTCATCCGGGGCGACACCGAGGGAGTGGGCGGCGTGGTGGGTACGCCGAGCAACTCCGATATCCCCGGCTACCCCGACCTGGAGAACCTGGACCCGAACGGGGACGCCCAGTATGCCAACGGCAATGTGGAACGGGATTATAACCTTAATACTACCACCGAGCAGCGGGAGGTGCTGGCCGGCACCATTGTGGATATCGGCGTGGCAGTGACCATCAACCAGAACGCCGGCAACGCCGGCTCCGTGAACCTGGAGGCCCTGCGGGACCACGTGGCGGTCATCTCCGGCATCGGCTCGGAGGACCCGGCGTCCCGGGTATCGGTGCTGATCGCCCCCTTCGCGGAGAATACGCCCGCGCCCTCCGGCGGCTTCTGGCTGTCCACCGTGGACAGCTGGGTGCTGTACGCCGCCATCGGCGGGCTGGCCCTGTTTGTGGTTCTGCTGATTATCGTCCTGCTGCTGGCCAGAAGGAGCAAAAAGAAGAAGCTGGCCAAGCAGAAGGCTCTGGAGGAAGAGATGCTGGCGGCCGAGGCGGCCGCGGAGGCCGTGGCAGCGGCAGCGGCCGTGGTGCCCGGACCTACCGGCGGCGCCGATATCATGGAGGTCAATACCGAGAAGAGCATGGAGCTGCGTAAGATGGTGCGGCAGTTCGCCCAGAACAATCCGGAGATCGCGGCTCAGATGGTGAAGACCTGGCTGAAAGGAGAGAGCGACGATGGCTGATAGCGCAGTGTTAGAGCTGACATCCCAACAGAAGGCTGCCGCAGTGATCGTCTCTCTGGGAGCCGATAAGGCCTCCGGCCTGTACCAGTTCATGGAGCCGGAGGAGATCGAGATGCTCACCCTGGAGGTGGCCCGGCTGGGAATGCTCAACTCCGAGCAGACCGAGGCGGTGCTCACCGAGTTCTATCAGAACTGCATGACCAGCAAGGCGGTTACCGAGGGCGGCCTGGAATATGCCCGCTCCGTGCTGGAGAAGGCCTTCGGCAACCAGACCGCTCAGGCCCTTTTGGAGAAGGTGACCAAGTCCCTGAAGAATCGGGAGTTCGCCTTCCTCAACAAGGCGGACGTCAAATCCCTGTTCTCCGCCCTGCAGAACGAACGCCCCCAGACCATGGCCCTGGTCCTCTCCTATGTGGACCCGGACAAGGCCGCCGGCGTCATCGAGCAGCTGGAGCCCCACCGCCAGATCAAAGTGGTGGAGGCCATCGCCACCATGGAGAGCGCCTCCCCCACCGCCATCAAGACCATCGAGGCGGAGATGGAGCGCAAGTTCTCCAGCATTATTACCCAGTCCAACGTCAAGGTGGGCGGCATCGACTACGTGGCCGGCATCATGAACAACCTGGACCGGTCCAGCGAGAAGTCTATCTTCGACGGCCTGTCCGCCCACAACGCCGACCTGGCCGACGAGATCCGCAAGCGGATGTTCGTCTTCGAGGATATCATTACCATGGACGACCGCTCCGTGCAGCGCTTCGTCCGGGACTGCGACCCAAGAGACCTGGTGCTGGCCCTCAAGACGGCCAACGCCGAGGTGTCCAACAAGCTGTTTACCAATATGTCCTCCCGTATGGCCGAGAGCATCCGGGACGACCTGGAGGTTACTACCAATGTTCGTATGAAGGACGTGGAGGACGCCCAGCAGCGTATCGTAAGCGTGATCCGCGACCTGGAGGAGCGAAACGAAATCGTGATCCTGAAGGGCGGAAAGGACGATATCATTGCGTAATATCCTGAAGGGCTTTCTGGAGCCCAAGGCGGAGACCTATGTGCTGCCCGAGGCCGATGAGATCCGTATGGAGGGGGAGGAGGAATTTATCCCCCTGGCGGAGGAGGAGCCCGCCCCCCAGACCATCGACATTACCCTGGAGGAGGAGCTGGCGGTGGCCGAGGAGGAGCCGGAGCCCCCTCCCGAGCCCAAGAAGGAGACCCCCGTCCACTATGCGCAGCTCCAGGCCGAGCTGATTATGAATCAGGCCCGGGAGGAGGCCCAGCAGCTGCTGGACCAGGCCCGGGAGCAGGCCGAGGCTGAGCTGGAGGAGATCCGGGCGGGCGCCCGGGACGAAGGCTACCGGGAGGGCTACGCCCAGGGCATCGCCAAGGCTATGGACGATTCCGTCCGGGACCGGGAGGCCACCGCCGCCCGGCTGGAGAAGGAGGTCCAGGACTTTTTGGAAAAGGCATCGCTGGCCCGGGAGGAGATGCTCCTCCAGAGCCGGGATGAGCTGCTGGAGCTGTGCCTGTCCGTGGCCGAGAAGGTGGTGCGGGTGAGCCTGAAGAGCAGCAGCGAGGTGATTGTCCGCATGATCCAGACCGCCACCGAGCGGATGAAGCGGCAGGAGTGGGTTCATATCTATATCTCCGGCTGCGACGCCAGACAGATGGCCAAGATTTCCCCGGCCCTGACCAGTACCCTGGGGGCCCTGTCCCAGCATATTAAGGTAGTCCCCATGGGGGACGATGAGGGCGGCACCTGTATCGTGGAGACCCCGGAGGAGATTGTGGACGCCAGCGTGTCCACCCAGATGTCCAACATCCGGGATGTGCTCCGGGATCAGATGGGAGCCCAGTGGCAGCAGAGGTGAGACACAGGACATGTTTCGGGAGCTGATCCCCGCTGTCCGCTCCGCCGAGACGGTGGGACGGACCGGGAAAATCGAGAATATCGTGGGCATGTCCATTGAGGCCTCCGGCGGCCGGGCCGCCATCGGTGATATCTGCCGTATCTACTCCAACGAGTCCGGGGGCCAGATTCCCGCCGAGGTGGTGGGCTTTAAAAATGACCATATTCTGCTGATGCCCTACGCCAATATGAGCGGCATCTCCGCGGGCAACTTTGTCCGCAACACCGGAAAACGCCTGACCCTTCCGGTGGGACCCTTTCTGCGGGGGCGGGTGATTAACGCCCTGGGCCAGCCCATCGACGGGCTGGAGCCCTTCCAGCGGGCGGACACCTTCTCTGTGGACAGCACCTACATAAATCCTATGGCGCGCCCCCCCATCCGGGAGCGGATGGAGTTCGGGGTGAAGGCCATCGACAGCCTGCTCACCATCGGCAAGGGCCAGCGTATTGGTATCTTCGCCGGTTCCGGCGTGGGCAAATCCACCCTGATGGGTATGATCGCCAAGAACGTGAAGGCCGACATCAACGTCATCGCCCTGGTGGGCGAGCGCGGCCGCGAGGTTCTGGAGTTTATGCAGAAGGACCTGGGGGAGGAGGGGATGCGCCGCTCCGTGCTGGTGGTCGCCACCAGCGACCAGCCCGCCATGCTGCGGATGAAGTGCCCCAGCGTCGCCACCAGCATCGCCGAGTACTTCTCCGGCCAGGGCTACGACGTCCTGCTGATGATGGACTCCCTCACCCGTTTCGCCATGGCCCAGCGGGAGATCGGATTGGCCATCGGAGAGCCGCCGGTGGCCAGAGGGTACACCCCCTCCATGTACGCCGAGATGCCCAAGCTGCTGGAGCGCAGCGGAAACTTTGAAAAGGGTTCTATTACCGGCGTCTACACCGTATTGGTAGAGGGCGACGATACCAACGAGCCCATCGCGGACACGGTGCGGGGTATTCTGGACGGACATATCGTCCTGTCCCGGGCGCTGGCCAACTCCAACCACTTCCCCGCTATCGACGTGGGGGCCAGCATCTCCCGATTGATGGTGGAGATCGTCTCCCAGGAGCACCGGCAGCTGGCCGGCCGGCTCCGGGATATTATGGGCGTGTATGAGAAAAACGCAGACCTGGTGTCCATCGGCGCTTACAAGTCGGGCACCAACCCCAAGCTGGACCACGCGCTGACCAAGATGGACGCCATCAATCAGTTCCTGATGCAGGGCGTGGACGAGGCCTTTTCCTATGAGGAAAGTTTGGACCAGCTGCGGCGTATCCTGAAATAGAGCAATTCGATATTCCTGAAAAGGGGCAGAGAGACAGATGAAAAAATTCCGCTTCTCACTGGAGACTGTTTTGGACTATAAAAATCAGGCCCTGGACGCCCTCAGGGCGGAGCACGGGGCGATTCTGGCCCAGGTGCGGGCCCAGGAGAGGGTGATCGCGGACCTGGAGGCGGAGCACAGAGAGGCGGACGAGGACTTTACCCAGCGCAAGCTGGAGGGAATCAACGTGCTGGACGCCCTGAGCTTTGAGCAGTACCTCCGGGCGCTGGAGCGGAAGCTCCAGGTGGAGTACTACAAGCTGGAGGAGCTGCGCCGCAGAGAGGAGCGCAAGCGGGATCAGGTGGTGGAGGCCCGGAAGGAGACGGCCACCATTGAGAAGCTGAAGGAGCACAAGCTGGAGGACTACCGCAAGGCGGAGCAGAAGGACGAGGAACAGCGGATTGAGGAGTTTGTCTCCACCACCCGCGCCATGGCGGCGATGGGTATTTAAACGGTGAGTTACACCGAAAGGTGTTTCTCTATATAATGGGTCACAGGAAGGAGGTGATTGCAATGAGCACGCCGCTTTCATTCTGTGACATCAGCGCGCGGTATGGGCAGATGCCCGCCCCTCAGAAAAGTGTTGAGGAGCAGACCGGCTGGAACCCCAACCAGCTTTTTAAGGACTACCTGATGAAGCTCCAGCGCCTGCGGGAGCAGGAGGAGGAGCACGCCCGAGAGGACGCCCTGATGGCCATGATCGACGCCATGAACGCCCCGGAACGGGACCGGCAGTCCGATCAGGACACTGTGGCGGCCCGGTCCCTGGCGAAGGCCGGGGCGGCTGTCTACAAGTCCGAGAAGTTCCAGGACGTGAGGGCGACCTTTGACGGCGAGGTGAACATCAACGTAATGCCGGAGATTCGGGCCCTGATTGCCCTCCTGGGCAGCGCGGACACCCTGAGACAGGTGGACGACATTCAGGAGGAGCAGGAGGAGCAGAGAGAGCTGTCCGAGAAAAGAGAATCGTTGGAGGTCACAGAACAGCGCGACCCAGGCAATCCCAGCGACCCGGAAGAAATTTGAAAGGAGGTGAAAGAGACATGAATGTAACAGACCAGTGGATGCTGGAACGGATGCAGCAGATGGCCGCCAATATGGCCGCTTCCCTGCCCCAGACGGGCCAGAACGCCGAGCCCCCCAAGACCGAGAAGGGCGACACCTTTAAGGACATGATGGACAAGGCCAAGGACCAGAAGCCGGAGGCGCCCGAGAAAACTGAGCCGGTCCAGAAGAACGAGAAGGTACAGACCGAGAAGGTGCCTGTCAAGACCAAGGACGGCAAGAGCGTGGAGCTGACCGCCGAGCAGGCCGCTATGCTGGCCGCAGGCTACGCAAAGCTTATCCCCTCCCCGGAGAGCGACAAGGTGCTGTTCGTAACGGCACAGGACGAGAACGGCAGCCTGCTTCTCCCACTCAAGGCCATGGAGGAGAACAACTGCACGTTCCAGGGAATTTTGGTGGACGCCGAGGCCGAGTGGACCATGGAGTTCACCCCGGAGGTGGTCAAGGCCCTGAAGCAGCTGCTAAAGGAGAACAACGACCCCAGGCCGGTGGACGTCATTGTGGGACAGCTGGACCTCTCCAAGCACCAGGACATGATGGTCCGTACGCTGGACGGCAGGTTTACTACCCTGAAGGAAGCGATGGAGGAGAGCGACTCCAACGACCAGGAGACTGACCTGAACGGCGAGGCCCTGGCAGGCGGTGAGCCTCTGTTCAAGGACGTGAAGGCGGCCCCCGTGAAGGTGGGCGAGAACTTTCAGCTGGACACCCAGCAGGAGGACATGGACGAGGTGCTGGCGGATACGGTGCGCTACGCGGCTCAGGCCGGCCTCAAGGAAGTCGAAATTATGCTCAACCCCCAGAATCTGGGCAGCCTGACCATCAAGCTGACACAGAGCAGCGACGGCATCCTCCAGGTGGTATTCCAGACCACCACCGAGAAGGCGGCCAACCTGCTGAACCAGCATCTGGACAACCTGAACGGACTGCTTCAGGGCGTCAACCAGAATGAGGTCCGGGTGGAGGTGCAGCGGGGCGAGGACAGCCAGCAGGCTCAGCAGCAGCAGACCAATCCCGACGGACACAACCACCAGCAGCAACAGCAGCAGCAACAGCAGGAGGAGGAGCACAGCGGCGATTTCCTGCAGAAGCTCCGCCTGGGGCTCTTCGGCCTGGACGACGTAATTTAGGAGGTGAACGAGTATGGCAGACACCACAATTCAGTCCGGATTTGACATCATTAACCGGAATAAAAGCTATAACACAACCACAGACTTTGACCCCACTGTAAACCGATGGGGGGAGAAGGAGAAATATGACGAGTTAACCAGAGACAGATCAACCCTATCCTTCACCGACATGCTCGGTCTGATGGTGACCCAGTTCCAGAACCAGACCATGGATAACCAGGCCAGCACCACCGATATGATGAACCAGCTGGTGCAGATGACCACCATGCAGGCCATGAACGAGATGACCACCCAGATGAATGAGCTGACCCTGGCCAATATAATGAGCTACTCCGCCTCTCTGGTGGACAAATACGTTACCCTGGGCGTCTACGACGACGAGGGCGAGCTCCAGGAAATTTACGGCAAGGTGGAGGGCGCAGGCACCTACGACGGCCAGCAGGTCATTTTCGTGGGCGGCAAGAGCTATCTGCTCAGCAGCATTATGGCCGTTGGCAAGCTGCCCGAGAAGGAAGAGACGCCGGATCAGGGCGAGGGCGACGGCGACGGCACCGGCGGCACCGAGGGCACTCCGGGAACGGGAGACAACGAGAACAACGTGGAGAAGCCGCCTGAGACCGAGGGCAGCGGCGACGCCGGAGACAACCAGAACACCGACGACGCGGTAGGCTGAGAAAAGCGGTCAGGAGGGAATCTGACCCCAATAAGCGGACAGGAGGTCCGCGAGGAAAGCAGAGGGAAGCACCATGGCAGAACGCATTAATTCCATCCAAGGCGTGTCTACGGTGGAGCGTGTCCAGCGTGTCAGCCAGGCCGGCCGCGCGGCGGCAGGACAGTTTGGCACTCTGCTGCGGCGGGAGATTAAGGCCGCGGAGCCCGCTATCTCCTTCTCCAAGCACGCCCAGAGCCGGGCGGAAGAGCGGGGCATTCAGGTGGATGACGCCCTGATGGGACAGCTGGCCGATTCGGTGGAGCGGGCCCAGGCGAAGGGAGCCACCAATATCCTGGCCTTTGACGCAACCCGGGCCTTCATCATCAATGTCCCCCACGGGCGGGTGATTACCACCATGTCTCAGGAGGAGATGGAGGAGAATATCTTTACAAATATCGACGGCGCTGTACTGCTGAAATAACAGAGAGCAGGACCTTTTGGATGCTTTGGTCCCCTGCCCGACTGACAGGGGACCGGCAGCGCCACAGAAAGGAAGTTCTATCGCATGACAGGAGCAATGTATGCCGCCATCGGCGGCCTGAAGTCTCACATGAGCAAGCTGAACGTCATCGGCAACAATGTGGCCAACGTGAACACCTTCGGCTACAAGGCGCAGCGGATGACCTTCAAGGAGTCTATGTACACCACCAGCCGCTCCGGCTCCAACGGCGGCCCCACCGCCGGCGGCAACAACCCCTCGCAGGTGGGCTACGGCTGTTCCGTGGGCTCAATCGACCTGAATATGTCCCCCTCCACCTACGCCCCCACGGGCTACGGCCTGGACGCCTATATCGACGGCGAGGGCTTCTATATGTTCGGTGACAAGCCGGGCGCGGGTGAGGCCGGCATTCTGGGCGCCACCGATATGAGCCGGCTGGAGCTGAGCCGGGTGGGCGACCTCTGGATAGACCCGGACGGCTACGTCTGCAACCGTGACGGCAAGGTGCTCTACGGCTTCTCCCGGGTGCAGAATCCAAACTATAAGGCCAATCCAACCGATGAGGACCTGAAGAAGGATCCCACCTGCAACCAGAAGACCATTGTCAGCACCCAGCTGGCCCCCATACGCGTGCCCCTGTCCGCCGCCGCCCCCACTACAGAGAATGGCGGAATTGTGAATGGGAACAAGCAGTGGGAGGAAGGGGACCCGGTTTACCCCATTTTGAAGGATCATAGCGTAGGCACGGGCGACGCCAAAAAAGATTATCAGGTAAATGAATACCCCAGCACAGACTTAGTGGCAGCTGATCTTGGCGTTGGCGCTGGGAAGAGCTCAATAGTCCCGGCCAAGAACACGGACGAGAACAACCCCACCATTGACGTGCTCCACATTCAGCTGAAGAGCATGGGCGTGGAGAAGAACGGCGCCATCACCGGCATCGCCGCCAACGGCGAGACCGTGATTCTGGGCTATATCGCCATCGCCAACGTAGACAGCCCCGACGGCGTGACCCATATCGACGGCCCCTACTACAAGGCCATGGGCGGCGCGGGCAGCCTGCGGGTGTCCGCTCTGGGCGGCGTGCTCCAGGGCAAGTATCTGGGCAACCAGGTGGCTACGGACGACAAGGCCCCCGACGCCAACGACGCCATCATGAACGACAAGAGCATCGAGATCCGCAAGGGCGGCCTGGAGGCATCCAGCACCGACGTGGCTACCGAGTTCTCCGAAATGATTACCACCCAGCGCGGCTATCAGGCCAACACCCGTATCATCACCGTCACCGACTCCATGCTGGAGGAGCTGGTGAACATGAAGCGGTAATCCCCTCTGAATTGATTCATTGATCCGGTCCGTCCCGGGGGGAGCTCCCCCCGGGACCGGGCAGACAAGAAAGGAAGGTTTGTCATGATCCAACTGACTAAGCGCAACGGCGAGAGGTTTTTGGTCAACCACAACCAAATCGAGAGCATTGAGATGATTCCCGAATCCAAAATCGTCATGATGAACCGGGATTACTTCATTGTCCGTGAGGACCCGGACACAATTATCAAGCGTATTACCGAGTACAACGCCAAGGTGCAGGATGTGCACCGTGCCCTGACCGTCGTGGACCGGCGCTGAGACCGAGAGGAAGGGGCGCGTTTGACAGGCGTTGCGCCTGCCCGCGGGGATGCGCGGCACCGACGCCTTTCAAATGCACCCTTAGAGAAATAAAAGACGCCCCCGGCGGGGGAGAGGAGTGGACTCGCAGTTATGAATATTACTTATATCATCGGTGTTGTCGCCGCCTTCGGCGTTATGGTCATCGGTATGATGCAGGGCGGTACGGATGGATTCCTGACCGTCAGCCAGATCGGTAACTTTGTGGATGGCGCCTCCGTGTTCATCACCATCGGCTGTACCTTCGCCGTGCTCATCGCCAGCTTCCCCATCCCGACCCTGACCGCCATCCCCAAACACTTCGCCGTGCTGATGAATACCAAAAAGTATGACCCCATGGCCATCATCGAAAAGCTGGTGGAGCTGGCCCAGGTGGCCCGTAAAAACGGCCTGCTGGCCCTGGAGGAGATGGGCAACCAGGAGAGCGACCCCTTCTTTAAGCAGTGCATCATGCTGGTGGTGGACAACAACGACGCCGACCAGGCCAAAGAGATCATGATGAACGACATCGAGCAGTCCTCCGCCCGGCACGAGGACGCCGCGGGTATGTACGACAAGGCATCCTCCGTGGCCCCCGCCTTCGGTATGGTGGGTACGCTGGTGGGTCTGATTAACATGCTGAAGGGTATGGACATCGAGGCCGGCGGCGCCAGCACCATCGGTACCGCTATGGGCACCGCCCTGATTACCACCCTGTACGGCTGCGTGCTGGCCCATATGATCTTTGGCCCCATCGCTACCCAGCTGCGCCAGCGGGACGAGGAGGAGACCCTCTGCAAGCTGATTATCGTAGAGGGCATTATGTCGATCCAGTCGGGCGCGAATCCCAAGTTCCTGCGGGAGAAGCTGCTCACCTTCCTGGGACAGAAGCAGCGGGACGGCGGCGGCGACAAGAAAGGCAAGAAGGGCGGCGAATAAGCCGCTCCCCCGTGAATGAACTGAGGTGAAACCATGGCAAGCATTAAAAAGAAAAGCTCCGGCGGAGGCGGCGGCGCCAACTGGATGGATACCTACGGCGACATGGTGACACTGCTGCTGTGCTTCTTCGTTTTGCTCTATTCCATCTCCAGCATCGACCAGACCAAGTGGATGCTGGTGGTCCAGAGCTTTAACCGCAATGCGGTGGTTAATCCAGAGCAGACTGTTCCAGGCCCGACTGACGATCCGGATAATAAGACGGGCGGCAACGAGATGCCCGCTACAGACGATGTTGAGAAGGCGCTGGATACGCTGTATCAGTATCTGAAGCAGAATGTGGCCAGCGACAGCATCTCGGTCAGCCAGGGCGACGGCTATGTGTTTATCTCCTTCGCCGACGCGGTGTTCTTCGACGGCAACAGCTTTACCCTCAAGCCCGAGGGAAAGGCGGTGCTGGACCAGATTATTCCCGCCCTCACCGCGGCCTGCCCCTATGTGGACGAGCTGGAGGTGCTGGGCCACACCGCTCAGCAGTACGCAAATACCCCCAACCCCATTGAGAATGACCGCCGGCTGTCCTCAAACCGGGCGGATTCCGTGGTCATCTATTTGCAGGAGCGTATTCCCAGCGACGTCCTGGACCCCGGCCGGCTTGTGTCTACGGGCCACGGCCAATGGCGCAATGTGTCCCCCAACGACACCGAGGCCCACCGGGCTAAAAACCGCCGGGTGGAAATGGTTGTTACCGGCAAGAATCTGGAGGATATGCTGTCTGACAGCTTGACGCAGTATTCAACAATGTATAAGACTGCCACTGACGGCACCACGACGGAGTGATGCCAGGCCCTCCCCGCGGGGGCAGACCGAGTTAAGCAGAATGAGGGAACGATATGGCCGAAGTTTTATCACAAAGTCAAATAGACGCCCTGCTGAACGCGGCCAGAAGCGGAGAACTGGACGTAGACAAGCCGGCGGAAAAGACAACGGAACAAAAATACCGAAAATACGACTTCTACAGTCCGCGTAAGTTCACCAAGGACCGGCTGAAGATGCTCAACAGTATCTTCGAGGGCTACGCCCGGGTCATTAACTCCAGAATCAACGCCCTGCTGCACACCACCTGCGAAATTGAGGTGGACAGCGTGGAGGAGCAGCGCTACTACGAATTTTCCAACGCCCTGACAGAGAGCGACGTGGTGGCCCTGGCCAAAATTGACCTGGAGGAGCTTCAGGAGGACACCCCCATCCTGGTCCATCTGGATACGCCGGTGGTGCTGTCCATGCTGGACCGCCTGATGGGCGGCGAGGGAGACCCGGACTCCACCCTGTCCAGCGACTACAACATGACCGACCTGGAGCTGAACATGTACGAGGACCTGATCCGGGATATGATCTCCGTTATGGGCGGCAGCTGGGAGAACTACATCACCCTCCACTTCGAGTATGTGCGCACCGAGGTGAATCCCACCCTGGTACAGCTCATCGGCTACGACGAGACCGTGGTGATCGTGGGCGTCAATATCAAGTTCCCCAACTGCAACGGCCGGCTGAGCCTGTGCCTGCCCGGCGTTATGCTGACCAATATCTTCAGCGAGATCAGCAAAAACAACACCCGCCGGACCACCGGAGAGGACAAGTCGGAGGAAATTTTCGATTCCCTGCGGGATTCTGAGCTGGAGATTGTGGCCGAGCTGGCCAGAACCCGCATCCTGCTCAGCGACCTGTACCACCTGAACATAGGAGACGTGGTGGATATCAAGCGCCCCAAGGACTCGCCCGTATTTTTGAACATCGGCGGGCGAAGATGGTTCGACGGGCGGATGGGCACCAGCAACAAGCAGGTGGCCGTGAAAATTGGAGAGACCTACATCAAAATGTAGGCTAAAAGGAGCGAATCTGGATGGAAGATATTATTTTTAGCCCGATGGTAATAGACGCCATCGGGGAGATCATGAACATCAGCTTGGGCTCCTCCGCCACCGCGGCCTCCAACATGCTGGACCACCGGGTGGACATCACAACGCCTCGGGTGAGCGTGATTAACGCGGAGGAGTTTACGCTGGGCAAGATCGAACCGGCGGTAGGCGTGGAGATCAAGTATGTCTGCGGCCTGGAGGGCAGCAACATCATGCTGCTCAAGCGCAGCGACGTGAAGGCCATTGTAGATATCCTGCTGTGCACCGAGACGCCGGATGAGGAGTTTGAGCTCAACGACCTGTCGATCAGCGCCGTCTGTGAGCTGATGAACCAGATGATGGGCTCGTCCTCCACCGCCCTGTCTGACCTGCTGGGCCGGATGGTCAATATCTCTACCCCCGAGTCCTTCGAGATGACTGACCTGGACAAGGTGAAGGAGGAGCACTTCCCGGTAACCCAGGGCCCCGTGGTGGTGGTCCGCTTCAACCTGACCATCGAAGGGGTGCTGGACAGCGAGTTCATGAACGTCATGTCGGTGGAGCTGGCCAAGGAGCTGGTGTCCGGCTTCGGCCTGGACCTGGACGACACAGGGGACTCGGAGCCTGCCCCCGCGCCGGCCCCGGCTCCCGCACCCGCCCCGGCGCCGGCCCCCGCCCCCTCCGGCGGCGGAGCCTCGCTGAGCCAGGAGGAGATCGAGAAGCTGATGGCCGGCGGAGCCCCGGCGGCCCCCGCACCTGCCGCCCCGGCGCCGGCCCCCGCGGCGGCCACGGCAGCCCCGCCCGCAGCTCCCCCCGGAATGCCCCCCATGCCTCCGGCGGGAGATCAGGGGGCCTACCCCGGCTACCCGCCCTATGGACAGTACCCCTACCCCTATCCGCCCTACCCCATGTACCCGCCTCAGCCCGCGCCCCCTCCGGAGCCCAAGGTCATCAATGCCCAGCCCCCACGTATGCGGGAGCTGGACGCCGAGTCCCAGCTGGGCGCGGAGCAGAAGCAGAATCTGGACTTGATTATGACCGTCCCGCTGGAGGTGGCGGTGGAAATCGGCCGGACCCGGCGGAAAATCCAGGATATCCTGTCCTTCTCCAAGGGCTCCCTGGTGGTGCTGGACAAGTTGGCCGGCGACCAGGTGGACCTGCTGGTCAATGGACAGTGTGTTGCCCGGGGCGACGTGGTGGTCATCGACGACAACTTTGGCATCCGGATCACCGAGATCCTGCAAAAGCCCGATATCAATGAGTTGGTTCGGGGCTGAGTGTGATTTCGTTATAGCTATATTATATTAAAATTGTAAAAAAGGATGGTAAACTATGGCTAAGATTCTTACGGTTGACGACGCTGCTTTTATGCGCAAGGTCATCAAGGATACCCTGAGCAAGGCTGGCTACACAGAAATCTATGAGGCCGAGGACGGCGCCATGGCGGTGGAGAAGTACAACGAGCTCAAGCCCGACCTGGTGCTGATGGATATCACCATGCCCAATATGGACGGCCTGGAGGCCCTGAAGGCAATCCGGGGCTCCGACCCCAACGCCAATGTGGTTATGTGCTCCGCCATGGGCCAGGAGACCATGGTCATCGACGCCATCCGCTCCGGCGCCAAGGACTTTATCGTCAAGCCCTTCAAGCCCGAGCGCGTGCTGAAGACCGTTACCTCCATCGTGGGCGAGCCCTGATATGCCCCAGGCCCTTCTCTCCGCCTTCAGCCTGCTGGCCGCCATCCTTCTGGTGCTGGCGGGGGCCTATGTGTTTACCCGCTGGGCCGGCAGGAATCTGAATGGCGGATTGCTCACCGGTCGCGGCGGTGGCCGCATCCAGGTGCTGGACCGGGCCGTGTTGGGCCGGGATCAGGCGCTGCTGGTGGTCAGAGCCGGAGAGCGGTATCTGCTGCTGGGCAGCACTCCCTCGGGGGTCACGCTGCTGGCCGAGCTGACAAAGGAGGAGGGGGAGAGCTGGAACCCGCCCGCTCCGAGGCCGGAGCAGAGAAGTCTGCCGGAGTTTTCTGACCTGCTGAGGCGGCTGAGAGAGAAAAAGTAAGAACGTGGTATGCCGGCCGATGAAACGAGGTGAGGAAGAGTGCCGACTGATGCGCTGATTAATGTAAACGGAGAGAGCGTTCAGACGCTGGAGATACTCTTCCTGACAACCATCATGATGATTCTGCCCTCGATGGTTGTCATGATGACCTCCTTCACCCGGTATATTGTGGTGTTCTCCTTCCTTCGCACCGCCATGGGCACCCAGCAGACTCCGCCCAATATGGTGCTGATCGGCATGGCGCTGATCCTGACCCTGTTCACCATGACCCCTACCCTGAACGCCGTCAACGAGGAGGCCTTTCAGCCCTATCAGGCGGAGGAGATCACCCAGGAGGAGTTTTTTGAACGGGCGCAGGAGCCGCTGAAGCGGTTCATGCTCTCCGAAACGCAAATCAGAACCGTGGAGCTGTACTGCAATATGTCGGGCACCCCGGTGCCCGCGACCGAGGAGGAGGCGCAGGATCTCTCCCTGGCGATTATAGTGCCCTCCTTTGTCACCACGGAGCTGAAGCGTGCCTTTGAGATCGGCTTCTTGCTGTACATCCCCTTCGTGCTCATCGATATGATCGTGGCCTCCACCCTGATGTCTATGGGTATGATTATGCTCCCACCCGCTATGATCTCCACTCCCTTTAAGCTACTGCTGTTTATCCTGCTGGACGGGTGGCAGCTGCTGTTCTCCTCACTGGCGAGCGGCTTCATGTAAGGAGGGAATATGGATACCAGTCAGATAACCACAATGCTGCGGGAGGGCATCTGGATTGTCCTCAAGCTGGGCGGGCCCATGCTGCTGCTCAGTATGGTGGTGGGCATACTCATCGCAATCTTTCAGGCGGTTACCCAGATCCATGAGCAGACCCTCGCTTTCATCATGAAGCTCTCGGTGGTCATCATTGTCCTTCTCGTGGGAGGGGGATGGATGATGGACACCCTGCTGGACTACACCAGGAGAGTTTTCGCGCTGATGGCTACTCGCTGAGAGGGGGATGGCTGTGGATTGGACCGCATTGACCCTGTTTCTGCTGATTACCGGCCGTATGACCGGCTGTGTGGCCTTTAATCCCATCTTTGGACGGCGGGGAATCCCGGCTATGGTTAAGGCGGGATTCATCCTGCTGCTGTCTGTATCTGTGTTCGCCATTACCCCGGTGCGGATGGAGATGCCCTCCACGCTGCTGGGCCTGGTCCTGACCTTCCTGCTGGAGATGTTTCTGGGCTATGTGCTGGGCCTGGTCATCAGCCTGTTCTTCTACGTTCCCATGATGGCCGGCGCTGTGATCGACGCGCAGATGGGCATGTCCATGGGCGCCACCTATGACCCGGCGTCGGGCGCCCAGATTACCGTTACCTCTACGTTTCTCAACATACTGATGACAATGCTGTTCTTCGCGGCCAACGGACACCACACCCTGATCCGCATTTTTGCGGCGTCCGGACGGGTTGTCCCCTTTGGGGCGGTGGCCCTGGGGACGGACCTCTACGCCGCCGTCATTGAGCTGTTTATCAGCTGCACCATTCTGGGCGTCAAGCTGTGTATGCCGATTCTGGCGGCCGAGATGATGGGGCAGGTCGGAATGGGGATTTTAATGAAAGTTATCCCCCAGATCAATGTGTTTGTCATCAATATTGACCTGAAGGTTCTCATCGGAATGGGACTGCTCCTGCTTCTGCTCAGCCCCTTCAGCGAGTTCCTGCTGGATGTGGAGACCGAGATGCTCCTGAGCCTCCAGCGTGTGCTTCCCCTGATGTCGGGCCAGACATGACCCCGGAGGGAAACGGCTGACAAAGGGGGGATGAATCCATGGCCGGCGATTCCAAGACCGAAAAGGCGACACCAAAAAAGCGACGGGACGAACGAAAAAAAGGTAATGTCCTGATGAGCAAGGATGCCGTGGCCGTGGCCACCCTGATTGGCAGCCTGTTTATGGTTCAGATGATGGGCGGCGTGTTCATGGAGCAGATGGGCCAGGTGCTGAATACCTGCTTCGGCTATATCGCCGGCGGCACTGTGGAGACCCTCCCCGTGGAGCTCCCTGTGCTGCTCAAGCGGACCGCCCTGTCCTTCTTCGCTGTGGTCGGCCCCTTTCTGGGGGTGACTGCGGTGCTGGCCGTGGGCGTGACCTTCTACCAGACCAAGCTGCTGGTGACGACAGAGCCCCTGCGTCCCAAATTCAGCCGGCTCAGCCCTTTGCAGGGCTTTAAGCGGCTGTTCTCCCTGCGCAGTGTGATTGAGGCAGTGAAGGGAATTTTAAAGATTACCATTCTGCTGGTCCTCATTTTTAACTACTTTAAAAAGGTTGCCCTGAGCTTTGCCCAATTTCTGGATATGGAGCTGGGGGAATCCTGCGCGATCCTCTTTGAGGATATTATCAACCTGGTGCTCCAGATCGCGGTGGCCTTTGTCGCGCTGGCCTTCTTTGATTACCTGTATCAGTGGTGGGACTATGAGCGTCAGCTGAAAATGTCCAAACAGGAGATTAAAGAGGAGTATAAGCAGACCGAGGGCGACCCCCAGGTCAAGAGCAAGATTAAACAGATTCAACGCCAGAGGGCCCAGCAGCGTATGATGCAGCAGGTGCCCCAGGCGGATGTGGTCATCCGTAACCCGACCCACTTCGCTGTGGCCCTGCGCTATAAGCCGGACCTGGACAACGCGCCGGTGGTACTGGCCAAGGGTGTGGATGAGCTGGCCCTGCGCATTGTCAAGGTGGCGGAGGAGCACCAGATTGCCACAGTGGAAAACGTGCCTCTGGCACATGCCCTTTACGACAGTACCGACCTGAACCGGGAGATTCCCCCGGAGCTCTACGGCGCGGTGGCCGAGGTTCTGGTCTACGTGCTGAAGCTGGACCAGGAGGTCCCATAAGCTGGAAAACAAGGCCCGTTCCGGGCGTAGTGATAACATTTCAGGAAAGGATGACACCATGCGGCGTATTTTTCAAAACAGCATAGCGCTTATGGTAGTGGTCATCGTCATGTTCCTGATTATCCCCCTGCCTGAGACCCTGCTTGACATTCTGATTATTACCAACATTTCCCTGTCTATCGTCATCCTGATGGTCACCATGACCATCTCCGAGGCGCTGGAGTTCTCTATTTTTCCCTCCCTGCTGCTGATTACCACCCTGTTCCGGCTGGGACTTAACGTGTCCACCACCCGGGCGATCCTGGGCTTTGACGGCAGCGGAGCCGGCGCTTCCCCCGGCACACCGGTGATCCAGGTCTTTGGACAGCTGATTACCCAGGGAAATATTGTGCTGGGTATTATCATCTTCTTTATTATCGTGCTGGTGCAGTTTATCGTCATTACCAAGGGCGCCGAGCGCGTGGCCGAGGTGGCCGCCCGCTTCACCCTGGACGCCATGCCCGGCAAGCAGATGGCCATCGACGCCGACCTCAGCTCCGGCCTGATTAATGAGCAGCAGGCCCGGGAGCGCCGGTCCAAGATTCAGCGCGAGGCCGACTTCTACGGCGCTATGGACGGCGCGACCAAGATCGTCAAGGGCGACGCCACCATGTCGCTGATTATTACCGCCATCAACCTCATCGGCGGCATCATCATCGGCAGTATGAACGGTGTGGGCGACCTGGGAACTGTGGCCCAGACCTACTCCATCGCCACCATCGGCGACGGTCTTGTGTCCCAGCTTCCCGCCCTGATGATCTCCACCGCCACCGGTATGATCGTTACCCGGTCGGTGTCTGAGGGCAGCCTGAACTCCGATGTGATTGAGCAGTTTGCCCGGCAGCCTAGGGCCATCCTCACCGCGGGCGCTGTGCTGATTATCCTGGGCATTATCCCGGGCACCCCTACGGCTCCCCTGCTGGTGGTGGGCGTGGGCCTGGCGGTGTTCGGCTACCTGATGAGCGGCCGGCTGGAGCGGCAGAAGGCCGCGGAAATGGTTCAGCCCGAGGCGCCCGCCCAGGCCGATATGACCGCAGTGCCCAGCGAGACCGACTACTACAAGGATATCAATAATGTGTACGGGCTGCTTACCGTGGACCCCATCGAGATGGAGTTCGGCTACAGCCTGATTCCCCTGGTGGATGAGAGCAGCGGCGGCAAGCTGATCAGCCGCATTGTGATCTTCCGCCGGCAGTACGCCCAGGATATGGGCTTCGTCATCCCCTCCATCCGCCTCCACGACTCCTCCGCGCTGGGCACCAACCAGTATGTGGTGAAGATCAAGGGGGAGGAGGTGGCCCGGGGCGAGATTCTGGTGGATTACTACCTGGCCCTGGAGCCCGTCAGCCCCGGCGGGGAGATCGACGGCATCGAGACCATCGAGCCCGCCTACGGCATCCCCTCCCGGTGGATTCTGCCCGAGAACAAGGAGATGGCGGAAATTTACGGCTATACCGTCATCGATCCCCTGTCCGTCATGCAGACCCACCTGTCTGAGGTGGTCCGGCGGCACGCCTATGAGCTGCTGGGACGGGCGGAGGTCATCCAGCTGGTGGAGAATTTGAAGAAATCCGCCCCGGAGCTGGTGGAGGAGGCCGTCCCCAATGTGCTGTCCTACGCCAATTTGGAGCGAATCCTCCGCAGTCTGCTGAAGGAGGGTGTCCCCGTACGGGATTTGGGCACCATCCTGGAGACGGCGGTGGACTCCCTGGCTACAACCAAGGATCTGGATATGGTTACCGAGAACATCCGGGTGGCCCTGAGCCGCACCATCACGCGCCGCTTCTGCGAGCACGGCCAGCTTCGGGTGGTTACCCTGGATGCCGAGGTGGAGAAGAGGGTTATCAGTTCCCTCAGCAAGAACGAGCAGGGGATCTATCTGGCCATGGGCCCCGACCTTATGCAGCAGATTGTCAACCAGCTGGCCGACTACCTGAGAAAATTCAACGACCTGTCCCAGACGCCCATTGTGCTCACCAGCCAGGTGATCCGTATCTACCTGAGCCGGATGCTGTCCCAGTTCTACCCAGGCGTCTATGTGCTCTCCTTTAATGAGATTACCAGCGACGTGCAGATTCAGTCGCTGGGGAACATCACCCTGGAAGCGGCGCCCAGCAGGCCGAATAGAAAGGCGGCCACGGTATGACCGGGCTGCTGGCTGCCGCCTCAGAGCGGGAGGGGAGAGAGTGGACCCAGGAGGAGCTGGACGCCATGTCGGCGGAGGAGCTCTTTCAGGTCTACAAGGAGACCGGTGACCAGAGCCTGAAATGGCCGCTGGTGATGCGCTACGTGGGGCTGGTAAAATCTATCGCCCTGCAGGTGCGGGGGGTGTACAGCAGCTTTGCCCAGGTGGACGACATCGTGAACGAGGGGCTGCTTACCCTGGCCGGGGCGGTAGACAAGTTTGACCCGAACAAGGGGATTAAATTTGAGACCTATGTGTCCAAGCGCATCCGGGGGGCGGTGATTGATCTGGCCCGGCGGCAGGACTGGGTGCCCCGCAGCGTGCGGCGGAAGGCCCGGGACATCGACCAGGCCAGCAGCGAGCTGTTCTCAGAGCTGGGCCGCTACCCCACAGACGGGGAGATGGCTGAGCGGCTGGGGGTCAGTCAGGACCAGTACCAGGAGGACCTGGCCAACTCCTCTATGTGCAATGTGCTGTCCCTGGACGCCCTTTTTGAGGATCGGGAGCAGACCGGCGGGGCGGAGGTGGCCGACGGCGCCTGCGAGAGCAGGCCGGAGGACTCCATGCTCCGGCAGGAGATGCTGGAGATGCTGACCCGGGCCATCGAGTCCCTGCGGGAGAACGAGCAGACGGTGATCTCCCTCTACTACCATAAAAATCTCAGCATGAAGGAAATTGCCCAGGTGATGGAGGTCAGCGAGCCGAGAATCTCTCAGCTCCACTCCCGGGCGATCCAGAAGCTGAAGCTGTATATGAACCAGTATATGACCGGCGGCAGGTGAGCTGTCGGGGCGAGAGGAGTTTTGCGCTATGATAAAGGGCTTTTACAACCTGACCTCCGGGATGCTGTCCCAGGGGCGCAGGATGGATGTGGTGGCCAACAATATGACCAACATCTCCACGGCGGGCTACAAGGCGGAGATGTACACCGACCGCACCTTTGACGAGGTGATGGTGTCCCGCATCGGCAACAAGATCAAGACCCCCTACCAGACCATGGAGGCCTATCAGAGCCACATTCTGGCCCCTGACCAGCTCTATACCGATTTTGGCCAGAGCTCCTTTGAGGAGACCAGGCTCCCCCTGGACTTCGCCATCCAGGGGGAGGGATTCTTCGCCATCGACACCGGGGACGGCGTGGCCTATACCCGGGCCGGCTCCTTCACCCTGGACAACGAGGGCTATCTGTGCCTGTCTGAGCTGGGCCGGGTGCTGGACCGGGAGGGCAACCCCATTCAGCTGCCCACCGACCGGCTGGAGGCGGATAAGGAGGGCGGCCTCTTCACCGAGGGCGGGGAATACCTGGGAACGCTGGGCGTATATATGTTTGAGGACAACAACGCCCTGGAGCGCACCCCCTATGGCCTGTTTACCGGCGAGGGCGCCCAGGTGAACGAGGATGTTGTGATCCATCACAAGTGGGTGGAGCGCTCCAATGTGAGTATGGTCAAGGAGATGGTCAAGATGATGACCACCCAGCGGGCCCTCCAGAGCGCGGCCCAGATGAGCAAGATATACGATCAGGTCATTACCAAGGCCGTCAACGATATCGGCAGGCTGTAAAAAGGGCGGCGGCCCCTGAAAGAAAGGCGTGAGAGCTGAAATGAATATGTCCTTCTACACCGGCGCGGTAGGCGCCTACCAGCAAGAACAGCGCATGAATGTCCAGGCCAACAATATCGCCAATGTGAATAACTACGGCTACAAGGCGGAGCGGGCCACCTTCCATCACCTGATGTACGGCAATGTAAGGGGTATTGACGAGGAGCGGCTGCCCAGAGGCACCGGCACCAAGATGGTGAAGGCCAGCGTGGACTACGAGCCCGGCGGATACGCCGATACCGGACGCCTCTTCGACTTCGCCATCATGGGCAATGGCTTCTTTGCCCTGTATGATCTGGCCAGCGGGGAGATCAGCTTTACCCGGGACGGGGCCTTTATGATGGCCAGCTTTGAGATCCCCCCGGATGAGGACGCCGAGCCCGAGATCGACCCCGTTACCGGCGAGGAGATTCCGCCCGAGCCTGAGGTGGTATGGCGGCTTTCCGACAACGAGGGGCGCTGTGTGCTGGACCGGATGGGCAATTTCATTGTGGTCGATCCGCTGGACCGCCACGCCGACCTGGATATAGGGGTGTTCGACTACCGGATCTATGACGGTATGCTCCACGCCGACAGCGGCCGGTTCTCCCCCATAGACAAGAACGGCGACCTGTACCTGGGCACCGGCGAGGTGAAGCGGGGCGTGCTGGAGACCTCTAACGTGGACTTGGCCCAGGAGCTGGTGAAGGTGATTGAGTCCCAGCGGGCTTACAGCTACGCGCTGAGAATGGTTCAGACTTCGGATGAGATCGAGCAGACCATCAACGGGCTGCGCGGATAATAGGGAGGGAATTTTATAATGACCTTGAAAAGCTATGACCAGCTCTCCTCCCTGGAGATTGATACTCTGCGGGAGATCGGCAGCATCGGCACCGGCAATGCTGCCACGGCCCTGTCTCAGATGCTGGGCCGGGAGGTGCGCATCACCCTGCCTGAGGTGCGCATCATGGGCTACAATGAGGCAATTGAGTGGATTGGCGGGCCGGAGGCGGTAACCGCCGGCGTGCTGGTGAAGATGAGCGGCCAGATGAGTGGCATTATGCTCTCGGTGCAGTCGCTGGAGTTTGTCAACCTGGTGATGTGCAGCATGTTTGAAACCCCCGTGGGCAACTATGAGGAGCTGGGCGACCTGGGACAGTCCGCTATGGTGGAAATCGGAAATATTATGATCTCCACCTTTATCAACGCCCTGTCCGGCCTGGCCGGAATCGATGTGAACCTGACGGTGCCCGCCTTCGCGGTGGATATGCAGGGGGCCATTCTGGCGGTCCCCATGGCCGAGTATGGCGGTATGTCTGACTATTTGATGACCATTGGCGGTAATTTTGTGTGCGACGGCAAACAGGTTCCCTGCCACCTTCTGCTGTCCCCTGACCTGCGGTCTTTGAATTTCTTGTTGAGGAAGCTGGGCGTTTCCGATGAGTGACAGCAAACTTACGGTAGGGATTGCAGACATGAAAATGGCCCAGGGAAACGGTGTTCTGATTACCTACGCCTTGGGCTCCTGTATCGGCCTGTGCTTTCATGATCCACGGCTCCGGCTTGGTGCGCTGCTCCATATTATGCTGCCCCTGAATATGGAGGCCGGCCGAAAAAATCCGCTGAAATACGCGGACACCGGGATCCGGGAGACCTTGAAGCAGATGGAGGCCAAAGGGGCCTCCCGCAGCAGGATGACGGTGAAGATTGCCGGCGGCGCCAAGATGTTTGAGATCAGCGGCGGAAGCGGCCTGGGCAATATCGGCCAGCGCAATATTGAGAGCGTCCACACCATCCTGCGCAACGAGGGCGTCCGGCTTCTGGCTGAGGATGTGGGAGGCAAGGTGGCCCGTACCCTTCTCTTCGACGTGGCCAGCGGCCAGGGCTGTATCCGATCCTATGGCAAAAAGGACATAATTTTCTAACCTGGGGAACCCATGCGCGCGGGCGGCGCGATCCTAAATAGAGTAAGGAGTGTCAGAAATGGCGGAGCAATATAACAGCGGCATCCTGTTGGAGTCGGGCACCAATGAGATCGAGATCATGGAGTTTACCATTGACGGAAGCCTCTATGGCATCAACGTGGCCAAGGTGCGGGAAATCATCATGTCCGCGCCGGTGAAGATCATGCCCCACGCGCACCCGGCGGTGGAGGGTATCTTTAAGCCCAGAGATGTTGTCATTACCGTGGTGGATCTGCCCAAGTATCTGAGCGTGGACAAGGAGAAGGGCTCGAAAGACCTGTTTATCATCACCAACTTCAACAAGATGTATATCGCCTTCCGGGTACACACCGTGGTGGGGATCAGCCGAATCTCCTGGACTGACATTCATAAGCCGGACAAAACGGTGTCCGGCGGCTCTGAGGGCGTGGCTACCGGAATTGCCCAGTGCGGAAACGATCTGGTTACCATTCTGGATTTTGAGCGGATTGTGGCGGAGATTGCCCCTGAGACCACCATCCAGATGGATGAGATTGAACAGATGGGCCCCCGGGCACGCAGCGATGAGCCGATCTGGATCGCGGAGGACTCCATCCTGCTGTCCAAGATGATTGAGGACTGCCTGCACAAGGCGGGCTACGTCAATCTGCGGATGTTCCCCAACGGACAGGAGCTGTGGGAGGCCTTGAACGCCCTCCCCAAAGAGCGCAGGCTGTTTGACCAAGTGGCCCTGGTCATCACCGACATTGAGATGCCTCAGATGGACGGGCACCGGCTGACCAAGCTGATTAAGGACAGCCCCCGGTTTAATCCCATCCCCCTTATCATCTTCTCGTCCTTAATCAGCGAGGAGATGCGCATTAAGGGCCGGCAGCTGGGCGCAAATGAGCAGATGAGCAAGCCGGAGATCGGCCACCTGGTGGATGTTATGGACCACCTGCTGGCTGAAATTAAACAATAAGGGCGGTCTATGATGACAAACAGCAAATATATCGTTCGACAGCCGATCAAGGATTTGAAGAGCCGGATCATCGGCTACGAGATTCAGTACTATGGAGAGAACCAGGCCTATGCCTCGGAGGAGGGGAGCAGCGATTTTGCCGCTGCCGACACCATTTACAGCCTGCTGCTTCAGAATACCGATAAGGTGCTCAAAGGCTCGCTGAACTTTATGACCTTTACCACCACCCTGCTGATGAAGCAGACCCCTAAGCTCTTCGCCAACAGCGATCTGGTGATTCAGGTGGGGGAGGATGTTATTATTCACCCCCTGGCTATGCGGTTTTTGGAGCGGTACTCCAAGGACGGCTATCGTCTGGCGGTGAACGACTTCCAGTTCTCTCCCCGGTATTTTTCCATCATTGATAAGTTTGACTATATTAAAATCAATTTTCAGACGGTGGCCGACGCCAGCATCCGCAATATTGTAGAGCTGGCCCACAGCATGAATAAAAAGTGCATTGCCACCGGCATTGACACGGAGGACCTGTATCAGAAGGCCTTTATTATGGAGGCGGACCTGATGGAGGGCCGGTGGGTGGCCGAGAAGCTGTTCACCACCGTCCATTCCAGCAGCTTCCTCCAGAGCAACTTCTTCCGGCTGATGGTGGCCATCAACCGGGACGACCCCGATGTGGAGGAGATTGAACAGATCATCTCTATGGACGCCGTCCTCACATACAGCCTGCTGAAAATTGTCAACTCCGGCTATTTCGCCCTGCGCAACCGGGCCGCCGACGTCCATCAGGCCATTGTGGTGATGGGCCTGGGGCAGCTGCGCCAGTGGATCTATCTGCTGGGCACCGGAAACGGGGAGGAGGGCCCGGATGCCAGCCAGGAGGAGTTCCTGAAGCTGTCCTTCATGCGGGCCAGCTTCTGCAGTGAGCTGGTCAAGATGGCCAAGAATATGCCGATCTCCCGCAACGACGCCTACCTGATGGGTATGTTCTCCACTCTGAACTACCTGATTGCCGCCCCGATGGAGGACATTTTGGCCGACCTGCCCATCTCCTCCGAGGTGAAGGAGGCCCTGCTGAACCACAGCGGACGGTGCGGCGTGCTCTATGATCTGGTGCTGAGCTATGAGCGGGCGGACTGGTCTACCATCGGCAGTATGGCTGAGACGCTGGAGATCCCGGTGAATCTGCTGACGAATACCTATTTCCAGTGTCTGGGAGAGGTAAACAGCATTTGGAAGCAGTTAATGGAGTCCGGAGAGGACACGCCTCCCGCCTGACAGATTTCATCATAATAACAGGACGTCCGGCCGCTGGCCGGACGTCCTGTTATTATATTAACGGTTGTGATGGGGGTGGTCCATAACCACCTTGCAGGCCCGGGTGAGCTGGGCGAAGATGGTGGAATTAAAACGGCCCTCGTAGACGGTGAGCATGGGGATGCGGTCCCGCTTGGGCAGGACCACGTACTTGGGAACCAGGTTGCTCAGGGTAAGGGCCATCACGTCCGCCTGACAGTGCTTGCAGGGGCACAGGCCGAACATCTTGATATACCGGGGCGCCTTTTCCTCAACCAGTATCTGCATCACATTGATATAGGCAAGATCCTCATCCTCTGCAGGCGGTGTGGGGGCTGCCTTGGCGGCGGGCGGTACTGGGGCGGCGGGCTTTTCCTCCGCGGCGGGCTGGGGCGCGGGAGCCGGTTCGGGCTCCGGGGCGGTGGGCTCGTCGGCAGGAGCTCCCATGGAGGCCAGCATCTTCTCAATGTCGTCCTGGCTCATCTTGCCGCCGGAGGGGGGCTGGGGTGCGGGGGCCGGTTCGGGCTCCGGGGCAGAGGGCTCGTCAGCGGGAGCGCCCATGGAGGCCAGCATCTTCTCAATGTCGTCCTGGCTCATCTTGCCGCCGGAGGCAGGCTGGGGCGCGGGGGCAGGCTCGGGCTCCGGAGCGGGTGGCTCGCCGGCGGGGGCGCCCATGGAGGCCAGCATCTTCTCAATGTCGTCCTGGCTCATCTTGCCGCCGGAGGCAGGCTGGGGCGCGGGGGCTGGTTCAGGCTCCGGAGCGGGGGGCTCGTCGGCGGGGGCGCCCATGGAGGCCAGCATCTTCTCAATGTCGTCCTGGCTCATCTTGCCGCCGGAGGGGGGCTGGGGCGCGGGGGCCGGTTCGGGCTCCGGTGTGGGTGGCTCGTCGGCGGGAGCGCCCATGGAGGCCAGCATCTTCTCGATGTCGTCCTGGCTCATCTTGCCGCCGGAGGCAGGCTGGGGCGTGGGGGCAGGTTCAGGCTCCGGTGTGGGTGGCTCGTCGGCGGGAGCGCCCATGGAGGCCAGCATCTTCTCAATATCGTCCTGACTCATCTTGCCGCCGGAGGCGGGCTTGTCCTCAACCACAGGTGTTTCCTCCTTAACAGGCGAATTTTCCGCAGGGGGCGGGGAGAGCTCCTCCTCCAGGGCCTGCTGGATTTGCTGCGCCAATGTGTCATCGTTGGCCTGAGCCACCTCCAGAATGGGGGGGAGGAGGGGCCGGCCGGAGGCCGCAGGAGCGGCCTCGGGAACGCCCTCGGCGGCCTCCTCAGCGGGAGGGGGGGCCGCCTCTCCGGGGGCGGTGAGTAGATTTAATACGTGGGCGGTCTTGTTGCCTTTGGCGCCCTTTTTGCCAGTAGCCATGACGGCTAATCTCCTTTCCGGTGTTTAGAATGGACCCCTCAGCGGATGGGTGGGGCCGTAAAGCTGCCGTACTCCCGGGTGATCTCGTTGAGGAGCAGGCGGAAGTCCCGGGCGACCTTGGAGCCCGGAGCGTAGGTGAGCACGCTCTCCCCGTGGGCGGGGGACTCAGCCACCGCCACGCCGGAGCGGATGCGGGCCTGGAACACCTTGGTGTCCAGCTGCCGGGCGATTTGCTCCGCCATGTCCAGCACATCCCGGTTCAGGATCAGGCGCAGATTAAACTTGTTGAGCAGGATGCCCAGCACCCGCAGGCGGGAGTTGTAGCACCGGCGGACGGTGTCGATGGTCTCGCGGATCTGGGAGACGCCCAGCAGGCTGAGAATCTCAGGGGCCATGGGGACCACAAGGCCGTCAGCCGCCACGTAGGCGTTTACCGTCAGCACGTTGAGGGCGGGCGGGGTGTCGATGATAATATAGTCGTAGTCGTCCTCCACCTCAGACAGGCAGTTTTTCAGCAAAAACTCCCGGCCGGGCCGGTTGAACTCCAGCTCGGCGGCGGACAGCAGGATGTTGGAGGGCAGGACATCCCCGCAATCCGACGGGGTGATGACCTCGCGAATAGGGCGTGAGCCCTTGAGCACATCGTAGATTGTGGCGCAGTTTTCGATGTCCAGCCCCAGGCAGAAGCCCAGGCTGCCCTGGGGGTCCAGATCAACCCCCAGCACTCTGGCGCCCCGCTGGTGCAGGCCGTCCATCAGGGAACAGGCCGTGGTGGTTTTGCCCACGCCGCCCTTTTGATTTGTGATAGCAATAATAGCGGACAAATGATCTCCCCCTGAAAAACTTTCTCTCTGGAGCTATTAACTTAATCATACTACATGCCGATAAAAAAGTACAGAGTATTTTTGCGCACATTTGAAATAAACCAACGAGAATTTTAGATACAGGATGAAAGGAGCGAGTATTATGGCGTCTCTCAGCGGAGTAAGCGGCAGCAATTCTATGAGCAGCCTTATGAACAGCGCCAATACGATTACTGGTCTGGCCAGCGGCCTGGATACAGAAAGCATGATCGAAAATCTGGTCAAAAGCTACCAGACAAAGATCAGCGGCCTGAGCAAGGATGTTGCCAAGATTGAGTGGAAGCAGGATGCCTATCGCAGCATTATCAGTAAGATGGTGGGCTTTTCCGGCAAATATGCCTCCTATACCTCGGGAACAAACCTGACCTCCCCCAGCTTTTTCAACAGCGCCGTCAAGGTGGAGACCCTGGGCCTGTTCGCGGACCGGGTGTCCGCCAGCGGCAAGAGCAGCAGCGAGATCTCCCTGGACAGGGTGAGCCAGCTGGCCACCTCCGCCCAGTTCCGGACCTCCAGCAACCTGAAGGCCGGGGACGGAAGCGGCATCCTGGCCGACAAGGGCATCGACCTGGTGACCGGCACCACCGAGCTGGGCAAGCTGGACGGAAGCCTTGTGCTGAATTACGGCTCCAAGGCGGTCAGCATCGTGTTTGACGAGGTGGACGATGTAAAGACCATGGATGAGATCCGGACCAAGCTGGCCGAAGAACAGGATATTTCTAAGGACGATGTGAGCAACGATCAGGTTCTGGCCAAGCTGATTGAGCGGAAGCTGGCCGACGAGAAGGTCAACCTCACCGGCGGCAGCACCGACACTGCCGATAACCGCATCGGGGTCGAGGTGAAGGACGGGAGCATCTCCTTTTATGACAAAAAGAAGGCGGGCAACTCCGTCTATATCTCCCAGGCCGGGGATCAGGTGGCTGCCGTGCTGGGGCTGGACCTGAAAAATGCCGATGAGGACAAGATCAGCTCCATCAAGCTCAACGCCAATATGATGACCCGGCTGACCTGGGATGAGAGAAACCCCAATTATCTGTCGGGCAAGACCATCAATCTGAGCCTAGACGGCACCTCCAAGCAGATCAAGCTGCCCACCATTGAGAAGGGCAAGCTGGTGGACGCCGACGGAAACCCCCTCAAGGACGCCGACGGCAATGATATCTCTGAGCTGAACGCCAAGAACTACACCACCGCCCTCAACGACGCGGTGCAGAAGGCCTTCAAGGGGAAGAAGATTGAGGTCACAAACGCCGACACCACAAACAAGACCCTCCAGCTGAATTTCAAGGTGCAGGAGGGCTCTGACCTGGTGATTAACACCGACGTGGGAGAGACCCTGGGGATCGGCCGCACAGCTACCAGCTATCTGAACACCAACAAGACCCTGGAGGACCTGCTGGGGAAGGACGCGCTGGGCAAGCTGGAGCCCGCGGTGAAGCTGGATAAGAACGGCAGGAAGATGACCGACTCCAAAGGCAACTATATCTTGGACAAGGACGAGAAGACCGGCGAGCTGAAATACGAGTTTAAGATCAACGACACGGTTGTGGGCAGATACACCAAGGACGCCAAGCTGTCTGACATTATGGCCGATATCAATGCCAATAAGGAGGCAGGCGTGTCGGTCAGCTACTCCCAGACTACCAAGAATTTCCTGTTTAAGTCGAAGGAGACCGGCCTGGAGAGCGAGATCAAGATCGGCGAGGGCCTGGCCGAGGCCATGTTCGGCACGGCCGAGGTCCCCGACCTAAGCAGCAGCAGCTTTGCCGAGTCCTCTGGCGTTGATTGGCTGAACGATGGGGAAAGCCAGGAGTTTACCTTCGGGCTGCCTGGAAGCCTCAACACCAAGTTCAGCATCACAAAGGAGACCACCGTTGAGGACGTTGGCAACAATCTGAACGATTCGCTGATGGGGAGTACGCATACCTTTGCCTGTAACAAGTATACCGGCCAGATTGAGGCAAAGGACAAGACAAGCGGCGCCACGACCGAGCTGAAAATAACGGATCCCTTCGGCGACGACGTCAAGTTTGACGAGAGCAAAGCCCCCTCCGTTGACTACACGCCGGGTCAGGACGCCAAGTTCACCATTACCGTCAACGGTGAGACCAAGGAGATGACCCGCAGCTCCAACAGCGTGAATATTGACGGGCTGACCATCACCATGAAGGACGTCTTCGACGGTGCGACGGACGCGGACGGCAAGCCCGCCGTGGACAGTACCGGCAAGGCGAAGAACTCGGTTACCTTCAAGACGACGACCGACTCGGACAAGATTGTGGATGCCGTTAAGGCCATGGTGACAGACTTCAACGCCATGATGACTGAGATCAAAAAGGCCTACGCCACCATGCCCTATCAGAAGTCCAACGGTTCCTTTACCGACTATGAGCCGCTGACCGAGGAGGAGCGGCAGGGTATGTCGGAGAGCGCCATCGAGCGCTACGAGGAGAAGGCCAAGCAGGGCATCCTCTTCGGTGACCGGAATCTGTCCACCCTCTATACCAAGATGCGCAACGCTTTCGCCGGCGAGAACGAGGCGGCCCTCCGGTCTATGGGCATCACCATTGATTTTTCCATGAGCGACGGCGCTGAGGCGATCGCTTTGGACGAGAGCAAGCTGCGCGCCGCCCTGGAGAGCGACCCCGATAAGGTGACCCGGGTGTTTACCGGCGAGCGGGGCGTGATGCAGACCATGAAGACCCAGCTGGACAACTACGCCAAGACCACTGGCGAGCCCAAGGGTATCCTGATCCAGCAGGCTGGCAGCCCCCTGAGCTCCCTGTCCCTGATGAACAACTCCTGGCAGAAGGAGATCGACAACCTGAACACCCAGATTGAGAAGTGGCAGGATAAGCTGACCAGCCAGGTGGACCGCTATACCCAGCAGTTCAGCCGGCTGGAGGTACTGATTAATCAGATGAATTCCCAGAGTGCCTCTCTGGCGGGGCTGATGGGCGGCGGCTAAGACCGCAAGAAAGGAATATTCCTATATGGACGCAAGAGGGTATCAGCAATATAAACAGCAGTCAATCAGCTCCATGACCCCCGGCGAGCTGCTGCTGCTGCTCTACGATGAACTGGTGAAGCGCAGCACGCTGGCCTCTATTGCCCTGGATAAGCAGGATTGGCCGGTGTTTGAGGGGGCGCTGGACCGGTGTACGGACATCATCAACTACCTGGATGAGACGCTGGACCGCCAGTATCCCATCAGCCAGGATTTGAGCCGGATGTATGACTACTTTACCTATGAGCTGAGCCGGATCAAAGCGGGCAGAAATAAAAAGGAACTGGACCGCCTGCGCCCCATGCTGGCCGACCTGCGGGACACCTTCCGCGCCGCGGAGAAGAACAGCGGCGGTCAGGAGCGCCAGCCATGACAAAGGGGGATTGGCTGGACCTGACCGTTCTGGAGCGTAAAAAGTACAACTTTCTGTCTGAGACCCTGGACCTGAGCCAGCAGATGGGAGAGGCCATGGACCGCAATGACCAGGTGTCCCTGCGGATGCTGGTGGCCATGCGTCAGGATCCGATCCTTGGCCTGGAGGAAGTGAAGCGGGCCATAGACATGAAGCTGGTAAGCCTGCTCCCGGAGGAGCGGGAGCGGGTGTCCGCCCTGGGCGGCGGGACCGGGGAGCCCCGGGAAGAGGAAGAGAGAGGCTATTTCAATCAGGCGGGCAGCGCCCGCCGCCTGCTGGAGCGGGTGGTGGAGCTGGACCGGCGCTTGAACCGCCGCATGGCGGGAGAAGGCTCTTTTTACGCGAAAGAGGAATAGAAAATTCCCCCTGCCGCGCAGGGGGAATTTTTTCAAGATTCAAGGGGGAACTGGAGCCCTTATCAGAAGGGGGCGGAGACAGCCCAGAGTGGGCCGCCGCTGTGCCGGCTGGCGGAGAGCTCCTCCAGAATCAGGTCCAGCTCCCAGGTGGTAAGGCTGCGGTCGGAGCTGGCCGGATCGGCCACCAGAATGCTGCCGTCCAGAGTGACCCCCCGGAGCACAATGAAGTGGCCGCCGTTGGTGAAGTGCCCCGGCCCCATCAGGGCCACCACCAGCTGCCCGGTGGCCAGCCGCCGGGAGATGTCGTCCTGATCCTCCAGGGAGAGAGATTCGCACACCAGCCCGAAATCCTCCGCCACGCCCTGGACAATCGTCCGGTAGGAGCCCTGACGTCTGGCCCAGTAGCCGTTGTCAACGCAGTGCTGCGACATCTGGACCGGGTCGATGGGGGTTCCCGTAAGGGTGGACACCACCATGGCCATGGCCGTGGGGCCGCAGCCGTAGCCGCTGATGGAGTCGGTGCCGTAGAGGCCCTCCGCCCAGAGGTCAGCGGTCTGATTGTAGTAGAACAGCTCCCGGGCTCCGCCGGTGAGGTACTCCTGGCTGTTCCGGCAGATGAGGGTTGTGATGGAGAAGCTGGCAATTGGACGGGGGGGCGGAGCGACCTCCTCGCTGTCCACCAGCTGGATGTCTTCGGCGGGCTCAGGTTCGGGCTCGAGCCTTGTCATCAGCTCCTCCCAGGAGTTCTGAAGCTGAACGGCGGCGTTGTCAGCCGCGATGGTGACGGCGGTGCTCAGGCGGCTCCAGATGTACTGATTGAACTCGGCCGCCCGCTGCAGGCCGGCCCGGACAGGGGCGGTGATGCGCTGGTAGAGCTCCGGGGACTGGTAGGAGCACACCACGAGCTCCACAGTACCGACACAGACCAGTGCCAGCAGAAGTATGGAGAGGGTATATTTCAGCCAACGGAAAGTCTTTTTAAAATTTTTCACGGTTTCCCCCAAAAAAATAAAAATAGCTCTTTTCAACTGAGACAAAAACGATTATACTACAAGTGACAGATTTTTTGAACTATAAATTTTATGGTTACCGCGCTTTGGCAGAACCCGGCGGCAGCCATATAGCCAAGGAGCCGCAATACCATGCCGGAAGTACGCTTGGAAAACGCGTCAAAACTATATAAGACGGAAGATAAGCGTAAGCAGTATGCCGTTAAAGACCTGAGCCTGACCATCGCTCAGGGGGAATTTGTTTTCCTGATTGGCAGCAGCGGCGCGGGAAAGAGCACCATGCTGAAGCTGATCGGAGGGGAGATTTCCCCGGACGAGGGCGCGGTTCTGCTGGATGACGTCAATATCGCCCGTTTTTTCGGCCCCTGGAAGGTGCGGCTGAACCGGACCTTCGGAATTGTGGGGCAGCAGACCCTCCTGATCCGGAAGCGGACCATCATGGAAAACCTGATGGTGGCCGCCCGGGCCAGCGGGATGCAGCGCAAGAGCAAGGCCGCGGCGGAGAAGGCGCTGGGGCTGGTGGGCCTGCCCAGGGTGGCCGAGTGCTACCCGGCCCAGCTGTCGATTGGCGAGGTTCGCCGGGTGGAGCTGGCCAGAGCCCTGATCAGCAGTCCGCCCTTTCTGCTGCTGGATGAGCTGACCGCCAACCTGGATGACGACACCATCTGGGACATTATGCACCTGCTCAACGAGCTGAACAGCCGGGGCACCACCATCGTTATGGCGACCCACGCCAGTCAGTTTGTGAACATCATGCGCCGGAGGGTGATAACCCTGGTGGACGGAAAGCTGTTTGGCGATGTGAAGAATGGCAAGTATGGAGATGTCGTATAAACTTAATTTACAGGAGTAAGGCGGTGTAGCAATGGAGCGAATCAGCAAACCGGGGCGCGGCGCCAACCAGCGCGGACATCCCGATTGATCCGTGGAGAGCGGGGCATACAAAATTGCAGGAATTCTGACGGAAGAGCAGGACTTTGACGTCAGAGAAAAATAGGAGGAGACTACATAATGAACTTCAAGAATATGTCCATCAAGAAAAGCCTGATCGTTGGCTTTGGAATTACAATTCTGATTTCTGCCATCATCATTATCGCATCGTTGGTTATGATGAGTATGCAGAAGAACGCCTACACGGATATCATCGACCACTATGTCGAGACCAATACCCTGATTGCCGAGTGCCGGATCAACTACAACATCGCCGCCCGCAACCTGCGCGACGTAGCCCTCTCGGGCAATCAGAACGGGCTGGCTAACGTTACCTCCAAGCTGAGCGAGCTTAGCAGCGACATTTCCGCAATGGAGGCCGCCTTCCCCAAGGATCTGGATGACCGCAGCCTGCTCAACAACTTTATCAGTACCTTAAATACCTGGACGGAAGAGGCCAAGGTGATTGCTGAGGTTGTAAAGACCGACAGAAACCGCGCGGCGGAGATGATCGTCAATGAGTGTACCCCGGCTCTGGATGCCGCCGCCGATGCCGGCACGGCTCTGGCCCAGGACCTGCAGACAAGACAGGGGAAGATTATTGACGAGCAGAACCTGACCTCCACCATCGGAATTGTTGTAATTATGGTGGTGATGGTTGTGGCCACTCTGGTCGTGCTGGCGATGGCTACCAAGCTCATCAAGAGCATTGTGGAGCCCAGCACCCAGGTCCGGGGCGCTCTGGTGGGCTTCAGCCAGGGTAACCTGTCTGTTCCCGTCAACTACACCGGCAAGAATGAGCTGGGTGAGATGTGTGACGCCCTGCGCACCAGCCAGAAGGTGCTCAACAGCGTGATTCAGGACATCTCCGGCACCACCGGCCAGATGGCCAAGGGCAACTTCGACGTGGAGCTCACTGCTGTGTTCCCCGGCGACCTGGCCCCCATCCAGCAGAGCATCAACCAGTTTGTCCTGCGTATGAGCGAGACCATCGCCAATATCTCCCAGTCCGCCGACCAAGTGTCCGCCGGCTCCGATCAGGTGTCCAACAGCGCCCAGGCCCTGGCCCAGGGCGCCACCCAGCAGGCCAGCTCTGTGGAGGAGTTGTCCGCCACCATTACCGATATCTCCGAGAACGCCAAGCGTACCGCCGCCTCCGCCGAGCAGGCCGGCGAGTCTGTCCACGAGGCGGGCAACCAGATCGCTACCAGCGTGGAGTATGTCAAGCAGCTGAATGTGGCCATGGACAACATCTCCAATTCCTCCCAGGAGATCGGCAAGATTATCGCCACTATTGAGAACATCGCGTTCCAGACCAACATTCTGGCCCTGAACGCCGCCGTTGAGGCTGCCCGGGCCGGTTCTGCCGGCAAGGGCTTCGCCGTGGTGGCCGACGAGGTGCGCAATCTGGCTACCAAGTCTGACGAGGCCGCAAAGGCTACCAAGGACCTGATTGACGGCTCTATGAGCGCCGTGCGGGAGGGCACCGAGGCCGTGAGCAAGGTTACCTCCTCTCTGGAGCGGACCAACGAGCTGGCCAGCGGCGTCACCACCATGATGAGCACGGTGGTGGATGCCGTGGAGAGCCAGACCACCGCGATTATCCAGGTTACCGAGGGAATCGACCAGATTTCTGCCGTGGTCCAGACCAACTCCGCCACCAGTGAGGAGTGCGCCGCGGCCAGCGAGGAGCTGTCCTCCCAGGCTAACATCATGCACCAGCTGATGAGCGAGTTCAAGGTGAGCTCCAAGATCAGCGGCGGCTTTGGCGGCCCCTCCAGCTTTACCCCTGCCCCCGCCCCCGCGTCCAGCTGGAATGACAGCGAGGACGACGTCATGGGTTACGGCTCTGACAGCCCCTTCACCGGCGCCAAGTATTAAGAGAACATGGAATGAACGGGTCTGCGGGGTTGATCCGCAGTACAATATGGCGTCCCGGATTCGGGACGCCATATTGCCCGTTACCGTAGAGGCAGACCGCAGATAAGAGGTGAATCCAGATGTCAAAGAGAACGCCGCAGGACAGTGGCATGATTTACGCCCTGGATATCGGCACCCGCAGCATCATCGGTGTTGTGGGCCGGGTGGAGGACGAGCGTTTTCAGGTGCTCGCCATTGAGAAGGAGGAGCACGGAAAGCGGGCCATGCTGGATGGCCAGATTGAGGATATCGCCCAGGTGGCCAAGGTGGCCCGGCGGGTGACGGAACGGCTGGAGGAAAAGCTGGGCTGTACCCTGGAGCGGGTCTGCGTGGCCGCCGCCGGCCGCGCCCTGCGCACTGAGAAGGGCAGCTACACGATGGAGTTTCCGGAGGTCACCCGGATCACCAACGACATCATCGGCCGGCTGGAGAGCGGGGCTGTGTCAGAGGCGGAGTCCCTCCTCTCCCAGGGGCAGGACAGCCAGCGGCGGTTCTATCTGGTGGGCTACACGGTCTCGGGCTACCGGCTGGACCGCTATCCCATGACTACCCTGCGGGGACACAACGGCCAGCTGCTGGAGGCCGACGTTGTGGCCACATTTCTGCCCAGCGAGGTGGTTGAGAGCCTCTATGCTGTGACAGAGGCCTCCGGCCTGGAGGTGGCCAGCCTGACGCTGGAGCCGATTGCCGCCCTGAACGCGGCGATCCCAGCCGACCTGCGCCTACTGAATCTGGTGCTGGCCGACATTGGAGCGGGCACCTCAGACATCGCGGTGTGCCGGGACGGCGCTGTGGTGGGCTACACCATGGCGACCATCGCCGGTGACGAGGTGACCGAGGAGCTGATGCGCCGCTATCTGATCCCTTTCGCCACGGCGGAGCGGATGAAAACCCAGCTGGACGAGAGCAAGGTTACCTACCGGGATGTGCTGGGGCTGGAGCAGACCGTCTCGGGCGCGCAGATACGGGAGGTTGTCCAGGCGCCTGCCAGAGCCCTGGCCCAGGAGATTGCCCAGCGGGTGGTGGCCCTCAACGGCACGGCGCCCTCCGCCCTGTTCCTGGCTGGCGGAGGCAGTAAGCTGGATGGACTGCTGGATCTGGTGGCCGAGGCGCTGGAGATGGATGAGAACCGAGTGGCTCTGGCGGGCAACAACTACGAGATCAGCGCCTTTTCGGACGAATATGAGCTGAACGACCCCGAGCTGGCCACCCCTCTGGGAATTGCGGTGTCCGCAGGCCTGGGACTCATCAGCGACAGCTACCGCATACTGCTCAACAATAAGCCCGCCAAGCTCTTCCGCAGCGGGACGCTGACGGTGCTGGAACTGCTGATGATGAACGGCTACACCAACGCCGATATGCTGGGTCGGACAGGGAAGAACCTCAGCGTTACAGTGGACGGCCAGCGGATGATCTTCCGGGGGCAGCCCGCCGTCCCCTGCACCTTGCGGCTGAACGGGGCGGAGACCGCTCCCTCGGCCCTGGTATATGCCGGGGACAGCATTGAATTTACCCCGGCGGTGCCGGGGGCGTCAGCCCAGCGGACCTTGAAGGACCTGCTGGGGGCCGACTTCACCGGGGTGGTCTCGGTGAACGGACGGCTGGCGGATCTGGATACCCTGCTGTACACCGGCGACCAGATCTTTACCTCTCAACGGCCTGTCCGCCCCACGCCCAGCCCTCAGCCCGCCAGGGAGGAGACAAAAGAGGCAGAGACCGCCAAAGCAGAGACGGCTCGGACGGACAGCCTGCCGGTGGAGCAATCCCGGCCCGCGCCGCCTCCGCCCAGAGCTGCCGCCACCCCCCCGGCGGAGGCCGCTCCCAGCCGTCCTGCTGTGCCGCTCCCGCCCAGAGCTGCGGCTGCATCCCCGGCGGAGGCCGCCCCCAGCCGCCCTGCCGCGCCGCCTCAAGCGGCTCCCAAGACGAGCCAGGGGAAATCCATTCAGGTACTGCTGAACGGTCAGACGCTGGTTCTCCCGGGCAAGGAGGAGGGAACCCCCTACTATGTGATGGACCTGCTGGAGCACTCCGGGATAGATTTTGACAATCTGGACCGGGGCGTTGAGCTGCAGGTCAATGGGACGGACTGCTCCTTTATGCAGGAGCTGCGCCCCAGGGATAACGTAGTAATTCGATATCTGGAGATGTAAATGGAGTGAATGAGCCTTGAAAAAAGAGAAGAAACCCAAAAAGGAAAAATCAGGGAAGGGCGGCAAGAAAAAGCTGCTTCTGATTCCTGTGATCCTGGTTTTGGTGGCGGCGATTGCCGCTGCCGCAGTGTTCTTTATCCTGCCCCGTTTCGGAATCAATCTGCTGGGAGGCGGAGATGAGAATGGGGACAGCAGCGAAGTGGGCGACCCTCTGCCCAAGAAGGGCCTGGAGGCCTATACCCTGGGCGAGGATGAGTTGATTGACACCACAATTTCCCTGGATACCGTGCTGGAGGAGGGCGACGGAGAGCTGATTGCCAACCGGGGGCCCGGCAAAAACAAGACGATGCAGGATGAGCCCGGTGAGCAGAGTGAGCGCTACACCTACATCTATGAGCTGACCAGCCCCGCCGACGTAGTAAACCGCTATCTGGATATAGTGCTGGGCGGAGAACAGGGATTTACGCTGGTGGATGAGACGTATCTGGTGCTGGAGGAGCGGCCCGAGCTGGAGAACAGAGAGGGAGCGCTGATTTTGGCCCGCCCCTCGGTGCAGGAGGGCCATGTGTTCCAGATTGTGATCGGCTGGTCGGAGGCCAGCGGCAACCTGGCGGTCCGGGTGGCCGCGCCGGAGGGCGCCATCCATGAGCCTGAACCAGAGGACGATGGCGGCGTGTTTATCCCGCCGGAGCCGGCCGGCCTGGATGAACATTTGGAGCAGCTGATGTCGGTCCCGCCCTCCCGGCTGGGACTGGATGGTGCGTCCATGGAGGAGTATGAGGTCTACGCCATGGTGGGCTTTGTCTCTGTGGACGGGATTGACTGTCGGCGGTTTACCATCTACTCCAGAGAAAATCCGGGTTCCATAGAGGGGATCTTCCTCATCAGCGGCGACCAGCAGCATTTCTATGAGCTGGACCCGGAGACCAATGTGGTCACCGAGCTGCGGGAGAGTGGGTCTGCCTCTTAAGAAATGACCGGCTGCTGCCGATAATCAAACTGGAACGACACCAATTTTGATTGGAAGGGAGGGACGTTTATGGAAGGCGTTATGGGGATGCAGATGGCCCAATTACAGACCAACTACACCTATGCCCTGATGAAGATGTCCATGAACGACGCCGAGAGTCAGGCGGCGGCAATGATCGAAATGATGTCCGACGTGCCGGCACCCGCCCAGTACAACTTTGATGTGTGGGCGTGACACAATCGGATCGTTCCAAAAACCTGAAGCGGTGTGAGGCGCTGGCCTTGCACCGCTTTGCATCTATCAAGGGAGGAGAAAATGGAGAATCTGAAGGCACTTTTTGCGCATTGGGACAGCCCGATGGTGGGGGCCTGTCTTCAGGGACATATGGGCCGCGTTCTGCCCCTTGGGCAGTCCAGCGCCCTGGCGTCGATTGGAGATTTTTGCTTTCTGGCGGGGGAGCCTTCGCCGGAGCTGGTGGAACAGGCGGACGCACCTATCCTGGTCCCCGGGAGTGCCGGATGGGAGGAGATAATCCGGGCGGTGCTGGGGGAGAGGGCCGCTCCATTCACCCGCTACGCCACCCGCCGGGAGCCGGAGAACCTCCGACAAGACAGGCTAATTCACTTTACAAGGTCTCTGCTGCAAGGATTTATTGTGCGGCCCATCGGGAGGGAGATGTACTTTACACTGATGGAGGAGGAGTGGGCCCGGGACCTGTGCGGCTGCTTTGCGGACGCCTCGGACTTTCTGGAGCGGGGGCTGGGGTTTGTGGTCACCCAGGGGGGAGGACTGCCGCTGGCGGGGGCGGCCTCCTACGCCGTCTGCGACGGGGCCATTGAGATCGAGATCGACACCCGCCCGGACTTCCGCTGTATGGGACTGGCCACAGCCTGCGGTGGGAAGCTGATTTTGGAGTGCCTGCGGCGGGGGCTGTACCCCGGCTGGGACGCCCACGACCGCCGTTCTCTGGCCCTGGCGGAGAAGCTGGGCTACCGCTTGGCCCACCCCTATACCGCCTATTGGGTGGAGGAAAAGGTGCGGTATAAACGGGACCCGGACATAAATTGAGGAGAAAAAGCCAAACTTCCACTTGACAGAAGAGGAAAACAGAGGTACAATCAATACACCCCCCTGGGGTGGGGTATTTATAACGCCCAGAAAGTCAGGTGAAAAAATGGCAAAACAGAAATTTAACATTACAGGGATGACCTGCTCTGCCTGTTCGGCCCATGTGGAGAAGGCGGTGAACCGGCTGGAGGGGGTCAAAACCGCCTCGGTCAACCTGCTGGCCAACTCCATGACGGCGGAATTTGACGAAGGGGTCCTATCCGCTCAGGATATTATCCAGGCGGTAATACAGTCCGGATATGGGGCCTCCCTGCCTCAGAGCGCCGGGGACAAAGCGGCCGTCCCCAAGGAGGACGGCATGGCCCAGGAGCTGGCCGGGATGAAGCACCGGATGGTCTGGTCCTTCGCCTTCCTCATCCCGCTGTTCTATATCTCCATGGGCCACATGATGGGCGCGCCTCTGCCCGCCTTTCTGGTGGGCCACAAGAACGCGGTGGCCTTCGGGCTGACCCAGCTGCTCCTCACCCTGCCCATCATGTACCTCAACGATAAGTATTACAAGGTGGGATTTAAAACCCTCTGGAATCGGGCGCCCAACATGGACAGCCTCATTGCCGTGGGCTCCGCCGCCGCTGTGGTCTACGGTGTCTTTGCCATCTATCAGATGGGCTGGGGCCTGGGTCACGGGGACATGGAGTTGGTGGCCAAGTACCACATGGACCTGTATTTCGAGTCGGCTGGCATGATTCTCACCCTCATCACCCTGGGCAAATTTCTGGAGACCCGGTCCAAGGGCAAGACGGGGGAGGCCATCAGCCGCCTGATGGACCTGGCCCCCAAGACGGCCCACGTGGTCCGGGAGGGCGTGGAGACCGAGATCCCCGTGGAGGAGGTCCAGGTGGGGGACCGGGTGGTGGTCCGGCCCGGCCAGTCCATCCCGGTGGACGGGGTGATTGTGGAGGGCCAGTCCGCCGTGGACGAGTCCGCCCTCACCGGCGAGTCCCTGCCTGTGGACAAGGGCCCCGGGGACAAAGTGGCCGCCGCCTCCATCAACAAATCGGGCTCCTTCATCCTTGAGGCCAACCGGGTGGGGGAGGACACCACCCTGGCCCAGATGATCCGTCTGGTGGAGGAGGCCTCTGCGTCCAAGGCCCCCATCGCCAAGCTGGCCGACAAGGTTTCCGGCATCTTTGTGCCGGTAGTCATGGGCATCGCCCTGATCGCCGCCGCCGCCTGGCTGATTACCGGACACTCCGCCACCCAGGCCCTCACCGCCGGCGTGGCCGTGTTAGTGATTTCCTGCCCCTGCGCCCTGGGACTGGCTACCCCCGTGGCCATCATGGTGGGCACCGGAAAGGGGGCGGAGAACGGCATTTTAATCAAATCCGCCGAGGCCCTGGAGACCCTCCACACCATCGACACGGTGGTGCTGGACAAGACGGGCACCCTCACCCAGGGCAAGCCGGTGGTGACCGATATCCTGCCCGCTCCGGGAAACAGCGAGGAGGGGCTGCTTGCCACCGCTTTCTGCCTGGAGGGACCCTCTGAGCACCCCTTAGCCACCGCCATTGTGGAGGAGGCCGAGCGGCGCAACATTCCGGCCACATCGGTGGGCGGTTTTACGGCGGTCCACGGGCGGGGCGTTCGGGCCTCCATTGGCAGCAATATCTGCTTCGGCGGCAACCGGGCCATGGCGGAGGAGGCGGGCATCGATCCCGGTCCTCTGACGGCGAGGGCGGAGGAATTGGCCGCCCAGGGCAAGACACCCCTCTACTTTGGGGACGAAACGGACAAAAAATTACTGGGCGTCATCGCCGTGGCCGACACCCCCAAGCCGACCAGCAGGGATGCGGTGGCCGCATTCCGGGAGCTGGGGCTGGAGGTGGTCATGCTCACCGGCGACAACCGGCGCACCGCCGAGGCCATCGGCAGGGAGCTGGGGGTCACCTCCGTGCTGGCCGAGGTCCTGCCCCAGGACAAGGAGCGGAAGGTCGCCGCCCTCCAGGCCGAGAGCAAAAAGGTGGCCATGGTGGGGGACGGCATCAACGACGCCCCCGCTTTGGCCCGGGCCGAGGTAGGGCTGGCCATCGGGGCGGGCACCGACGTGGCCATCGAGAGCGCCGACATCGTGCTGATGAAGTCCGACCTGCTGGACGTGGCCGCTGCGGTGGAGTTGTCACGGGCCACCATCCGGAACATCAAGGAAAACCTGTTCTGGGCCTTTTTCTACAATTCCCTGGGCATTCCCCTGGCCGCCGGGGTGTTCTACTATGCCCTCCACTGGCAGCTCAACCCCATGTTTGCTGCTGCCGCCATGAGCCTCAGCTCGGTGACAGTAGTGACCAACGCCCTGCGCCTGCGCTTTTTCAAGAGTAAATTCCGGTCTGACACTCCGGCGGCCCCCGCCTGCGGCGGGACCTGCCCCCTGGAGTTGAAGGAAAATACAAATCAAGGAGGAAACAAAACCATGAATAAGACCATGAAAATTGAGGGCATGATGTGCGCCCACTGCACCGGCCGGGTGGAGAAGGCCCTGTCCGCCATCGACGGCGTGTCCGCCGTGGAGATGAGCCTGGAGGGTAAGTCCGCCACCCTGACCCTCAGCAAGGACGTGGATAACCAGGTCCTCACCGACGCCGTTACCCAGGCGGGCTACGAGGTGGTGTCCGTCCAGTGAAGGCCGATCCCGCCCAGGTCAACCGCCTGCTGAAAACCGCCCGGGGCCAGATCGACGGCATCCTCAAAATGGTGGAGGAGGACCGCTACTGCCTGGACATCTCCAGCCAGATCATGGCCGCACAGTCCATTTTGAAAAAGGCCAACCGGATGGTCCTGCGGGCCCACATGGACTGCTGCGTCCGGGAGGCCGCCGCCTCCGGCGACCCCGGCCCCAAGCTGGAGGAGCTGGCCGCCCTGCTGGATAAGCTGGCTGAATGAAAAAACCGCCCGCCGGGAAGTGCTTGCTTCTCAGCGGGCGGTTTTGTTTTAAACAGATTTTGCTTCAGGGCTTTTATACTCAAGCAGGTCAGCGATCTCACAGTTCAGCACGTAGCAGACCTTCGCGATAAAATCCAGATCAACCCGCTCAACATGATTTTGATAATACCGGTCAATTACCTCGTATTTGACTCCGGTGAGGGTTTTCAGGCGATTTCTGGTGAGACCACGGCTGTTCAGTACTTCTGCCAATTTGACGTTGACGCTTCCATATTCGTCAATGTGATAGCTGATGATACTTCTTGCACCATCCATCGTCTTACCCCCTTTCAAGCGTATTTTACCACTGGATTCCCCTATTGACATTTACCTTATTAAAGGATACCCTTATATAGGGTAAATAAACGCTTGAAAGGAACAAATATGGATAATGATTATAAGAAAGAGAATCGTTTATCACAGCCCCCGCGGCTGGTGGAGGCTAAGGTAAGCTGGGAGATTGGAGAAGAGCTGATAAACGCCGTGATTTCGGCGGCGGTATGGTCGGAGGGCTCCAGACCGGGGGTCTGGCAGAAGATGATTAGAGCCCTGGGGCAGGGGGCGGCGAAAACCAAGGAGGGAACCGCCAATGCCTTCCTGTTTCGAGCGATGGTGGACCGCCTGCTGGAGGAGTTCCACGTCGAGAACACATAAACCGCCTCTGTTTTGGCACACTAAGCCAAAAGGGGGCGGTTTTTTGCAGGCAAAGTGGAAATACGCGGTGGCCGGAGGGCTGGCGGGGGTGGCCAACGGCTTTTTTGGCGGCGGCGGCGGGTCGGTGTTCGTGCCCCTGCTGACGGGCTACTGCAAACTGGACCAGCGCAGGGCCTTCGCCACGTCGGTGGCGGTGATCCTGCCTCTGTGCGCCCTGTCGGCGGCGGTTTACCTGTTCCGGGGCGGGCTGGACTTCATGGCCGCCCTGCCCTATCTGATCGGCGGGACAGCGGGCGGCTGGGCCGGCGGGAGATGGTTCAAAGGGGTGAAAATGCCCTGGCTCAAGCGGGCCTTCGGCCTGCTGCTGATCTATGGAGGGGTGAGGAGCTTCCTGTGAACGACTGGATACTGCCATTGGCGATGGGCGCGGCCACAGGGGTGCTGTCCGGCTTCGGCGTGGGGGGCGGCACCCTGCTGCTGGTCTATATGACCGCCTTCGCCGGTGTGGAGCAGCGGCTGGCCCAGGGAATCAATTTGCTGTACTTTCTCCCCGCTGGACTGATGGCCCTGCCCGCCCATGTGAAAAACGGCTATATCGAAAAACCGGCGCTCCTCCCCGCCATCGGAGCGGGACTGGTCTGCGCGGCTCTGGCCGCCTGGGCCGCTGCCGCCATAGATGTGTCGCTGCTGAAAAAATGCTTCGGCGGATTTCTGGTAGCCGTGGGGATGATGGAGCTGTTCGGCGGAAAAAAGAAGTAGGCGGCCCCTGTGGGCCGCCCGCTCTCAAATCTGCGTGATATCGTAAGGCGTGGTTTGATAGACGTAGTAGTTCAGCCAGTTGGTGTAAAAGAGCTGTCCGGCGGAGCGCCAGCGGACAACGGGAGGCTGGGCGGGGTCGTCGCCGGGGAAATAGTGCTTTGGTATGTCAATGGGCAGGCCCCTGTCCACATCCCGGAAGTACTCCCGGGAGAGGGTGTCCGGGTCATATTCGGGGTGCCCGGTGATGAAGAACCGGCGGTTATCCTCGCTCTTGACGGCGAACACCCCCGCCTCCGGCGATACGGACAGCATCTCCAGCTCGGGTATTTTTCGGATATCCTCCTCGTGGTTCTCCGTGTGGCGGGAGTGGGGGATATAAAATACGTCGTCAAACCCCCGGAACAGAGGGGACTGCTTTTTCAGCGCGGTATGGGGGAAGACGCCAAAGAGCTTTTGGCTCAGGGAGTACTTGGGGATGCCGTAGTGGTAGAACAGCCCGGCCTGGGCTCCCCAGCAGACGTGGAGGGTGGAATGGACGTGGGTGGTGGTCCATTCCATAATTTTGCACAGCTCCGGCCAGTAGTCCACGTCCGTAAAGTCGTAATTCTCCACCGGGGCGCCGGTGATAATCATGCCGTCGAATTTCCGGTCCCTGATTTTATCAAAGGTGGTATAAAAGGAGGACAGATGGCCGGCATCCGTATTTTGGGAGGTATGGCTGGCCATCTGGAGCAGCTCCACCTGGACCTGAAGAGGGGAATTGGACAGCTTGCGCAGAAGCTGGGTCTCGGTGACAATCTTGGTGGGCATGAGGTTTAGGATCAGCAGGTTGAGCGGGCGCATGTCCTGGTGAATTGCCCGGTACTCTGTCATGACAAAGATGTTTTCTCCCTCCAGCGTAGCTCTGGCCGGCAGAGAATCAGGAATTTTGATGGGCATAGGGGTTCCTCCTGTCGTGTAGTTCCAATACATAAAGGTTATCACAGGAGCTGGTGTTCTGCAAGAGGAAATCCTGCGGCCAAATGTCCGCTATACAAGGACCTTTGGGGCGAAAACAGACGGATTTCCACCAAAAAAAGGGACTGGAGGAAAAAAATAAAAAAATTTGAAAAAACCTATTGACAAAGAGCGGGGAGGGTGGTATTATGTCAAAGCTGTCCGCGAGGACGAGATATCTGAGGCGCTGAGCCGAAGGCAGGAACAAAAAACTTTGAAAAAAGTCGAAAGTAGTTCTTGACAAAGGCTGGAAGGTGTGCTAAGATATGAAACCGTTGCGGCAGCAACAACCACCTGAGATCGAGAGTTGAGGGCCGAAAAAAGTTTCGAAGAAACTTAAAAAAGTACTTGACAAGCGATAAAGAGTGTGGTAAAATAAAAGCCCGCCGCTGAGCGGTGTGCACCTTGTAAATTAAACAACGTGACAAACACGAAGCACCAGAAGGATTGGTTGTTTC
>Ga0073907_1000635_pt1 | contig 53261 bp, 56 predicted proteins | sample GluameincwithD2O_FD_65483 | JGI IMG/M metagenome (GOLD analysis project Ga0073907, IMG submission 65483) | Mouse cecum microbial communities from Vienna, Austria - Glucosamine amended microcosms incubated with D2O | ecosystem: Host-associated > Mammals > Digestive system > Large intestine >... | reverse complement strand
AACAAGTGGAAACACAGGTATATCTCTTGCCGCACTTGGAAGTTATTATAATCATCCAGTATATATATTTATGCCTGATTGGGCTAGCAAAGAAAGAATAGATTTAATGACTTCATTTGGAGCAAAAGTCTTTCTTATTTCTAAAGAAGAAGGTGGATTTATAAAATGTGTTAAGGAAGCACAAAAAACGGCAGAAAGAATACATGGTTTCTTAAGTAATCAATTTTCAAATAAAGATAATTTACTAGCACATTATGAAACAACAGGAAATGAAATTTTAGAGCAAATTCCAGAAAAAATAGGAGGTTTCGTATCTGGAGTAGGTACTGGTGGAACTTTAATGGGAATAGGAAAAAGACTAAAAGAAGAAAATAATTCTATGCTTATAACTGCAATAGAACCTGAAAAAATGCCAATACTATCTGGTGGAAGCATAATAGGAAATCATAAAATAGAAGGAATAGGAGACGATTTTATACCCGAATTAATAAATATAAACGACATTAATAAAATTATATTAATTAATGATGATGATGCAATAAACATGTCTAGAAAAATTTCAAAAGAACTTGGAATAGGAGTTGGAATATCGTCAGGAGCCAACTTAATAGGTAGTACATTATTAGCTAACAAAATTAAAGATTCTGTAGTTACTGTATTTGCTGATGATAATAAAAAATATCTATCTACAGAACTATCAAATGATATAAATACTAACCCTAATTTTATTTCTAATCAAATAAAATTATTAGATTATAGTATTATTGACTAGCAATTTCTTTAATAGTATAATTTCATCAATTAAATTATTAAAGGAATTATAAATAAAATGCAATCTTTATTTGAATTATATAAAATTGGAAACGGCCCTTCTAGTTCTCATACAATGGGACCTAAAAGAGCAACAGAAAAATTTAAAAATCAATATCCAGAAGCCGATAAATTTAAAATTATTTTATATGGCTCACTTGCTTTAACTGGCAAAGGACATTTAACAGATTATATTATAAAAGAAACATTAGCAAATTATGAAGTAGAAATTATATTTGATACAGAAACACCTTGTAATGTTCACCCAAACACTTTTGATATATTTGCCTATAAAAATAACACTTTATTAGATACTTGGAGAATATATTCAATAGGTGGTGGAACTTTTAAAATTGAAGGAAAAGAATATTCTGAATTTAAGGAAGTATATCCTCAGAAAAATTTTAATGAAATAAAAGAATATGTAAAAGATAATAATATAGATTTATTCGATTATGTTTGCTTATATGAAGGTAAAGAACAAATAACAGAGTATCTATACTCAGTTTGGAATGCAATGCAAAACGCCATAGAAACTGGATTATCTTCTTCTGGAATCATACCAGGAAAATTAAAATTAACTAAAAAAGCTAAACAAATTTACAACAATCAATTAGAATATGAAACAGCTGACATGAAAAAAACAAGATTACTAAGTAGTTACTCATATGCAACAACTGAAGAAAATGCAAGTGGTGGAGTAATAGTTACTGCACCAACTTGTGGTGCTTGTGGAGTCTTACCAGCTGTACTTTATTATATGAAAAATGAATATAACATTACAGATGAAAAAATTATTAAAGCATTAGCTGTTGCAGGAGTTATAGGTAATACAATTAAAACAAATGCTTCTATTAGTGGTGCTGAATGTGGTTGCCAAGCTGAAGTTGGTACAGCATGTTCAATGGCAGCAGGGGCATGTGCATATTTGCTTAAATTGGATATTGATAGAATTGAAAATTCTGCAGAAGTTGCAATGGAACATCACTTAGGATTAACTTGTGACCCTATTTATGGTTATGTCCAAATTCCTTGTATAGAAAGAAATGCAGTTGCAGCTATGCGAGCTTTAGATGCAGCATCACTTTCAATGATTTTAGACAAACATAAAAGAATTTCTTTTGATTTAATCGTTGAGACTATGTATGAAACAGGAAAGGACTTAGGACAACATTATAGAGAAACAAGTGAGGGAGGGCTTGCTAAAAAATACTGCAGAAACAAATATTATAATAGAGAAATGAGAGAAGTAGAATAATGAAAAAACGACTATCAAAAAAATTCAAATTATCTGTAAAAATGATAGTAATTTCATTAATAACTGTCACAATAATAATTACTTTTTTCAAAATGCAGTAGAGTAGAGCAGAAGATCAATTTTTAAGATAATAATTAGAATTTAAAATATTTTTTGAGAACAAAATTTTCAGTTTTGAAAAAATAAAAATCTAATTACGAATTTCAATTTTTTATAAAATTTTATATTTTTAAAAATTTATAAAAATTTTTTTCATAATTAGATTTTGTAAATTTATCAATTAGTCCTATCTCGAACACATTTTTAAAAAAGCGAACAAATGAGCGTAAAAATATCAAAAAACAAACAAGTTATAACAATATTATATAAAACTCTTAAATAAGCCGAAATATCGACGCACGAGAATCGTTTTTAAGACGTTTTTATAAAAAAGGAATATAGTTACATGTCTTCAAATATACTTAAATAGTGACTTTAAGGTATCTGAGCCTCTATCCTGGATAATCCACTCTGTTTTGCGCAAAACTTTTATAATAGTAACCCCCCTTGAAGAGATTTTCTTCATATAAAATTTATATTCGTTAATAATATTCGACAATGATCTTTAATTTCCTTAATTAAAATTGAAACAATAATATAGTTATTGAAATAATATCTAACATGTTAAGTTGAATGAAATAGTTCAGCTTATTTTTTATGCCTTCTAAAAAAACAGGAGGTAAAAAATGCAAGATACAAAAGTAATTGCAATAGCAAATCAAAAAGGCGGAGTTGGAAAAACTACAACAACGCTTTCTCTTCGGAGTTGCTCTAGCAAAAGAAGGAAAGAAAGTTTTGTTAGTTGATGCAGATCCTCAAGGAAACCTTACAACTTCTTTAGGCTATTATAGACAAGAGGAAATGCCTATTAGACTTACAGAAATTATGAATGCTGAAATGATGGAGGAAGAAATAAATATTAAAGATGGTATATTACACCATAAAGAAGGTATTGATTTGATTCCTTCTGATTTAAGTCTTTCTGGAGTAGAGCTTTCTTTAGGAAATACTATGAGCAGAGAATTTATATTAAAAAATTGCTTAAATAAGGTAAAAGATAATTATGACTATGTTCTAATAGACTGTATGCCTTCATTAGGTTTAATTCCTATAAACTGTTTGGCTTGCAGTAATGAAATAATAGTTCCAGTTCAAAGTCAATATCTTGCAGCGAAAGGAATGACTTATTTATTTGATACTGTTTCTAAAGTAAGAAGGACAATAAATCCTAGTTTAAAAATAAAAGGAATAGTATTAACTTTAGTTGATAGAAGAACTAATCTAGCAAAAGATGTTAGACAGGAACTTGATGAGAACTATGGTAAATCAATTAAAATATATGATACAGAAATACCTTTAGCAATTAAAACAGCTGAAGCAACAATTCAAGGAAAAAGTATTTTTGAATATGATAAAAACGGAACTGTTGCAAAGGCTTATGAGAATCTAGTAAAGGAGGTTTTGCAAGATGAAAGATCAAAAACAAAAAATGAACCTTGCTTCACTAGATAGCATATTTACAACACAAGAAGAAAGAGATAATGCTAATAAAGAAACTGTAATGAATATTCCTATTGAATCAATTAGCGATTTCCCAAATCATCCTTTTAAAGTAATTGATAATGAAGAAATGAATAATTTAATTGAAAGTGTTAGTCAAAAAGGAGTAATACTTCCAACAATAGTAAGACAAAAGGATGATGGAAGCTATGAGATGATTTCAGGACATAGAAGAAAACATGCAGCTTCAAAAGCAGGATTAAAAGAGATTCCTTGTATCATTAAAAATTTAACTGATGATGAAGCTACTATTTTAATGGTTGATTCTAATATTCAAAGAGAGGAATTACTTCCTTCAGAAAAAGCATTTGCTTATAAGATGAAATTAGAAGCAATGAAACATCAAGGAAAAAATATAACTTCTGACCCAGTGGAACAGAAGTTGACTTCAAGAGAAATGGTTGCAGAAGAAGTAGGAGAAAGCGCCTCAAATATAAGAAGGTTTATTCGTTTGACCTACTTAATACCTGAATTATTAAATTTAGTTGATGACAAAAGAATAGCTTTAAGACCTGCTGTTGAATTGTCTTACATAAGTGTAGATAATCAAGAGTTCTTGTACGACATTTTTAAATATGATGAAGCTACTCCAACATTAAGCCAAGCTCAATTATTGCGTAAACTTGATGAAAAAGGAGAATTAACTGAAGACAAACTTGAAGACATTATGCGAGAAGAGAAGCCTAATCAGAAAGAACAATTTAAAACTTCGTATGACAATATTAGACATTATTTTCCTAAAAACTATTCAAACGAGCAGATAAACGATAAAATCATGGAATTACTAGAGAAATATCAAAAAGAGTGGAAACAGAAAATGAGAGATTCACGATAATTTTTTATTTTCTTTCCCTTACAATCCCTATTATTACTAACTATATTACTAACTAAAGAGTAAATGTATAAATTATAATAATTATATATATTTACACATTTGATAAATCTTTAAAATCACGCTATCCTAAAAGTAATAGGAGGGATGTATTATGAAAAAGTATATATATTTCTTTACAATAATTTTTATTATAATAGCTTTAAGTTTGACAATAACCTTAAATGTAGTGAATGGAAATAATAAATCTAATATTTTTTTAGCAGAAAAAGAAGAACAAACGAAATTTGAGAATGATCAAGATGATATTACTGAAGAAGCTGAAAAAGTAGATGAAAAAGAAGAATCAAATAATGAAGAAGTTCAAAGCATTACAGAAGTAATTGATTCTGTTCAACCTCAAGTAATAGAAACAGCAAAAGAAGAAAAAGTTATAGAAACCAAACCAAAAACAAATAAAACAACTCAAGTAATTCAAGAAAATAAAGTACAAACAACAACTCAAGAGATTAAAGTAGAAAAAGAAACACCAAAAGTCCAACCTCAAGTAGTAGAAGAGAAACCAAAACAAGAAGAGCCAAAAAAAGTAGAAACTCCTAAATGCTCTGGTAACAGTCATGGAGTTGGAACTGGAAATTCAGGTAAATGGTTTAATTCTGAATCTGAAGCAATAAATTATTATAAATCAATAATAAAAAAATGGGGCGACAAATGGGAAAATTTCGAGATTGATGATGATACTTATAATAAAAACTGTCCTTACGGTTATGAAGACTGGAGTTGTCCTTATTGCGGTAAATGGACTATTAACTTTTATTATAATTAAAAATAAATATAGAACTTATCAAGAGCAAGTATTAAATTACTTGTTCTTTTTTTATGTTCAAATGGAGGTAAAAAATGAAAATAAATAAAATTAAAAAAATCATATCAGTAATAATGCTGATTTTAATGTTATTTAGTGTTGCTCAACCTGTATTTGCAGCTTCTGGATCTGGTAAATGGGTAGGAGGACAATTTGCTTCTTACATCAAAACAACTGATAATGCAAACAGTCAATATGGTGTACTATTAAGAAGACTAATAAATTACACAACTGGAGAGCAAAGAACTGTATTTTGTGCTGAACATGGCATAGATTTTGATACAGGAGTTGTATATAGTGGAGAGTATTATACTCCTACAAATTCAACATTAAGAAAAGCATGCAAAATCGCTTATTTAGGTTGGTATAAGCAACATGGAGATTATGTTATAAATGGCGGAACTTCAGATGAAAACAAGAAACAATATGTTTTGGTACAACAATTTATATGGGAAACATTAGGACAAAGTTCTGCAACATTTATCAATAGTAGTATTCAAAGTGAATACGAAAGTTTCAAAAGAAATATTGAAAATGAAATAAATCAAATACAAACAAGACCAAGCTTTAATAATACAACAATTACAATATCAGCAGGAGAATCTAAAACAATAACAGATACAAACGGAGTATTAGCAGAATATAATTCTATTGACGAAACTCAAGATGGAGTTAGATATCAACACTCAAAAGGAAGCAACAATATGACAATAACAGTTAATGAGAATGTTGAAAAAGAAAATATAAGAATTTCTGACAATACATTTCAATCATGGGGAATGATAAAAGAAGGAACTGAAGACAATGATACAACAGTATTTTTTGAATTCCCTTCAGGAACACAAGACCAATTATATGCTATGCATTATAATGATCCTGTTACTTTAAATTTATCTTTAAAAATTGAATTATTAGGTAATTTAGAGCTAAAAAAATTAGAATCAACTGGAAAATTAGTTGATGGAGCTATTTATAATGTTTCAAGCTCAAATGGTTATAATAAAGATGTTACTGTTACAAACGGAAAAATCACTTTAGAAAAATTAAGAAAAGGAACTTATGTTGTAAAAGAAATAAAAGCTCCAGAAGGATATTTATTAGATACAAAATCTTATAATGTTGAAGTAATTCCGAATCAAACAGTAAATCAAGATATAACAAATGAAGAACCTACTGGAACTATTACAATCATAAAGAAAGACAAAGAAACGGGTACTATACCTCAAGGAGATGCAAAATTAAAAGGTGCTGTCTATGAAGTATATGCAGCAGAAGATATATATAATAAGGCTAAAACAAAGAAATTCTATTCTAATGGAGATCTAGTTGCAACTCGTACTATGAATGAAAAAGGAGAAACTGAAGATGTAACAGGTCTTCCTTTAGGAAAATATAAAGTTAAAGAAAAAACAGCAGGAGAAGGATATTTTATAGATAATACAGAATATCCTGTAAGTTTAACTTATAAGGATCAAAATACAAAAGTAATTACTAATAAAACTACAAGTAATGAACAAGTTAAGAAAATGGGAGTTCATATTTTCAAAAGTGGAATCAACATTCAATCTGGATTAGTACAAGGGCTAGAAGGAGCTGAATTCTCAATAAAATTAAATTCAGCAGTAGAAAAAGCTTATTCTCAAGGGTATAGTTATGCTGAAGTTTGGGGTGGATTAGATGAAAACGGAAATAAAGTTAGCGTAGATGCTAATAGAGTTTCACAAGCTCAACTAATTGCTCCAACTTATGAAATTATTACAACGAATAGTGAAGGAAATGCTTATACTCAAAATAAACTTCCTTATGGAAAATATATAGTTAAAGAAACTAAAACACCAGTAGATTTTGAACCTGCGGTAGATTTTAGCTTTTCTATAACAAAAGATGAATCTGAAATTCAAGAAGTAGCTCAAAAAGTTAAACATTTAGTAGTAAATGATGAACAACTAGAAAGCTATATAAAACTTGTAAAGAAAGATTTAAAATCAAATAAAATAGTTACTTTAAATAGTGCAACTTTTGAAATTAAAGCTGCAAGCGATATTATAGATCGTGGAAATGGTAAAACACTATATAGAAAAGGAGATAAAATCGCTCAAAAATTAGGAAGTACAACATATTCTTCATTTACAACAAATGCGGATAATGAAGTAATTCCAGATTATAGTTATAATTCAGATAATGACGGAAAAGGTATTACTATAACACCTTTATCTCTTCCAGTTGGTAAATATGAAATAACTGAAATTAGAATTCCAACAGGATTTTTGCAATTAGAAGCTCCAGTAAAATTTGAGATCAAAAATGTAAAAGATTTTGATACAGATAAAGATGGAGATTTTATTAAAGAAGTTATAGTAAGAAATGAACAACCAACAGGAACTTTAAAAGTAAATAAAACAGTTGCTATAAGAGAAAATGTAGATACATCTCTTATAGATATTAGCGATTTAAGCGGTATTCAATTTAAACTAACAGCAAAAGAAGATATAATTGACATGGCTGATGGTTCTAAATTTTATACTAAAGGACAAGAAGTAGGAACTTATAATCTTACTAAAGAAGGAAAATTAACAATAGATAATCTTCCTATGGGAACTTATGAATTACAAGAAATTAAGACATTAGATGGATTAGTTTTAAATAATAAAAAATATGAAGTTAAATTTGTTAAAGTAGATGATATTACAAAAGTTTATACTGAAAACAGAGAAATTTCAAATGATACAACTATATTTGAATTCAGTAAAACAGATATTACTGGAGAAGCTGAATTAGAAGGTGCTAAATTAACAGTATTAGATGGAGATAAAGTAGTTGATACATGGACTTCATCAGATAAAACACATAAAATAGAAGGTTTAGTTGTAGGAAAAGAATATACTTTAAAAGAAGAAATTGCTCCTAATGCTTATGTTAAAGCAACAGATATTAAATTTAAAGTTGAAAATACTAAAGATGTTCAGAAAGTAACAATGATAGATAAAATCGTTGAGTTAACAAAAACAGATATAGGCGGAGAAAAAATTGAAGGAGCTAAAATACAGGTTTTAGATGGAGAAGAAATTGTTGATGAATGGACTTCTGGAAAAGAAGCTCATAAAATCAATGGATTAGAGGAAGGTAAAACTTATATACTTCATGAAGAAGTTGCTCCAGACGGATATGTAAAGGCTACTGATGTTGAATTTACTGTTACAACTGATAAAGAAACACAACATGAAAAATTAGTAAATAAAATAGTTAAAGTTTCTAAAACTGATCTAACAAATGGAGAAGAGTTAGAAGGTGCTGAACTAGAAATTACTGATGTAGAAGGTAATGTTATTGAGAATTGGACTTCAACTAAAGAGCCTCATATTGTAAATGGATTAGAAGAAGGCAAAACTTACACACTAACAGAAAAAACAGCTCCTTATGGATATGAGATGACCGAAAGTATTACTTTCACAGTTACAACTGATAAGGAAACACAAATAATTGAAATGAAAGATATGCCTATACTTAAAAATGTTAAAATTATAAAAGTAGATGCAGAATCTAAAGAAGTAATTAAAGATAAATTTACTTTTGCAATTTATGAAGATCAAGAATGTACTAAACTAATTAAAGAAGTTAAATCTGATAAAGAAGAAGGAACAGCAATATTTGAAGAATTAAGATTTGGAACATATTTTATAAAAGAAATAAAAGCTCCAAAAGGTTACGAACTATCTGATAGAATTGTTAAAGTTGAAATTAACGATAAAGGCGTGTTCATTGACGATGAACTAACTGAAGAATCAGACAATACAGTAACATTTAATTTTGAAAATAAGAAAATTGAAGTTCCTCAAACTGGAGATAACTCACATGTTAAATTAGCTTTAGGTATTTTATTATTAGCTACTTTAGGATTAGCATATTTAGGAATCAAAATATATAAATCTCATAAAGATAAAAATAAATAAGTAATAGCGACTTGAAATATAGTCGCTTTTCTATTTTATAGAAGGGAGTCTAAAATGCTAGATAAGGATTTAAAAATAAAAGCTAATTTATTTCAAAAGTTAAGAAATAACAATATTATAAATGCAAAACAGATTATCAATATTACTTATGAACAAGGTAAAAGACTTAAATTAACAAGAGAAGAAGATAAAATGCTTACGGAATTATGTTATTACTTAACAGAAAAAAGAAATAATGAATTAGAATTCATAATAAAAAAGAAGGAGGAAGAACTAGATGGAGAAAGACCTATACAATAGATTATTAGAATTTGAATTAGATAATGATATATTTGATACTTCTGAATATGATCGTACAGTTGAGCATGTTAAGGAAGAATTAAAAACTCCTGAAGATATTAAACAATATATAAATTATTATAATTTAGTATTAGTTGCAGAAGAAGGTTCAGATGACGAACTATGTCAAAAATTAGAAGATTTTATAGATGAATTGAGTAACTTGTTATCTGAAAAAGAAAAACAGCTTAAAAACAAAAATAAAGAAAAGCAAGAAAGATAATTTGCACATTTGATTTAATCCGCTTCTTTTATTATAGTATTTGGTGGAAGGAGTGGTAAGTATGAATAAGATTGATTATCCTATTCTTGATAAAATGTTCGATGAAAACTCAAAGAAGATTGAACAATATATTTACGAAAAGAACAAAAAACTTCGGCGCATTGTCGGAAAGATCATTAGTTAGCTTGTATGAACTATATCAAATATTAAAGAAGCACAAAACAAGCAAAGAATTCAATGATGACTTTGAGAATAAAGTACAAGCACTCATAAAAAATTATGCAGCAGAACAAGACTATGTATGTTGTCTTTTTTATAAATATGGAATCGTACATGGTTACGAGAATAGAGAAAAGTTAAAGCAGGAATTATAAAAGTTCCTGCTTTTTATAAAATAAAATTGAGGTTGATAGAAATATTAACCTCTTTTTTGTTAGAAAGGAGTTTGTATGAGCAATAAAAATACAGAAGAAATTCCTTATTTACAAATGCAAAAAATTTATGATTTAGACTATTTAGATTTAGTAAGAAAGGAAGAATTACAAAATATTATAAATCAATATAAAAGAATAAAAGAACAATTAGAATACGCATAGAAAGGAGATAATCTTGGATAAAAATATTAAAGTTATATATAACAAATTGGAAAATATAAAGCTGAATCAAGGCTATATCGACTTAAATAATTCTAGTATTCAAAATAAAAATGATCTAGTAGATGTTTGTAATATCTTCAGAGATCCTCGTTATGAAACATTTAGAATATTTTATATGAGAGATAATAAAATTGTTGGTCAAGAAGCTATGACAAGTAAAATTCCAGACGGAGTATTTATATTTAATGAAAAGACTGGAGATCCAATTAGAAGTTATGAAAAAATGACAAATAGAATGAAAAGATTAAATGCAGATGGCTATTATTTAGCACATAATCATCCTTCTGGAATAGCAAAAGCTTCTAAAGAAGATATGGAAGTTACGAAAAACTTTGCTGCAAATGTTGAAGGTTTTTTAGGTCATATAATTATTGGAAGTGGTAATAGATATTCAATTATCGAAGAAGATTCAGAAGGAAGAATACTTGTACCTAAAGAGCAAATTTTAGATAATTCAGTTTTAAATACTGTTGAAGAAAAACTAATAGATAATTCGTTTTATAATATGAAAATTTCAAGTCGTGATGAACTAATTGCTTTATTTATGAAAATGCAAAACAACAGAGAATATTCAACTGCAATACTTACAGACACACAAAATAATATAAGAATGGTAGTTGATATTCCTAATAAAATGTTAAATCAAAGTATAGAAAATCTAAACGGATTTTTTAAAAATTTAGGAAGAAATCTAGGAGCAAATAAAGTATTTATAGGCACACACGATCAGAAAACTTATTTTAAAATAATAGAACACCAAAGATACGGAACTTTCAAAGATATGGTATTTATTGATAATTATAATAGAATAATTACTCAAAAAATGAAAGATAGTCCTAATTTATTTGACAAAGAAAAACGAGAAAAATCAAGAAAAAATAGAGATGCTAGATAGCAGGAAAGGAACAATTTATGGAAGATAAATTACAAGAAAAATTAGAACAAGAACTTAAGGAATATAAGCAAGAAGTAAAAGAAATGGGCGTTGATGTTGCAATAGACAGAGCTTATGAATTAACTGTAAAACAAGAAATTATTGATGGTTTATTATACGATAATAATTTGTCGAAAAAAGAAATAAATGCAATATTATCTTGTAAAAAACCGCTTCAAAAAATATATGATGATTGGCTTACACAAGATGGAACTTTAAGAGAAAGTTTAAATTTTTCTATTGATAAGTCAGTAAATTCATTAACAAGCTCTTACATAAAAAGAGTAAAAGAAGCAAAGGAAAACGCCAGATAATTTTAAAGAAAGGAGCAAGGAAAATGAGCGAATATGTTACAAAAGAGATGCTTGAAGAAGCAAGAAAAATGGATTTATTAACATATTTAAAGAACTATGAACCTTACGAATTAGTAAAGGTTTCAGGAGATACTTATACAACAAAAAAACATGATAGCGTTAGAATAAATAACGGATTATGGCACAGATTTTCTACTAATACAGGAGGAAAAAGTGCAATAGATTATTTAATAAAAGTTGAAGGATATACACTACCTCAAGCAGTAAAAAGAGTCTTAAACAAAATTGATATAAGTCCACCTCGTTATATAAAACAAGAATCAAAATCAAAAGAAAAAAGAATTATACTTCCTAAAAAAGCAAGTACAAATGAACAAATAATTGATTACTTAATGAACAGAGGAATTGATGAAAGTATAATAAATTATTGCATAATTAACAATTTGATTTATCAAGAAGAATCAACAAATAATGTTGTTTTTCTAGGTTATGATGATAATAAAAATATTAAATATGCAGGCTTAAGATCAACAGATAACGAACGATTTATGAAAGATGCAAAAGGAAGTAGTAAAGAGTTTTCTTTTAGAATAGTAAACAATAAAATTAACACAATACACCTTTTTGAAAGTAGTATAGATTTATTATCTTATGCAACTTTATTAAAAGAAAAAGGCTATAATTGGAAAGAAAATAATATGATAGCTTTATCTGGAGTTTATCAAACACAAAAAGAAATATCTGAAAGTAAGCTACCTATAACAATAGAAAATTTCTTAAAAAAGAATTCAAATATCGAAGAAATTATTCTACATTTTGATAACGATAATGCAGGAAGGAATGCAACAAAAGCATTTCTTTTTTTGTTAGGAGAAAAGTATAAAGTACGAGATATTCCTGCTCCAGTTGGTAAAGATATTAACGATTATTTATGCTATACATTAGGATTAAAAAACAGGGAGGAAATTGAAAGTTATAAGCAATTTTATAAAGTTGAAAACGCAAGATAAAAACGCAATTTCTGTATTTGTTTTTTAGTTTTAAGCAAGCACTGAATTTGGTCGGTCGGAAATCGCCCTATCAAATTCTAAATTATGGGGACACCCCAAACCCCTAGAATCGATTTTAAGGAGGGAAAACTATGAAGAAGAAATATGTACCACATGGAAGAATAAGACAGCATAAAATCGAAGTACGCCTTAATGATGAGGAATATTTCAAGCTAGAAGATACAATTTCTTTAATGGGAACAAATAGATCTGAATATTTAAGAAAACTCATAGTAGGAACACGAATTAAAGAAAAACCGCCAGATGATTTTTACAAATATATGAAAGAATTTTCTTTAATGGGATCTAATCTTAATCAAATAGCAGAAAGAATAAATACTATAACTAAAATTGAAGATTGGGAATATGAAGATATAGATCCTAAAGAGTTTATTAAACAGTTAAAAAGATTAAGAATAAATCTATTGAATCTCAAAAAGAGATTGGAAGATGAATATTTATAGGAGGTATTAAGAAATGGCTGTTACGAAAATTTGGAAGATAACCAATAATTTAGGAAAAGTAATAAACTATTCTGAAAATGGTAAAAAAACAAAAAGAACTTCTTTAGATGACACATTAGATTATGCCATGAACAAAGATAAAACTGAAAAGCAATTTTTTGTTACTGGAATAAATTGTGATGCACGAATTGCTTCTGATGAAATGAATCTTGTAAAATTACAATATAACAAAACAGATGGAATACAAGGATTTCATGCATACCAATCTTTTGAAGAAACTAAAGAAGAAACAAATTTAACTCCTGAAATAGCTCATGAAATTGGAGTAAAACTTGCAAATCAATTATGGGGAGATAGATTTCAAGTTGTAGTAACAACACATCTTAACACAGGACACCTACATAATCACTTTGTAATCAATTCAGTTTCATTTAAAGATGGCAAAAGATTTTACGATAATAAAAGTAGTTATGGCTATATGCGACACGAATCTGATGAACTCTGCAAAGAATATGGATTAAAAACAAGAGAAGAAAAACCTACTAAAAAGGGAATAAACTATGACAACTTTTATAAAAATTATGAACGAATTTATAATACGGAAGCTTCAAGAGCAAAACGAGATTTAGACTTTGCAATTAGACAAGCTTTCTCTTACAAAGAGTTTATAAATATAATGAACAAGATGGATTACGAAGTAACAGAAAGATACGAAAAAATAAGTATAAGACACAAAAACTATAAAAGAAATATACGAATTGAAAGAAGATTCGGAGAAGATTATACAATAGAAAATATTAAAAAAAGAATCTTATCAGAACAAGATGTAAGAATACCTTTTATAGAAGAATATAATAAACCTTTTAAACATGATTTTACTTTATCAAAAAGAAAAATCAAAGTAAAAGGATTTATGGGTATATATTTTCATTACATGTATTTGTTAAGACTTAATAATAAAAATCCTTATATAAAACTAACCCCAGAAATGAAAGCAGATATTGCAAAAATGGATAAATATTCTGAAGAAGCTAAATTATTAGCAAATAATAAAATAGAAACTTCTTCAGATCTTGAATCTTATTATATGAAAAAGAATGAAGAACTGAAATTAGCTTTAGGAGAAAGAGAAGTTTTATGGGATAGAAGAGCTTCAAAGAAAAATGAAGATATAAGGCAAGAACTATGTAATCAAATTTCAGAAAAAACTGAAATTATAAATAGATTAAGAAAAGAGGTGTTGCTATGCGAAGATATTAAAACAAGAATACCAAAGATGAAGGATAATTTAAACGAACTAAAGAAAGAAGAAAAAGCTCGAGAAGAAGAGCAAGAATTAAAGAAAAATAAAAGAAAGGAGAAACGCTTATGAATACTGGAGGAGATGCTGCAAATGAAATGGTACAATATTATTTTGAAGCCATTAAATGCGCTGCTACTATAACAGGTAAAGGCGCAGAACACGCTTTAGGAATTCTTCTTAATGAAATGAAGAATCATAAACAAACTAAAGGAAAAGCTAGATTAAATTCAATGCTTAAATCTGGAAAACCTTTAAAAATTTTTACAATGCAAAAGAAAGATTTAGCTAAATTTACAAAAGAAGCTAAAAGTTATGGAGTTTTATATTGTGCATTAGTAAATCGCAAAAATAAAAATTTTGATGATATGGTTGATATATTAGTAAGACAAGAAGATGCAAGTAAAATAGATCGTATAGTTGAAAGATTTAAATTAACAACTTCAAATCCTGCTCAAATTGAAACTGAAATTCAAAAAGAAATAGCAGAAAAAGAAGAAAACAATATAGGAGTTCAAACAAAAAATAAAGAAGAGTTAGAGCAAGATATAAGCTTTAAGAAGCCTCTTCAAAAAGAGGAAATAGATACTTCAAATTTCAGTATGGCGAAAACGGAAACAAGTCGTCCGTCAGAGCCTTACTCAAAAATATCAAAGGAAGTAAACAACGAAAATCGTAAATCAGTTAGAAAAGAACTTCAAGATATAAAAGAAGAAATGAAAGACTTGAAATCAAAAGATAAAACAGTTACTAAAACTAAAAATAAATCAAAAAAAGATAAAGTAAAGTAGGAGGTAGCGATGAAAAGAGTTTTAATTGTAACAGAAGATCAATATCACTTGATTATAAATGCCCTTAACGATTTAAGAACAAAATGTATAGAAAAAAATATTGATACAACAGATATTAACGAATTATTACTATATATAATTGATAAGGGCAAAATGCAAAAGAGTAGCGTTGAACACACAAGATAAAAAGTATAATTATTTATTATACTTTATTGGAGTTATTCCAGTAATATGGTTAGCTTTACTAATTGCGCCAATAACTGAAGGCGGATTAGTTAGTATTTTTAATAATTTCGGAAATGTATTTAATAATCCATTTAATATTTTATGGTCAGAGAATAGCATAAAAACTATTCTTATTTTTTTACTCATTTATATTTTTGTAATAATATTCTACGAATCATCCAAAAGAAATTATAGAAGAAAAGAAGAACATGGATCAGCAAGATGGGGAGAAGCTAGAACTTTAAATAAAAAGTATAAACAATTTCCAGAAAACATGAATAAGACTTTGACTAAAAATGTCGAATTAGGTCTTAATGGTCGAAAACATAAAAGAAATGTAAATGTTTTAGTTGTTGGTGGATCTGGAGCAGGTAAAACTTTTTCATATTGCAAGCCAAATGTTATGCAAGCAAATTCGTCTTATGTTATTTTAGATCCTAAAGGCGAGATTTTGCGTGATACAGGCTATTTACTTAAGCTTAAGGGATATGAAGTTAAGGTTTTAGACTTAATAAATATGGATAAATCGCATTGTTATAATCCATTTGTATATTTAAAAAATGATAATGATGTTCAAAGGTTGGTAACAAATTTATTCAAGTCAACTACTCCAAAGGGTTCGCAAACAAACGATCCTTTCTGGGGTGCGACCTGTTGCAGTTTGAAAAGAACTGCTTAAAACTTTAATTTAATATGTTTTAAAACTAATATTTCGATTGGTGGAATGATAGGGTAACGCCTTGAAACGCCACTTTAATACTCCGAATAGCGAAAATATTGTTAAGAATATTTTGGTTATAAGCTCGGTGAAGTCGGCAGAGAATTGCCCTAATGATTAAGAAATTAATCAAGGAAAGTGTCCTAGAGGTAGGATATGCAATCTATATGTCGGAAGTCTATAAAATACTCATGGTTAGAATTTTTGTTAAGACGGGCAAAATGACGAAGTTTCCGAATGTACAAGCCTAGAACGGGAGTTAGTCGAAAGGCTATAATCATTTTAATATGATGTTTGTGAGGTGGAGTAAGGTTCCCAGAGATGAAACACCTTATATTATTACAGGTAATATCAAGCAAACAGGCTTATAGGAACGACCTAAAAGTATATATGTAAAGATAGAAATATTGGAACAGGGAAAGCTAACAATACTGAGGGCTTAACACCTATGAAGTAGTTGTAAGAAATAAATAACTTGCATTAATGTTAGTGAGAGTAGTGGCACAGTACCTATGAAACTCCGATAATAAGGAGTGGAGGGATAGCCACAAGTCAAAAATAATTAATTTATACAAAATTTACAAATTTTAGAAAGGAGTTCTAAAACATAAGGTTCTTGTAAGACTAATAGAGGCAATAAATCTTAGAAATAGGAGGAAAAGCCGACTTATGACAATTAAAAATCAAAAGTTCAAAAAGAAAAAGCATTTAAGAAACAATGAATATTACAATTTGCAAAATGAATTTGACAAACTATATGAACAAAGCAAAAACGGGAAAAAGTTTAAAAATTTACTAGAACTAATTGAAAGTGAAGAAAATATACAACTAGCTTACAGAAATATAAAGAAAAACAAAGGTAGCAAAACAGCAGGAACTAACAACAATACAATTATTGCTATTGGAAAGATAAAAACAAATAATCTTGTCCAATATGTTAGAAATAGACTTGCAGATTACAAACCTCAAACTGTAAGGAGAGTTGAAATACCAAAACCAAATGGAAAAACTAGACCTTTAGGAATACCAACAATAGAAGATAGACTTATACAACAATGTATTAAGCAAGTATTAGAGCCAATTTGCGAAGCAAAATTTCATAAAGATAATTATGGCTTTAGACCTAATAGAGGAACTAATCACGCAATAGCAATGGCAATGAGATTTGCAAATATAAATAAGTTGTATCACGTTGTTGATATAGATATACACGGATTTTTTGATAATGTTGACCATTCAAAATTGTTAAAACAAATATGGAGTATGGGAATACAAGACAAAAATCTTATATGTATTATATCAAAAATGTTAAAAGCAGAAATCAAAGGAGTAGGTATTCCAACAAAAGGAGTTCCACAAGGTCGGAATATTAAGTCCATTGTTGGCTAATATAGTTTTAAATGAGCTTGATTGGTGGGTATCAAATCAATGGTACACAAAGAAATTAAATGGCGACTATTGTAAAGATTGGAGAAGAATAGCGTTAAATAAGTCAAACTTAAAACAAGTTATGATAGTTAGATACGCAGATGATTTTAAGTTGTTTTGCAAAACTCACGAACAAGCAGTAAAAATGTATTATGCAACAAAACAATGGTTAAAAGAAAGATTAAAACTTGATGTTAGTGAAGAAAAGACAAAAATAGTAAATTTAAAAACTGAATACTCTGAATTTTTAGGCTTTAAATTAAAAGTTTATAAAAAGGGGACTCGTTGGGTTGTTAAATCCCATATTTGCGATAAATCAAAGAAGAAAATAAAAGCAAATATTAAATCAGCAATAAAAGAATTAGGAAAACATAAGGATAAGCTTAGTGCATTAAAATTAAATTCTGTAATACTGGGAATACATCAATATTATAGAATAGCAACAAATGTATATATAGATTTTGAAAAAATTGCCTATGGACTTACAAAGAGCCTTAAATGTAGAACAAAAACATTTGCAGGAAACAAAGGTGGAAAAAGCAAAGCATTCATAAAATTTTATGGAGGTTATAGTGGAAAAACAATATATATAAAGGGAGTAGCAATATTTCCTATACATTATGTTAGTACAAAACCACCATTATGCTTTTCACAAGATATGTGTAATTACACTCCACAAGGTAGAACTAAAATACACAACAATTTAAAGAAAATTGACAAGTATATTTTGGTATATATAATGCGAAATCCAATAACAAATGCAAGTGAAGAATTTAATGACAATAGAATTTCATTATATGTAGCACAAAATGGAAAATGTGCAATTTCAGGAAAACCTTTACAAATTGGAGATATGGAAGTGCATCATAAAATTATGAAACAAAAAGGAGGAACAGATAAATATCAAAATTTGATATTTATAACTAAAAACATTCATAAATTAGTACACATAACCGACAGCGATAAAATAAATGAATATTTGCAAAATGAAAACCTTAATGAAGAGCAAATGCAAAAACTTAATGAACTAAGAGAATTAGTTGGAAATTGTAAATTAGTATAATAATTATTTTTGATGGAACGCCGTATGAAATGAAAATTTCACGTACGGTGTGGAGCAGGGGAAAATCTGGAGATAATATCAAAGGATTACCTATTGCTATATACAGCAGCTAGTATGCTTTTATTAGCTCTTATTTTTTATTTAGTATATAAAGCTCCTCCTGAAGAACAAAATTTTAGTATGGTTATGGAAATGCTACGAGAAGGAGAAGTAAGTGGCGAAGATGATACTGAAGAAAGTCCGTTAGACACTTTATTTAATAGATTAGAGGATGAAGAGCCAAATCATATAGCATTAAAATATTACAGAAGTTATCATAGCGGATCTGCTAAAACTTTAAAATCAATACAAGTAACTCTTCAATCTCGTTTAGAGAAGTTTAATTTAGAGAGTCTTGCAGGAATAACTTGCACAGATGAAATGGAGCTTTCAACTTTAGGAGAGAAGAAAACTGCATTATTTGCAATTATTCCAGACAATGACACTTCATTTAATTTTTTAGTTAGCATTTTATATACTCAATTATTTCAACAATTATTTTATACCGCTGATTATAAATATGGCGGTAGTCTTCCGATTCATGTTCATTTTGTTATGGATGAATTCGCAAATGTTTCTCTACCAGATGATTTTGATAAGATTTTATCTGTTATGAGATCTAGAAATGTTTCTGTTTCAATTATTCTACAAAATCTAGCGCAGCTTAAAGCCTTATTTGAAAAGCAATGGGAATCAATAGTAGGAAACTGCGATACATTTTTATATTTAGGAGGCAACGAACAATCAACGCATAAATATTGTAGTGAGCTTCTAGGAAAAGAAACAATAGATATGGATACTTATAGCAGAAGTTACGGACAACATGGCAACTATACAACGAATATTCAAAATACAGGTAGAGAGCTTATGACTCCAGATGAAGTAAGGATGCTTGATAACAAGTATGCCTTACTTTTTATTCGTGGGGAAAGACCAGTTATGGATTTTAAATACAACATGTTACAACACCCTAATATTGAACTTACAGCTAATGGAAGAGCTAAACCTTATGAGCATGGAATAACAGAAAACGCTATTGCAAGCGTTTCATTTAATTATAGTGATATTGAAAATATTAAGAATTCTAAACAAGTACACGAGATGAAATCAGATTACGAATTGTTATCTGAAGAAGAAGTAGAAAAATTTGTAAAGGAGATAATTGAAGATGAAGAAAGAAAATATAAAAAATAAATTTAAGGTAAAAAATCTAGGTTGGAAAATAGCATTCATAGTATTCTATGTAGTATTACTATTTGTTTTACAAGCAAGTAATGTATTTGCAGCTGACGATCCTATCGCAGTTGTAAATAATTTGTCGAATTTTGTATTCGGTTTAATTAGAGCTGTTGGTATGATTATTCTAGGATTTGGAATAGTTCAAGTAGGTATGAGTTTAAAATCTCACGATCCAACACAAAGAGCTAATGGAATAATGACACTTGCAGGAGGAATCGTTATTACATTTGCTAAAGAAATATTATCACTAATAACAGGAGGGTAGAAGAGGGGCGAGCTAAAACTCGCCTTTAAAATATTATGGAAAAATTCAATATTATTTATGCTGATCCGCCTTGGAAATACAGAAGTAGAAATATACATAGTAAGTTTGGAGGCGGAGCTGCAGCTCATTATAATTTAATGACTATGGAAGAAATAAAGAATCTTCCTATAAATGAATTAGCTGCTGAAAATTGTGCTTTATTCCTATGGGTAACATTCCCTTTGTTAGATGAACAAATAAAGATGTTTAAAGAATGGGGCTTTAGTTATAAGACTTTAGGCTTTAGTTGGATCAAAACAAATAAGAATGATAAAAAACCTTGTTTTGGAGTTGGTTATTATACTAAATCTAATTGTGAAGTTTGTTTATTAGGAGTAAAAGGACAGATGAAGCCAGTTAGTAATAAAGTTTCGAGCGTTATTATTTCAGAGCGAAGAGAACACAGCAGAAAGCCAGACGAAATTAGAGATAAGATTGTTGAACTTTTTGGAGATATTCCACGAATTGAATTATTTGCAAGAAAAAAATTCGATGGTTGGAAAGCTTGGGGTAATGAAATAGATAGCGACATTGATATGGAAGCATATAGAAATGGAGGTGCTTAAGCTTGGATTGGATTCAAGGAAATTTGCAAAATTCACTTGACACTTGGAATAGTAAAATGCAAGAAATATGGAGTTTAGTTTCACAATCTCCGCAAGAATTTAAAGGTGGCGGAATATGGAACGCTATTGTAGGAATAAACGGAGCTATGCAAGCCATAGGACTTGCTTTGTTAGTTCTCTTCTTTGTAGTAGGAGTTATGAGAACAATGGGAAATTTTGCAGAAATAAAAAGACCAGAACAAGCATTAAAACTATTCATAAGATTTGTAATAGCTAAAGGTATTGTAACTTATGGAATGGAACTAATGCTTGCAATATTTAAAATAGTGCAAGGAGTTGTTTCTACTATTATGAGTTCCGCAGGTATAGGCGGAGCAAGTACAATGACTCTACCACAAGAAATAATTGATGCAATAGGCAAGGTAGGATTTTTCGACAAAATTCCACTTGGAGCAGTAACAATTATAGGAGGACTTTTCATAACAGTATTGTCATTCATAATGATATTAACTGTTTATGGAAGGTTTTTTAAATTATATTTATACACCGCAATAGCTCCTATACCACTTTCGAGCTTTGCAGGACAACCTACTGAACAAATAGGAAGAAGCTTTTTAAAAAGCTATATGGGAGTTTGTTTAGAAGGAGCAATTATAGTATTAGCTTGCGTTATATTCTCTTTATTTGCGACAAGTCAGCCTGCTGTAAATGCAGGAGATTCAGCTACAACGATGGTTTGGAAATACATAGGAGAAATTATATTCAATATGTTAGTTCTGGTAGGAACTATTAGAATGTCAGATCGAGTTGTAAAAGAAATGATGGGAATATAAGAAAGGAGTATTATATGAGTTCAGATTTTATTCATATAGAAGAAAACGGAATTAAATATTTAGTACACCCTAAAGGAAGCTTATTTGAAGGCATTAAGATGAGAGAAAATCCAGATGATGCATTTGAAAATGCTATAAAACGAGGAATGAAGAATCCAGACGACTGGATGTATATGTATTCAGACAAGAATAAGGATTATTTCAAAAATTATTATTCAAGAGCATATATGTCATATCCACAATTTGATTTAAAAGATAAGATAAAAAATTTTAAGAAAAATAGAGATGCTAGATAGCAGGAAAGGAGCAATTTATGGGAAATAGAGCGGTTATTACAACTGAAGATAAACAAATAGGAATCTATGTTCATTGGAATGGAGGAAGAGAAAGCGTAGAAACATTTCTAGCTTATTGTGATATGAAGAATTATCGACCACCAGAAACAGACTGTTATGGATGGGCTAGAATGTGTCAAGTAATAGGCAATTTCTTTGGAGGTTCTACTTCAATAGGAATAGACAGATACAATCAATTAGACAGAGATAACTATGACAACGGAGTCTATATAATCAATAAATGGAAAATTGTAGGAAGAGAATTTCAGCATTATAAAGATGAAGAAATTAAGTCTGCTGCTGATTTAGAAGATAATCTAAATTACTTAAATGAAAAACAGCCTAAAGAGGAACAATTATCAAAAGAAGAAATACATTCTTATTGTCTAAAATGGGCAATTTCAAGAGGATTAACAAAAGATATTGAGTTTGATACAAAAGCTGTATTAGAAATAACAAAAGAAATTTTGAGAGATCATCATGAGCATAGAATAAAGGAAGTTGATTGTATATTTGAAAACAAAAATGAAATTACAGATTCTTATGCAGTAGCAACTGATTATGATGAAGTAGTTTTAGTCAATCCTTTTACTAAAGAAATTACACCTTCAGCAGAATGGCAATTTAATGCAGATGAAGATATATTCGGCAAATTAGAAGAAAATAAATTAGCTTATGTAAGTATGAAAACACATCATGGCATTTGGAGCTATATAGAAGATGTAACACCAGACGAGATACAAAATAAAAAAGGTATGCAGCAATATTTAAAATACTGTAAAGAAAATAACATAACTAAAGATAAGATTGAAGAAGAAACTCATTTAGGAAATCTTTCAGATGTTATGAAATACTATAAACCTTTAGATAAGGAGGTAAGGTAGATGGAAGATAAAGATTATTTTTATTATTATGTTTTTTGTTTAGGTTATGACTTTATGAACGAATCATTTAAAAATAGTACCTCTCCAGAATGCGATGTAGTTTTTGATAAATGTAAAAAATTAATTGATAAGTTTATGAACTCTGAAGAATATCAAAACTATATGAAATCTGGATATGACTCATTAGAAGAATGGTTAAAAAACAATAAAGATAGAATTGCAGAAGTTCTTTCAGAAAAGAATAATACTAAACACAAAAACATAGAAAGGAGCGAAAGATAATGGAAGTAAAAATAAATAAAGATATTAGAGAATTTACTGAAAGTATATTTTTTGGACTGTCGATGCGACAGTTCATTTTTTCTATATCAGCGTGTGTAGTTGCGGTAATTTTATATTTCTTACTTAAGCCATTTTTTGGACTAGAAACTCTATCATGGGTTTGTATATTAGGCGCTGCTCCTTTTGCAGTATTAGGATTCGTTAAATATAACGGAATGACAGCTGAAAAATTTATAGGAGCATGGATTAAGAGTAATTTTATTATTCCTAAAAGATTAACATTTAAAGCTCAAAACATATACTACGAAATGTTTAAGCCAATTATAGATTTAAAACAAGGGCTAATAAAGCCTCAAAACAAAAAGAAAGAACGCAAAAACCTAAAGCCTAAAAAAGAAAAAAATAAAATTAAAAGGAGTGGTAAGTTAAATGAAGACACTAAATAAAATATTCAAATTAGATAAAGAAAAATTTGTTGTTCCTAGAAGTTCTCAAGATATAATTCCTATAAAAGCATTATGGGAAGATGGAATCTTTTTAATAGGAAATAACAAATATTCTAAATCATATAAATTTATAGATATAAATTATGCAGTTGCAAGTCGTGAAGATAAAGAATCAATGTTTTTAGATTATTCGGAACTTTTAAATAGTTTAGATTCTGGAGCTACTGCAAAAATTACAATTAACAATAGAAGGATCAATAAAATAGATTTTGAAAAGACTATATTACTAGATATGGAGAATGATGAGTTAGATAAGTACAGAAAAGAATATAATCAAATGCTTATAGATCAAGCTAAAAATGCAAATGAAATAATTCAAGAGAAAATAATAACTATTTCTGTATATAAAAGAAGTGTAGAAGAGGCTCGTAATTATTTTTCAAGAGCAGGAGCAGATCTAATGAATCACTTTAACAATTTAGGATCTAAATGTATTGAGCTAGATACAAAAGAAAGATTAAGAATGTTACATGACTTTTATAGAACTGGAGAAGAAACTTCTTTTAATTTTGAACTATCAAAAACCATGAGAAAAGGTCATAATTTCAAAGACTATATTTGTCCTGATACAGTAGAATTTGAAAATGATTATATAAAAATGGGAGATAGATATGCTAGAGTTCTATTCTTAAAGGAATATGCAAGCTATATAAAGGATTCTATGGTAACAGAATTAACTGAACTAAATAAGAATATGATGCTTTCAATAGATATTATTCCTATTCCTATGGACGAAGCAGTAAAAGAAGCGGAAAATAGAAGATTAGGAATAGAAACCAATATAACTAATTGGCAAAGAAAACAAAATGCAAACAATAATTTTAGTGCAATTATTCCTTATGACATGGAGCAAATGAGAAACGAGAGTAAAGAATTCTTGGATGATTTAACTACTCGTGATCAAAGAATGTTTCTTTCAGTATTAACTATGGTAATTACAGCTAATTCTAAAAAAGAGCTAGATAATGATACAGAAACAGTCATGCAAACAGCAAGGAAGAGTTTATGTCAGTTAGGTATATTGAAATTCCAACAATTAGACGGACTTAATACAGTTCTTCCAATAGGAGTAAGAAAAATAGATGCTTTAAGGACATTAACAACTGAAAGCCTTGCGGTATTTATGCCATTCAAAGTGCAAGAAATTAGGCACGAGAATGGTATTTTTTATGGTCAAAATGTTATAAGCAAGAATATGATTATTGCAGATAGAAAACAGCTTCTAAATGGAAACTCGTTCATTTTAGGAGTATCTGGAAGTGGTAAATCATTCACAGCAAAACATGAAATAACAGGAATTAAATTACGAGATCCTAAAGCGGATATAATAATCATAGATCCAGAAAGAGAGTATTCAAGACTTGTTAAAGCTTATGGAGGAGAAGTAATTAAAATTTCAGCTACTTCTAAAAATCATATTAACGCAATGGATATGAATGCAGATTATGGAGATGGAGCAAATCCTGTAATATTAAAATCTGAATTTATTTTATCATTATGCGAACAACTTATCGGAAGTTCTAATTTAGGAGCAAAACAAAAATCTATAATTGATAGATGTACTGCAAATGTATATAGAATCTATCAACAAGGAAACTATCAAGGAGTACCTCCAACATTACAAGACTTTAGAGAAGAGCTATTAAAACAAGATGAACCTGAAGCTAAAGAAATAGCTTTAGCAATAGAATTATTTACAAACGGAAGCTTAAATACTTTTGCTATAAATACTAATGTTGACACTTCTAATAGTTTAATTTGTTATGATATATTAGATCTAGGTAAACAATTACAACCAATAGGAATGCTTGTAGTATTAGACTCAATATTAAATAGAATAACTTCTAACAGAGCTAAAGGAAGAAATACATATATATTCATAGATGAGATATACTTATTATTCCAATATGAATATTCTGCTAACTTCTTATTTACTTTATGGAAGAGAGTTAGAAAATACGGAGCTTTCTGTACTGGTATAACTCAAAATGTAGAAGACTTATTACAAAGTCATACAGCAAGAACTATGCTAGCAAATAGTGAATTTATTATTATGCTAAATCAAGCAAGTACAGACAGATTAGAACTTGCAAAATTACTTAATATATCTGATACAGAGATTAGTTATATAACTAATGTAGGAGCAGGGGAAGGACTTTCTAAAATAGGAAGCGCTATTGTCCCATTTGAAAATAAATTTCCAAAGAATACTGAATTATATAAATTGATGACCACAAAACCTGGAGAAGAATTTGATGAAGGTTAGAAAATTTATTAGAGTATTCTTTTTTTTATTGCTAGTGGCTATTATAGTCGCTAGCAGTATTTATATATTAAGTAATTTAATGCAAGAAAAGAAACAACAAAATGATTTTGAAGAAATACAAGAAATAGTTGAAGATAATACTAAAGAAGAATCTAATTCAGAAGACAGTATTGATTTATATAATTTATATTTATTAAATAGTGATGTTGTAGGATGGATTAGAATAGAAGGAACTAATATAAATTATCCAGTTATGCAAAATAGTGAATACTATTTAAGACGAAATATTTATAAAGAATATTCAACTTATGGTACGCCTTTTTTAGCTGATTATTGCAACATTAACTTAAGTGATAATTTAATTATATATGGTCATCATATTAAAAGCGGAATGATGTTCGCAGATCTAGATAAATACAAAAGCTATGATTATTATTTGAATCATAAAACAATCAAGCTATATAAATTACAAGGAACTGAAACAATAGAAGAAGAATACAAAATTATATCTTGCTTTAAAACTACTGTAAACAAAGGAGGATTTAAATATTATAACTTTTTTAATGCAACTTCAGAAGCGGATTATAATTCTTTTTTAGAACAATGTCGAGAATTATCATTTTATAATACTGAAGATACAGCTAAATACAGAGATAAACTTATTACTCTTTCTACTTGTGAATATTCTTTAAATAATGGAAGAATGGTAGTTGTTGCAAAGAAAATATAGTTAATTATAAAATGCCTGCGTAGCTTGTAAAATTTAAGTTTTTTTGATATAATACGAGCATAAATAGGTTTATTATAGGAAGTGAAAATATGTCATTACCAATTTATTTAAAACCTCACGAAAAAGAAATTATAGAAGAATTGAAGTTACAGGGGGCAGATGAAAAAACGATACAGTCTATTGTATATGATTTTAAAGGTAAAAAAAGAGAACTTGAATTCCTAAAATTTCTTCAAGAAAACAGAGAAAATAAAATAACATATCAAGATCTAATTGCTAAAAAACTAGAACTTAAGGAAAAATATGATGAGTTTTGGGGATATATTTTAGTTCATGATAGTAATTATTTTCCTGACTGTTATGAAGTATATAATCCAGAAAAATATATACAAGAACAAAAAGATAGGAAGTGTTAGTCTAAATGTTTGACAAAATTATAGATATTATTAAAGCTTTTTTTGAAAAGTATTTTATACAAGCTTTAATAGCAATCGTTCCAACAATTTTGATATATTACTTTACACCAGATAATTTTAGTTTTCTCACTAAAATTGGAAAAGAATTATACTTAATATTCTTTTATGTATTAAATTTTTTAATTATATTGTTTTTAATATTTTTATTTAAAGCTATTAAAAATAAATTATATAGTGTAAAAAGAAAAAAACAATATAGCAAGGATAAGGAATATGAAAATATAAAGGATTTATGGAATTATATAGATTCACTTGAAGCTATGGATAAAAAAATAGTTGAACATTTTATTAAAAATAACAATAGTCCTATATATCTTTATGACAATTCATACATAAAAGTATTACATGAGCTTTGTAATAGTTCACAAATAATATCAGATGGAACACAAAAATTTTTTAATATTGTTGATGGTAAAGAAGAACATTACATTGATAAAGGCGTTCATATATATCAATTTAAGTTAAATGAAGATGCTTATAATCTTCTTAATTACTCTTTAAAAAAATATAAGAAAATCTCAAATTTTAGTTAATGAAAAAATAATATTGAAGTCGAGAAATCGGCTTCTTTTTTGTTGGAAAGGAGGAGTTATGGCAGATATAAAAACAAAAGCAAGAGGAACAGTTAAAGCTTTAGATAAAGCAAGAGTTGGAACAGAAAGATTAAAAGAAAATGTTATAAGCATTAAAGATAAATCTGAAAATGCTTACAAGGATGACTCTTATTCTGGAAATGAATATGCAACGAATAAAATACAAAATACTGAAAAACAAATTGCTAAAAGAGGAACTGAAGAATTTAATCGTCAAGGAATTAAAGCAGTAAAGGATACAAAAGAAAATTTCAGAAAAGCAAAAAATCAAGTTGAAGCATATAGAACACGAGCTAAAGAAAAAGCTGCTGCAAAAAAGGCTAAAGGAATGATAAAATCTAAAGATAATTTAAAAAGAGTTAAAGGAAGTATAAAAACTTCAAAAGAGAGTGTTAAGCTTACAGGAAAATCTATTAAAACAACTGAAAAGGTTGCAAAAAATTCAGCTAAAGTTGCTAAAGAAACGGCTAAAAATACAAGGCGAGCTGTTCAAATGGCAAAAAAAGCGGCTCAAGCAACTGCAAAAGCAACAAAAGCTGCAATTAAAGCAATGATACAAATTATTAAAGCAATGGTTAAAGCAACTTCTGCACTTATAAAACTACTTATTGCAGGAGGATGGGTTTCAGTTATTATTATATTAGTTGTATGTTTATTTGGAGGAATTTTAGCAATATTTAATTCTGGAGGAGATAAGGATACAAAAGAGTTATGGAATAGCGATATAGTTGCAGTAGCACAAACTCAAATAGGAGTAACTGGAGGAGATCCATATTGGAGTTGGTACGGATTTGAATCAAGAGTAGAATGGTGTGCTTGTTTTGTTTCGTGGTGTGCTGATCAAGTAGGTTATATAGAAGAAGGAAAAACTCCTAAATTCTCTGGATGCGTTAATGGAGTTGAATGGTACAAAGAAAAAGGGCTATGGTTTGATAATACTGAAGATTTTTTTCCAGTACCAGGAGATATTATTTTCTTTGATTGGAAAGATAAAGAAACAGGAGAACAAGATGGTCTTTCAGATCATGTTGGAATTGTAAAAGTATATGATTTAGAAAGTCATACGATACACACGATAGAAGGAAATTCAGGAGATGAATGCAAAGAGAGAACCTACGACAAGGACGATGTTCAAATATTAGGATTTGGATCTAATAGAATACAAGCTCTTCAAGACATGAATCCTAGAGCAGTCCAACAGCCAAAAGGAAATGACTACGAAAAAACTATGGAAGCTTGGAAAGGTCATCATTAAAATTTGACAAGATATGATAAAATATTTAATATATAAGTGGAGAAGAAGAAAAATGAAAGTGAAATTGTTTGAAGTTGTGAGTCTTAATAATGGAAATTTAGCTACAATTATAGGGATAAATAAAGATACATATAAAGCAGAACTTATTGACGAAAAAGGAAAATCTTTAGGAATTAAAGAAATAACTAATTCAGAAATAAAAGAAATTATATACAATAAATAAAATTAGTCTAACTTGAGCTATATGCTTGAGTTAGACTCTTTTTTTATTTGAGTTACAAATTATGACAATTTTCGACAAATAAATTGTTGTATAATCAGTTATAAAATTTTACTTGACTTTATCAATAAATTCTTTTATAGCTGCATTAACTAATCTAGTTACAGAAATACCAGATTTTTTTGAGACTTTAAAAAGCCAATCTATATTGTCTTCACGAAGCATTATACTTCTATAAGTAACTGATTCGTTTTCAGGTTTTCCGTAAAAAGTAGGATTACTTTTAGTCGAATAATCTTCAATAGCAACATTTATCAAATCGCTAACAGTAGCGTCAAATTTATTCTGTGTAAAATGGATAAGTTTTCTATAAAGAGAATCATCTATATTAACAGATTTTTTGGTAGTTCTATTGTTGATATTATATAACCTATCTATCGCACTCATAGTTAAACCTCCTTACACTCGTATTATGAGTAAATTATATAAGTATTATTCGACTTTTAATACTAGATACATTTGCTCGAATTATGAGTATAAATGGGTTGATGTCTGTAAACTTTTATGCTATAATAAATGAAGTTTTAAAAAAGGTGGTAATAATAAATGGAACAGAAAACGCTTTTAATTGCAAACACACATAAAGAACAAGCAGGATGGCTAAAAGAAGACTTAATAAAAAAGAATATAGCTATAAAAATTTTAGATGTAGAAACTAATAACAGTGAAGAAATGAAAGAAGCAATAAAAAAATATAAACCTTCTATTGTTCTAACAAATGAACTTAAACAGGATAAACCTGCTTCAGATATAATAAAAGAAATACAAGACGATGTAACAAAATTTCAGCCTATATTTATAATTCATTCTGGATATCCTACTTATGATATAGAAAGGACTTGCAGTCAAAAAGGGATACATGCATATTCTTATTTTATTTTAGATAAAGAAGTAGATTTAGCTGAAGAAATAGGAAATATTGCTAATGAAGAAGAAACAAAGCTAAAAAAGCATTTATATTATAGCTTTAGCGAAGCAAATGTTAATGTCGCAATAGATATAATGAATAAAAATGCAATGCAATATATATCTGATGAAAAGTATAAAGAGGTTAATAATGAACTTGCACAATTATTTAGTGATTTAAATAAAATACCAAAAAGATTTAGAGAAAAATTTAGAAGATATGCGGAACTTCAATTAGAGAATCACATGTTAGAATGTTCTTATATGTACCAGTATCTTAAAGACAAAATAAATAAATAGTAAAATAACCTTATTAGTCAGTATTGATTGATAAGGTTTTATTATTTCAGTTTGTCTGAAACGCTTATAAGAACAAGAATTCGTAGGACAAAAAGTATCGACAATTTTTTCATTTTTTGATATAATTTATCTGGTAAAAAAGTAAGTCGAAATGGAGTGAATTTAATGAGTTTGCAGCAAATAGATTTATACCTAGAGAATAAGCTAAAAGAGCATTCTAATTACATAATTTTTACTTTTTATGAATTAAGAGTAAAACTAGACTTAAAATCTGAAGAAACATTAAATTTTCTTCATTTAGTAGCTACAAAATTAGAAAATAACAACTATAAGATTTATAGAACAGGACAAGAATATATCTACGAAGGAAAAAAATACAAAGTAGAAGAAAATCAATTATTAGTTGCATTAAAGGAGAGAAGATAGATGGAAAACAACAAGTATTTTAAACAATTTGTAGATCGATTAGATGTGAATCAAAAGGCTTTAGATAGACTAAAAGAAAATGAAATAACAACTTTAGGAGAATTAAGCAGTTATAAAAAATCGCAATTAAAAGATATGGGATTAGTTCAAAATGATATAAATAAAATAGAAGTTGAATTAGAGTTATTAGGTTTAACGCTAAAAGGCTCTTTATAATAAATGGAGGGATTATAAATGGCAAAAAAAGAATCAAGTACAATGTTAGGATATGAAGATAAATTATGGCTTGCAGCCGATAAATTAAGAGGAAGTATGGATTCTTCAGAATATAAGCATGTTGCTTTAGGTCTAATATTCTTGAAATATGTTTCGGATGCGTTTGAGGTAAGACAACAACAAATTGCACAAGACGAATATGCAGATCCAGAAGATAAAGATGAATATCTTTCTGAAAATGTTTTCTGGATTCCGAAAGAAGCAAGATGGGAAGAAATAGTAAAATATACAAACAGCCCAGAAATAGGACAAGTAATAGATAGAGCTATGGATTTAATTGAAAAAGAAAATCCAAGATTAAAAAATGTATTAAATAAAAACTATTCAAGACCAGAAATAGATAAAACTAGATTAGGCGAACTTGTTACTTTATTTACTAATTTAGAGATTGGAACAGATAGAGCTAAAGAAGTAGATATGTTAGGAAGAGTATATGAATATTTCTTAAGTAAATTTGCTTCAGCTGAAGGAAAGAACGGAGGAGAATTTTATACACCTTCTTGCATAGTTAGAACTTTAGTTTCTATGATAGAACCATTTAAAGGAATTGTTTACGATCCTTGCTGCGGATCTGGAGGAATGTTCGTACAGTCATATAAATTTGTAAAAGAACATCAAGGAAATTCAAGAGAGGTTTCTGTATATGGTCAAGAATTAAATCCTACAACATGGAAGTTGGCTAAAATGAATCTTGCTATTAGACAAATAGAAGGAAATTTAGGAGATAGAAATGCTGATACATTCCATAATGATCTACATAAATCTTTAAAAGCTAACTTTATATTAGCAAATCCACCTTTTAATATTTCTGATTGGGGCGGAGATAAATTAAGAGATGATGTTAGATGGAAATATGGAATTCCTCCAGTAGGAAATGCAAATTATGCATGGCTTCAACACATGATACATCATTTAAATCCAGAAAACGGAGTCGCAGGAACAGTATTAGCTAACGGAGCATTAGCAAGCGATTCAAGCGGAGAAGGCGAAATAAGAAAGAATATGATAGAAGGTAGAGTAGTTGAATGTATAGTTGCTATGCCTAGTCAATTATTCTATGCTACTGGAATTCCTTGCTCTTTATGGATTATGAGAAGAAATAGAGATGAAAAAACACGAAACAAAATCTTATTTATAGATGCTAGAAATTTAGGTTCAATGATAGATCGTAAAGTTAGAGAGCTTACTGAAGAAGATATTTCAAAAATAGCTTCAACATATCATAACTGGAGAAACGATTCAAAATATGAAGATGAATTAGGTTTCTGTAAATCAGCAACTATCGAAGAAGTAAAAGAAAATGATTATGCATTAACTCCAGGTAGATATGTTGGAACTCCAGAAGATGAAGGCGATGGAATTCCTTTTGAAGAGAAAATGAAAACTCTTACAGCTGAATTATCAGAACAATTAAAAGAAGAAGAAGCTCTTAATAAAGAGTTAAAGAAAGTGTTAGGAGCGATAGGGTATGAAGTGTAAATTAAGTGAAATAGCGATAGTTACTATGGGGCAATCTCCTAAAGGAAGTTCATATAACGCAAATAAAGTCGGAAAACCTTTCTTACAAGGAAGAAAGACTTTCGGAAGAATATATCCTTATATTGATACATGGACAACTGAACCAAATAGAATGGCGCAAAAAGGAAGTATTCTTATGAGCGTTAGAGCGCCAGTAGGGGATGTTAATATAGCTAATAATGAAATTTGTATTGGTAGAGGATTATGTTCTATAAATGCAAAAAATGGCAACAATAATTATTTATATTACTTATTATTAAACAATAAAGCGAATATAGTAAATAAATCATCTGGCACAGTATTTGATTCAATAAACAAAGTTCAATTAGAAAATTTAGAAATAAATGCTCACAACGAAGAAGAACAAAGAAAAATTTCAAAAATTCTATCAAAAATAGATGAAAAAATTGAATTAAATACGCATACAAATAATAATTTGTATAAAACTTTTAGAAGTATATATAAAAACACATTCTTAAATAAAACTACTAATACTATTAAGTTTAGTGATTTTAATGAAATTGGAAATTTAGTAATGGGGCAATCTCCTAAAGGTTCAAGTTATAATGAAAAAAAAATTGGACTTCCCTTAATAAATGGCGCAGCTGATTATAAAGATGGAATGCTTAATCCAAATAAATATACTTCAGAACCAACTAGAGTTTGCAATGCTAAAGATTTAGTTTTTTGTATAAGAGCAACAATAGGTCAATTAACAATCGCAGATCAAGAATATTGTTTAGGTCGTGGAGTTGCATGTATTTCAAATATTAACGAATTATATTATGAATATGTTTTTAATATTATAGAAGAATCAATAGATAAATTAAAAGCAGTTGCAACAGGTAGTGTTATTTTAGGATTGAGTAAAGATGATATAAACAATTTAGAAGTATATAAGCCTACGCTTGAAGAAATTGAAAAATTTCATAAATTAGAACAGCCAATACTAAACAGAATCATAGAAATAAAAAAACAAAATAAAACTTTAGAACAAATCAGAGATACTTTACTACCAAAACTTATGAATGGAGAAATAGACCTAGGTAAAATTGAAATTTAGTCATACAAATTGTTATTTGTTATAGCGAAGTATAATATTGCTGAAAGGAGCAATATTATATGGAAAAAGAACAAGTAATTTTAACAATCACAAATGAAATGTCCAATAATTTGACTAATTATCAGCTAGAATTATTGAAAAATGTACTAATAATTCAGTTTAAAAATATTGAAATAACAGTATTAACTGATGAAATAAAGAAAAAAGAAGAACAAAACACTAACGAAAAATACATAAATTCCTTTTTATCAGCTAAAGAAGTCGAGGGTTGCTCTGTAAGAACTATAAAATATTATAGGGAAAACATTGAAAATCTTATAGCAAAGCTTGATAAACCTATAAAAATAGTTACAACTGAAGATATTAGAAAATATTTATCAGATTATAAAGAAACAAATAAATGTAGCAGCGTAACAATAGACAACTTAAGAAGAATATTTTCAAGCTTCTTCTCATGGCTAGAAGATGAAGATTATATTATAAAGAGCCCAGTTAGAAGAATTCATAGAGTTAAAACTGCAACTTTGGTAAAAGAAACTTTTTCCGATGAAAACATAGAAACTATGAGAGATGAATGCAAATTTATTCGTGATCTGGCAATGATTGAGTTATTATATTCAACTGGAATAAGAGTAGGAGAACTTGTAAACTTAAATATTGAAGATATAAACTTTGAAGATAGATCTTGTATAGTACAAGGAAAAGGAAATAAACAAAGAGAGGTATATTTTGATGCTAGAACAAAAATACACTTGAAACAATATCTAGAATCAAGAAAAGATAATAATAATGCCTTGTTTGTTTCAAAGAATAAACCTCATCAAAGACTTTCAATATCTGGAGTCGAGAGAATTGTTAGAAATTTAGGATTTGAGGCAAATATAAATAAAGTACATCCTCATAAATTTAGAAGAACATTAGCAACAATGGCAATAGATAAAGGAATGCCAATAGAACAAGTCCAAAAGTTATTAGGACATGTAAAAATAGAAACAACAATGCATTACGCAATGGTTAATCAAAATAATGTAAAAAATTCACATAGAAAATATATAGGATAGGTGGAATAAATGAATTTTGTTGAGTATAAATATAAAGATATTGGGAAAATACGAAGTGGTAAAAGATTAAAAAAAGGTTATATCGTTTCAGATAAAAAAAGCAATAATAGATATATTAGAGTCAGAGATATAAACAATGGTATTATTGATGTTAATAATGTTCAATATATTTCAGATGAAGCAGCAAGTTATATAACAAGATATAAAGTATCAAAGAACGATATTATTATTTCAGTAGTAGGAACGGTAGGCTCTGTTGCTTCAATACCTAATGAATTAGATGGAGCATTCTTAACTGAAAATTGTAATAATTTATTGGTTGATGAAAAAATATGTTTAAAAGAATACTTAAAATATTTTTTACTATCAAAAGATGGACAAGCAGAAATTATTTCACATATAGTTGGAACAACTCAACCCAAGCTTCCTATTTATGGAATCGAAGCTTTTAATATTAAAGTACCAGAAAAAGAATGTCAAAATAAAATTATAACAATTTTAAATACTATAAACAATAAAATTTTATTAAATACGCAGATAAATAATAATTTGCTAGCAGCATAATTTATAAATAAACGCACATAAATAATAATTTGTATGAAATAGGAAAAGCACTTTATCAAGAGTATTTTGAGAATGAAAAATGCACAAATAATTATGAAATAAAACAATTAAGTGAAGTTACAATTAACAATCGAAACAAGATAGATCAGACTAAAGAATATAAAGTTTTATCTGCTGTAAATACTGGTAATTTAGTGTTATCAGATGATTACTTTGATAAACAAGTTTATAGTAAAGATATAGGAAAATATTTAAATGTTGATAAAGATGACTTTGCTTATAATCCTGCAAGAATAAATATAGGTTCAATAGGATTAAATACTTTTGATTTTAACTGTTGTGTAAGTCCTGTATATGTTACATTCTCAGTAGATAAAGATTATATAAACTTCTTTGATTTCTATTTTAAATCTAAAAAATTTAATGCTGAAGTAACATTAAGAGCTTCTGGATCAGTTAGACAAGCTTTAAATTATAATGATTTTGGGCTGATAGAAATACCATATCCAACTAAAGAAATGATTGATAAATTCAATAGTTCATATAAAACAATAAAGGATAGAATCAATAAAAATAAAGCTAAAATAAGCAATTTAGAACGAATTAGAAATACTCTATTACCAAAACTTATGAATGGAGAAATAGACCTAGATAAAATTGAAATTTAGTCATACAAATTGTTATTTGTAAGCACAAAGGAATAAAACAAGATAGGGGGAATTAGAGATGTTCAGAGAAGATAATGTTGAACAAGCTATAATTGAACAATTAAAGGAATTAGGTTATGAATATCAGTATGCACCTGATATTGAAAGAGATTATAAAGAGGCTATTTTAAAAAATGTGTTTTATGAATCTTTATATAAAATAAATAAAGGAATAACTGAAGATATTGCAGACGAAGTATATAGAAAGATAAGAAACTTTCATGCAGTAGATCTTGTAGAAGCTAATTATGAATTCTACCACATGCTTTATGCAGGAGTCGAAGTTCCTATTGAAGGGGATAAAACTTTTGTAGCTAAACTAATTGATAGAGAAAATATTGAAAATAACCTATTCCAAGTTTTAAATCAATATACAGTTATTGAATATAAAGAAAAAAGACCTGATGTTGTTGTATTTATAAATGGAATCCCTCTAATTGTATTTGAGCTTAAAAATGCAATAAACGAAGATACAACTATTGAAAACGCATATAATCAAATAAAAAATTATCAAGAAGATATTAAGAGCTTATTTTATTACAATGCTTTTAGCGTAATAAGTGATGGAATAAACGCAAGAATAGGAACTATTACAGCAGACTTTAATAGGTTTATGACATGGAAATCTAAAGACGGAGAGAAGCCAGAAGATAATATAAATCAAATAGATGTATTATTAAATGGAGTTTTTAGAAAAGATAGACTAATCGATATTATTACAAACTTTATATTATTTCAAAATAAAGAAAAAGGTAGAATAAAGATACTTGCAGGATACCATCAATATTTTGCAGTAGATAAATCAATAAAAAGCACATTAAAGGCATTAGATGAGCATACTGGAAAAGCAGGTGTTGTATGGCATACTCAAGGTTCAGGAAAAAGTTTTGCAATGGTGTTTTATACTGGAAAAATATCTAAAATACAAAGTTTAAATAATCCTACTATTGTTGTACTTACTGATAGAAACGATTTAGATAATCAATTATATGAAACATTTGCAAATACTAATAGGGAAATACTTCCTCAAAAGACACAACATGCTGCAAGTAGAAAAAAATTAAAAGAATTGTTAAGTGTAAACGCAGGAGGAATTATATTTACAACTATACAAAAATTTGAAGAAGGCGATGATATAATTTCTGATCGTGAAAATATTATTTTTATCGTTGATGAAGCACATAGAAGTCAATATAGCACAGAAAAGAAATTTAATAGAAAAACTGGAGAATTCCAAACAGGTTACGCTAAAAAAATGAGAGATAGCCTTCCTAAAGCTACTTTTATAGCATTTACTGGAACTCCAATAGAATATGCTGATAAAAATACAAGAATACTTTTCGGAGATTATATAGATGTATATGATATGACTCAAGCTGTATTAGATAATGCTACTGTTCCTATTTATTACGAGAACAGAGTAGCAAAATTAAAGCTTGATGAAAATGTTCTTAAAGAAATTGATGACGAGTATAACTACATAATTGAAAATGACGAGGCTGATGTTGAAACTGTAACCAAATCAAAAGAAGAACTTGCAAAACTAGAAACAGTTATAGGCGCACAAGACCGTTTAGAAATGTTATCTAAAGATATTATAGAGCATTACGAGCAAAGAGAAGATATTCTAAATGGAAAAGCTATGATTGTTTGTATGACTAGAAAAATAGCAATAGATTTATACAAAGAAATTATAGAAAAAAGACCAGAATGGAAAGATAAAATTAAGGTTGTTTTAACAGACAATAACGATGATCCAACAGATTGGCATGAAATAGTAGGAAATAAAAAGTATAGAGATGATCTTGCAACTGAATTCAAAGATGAAAAAAGTAAATTAAAAATTGTAATTGTTGTCGATATGTGGCTTACTGGATTTGATGTTCCAGATTTAGCAACTATGTATATAGACAAGCCTATGAGAGGTCATAACTTAATGCAAGCAATAGCTCGTGTTAATAGAGTGTATAAAGATAAAGAAGCAGGACTTATTGTTGATTATATAGGTATTGGAGCTGACTTAAGAAATGCTTTAAATGAATATACAAATAGAGATAGAGATAAAGTTCCAGATATTACAGCAGCTTATGTAATTGTAAGAGAAAAGCTAGAGGTAATGAGAGATTTCTTCTATGGATTTGATTATCAAGGTTTCTTTAGTAGTTCAAACCAATTAAGATTAAGAACTTTAGCTGATGGAATTAACTATGTGCTTTCTAAAGACGAAGATGAAAAGAAAGATTTTATTGCAGAAGCAACAGCTTTATCTCAAGCTGAAACACTAGCAAGAAGTATATTAGATGAACAAACAAAATTAGAAGTTGAATTCTTTAAAGGTGTAAAAGTTGGTGTAAATAAAATAACAGGAAAAGGACATTTAACTACAACAGAAGTAAATCAAAGAATTTTAAATGTATTAGAACAAGCTATTCAAGAAGATGGAATAATAGATATATTTAAAGCAGCAGATAGAAGTAATCCAGAAATTTCTATTCTTTCAGAAGAATACCTTGAAAGTATAAAAAAATCAAAGAATAAAAATATTGCAGCTGAATTATTAAAAAGACTTATTGATGGAAATATTAGAGTTTTCAAAAGAACTAATTTAGTAAAAGCTGAATTGTTCTCTCAAAAAATGGCTGAAATAATGAAAAAATATAATAATCGTTTAATAACAAGTGCTGAAGTTATTGAAGAATTATTAAATCTTTCAAAAGAAGTTGTAGATGCTAAAAATGAAGGTAAAGAAAAAGGATTAACAGATGACGAATACGCTTTTTATGATGCCCTTGTAAAAGATCCGAATGTATTAAAAGAAATGCAAGACGAAGTCTTAATACAATTAGCTCATGAACTTACAGAAACAGTTAGAAAAAATAGGACTGTTGATTGGGATAAAAAAGAATCAGCTAGAGCATTTATGAGAAGAGAAATAAAGAGATTATTAAGGAAATATCATTATCCACCAACAAAAGCAGACGAAGCAGTTCAAACAGTTGTATTACAAGCTGAATTGATGGGAGAAAATATAGAGGTAAGCAAAAAAAGAGATGATGATATTCAAACAGAACATACATATATAAAAACTACTGGATTTAGAAATGAAGAAGAATTATATAATTTAGCTAATAATAATGAATTATTACAAGTCGCTGAAGAAGAAGAAAAATACGATCCATTTGAAAGTAATAAAGGTAAATTTAAGACAGAATCGGGAAGAAATATTTATTACTATGGAGAAGAGTTCGGCGAGATGCCAGTAGTAAATAAAATATATGAAGGAATAAATACTCTTAATGATTTATTTAGAGTTCTGTTAAAAGCATGGACAAAAGAAAGTGCATATCCTTCAGCACAAAAAGATCCAGAATATAATAAATCAAACGATCCTACTTATGGTCAATGTGCAATTACTGCTACTTTAGTTTATGATATGTTTGGAGGAACTATTCATAAGATTAAAGTAAATGGAGGAGGAACTCATTATTTTAATAAAATAAACGGACATTATTTAGACTTAACACGAGATCAATTTGATTTATATAATATTCCAGTAAATTATGAACCTAACGAAACAATAGATAGAGAGTATTGCGGTAAAAACGCTGATACATTAAAAAGATTTGAACTATTAAAAGAAAACATAGAAAAAGTAATAAAGTAGGGATTTAAATGAGTGATATTAAAGAAATAATAAATCAAGGATTAAAATTCTATAATAAATTAAGAGAAGATGAGAATGGGAGATATAGATCATGGGAATATTGCTATAAAATATTCCATGATGCCCATACTTCTAATAATGTTGACGATGATTTTATAGATTATTTATGTTTGCATTTGTCTTTTTATTTAGCAAGTTGGGGAATGTATAGAGGTTCTTCATTTTTACTACAACGAGATTATAAAGTACATAAACCAGTAATAAAAATATTGCTTGAAGATAAATACAACTCATTATGGGGAATAGAAATAAATCAATATAAGAATATAGAAAACCAAGAAAAACTAAAAGATTTAGTAAGTAGAATTAAAGAAGTATATAATGAAATTCGTTTAAGTGTAAAAGAATCTATTCCCAAAAATGAATTGTCTGATACTCTAGTAACAAAAGTCTTAATGGGAACTTTAGGATGCGTTCCTGCTTATGATAGATATTTTATTTCTGGAGTGCGCAATGAAAAGGCTGCTTCTGGAAACTTTAATATTAGATCTATCCTTGAATTAGTAGAATTCTATAACAAATATTATGACGATTTTGAACAAGCTAGAAAACAAATGATGGTATGTGGAATGGAATATCCTCAAATGAAAATATTAGACAGCTGTTTCTGGCAAGTAGGTTTTGACCTTGATGAAAATAAAGGATTAAAAATATCACATTAAATATAGAGGTGGAATTTATGAATATATTTAAAGATTCTTACAAAATCATAAAAATAAAATTTAGAATAGAAAATTAAAATTTTGAAATTTTTGATTTTTGAAATTCAGATTTTAAATTTGTGCAATGTTAAATTTATAATTTTATAATACGAACATTAAAATTCAAAAACCGAACATTTGTATAAATTGAATTTTTACAACTTATAATGTATAATTTTATAAATTTATGATTCAGATTTAATTATCATAACTAATTATATTATTTTATAATTCAAACGCTTCAAAATCGTTTTTAAGACATTTTTATATTTAATCTAACAAGTTATATGTTTAGAATTTAATTCTTAATAATATGACTTGCAGCAAAATTTATCTAAAACTACTAAATTATTGATAATTTAAGCATTTTAGAAAATTGCTGAAAAATGGCTAAAAAAACGACGCACGAGAATCGATTTTAAGGCGTTTTTAAAAAAAGGTAATATAACTTGTTGTCTAAAAAATTGGCTAAAATAAGGATTTAAGCAGATTTCAAGATTTTGATGAAAAAATTATAAAGATACAATATAAAAAAAGATAAATTATATAGAAATAATATAAGATCAGAATATAACTAATATAAGTACAAAATAATGAAGCTTCAGAATCGATTTTAAGAGGTTTTAAATAAAAAGTAATGTAGTTTATTGTCTAAATAATAGATAATAAAGCTAAAAAAGGTTGATATAGCAATAGTTTGTAGGACACCGAGAGAGGTCGTCCATATATTTAACTCCTATTCCTAATTGCGCAAAACTTTGATTTTGCGCAAAGTTATATACAATAAAACCAGGTATCTTTTCTTTAGCTATCCCTCTTCTTTCTCTAGTATTTAAAAGATTTTTTATTTAATCACTAAAATTTTATTTTATGTTTTTATCTACTTTTATATTTTGTTTTCTATATACAAATTTCTTTTCAATTTTTTTATTTTAAATTAAAAAATATTTTAGTTTTATCTACTCTTATTTTCGTCATTTTCTTTTTTACTTTTCAAAAATGATAAATTACATTCTAACATTTTTTCATATCTTTAAAATCGATTTTCAACTGCCGTACTTTTCCAAAGATTCAATATTATATGTACAAAGCAGCAATTATAATATTTCTCAAAACATGCTAAATCAAGCCAAAAATTGGACGCACGAGAATCCGTTTTAAGCCATTTTTATAAAAAATGAATATAGTTACATGTCTGCAAATATGCTAAAATAGCCCCTTACATGATTTTTAAGAATTTTAAACTTCTATTCATAATTTTTCTAATTAAAATTTGTTTTTTTATTTTTCTATTACAATATTTTTTATAAAAAACCTCAAATGCTTTAAAATTGCCCTTAGTATAATTTTAAAGACAACAAACTACATGGATAAAATATAAAAACACCTTAAAAACGATTTTCGCGCGTCGTTTTCTAAAGGCGTTGATATAAATAGGTTTTATTGAATTACACCAATAAATCTTTCAATTGTTGTAGATTTTCTATATTTATATAATCTTTATATTGCTTAGAATTTCTAATATAATCTTCATGATTTCTAGAAACTAAGATAGGTGTTATTCCTAATTTTTTAGCACCAATACAGTTAGATATATTATCATCTAAAAACACACATTCTTCTGGCCTTAAATTCAAATTTTCTAATGCAGTAATATACATTATAGGATTAGGTTTTAAAATGCCTAATTCACTTGATATAACCATATAATCAAAAAATTTAGTCATATCATTATAATCATATATCATTCTCATAGATGGCCAAGCATCAGATACTAGAGCTATTTTAAAAGACTCTTTTAATTCTGAAATAATAGGCTTAGAATCCTCATAAAATGCGTATTTTAAAGGATTAGTAGTCAAATCAACTGCTAATTTATGAGCTAAAGTAGGAATATCTAAATCAGGATTATATTCAGTCAATATATATGTATAATATTCTTCAAAGCAAGCTATTTCAGCATTTTCATCTAGTACTAACTCATGTTTATCAAGTACAAATTGAGCACTTTGAATAATATTTTTAATCTTTTTTAAGTCATCTTTATTAGTTATTCCAAGCATTTCAAGCATGTTCGGTGAAATAAACCAATTGTTCGCCTGAGTAGGGTAGATAAGTACATATCCCGAATCAATTAATATTCCTTTAATTTTTCCTTTATCTAATTTATCCATTTTATTTTCCTTTAATCCTGTAATATACACTCATTACAGGATATCTTATATTTAAAAATATAAACTTTATTTTAATATAGAACCAATTTTTTGAATAAACTCATTATTATTCTTGGTATTTGCAATTAATGACATAACTTTTTCAGCCATATCCATATTATTCATTCTAGACATAGACTTTCTTAGAGTCATAACAGATAGATATTCATCATTAGCTAATAACAAGTCTTCTCTTCTAGTACCAGACTTATTTATATCTATAGCAGGGAATATACGTCTTTCTGATAAGTTTCTATCTAAATGAACCTCCATATTACCTGTTCCTTTAAATTCTTCGAATATAACATCATCCATTCTACTTCCTGTTTCTATTAATGCTGTTGCTAAAATAGTTAAACTTCCTGCATTTTCAGTATTTCTAGCAGCTCCGAAAAATCTCTTTGGTTTATGTAATGCAGCTGGATCAAAACCTCCTGACAAAGTTCTTCCTGAAGAAGGAATAGTTAAATTATATGCACGTGCTAATCTTGTAATACTATCTAATAATATAACTACATCTTTCTTTTGCTCTGTTAATCTTTTAGCTCTTTCTAAAACCATTTCTGCAACTTTAATATGATGTTCTGGTAATTCGTCAAATGTAGAATAAATAACATCCCCATTTATTGATCTTTTCATATCTGTAACTTCTTCTGGTCTTTCATCAATCAAAAGAACTATAAGTTCTACTTCTGGATTATTTTTAGTAATACTATTAGCAATTTGTTTTAAGATAGTAGTTTTTCCTGCTTTTGGTGGAGCAACTATCATTCCCCTTTGCCCCTTTCCTATCGGAGAAAGCAAGTCCATTATTCTCATAGTATAATCTGTTGTATTACCTTCCAATTTTAATCTTTCATTAGGATAAATTGGTGTTAAATCATCAAATCCTACTCTTCTCATTGCTTTTTCTGGATGTTCACCATTTACTTTTCCAACATAAATTAAAGCTGGAAATTTTTCTCCCTCTTTCGGATTTCGCATAACACCTTCAAGTCTATCTCCAGTATCTAAATGAAAACGTCTAATTTGTACAGGTGAAACATATATATCTTTATTAGTTGATAAATAATTATCTCCTCTTAAAAAGCCATATCCGTCTGGCATTACCTCTAAAATTCCTTCAGCAATTTGGTCATTTTCATTATTAGGTTTATAACTGCCATCTGGCTCTCTTCCCGCTTGAACCTTTACCTCTTTTACTTCTTCTTTTTCATTTTCTGATTCATTAAGTACTTCAATTAACTCTTGCTTTTTCAATTTTGAAACGTTTTTTATCTCCCTTTCCTTTGCAATTTCTCGTAATTCTAATAACGATAAATCTTCATAGTTCATAAAAAGCCCCCTATATTTTATTTAATTTTAATTTGTATTTGGAATTTTTTTAAAGAATAAAATTTAAATCAGGTAAAATACCCACTTAATAAAATAAATTATCGAAAATCAAAAATATTTTTATAATATAAAAATAAAGTAACTATACTTATAAAAGAATAGTTACTTTATTTAGTTCCAACATCTACATATACACGCTCATTTGGAAGATACATATCAAGCTTTTCACGAGCAACTTCTTCAATATATTCTGGTGAATTAATATTGTCTTTTAAAGCTTTTAAAGATTCTTGATATGTTTGTGCATCATCTATTTTTTGTTGATAATATGCTTGTGCTTCTTTATAATTATTAAGCTTAGATTGCTGATTAATTAATACTGAAACAACATATATAACAAAAATTATAACTAATACTTTTATATATAAATTTTTAACATTAAATATTTTTTTCATATGTAATCTCCAATACATTTGTTAATAATATATACAAATATATACATATATAATATTCTACATATATTTTATAAATCCTTCACTTTTTTTATTTTTTTTACCAGAAAAAAGTCGTTTTTTATTTTTTTAAATAATTTAGTAAAAACTTTTATCATATTATAAAACATTTGAATTAGAAAATTAATAACTTTACATATTGGAATTAAAACACTTTTATTAAATAGATTTAAAATTTTTGTTCCTATGTTTATTATATTTTTACTAATAAAAACTATATATAAGCATACCCCAGAAAACAATCCTATAAACAAATATCCTCTAATATTTCCATCATTTAGAACAAAAATTCCTAACAATAATATTATACCAGAAATTAGCCAAAAAGCAATATCTTCTAGTATTGTCACGAAATCAGGGGTTTTATATACACATCTCAAAATTCGAAAGAAATCAAAAATAAAACTGATAATAATACCAATTAAGACAAATGCTAAAAACACACTAAATTCATTTGATATCATTTAAAAATCCTACTTACTATACTTTGTTTTGGCACAATATCTTTATCAGAATATTCAAACATTCTAATAGTACCTTCTATAATAACATCACCTGTCTCAACTGAAATTTTATTTACTTTTAAATCTCTTCCTTTTATATTAAGAAGCCCTAATTCTGACTCTAATACTATTATTTCATCATCAAAGCTAAGAACATCTTTAATTCCTGTAAGAGTTAATTTCTTTCTATTTTCTAATATAACATTTTGCATAACATTAACTGTTTGAGAATCATCAAATTGCAAAATAAAAGCACCCCACTTCCCTACCTATCTTTATATAGTATATGAAGCTACTACTAAATTTAGAACTAATATAATAGCAAACTCTATCAATAGCTTAAGAAGTAATACATTATTTAATAAATTGCGCTAGCGACCAAACGAAGATAAACAAAGTTTATCGTAGTGCGAATTTGAGCAATCTACAATATAAAAACGGAGTTTTTTATTCGGAGATTGCGAAGAGCAAAATTTATTAAATAATGTATTACTTCTTAAGATTATAAAAGAGTATCTATTTAATCTTAGATACTCTCACTTCATATACTATTTAAAAAATTTATTGTGAATTGCTTTAACAGCATTATCAGCCTCATCTTGATTAACAAGAACTGTAACTTTAATTTCAGAAGTACTAATCAAATGCATATTAATATTTTGCTCATAAAGAGCTTCAAACATTTTAGCAGCTATACCAGTTCTATTAGTCATACCAATACCAACAATAGAAACCTTTGATAAATTATCAAAACAAATAATCTCTCTAGCTGATATATATTCTAAATTACTTTCTAATAATTCTACAGCCTCTGGAACATCAGCAGTCTTAATTGTAAAAGACAAATTTTTATTTATACTTTCACCAAAAGATTGAACAATAGTATCTACATTTATTTTATGTTCTGCTAATAAATTAAATACTTTATATGTTTTTCCAATTTTATTTTCTAGTCCCATAACAGTAACTCTAGAAATATTATCATCTTTAGCTATTCCAGAAATCTCCATATTTTCTAAAAATTCGCTATTTTCAACTATTGTTCCTTCTGATTCCTCTTTTGCCGTATCTTTTACAACAATAGGAATATCAAATTTCTTACCTATTTCGACACATCTATTGTGTAAAACCTTAGCCCCTAAACTTGATAACTCTAACATTTCATCATATGAAATCATATCAAGTTTCTTTACATCTTCAACTATTCTAGGATCAGTAGTAAAAACACCATCTACATCTGTATAAATATCACATTTATCAGCATGTAAACTTGCTGCTATTGCTACAGCTGTAGTATCTGAGCCACCTCTTCCCAAAGTAGTTATTTCGCCGTTTTCATTAATTCCTTGAAAACCTGCAATTATAACAATATAGCCTTTTTCAAACAAATCTAAAATTGTTTCAGCTTTAATAGATTTAATTTTAGCATTTCCAAAATTGCCATCTGTAATTATTGGAATTTGCCAACCAGCAAGTGAAATAGCTTTATATCCCATTTCATTTAACATCATAGCTAATTTAGAAATGGTAATTTGTTCACCTGTAGAAACAAGAACATCATGTTCCCTCTTATTTGGGCTTGCTGTGATTTCTTTTTCTTCTGTTATTAACCTATCTGTTGTTTTACCTTGAGCTGAAACTATAACTGCTACATCGTTTTTCTTATTAAACTCCTTTATAATATGATTGCAAACTTTTTTTAATTTTTCTGTAGTTGCGACAGAACTTCCTCCAAATTTTTGTACTATTATGCCCATAACCTTGGCACCTTCTTATAAGATACTTACTGAGCAAATTTAAATTTAAATATTGCTACTAATAATCTAATATATTATATAAAAAAATAACATATTACGTGAATATGTTATCATTTTTATATACTTTTTTCAACATTTACTTTTTTATTTATGATTTAATTTATATTCTTCATACTCTTCTTGTAATTTTTTCATTTCTTCTTTAGTTATTGAAATTGAATCTTCTGTTGCTTTAAAATTAGCTTTTGCAACAGAATATTCTTTTCCTATTATTACAAACGTAATTATAAGTATAATATTCACTATTATACTTACTGCAAATATTACTTTTTGTATCTTACTCATACCAAACTCCATTTCATACAATAATTTATTTATGCTCGTCCTTATAATTATTAAATTCTACTAATATATCAGACATTTCATCACCTAATTTTTTTAAAGTTTCATTATTTTTATTAAATCTTTCTTTAGACATATAATAATCATATCCTATTATAATAAAAGCAATTATCAAAACAATATTTATTACTAAACTTATAGTAAGTATTATTTTGTTCACCTTATTCATTTAATTTCTCCTTTCAATAATAGATATTTATTTTTTCCCCAGATGTTTACAAACATCTGGGGCAGAACACAAAAAGATTGACATTATTAGTTACTAACTACAATACCTGATACCTTTCTTGTTGCTATTACAAACTCCAAGTCCAGCATTTTAATACCATATTACGCTGACGATTCCCACCTCCATGAAAAAAAGCGTCATAGCTCACAGTTATTTGCTTTAACGTCCAACCATTATCAAAAGACACTGATGGATTTGGAGTAGAATGCCCATTATAAACATTGTATCTTGGCGAAGTATAGTTATTTGTGCTTAGGGACATTATTGCAACATCATCACTACTCGTAGAAGATATATCAAACGAAAAATATGTCTTTCCATTTGTTTTTCCTCCATTCGGAGCTGAAAATTTACCAGATATTGTATCGCCCAAAGCACCCGTAACTGTTGTCTCTCCTTCAAGCAAAAGTGGCATAATTCCATCATTGATAGCTTTCTGAAACATTTCAAAATCTTCTACAGATAGCGAACTTAAAAACGCTTCAAATTCAACGTCCTTATAATTATCCAATACACTTTGTGGAAGTGCCGTTACAAAGTTTTCAACATCATCCTCTGTAACATATACTGGATTTATCGCTATCATAGAATTAGTTTCGTTCATCGTATTATCTGATGTGTCAAAATCCGTTGTCATTGCTAATGCTGAAATATTCAAGCTTGTACACATCAAAATAGCCATTGTGCTTATCATAATCCGTTTTATTATATTTTTCATTAAAATGTACCTCTTTCTTAAATACGCATCAATCTTTCTGCATTCTGTGCATTAACAATTAAAGTACCTTTTGTCAATGCTATTGCGTTATAAAAGCTTAATGCATTTAAATAATATCACTAGTATCACAATCTGTCAATAATTGTAAATTAACTTTATTGTATTAAATTACAATTAATTAAACTTTTAATCATACTAAACATAACAAAAAACTGGTAGATAAAATTACCAGTTTTTTATTATTAAATTATTTCCATTCTCCACAAGAGTCAGATCCTTTTGTTGTTGAATATCCTTTTTTCTTGCATTTTCCCCATCCGTCTCCGTCTGAGCTCCAGTTATCACAGTTATCACAATATTTTCCCATATTTGCGACCTCCTTTAATTTTTACTACATTTAAATTATATCAAATTATGTTAATTTCGTCAAATTTTATTCATAATCCATGATATCTATCCATTTTTCTAAAAACGCTTTTTCTTCATCTTTAGCTTTAGCTAATTGAGCTGCAGCAACAATCGGAAACCATCTTTGGATTGTATGAAGAGCTATTCCTGATTTTTCTGAGAATAAGTTTAAATATTTTGTTGCAAATTCTTCTCTTCCTTCCATACAGAAAATTAAATATGTTTTAGCACAATCAGCTGAAGCATTACCTTGAGTAACATGTGCCCAGTCAATTATTGCATAAGAACCATCTTCTTTGATAATTATATTACTTGGATTATAGTCTCCATGACATAATTTTGTATGGTTTTTCATGCCATCTAATCTTTGAAGTAATTCATATTTAACATTATCATTTATATTAGTTAATGAATCAATTCTCTTATTATATTTCTCTTTTATTCTATTTAATATTTTTACATTATGCCCTAATATTTCTAATTGAATATCAACAAATCTATTTAAATATTCATCTTCTTTATCAGGATTTTGTTCCATTAATTTATCAAGAGGTGTACCTTCAATGTGTTCTGAAACTAAAGCCCATCTATTATCTACCTTAGTTACTGCAATAAGTTTTGGAATACTTAAATCTGTTCCTTCTTCTACTCTTGCTTGATTTAAAGCTTCATTTAAAATATCAGCTTTAGAATAATTTTCAACAAATAATTTTATTGTTTTATCTCCATCTCTATATACAGTCTTAGTTTTTCTTTCTGCTAAAGGGTTACTTAAATTTAACTCCATTATCTTTCACCTCCATAATATGCCTCTAAATACATATCTTTGATTTCGCTCATTAATGGTAAACGTGGATTTGCTCCTGTACATTGATCATCAAATGCTTGTTCTACCATTTCATCTAATCTATCTAAGAAATCTTTTTCATCTATACCATAATCTTTGATAGTTTTCTTGATTCCAATTTTTTCTTTTAATTCTTCTATAGCTTTTATTAAATTATTTAAGCTTTCTTCATCATTTTTTCCTTTTAATCCTAAGCTTTCTGCAACTTCTGCATATCTTCTTAGTGTATGTGGATGATCATATTGTGGAAATGTTCCCATTTTTGTTGGAACTTCAGCAGCGTTAAATCTTAAAACTATATTTATCATTAAAGCATTAGCTACACCATGTGGTAAGTGATGAAAAGCACCTAATTTGTGTGCCATTGAATGACATACCCCTAAAAACGCATTTGCAAATGCCATACCAGCCATTGTAGCTGCATTTGCCATTTTTTCTCTAGCTTCTGGATCATTTGCTCCATTTTCATATGCTCTTGGTAAATATTCAAATATATTTTTTAAAGCTTCTTTTGCTAATCCATCTGTATATTCTGTAGCCATCATTGATGCATATGCTTCTAAAGCATGAGTTACAGCATCAATACCAGATGCAGATGTTAACCCTTTAGGTGCATTCATCATCATATTAGCGTCTACAATAGCCATTTTAGGCATTAATTCATAATCAGCTAATGGATATTTTGTACCAGTTTTTTCATCTGTTATAACTGCAAAAGGTGTAACTTCTGAACCTGTACCAGCTGATGTAGGAACAGCTATAAAATAAGCTTTCTCTCCCATTTTAGGGAAAGTATAAACTCTTTTTCTAATATCCATAAATCTCATTGCCATATCCATGAAATCAACTTCTGGATGTTCATACATAACCCACATAATTTTAGCAGCATCCATTGCTGAACCACCACCAATAGCAATAATTGTATCTGGTTTGAATTCATTCATAGCTTTTGTTCCTTCTATTGCACATGCAAGAGTTGGATCTGGAGCAACATTTGAAAATGTTGCATGCTGTATTCCCATTTCATCTAATTTATCTGTTACACATTTTGTATAACCATTTTCAAATAAGAAAGTATCAGTTACTATAAATACTTTTTTCTTATCCATTACTTGTTTTAATTCTTCTAAGGCTACTGGTAAGCAACCTCTTTTTATATATACCTTTTCAGGTGCTCTAAACCAAAGCATATTTTCTCTCCTTTCAGCAACTGTTTTTATATTTATTAAATGTTTTATTCCAACGTTTTCTGATACTGAGTTACCACCCCAAGAACCACATCCAAGTGTTAATGATGGAGTAAGCTTAAAGTTGTATAAATCACCTATACCACCTTGTGAAGATGGAGTATTAATTAAAACTCTACAAGTTTTCATTGAACTATAAAATTTCTCTATTTTATCATTTTCTGTAATTGTATTTACATATAATGATGAAGTATGACCAAGACCACCATCATCTATTAATTGAGCTGCTTTAGCAACTGCATCATCAAAATTTTTAGCTCTGTACATTGCTAAAACTGGTGAAAGTTTTTCATGTGCAAATTCTTCTGTTATCTCAACACTTTCAACCTCTCCTATTAATATTTTAGCTGTTTCTGGAACGTCTACTCCAGCTAAGGCAGCTATAGTATGTGCTTTTTGTCCAACTATTTTAGCATTTAAAGAACCATTTATAATTATCGTTTTTCTTACTTTTTCAGTTTCTTCAGCATTTAAGAAATAGCATCCTCTTCTTTCAAATTCTGCTTTTACTTGATCATAAACACTATCTAATGCAATAACTGATTGTTCAGAAGCACATATCATACCATTATCAAATGTTTTTGAATGAATTATTGAATTAACTGCTAAAATTATATCTGCTGAATCATCAATTATAGCTGGCGTATTTCCAGCACCAACACCTAATGCAGGTTTTCCGCTAGAATATGCTGATTTAACCATTCCAGGTCCACCAGTAGCTAAAATTGTATCTGCTGATGACATCAATGTATTTGTTAATTCTAATGATGGAACATCTATCCAAGCAATAATTCCTTCAGGTGCTCCTGCTTTTACAGCAGCTTCTAAAACTATTTTTGCAGCCTCGATTGTTGAGTTTTTTGCTCTAGGATGAGGACTTATAATAATACCATTTCTAGTTTTTAATGATATTAATGTTTTGAATATTGCTGTTGATGTAGGATTTGTTGTAGGAATAACAGCAGCTATTAACCCTATTGGTTCAGCTACTTTTCTAATTCCATATGATGAATCATATTCAATAGTTCCACATGTTTTTTCATCTTTATATTTGTTGTAAATATATTCAGAAGCATAATGATTTTTTATAATCTTATCTTCTACAACACCCATGCCAGTTTCTTCAACTGCCATTTTAGCAAGTGGAATTCTTGCTTGATTAGCAGCCATAGCAGCTGCTAAAAAGATTTTATCAACCTTTTCTTGTGAAAAAGTTGCAAATTCTTTTTGAGCTTTTCTAACAGATTCTATTGCTCCGTTTAAAGCTTCAATACTGTCTATTGTTTTATACTCTTTTTTCATATTGCTTTCTCTCCTTTGTTATATTTTAAACCCAAAATATGTAATTTATTCTAAGTTTAAATTACCACCGAAATAATATCACTTAATATTAATATTTTCAATATATTGAGTGATTTTTGTTGAAAATATTTTTATAGCCTGTTATACTCATCTTTATGGAAGAAAGATATTTAAGATATAAACATTTAAATCAATATTTAAAAGAAAAATTTGGAGAAAGAACACTTAAAATTTGTGTTGATGGAAACTTTACATGTCCAAATCGTGATGGAAGTTGCGGAACTGGTGGTTGCATATTTTGTAGTGAAAAAGGTTCTGGTGAGCATATACAAGTTGCTTCTATAAAAGAACAAATCGATAACTATTTTAAAAGTTATCGTTCTGAAAGAGCTAATAAGTTTATTGTATATTTTCAAAATTTTACAAATACATATGATTCTATAGAAAACTTAAAATTAAAATATGACACTGCTTTATCTTCTAGTACTAAAATAGTTGGACTAGAAATAGCAACTAGACCAGATTGTATAACTGAAGAAATTGCCAAATTAATTAGCTCTTATTCTAAAAAATATTATGTATGTGTTGAACTTGGTCTTCAAACTTCAAACGATGATATAGGTAAATTAATCAATCGTGGTTATACCTCCTCTACCTTTTCAAATGCTGTCAAAATTCTTCGTAAATATAATATTGATGTAATTACTCATATAATGGTTGGACTCCCAAATGAAGATTTTGAATCCATAAAACAAACTATAGCTTTTTTAAACCAGCATGATATTCAAGGAATAAAAATTCATTCTACTTATGTTATAAAAAATACAGAATTGTACAATTTATATATAAAAGGATTATATACACCGATTACTTATGAATATTACATGAATTGTTTAGAATACATAATAACTCACATCTCTCCTACTCTTATAATTCATAGAATTTCTGGAGATGCTCCAAAAGATTTATTAGTAGCTCCTGAATGGAATCTACACAAAAAGAAAATTCTAAATGGTTTAGATAAAATATTAAAAGAAAAAAATTTATACCAAGGAATGTATTTTTAGATTTGACAATTATATATTATAATGATATAGTTTTAAATACTAGATGATACAGTTTTAAAAATTGGAGGT
>Ga0073907_1000628_pt1 | contig 53613 bp, 45 predicted proteins | sample GluameincwithD2O_FD_65483 | JGI IMG/M metagenome (GOLD analysis project Ga0073907, IMG submission 65483) | Mouse cecum microbial communities from Vienna, Austria - Glucosamine amended microcosms incubated with D2O | ecosystem: Host-associated > Mammals > Digestive system > Large intestine >... | reverse complement strand
CACGATGGAGTACGCCGTGGAGGAGGCGGAAACAAAAGGTAAAGCAGAAGGTGAGCGTTTGGCTACCCTACGCAACGCTCGTAACATGAAGAAAGCCGGTGTCGATCTTTCATTAATCGCCGAATGCACAGGGCTTTCGTTGGAAATAATACAAAGTCTCTGATCTGATAAGCCAGTTGCGGACTGAAACTATAGCGGATGACACGGATCTTGGGGAGAAGTATCTTTCTTGATCCGTGCCATACGAATCTGAAGTAATATCCGTCTCATGCGTCTAATACGCCATTAAACCGGTCTATTGCCTGTCTTTTACTAGCATCGATGATTTTCGCGTATACTTGTGTGGAGATGATGTTCTTGTGTCCTAGTAATTTACATACTGTATACAAGTCAATGCCAAGAGCTAGTGAAAGAGTGGCGAAAGTATGGCGGCTTACGTGAAAGGTCACTTTCTTGTTCTTGATGCCGGCGGCTAAAGTCCAGCCTTTTAATACCTGACATATAATCGTGAGGCTAGGTAGATGGAATATCAAGCCGACCCTGTCATTGTCATTCTCCCTTGCGGGAAGGTATTTTATCGCTTCCTCGGACAATGGGAGATAAATAGCCTCTTTCGTCTTTCTCTGTATGATCTGTAAACGGAATTTATCATTTCCTTCTTTTTGCATATCTTCCCATCTAAGAGCGGTCAAGTCGCTGATCCGGAGTCCGCAGAAACAGCAGAACAGAAAAGCCTTTTTTACCTCTGGGCATGCGCAATCTGTCCGGATTAACCTCTTTAGTTCCTCTAGGGTCAAATAAGTACGCAGGCTGGTAGGTTTGTGGGGTTTTTCGTCTGTATCCAGCGAACCACAAGGATTCGAGAGGATCAGCCCTTTTTTGACCGCCTTATTGAGTGTGACATTCAGGAGCCGGTAATAACCGTGAATCGTGAAGTCGCTTTTGAGGTTGGGTTGTTTACGCAAGTGAGCGATGAAACCTTTCACGAAACCGGTATCTATGTCTTTAAGCAAGCATTGCGGCATATAGTCTCTAAGATGATTGGCCAGACTTCTTAATCGTAGGGAATAGGCTTTGTCGCCATGCGCGGATTTATCGGTGTACAATTCCGAGAGGAATTCTAAAAGTGTTTTTTTCCCGAGCCCGTTTATCATACGGACACCATAAATCTCGTTCTGAAGATCAATGATCCGTTGTGCCTTGATACTATTGGCCAAGCGCAAAGTGATCCGGTTCTTATCACGGTCTTCAGGGAAACGTTCCGGGGTGAGGTAGAGCTTGAGGAACTCATAATACCTCTTTCCTTTGTAATAGATGTCCAGATATATGGACTGGTTCGCGTTCGACAGTTTCTTGAACCGGAGCTTTACGGGCTCTTTCGCTTTCATCTCATTCTTTTTTCTTGCCATGATTTTGCTGAATTTAAGTGATTATGTAAGTTTTTCAGTATAGTATTTCCTAATTTCAAGGAAATATCAATATGTTTGTTTCCTGTAATTTAGGAAATAAATCCTATCTTTGTCCTATAAAAAAAGAAATCATGAGGAAAGATGTCATCAAATCTCTTATTGCCATCAAGCAAAGCGAAATTCCGTTTGATGTGATTGAGCGAGACATAAAGTTACCGATCAACCGAAACAAGATCATTACGGTTCCGGGTGTGCGTCGTTGCGGTAAGTCCACATTAATGGAGATCGCTATCAATGGGCTTGTCCGTGAAGGGGTTTCCCCTAGAAACATATTATGGCTGGGGTTTGATGATGAGCGTTTGAAAAATATGTCATCCGATGATTTGGATGATGTGATAGTTTCATACATGGAGATGTTTCCGGATATACCCATAAAAGATGTGTATATGTTTTTCGACGAGATACAATTGATTAAGGATTGGGAATACTTCGTCTTGCGTGTCTATAAATCTTATTGTAAGAACATTTATGTGTGCGGAAGCAATGCTACCATGCTGTCCACAGAGTTAAGTTCGGCTCTGCGCGGATATCCCTTGGAATACGAGACCTACCCGCTTTCGTTCAATGAATATTGCCGCTTCAAGGGGATCGCCACTAATAGCTATTTGGAACAGGACAGGGCTAGATTGAAGATGGCTTTCGAGGCATACAATCAGGCAAGCGCTTTTCCCGAAATCGTATTGACGTCATCCCGGTCGGAGCAGTTGAAACTGCTTCACGGTTATTTCGACACGATGATATTGAAGGACTTGGCCGAACATTACAAGATATCCAATACGGGTGTGGTACGGTATTTCGTCAAGCGTGTCATGGCCAATCTCACCAAGCCTACCTCCATCAATGCCATCTACAAGGACATCAAGTCCCAAGGGCTTAAAGTCAGTAAGGATGACCTGTATCTTTGGGCTGATTATATCTGTAGCATCTTCATGTTCGCGCGAATCTCCAAATACGACCGTTCGCTGGTAAAGGAACAGAAATCGCTTGATAAATACTACTGTATAGATAACGGTATGCGTGGTGCCGTGCTTATGCCGCAGAGCAACGACAATGGGAAAAATCTGGAAAACACCGTGTTTATGCAACTGAACCGGATGCGGCTCCCTTCGGACAAGATTACCTACTATCAAGGAAATTGTGAGTGCGATTTTGTGCTTCAACGGGAGGATAACGTGATACAACTCATACAGGTCACTTGGGATATGGTGGATGCGAGTACGAGAGAAAGGGAAATCAAAGGCTTGCTGGAAGCCGCCTCGGTGACCGGATGCGAGAATCTTATCATTGTCACGAAAGACGAGGAAAATACATTCAATAGAGAAGGCAAGGAGATCAAGGTGATCCCTGCATGGAAATGGGTCTTGCTTTTTTCTTGCCATGATTTTGCTGAATTTAAGTGATTATGTATATTTGTTACTAGGATGATCCGAGTACCACCCCGGTAGCATAAAATACACGGATTGAGCCTTTTTCTATAGGTGAAAGTTGCAAAAGGTAGGGAAACCTATCACTTTTATGAAATTGATACATTTATCTCTTATTATAGAGAGTTCTGCCTATCAGCGCCACGATATATCCTTTCTATTTTTGTCACATATTAAATGTGGAAATAAAAAATATTATACTATGAGATTCAAGAGATATATTCTTTTATCGTTGGTGTTATGTGGTCTGGTCGCTTGTTCGGACGATAACACGATAGAGATTCCGGAAGCGCCGGTACTGGAGAAAGCGCAACTGGCCTTGGCGATCAAGAGCGAGAAGGGTGCGATGACGAAGGCGGCAGAGGAGGCTACTCCTACGGACGCAGACGTGAATACGCTTACGGTCGGAGTGTTCGGTACGGGCTGGAGTATGGTATATACGGTGAGCGGTGAGGACATAAAGACCTCTACAAGTACAGACGTGACCACGCAAGAAATCGGTCCGAAAGAGGTCTATGCGGGTGTGGCGGAAGTTGTTGTCGTGGCCAATGCTTCGGCAAATGTTCAGGCAGCGTTGGCCAATGCCGGTACGAAAGACGCGTTTCTTGCTACGGTGATTAAGCTGGAGGAGGAAACTCTGGAAAAAGGTTTGACTATGAGCAGCGAGGTGCTTACAGTAACTTTGGTTGCGAATACGACTAATTGTATTGGTTATAGTACGAAGCAAGGCGATGATATAACCGTAGGAGGTCAAGCCGGTAAAGAAATTTATGGAGCAGGCCCGGTTCGATTAGTCCGCGATGTTGCTTCGATCGCTTTGGCTTCTGCAGAGATCGACAATCTTAATAATGCGAATTATATAAGTAAAGACTTTGTTTTAAAAGAAGTCTTTATCGCCAGCGCGAAGGGTGTTTCCTGCGTAGCTTCCGCATCCAATTGGGGGGGAATAGAGAAAACATTTGACTTTACAAACACAGGTTTTGGATATTCAAATTATATGGTAGGTAAAGAATTCTCAGGATCTCCGAATATCGACGAGGGTTCTTATAAAAAAGGAACTCAGACAAAAAGAGATGAATTAGCAAAGGCTCATACAAAAGACAATACGGCCTTGAATCATGAATTCTATGTCTATGAAAATAAATTGGGAGAGATCGCTAAAGCAGACGAAGCTTCTGCGAACCGGGATTACGCCAACCACACCTTATTGATCGTAAAAGGAGATTATACCTATCTGCCGAATGGTTTGGCTGATAATGAAATTAATTATGTGAAAAAAGAAAATTGTTATTATGCGATACCTGTAGGAGCGAAAGTTACGATTGACGGGAAAAAAGAAGAAGATTTTTATGTTAGGCGTAACTACAAATACGCTATCTCCTTAACCATCATTGGCCCCGGTTCCGAGATCCCATACGATCCGATGATCTCCGCCAATGTGAGCGCATCCGTGAAAGTGGAGCCATGGAACGTGAAGACTATCCATGAGGAAGTAGAATAAAGCAATATAGGGTAAAATAATTGATAAGAAAAAATTAGGATTATGAAACACATACTGTTTACAAAGGAATTGCTTCTCTTGGTTGTGGCTGTGTTCGTTATGATAGCGACTAGCTGCATCAAGGAGGATTTGGATCAGTGCTATACGCTCAAACTGAAGGTCGAGAATATCAAGGGAGACGATATAACGGAATACGGATGGATGGAATCTACCGATCTGTATATATTCGACGAGAATCTGAATTACTTGGAGAAACGTAGCTTGGATAAGAACTTTATCCGTTCCCGCAATGAGATCGTTTTGGATGGCTATACCGCTGATCGTAGTCTACGTATCGTGGCATGGGGCAACGTGAATGCCTTGGGTGAAAAGCAATCCGTATCGGAGGCTCAGACCATAGAGGACTTGAAAGTGATGTTGAAAAGCCAAGATGGTTTGGCGGTTACCCCGGATAGCCTTTATTATGGTAGCGAACAAGTGTTGACAAAAGCCGGAGGCGTAGCGAAGGAGACTGAGATCGTGATTCGTCCGAAAGTGGGTACGGTCACGATCGAGACCCGAGGGTTGCAAGAGCAACTCGGCAGGATGGGGTTGAGAAGTTCCGTGGATTGCGACTTCTACTTGAATAATACATTAAGTGGTTTTGATTACCGTGGCACGCAGATTGGCGATAGCGTATATTATAATCCGGAAGGTGCATGGAACGAGTCCGGGGTTGAATGGATAACCCCTACTATGCAAACCGCTTGTCCGGGACAGGATATGGCTGTGTCGATAAGCGCCAATGGAGTCTCGTTAGGCTCGGCCAAGGTAGACGAGAACGGTGATCCTATTTATACGAGCGCGGGAGAGAATACCCATCTGATCCTTGAATGGGGTGAGGGCGGAACCTTATCCGTCCGGGCAACCGTTCGTCCTTGGGGAGTAGTGGAAGAAGATATTCCGATGCATTAAAGGGTACCTCATCATATATAATTAAGAAATACGATACGAACATGAAATTATTAGCGAACATATTTTTATCCGGTTTGGCGATTCTCGCTTGTGTGAGTTGTTCTAAAGATGAGGATCCGGTTCTTCCCTTAGAAGGCGCTAAGCTGTCCGTCGCTGTCAAGGCGTCCGGTACGGCTACGAAAGCCTATAATCCCAATGACGTGAATGAGTTGGAGGGTGAGGCTTATATCAATAATTTGGCAGTGGTAGTATTTAATGAGACCGGCACGGAACTGCTCGGTTATAAATGGGAGGCTCTTTCCGGGGCGGAACATTCCGCCATAATAGCCGATGTGCCGACAACGAAGGCTGTCCGGGCACGGATCATTGTCTTGGCGAACGTACCGAGAGATTTATTATCTACCGTTTCTACATACGATGAGTTCCAGACTCGCTTGGTAGACCTCTCCTCGCAATCGCAAACGAACCTAACGATGAGTAGTCAAGTGATCGTTACAAAATCCACTTTATCTGAGGAAGATAACTATTTAGGATATACGGATCTTGGCGATCAGAATGTGGATGGCATCTCCGACCCGATCCTTTTGACCCGTGTAGCCGCACGTATTGATTTGGTGAATATATCCACTCGTTTTGCCGGAACGCCGTTCGCCGGACGTGAGGTGCGAATCGATGCGGTAGGTATCTACAATATGAAGACAAAGTCTTACTATTTCAGTGAGGCGGATTGGGGAGAGACAGAGGCTCCCGATGCCGTGCGAAATTCGGAAAATACCTCGTTCGAGGATCTGTTGGTAAATGATGGCGCTTCGATATCCAATACGCCATTCGTTCATTATGTAATGGAAAATATGAAAAGCGACGATCACACGATGATCGCCGTAAAAGCTACCTTACGGGGAAATTCCAGTTATCAGGACCATACGAAAATCTTCACGGCGGTGATCAATGCGGGTGGCTTGCAGAACGGCTATGATCATAATTTCATCCGTCGCAACTACGTTTACCGTCTCCGTATTTATTTTGACGGCGAAAGTTTCGACAATATTCCCGTAACGCCAGACCCGGGCCCAGGTCCGGATCCGGAACCCGAGGTAGATACCAACTTGAATATAGCCGTGCAGGTAGTAGGCTGGGGCCCGGTAATGCAGCATCCGGTAATAGACTAAGTAATGGAATCATAGGGAATGAAATTTAGTATAAACAAGAAAAAACAAAAGGATATGAAACTAAGACATTTATTATTAGCCTCCTTCGCCGCATGCACTTTTGCCTCCTGCTCGGACGATAGCTCGAATGGCATCGAGATACCGGAAGAGAACTATCAGATGATAGACGCGAACGTCTCTCTTACCGCTACGGCTTTGGATGGGATACAGACAAAAGCGACAACGGAGCCTGGTAGTGATAAAGAACAATTTATAAATGAACTGACTGCCTATTTGTTCTATGTAGACAATGGGGAGGAGGATGCATATAAATTCGCCGCTATGAAAACGGTAACTTCGGATGGCACCAACTCCGTGAAAACCATTGAGGATATCGTTGTTAAGGTAAAGGCTACGGCGCCCGACGAACTTTCTGATACGCAATTGGCGGTGGTCTTTTTAGCGAATACGAAACTTACTACGCCTCCTTCTAAATTGGGGGATGTGAAAGTTGCCCAACTTGAAAGTCTTGTTGATTTTACGCAAGTGCATCCAGCGCAAGGTGCTGGTATGCAAACGTATGTACCGATGTTCAGCCAGATAGTAACGATTGGTAGAGGTGAGCATAAGTTGCTTGCTGGAACAATACATGATAACTGGGTGAAAGGATCTGCGTCCCCTTCTATTATATATACAAACAATGCGGCAGTAGGTGCAGCACATAAGGAGATTGAGAAAAAAAGTGGAGCGGAAGGATGGACTGAAAAAACTTCCTTTTATGATCCGGCAAATATTCCAGATGAAGATAAAATCCCATTAACCCGCCATGTAGCCCGTGTCCAACTTCAAGCTATTGATTGCGACTTTAAGAACAATTATGCTGACGCGTCATTTGAGTTGACAGATGTATATATCGCCAACGCTAGCAATACTTCCCTTATCTATGCTGACGCAGAACCGTATAGTTTGGATAATGCTGCCGCATATTCTCATGGTTGTAGCTATAACCGGGATGACTATTTCTTAGTGAACGGTAGTAAAAATATATCTTCTTTACATAAGGAAATGGAGGGGGTACTTATCGCAATGACGGGTCATAGTCATTCTTCTAATTTGAATGCCGATGGTTCCATAAATTATAATGCTGGAAATTGGTTCCCTTTTGATGATCAAACGATTAGCGGTGATGAACAAGGACGTAAAGAGATGCCTCAATTTTATGTGTTTGAAATGAAGGGGGATAAACCTATGCCTTCAGATCCGGGTAAAAGTGATTCTCCATCTGGAATGATACAGACCATGTTAATTCTTCGAGGCAATTGGTATCCAAATGGAAAAACGGAAGGACTCGGTAATGATGTGGTTAAAAAAGATCGCTACTACCGTATACCAATTAAGCAAGATGCGACTAGTGGCATTATTGGTGTACAACGTAATACCATCTATAAGATATACGCTACGATAACCGGTGAAGGCTCAAAGGACCCTGACACAAGCGAGTTGAACGCTTGTATCAGTTTCAGTATTAAGGTTGAGCCTTGGAAAGTCATCACGCAAACAGAGGATGATGTTAATTGAATAGGCTATTTTATATTTAAATAAACAGCGAAAGGCGGGGTTCGAAATTTTCGTACTCCGCTTTTTGTCCTATGATGGATGGATTTGCGCCCTGCATAGGTATCCCTATCGCCTAAGATAGCTTTAACCACACCCTTAAAACGCTACTTCCAATATGCTAGTTTTACCCCTTAAAGTTGAAAGTTACGCCTATCGTGTCGAATAATGGATTCCTCTAATTTTGCTAGCGTAAAACAAGAGAAAAATTCAATCCATTATGAAAATAAAGAATATAATAGAGGTATTGTGCTTCTTATTTATCGCACTCTCCTGTTCGACGGAAGACGATATTTTGAGCGGTGTGGATACGAAAGGATCTGCTGGTATCGATGCTAAAGAGGTTTATGCGTCATTAGATATCTCTCTTCTTGTAGGAAATGCGAATGTTACTACGAAAAGCTCTGAACTTACTGGGCCAACTAATGGAACGGAGGAAGATATGACCGAGAATGAGAAATCTGTTTCTAATTGTTACATCGCTATCTTTAAGTATGATTCCAAGACTAAGAATGTAGGGGACTTTTTAACCTCTTATTATTCTTCGAACGGATCGATAAGCGAATCCCTAATTTTTAAGATTCCAAAAGATAAATCAGAGCGTACGGATCTCAAGATCGTGGTAATTGCGAATGCGGCAGCGTCTGTATCCAAATATGACTTAGTTTCAGCCGGGAAGATCTCTTATGCGGATTTAAAGGGTAAGACCTTGGTTGAGGCTCCTGGTGCTTTTGTAAAAGTAGGGGAAACTGAAATTCAAAAAGGAGATGAAGGAAACTATCCGGATGATAAAGGGGGTGTCTATGTGAACATATCCGAGAAGATTCTGAATTTGGAACAGCCTGCTCATACCCCTGTCGAGATAAAGCTTATCCAGCGTACGGCAGCTATCATGTTGCGGCAGTTTCAGATTCTAAAATCTGATGGGAGTGCGTATGACGATGTGGCAATCACTTGTTTGTCTTTAGAGAATTGTAAGGCTATAGGTAAAGTAGCGGGTGAGGTTTCTTCAGGTGAGAATTTATATGTGTCGCAATCTGTTGATGACTCTGCAAAGCGTTTGTATAGCTATGAAAACACCACAACTAGTCAGCCAACAACATTGAAGATTGATTATGTATATAATAATGGAGAAATAGGAAGTTGTAGTTTCCCGATAAAATCCCGTTTAAATGAGACCTCTGGTCCTAGCTTAGCTGTATGGGCTGGTTATTTGTATAAGTTGGAGGTGACGCTTAAGAATGCTACTGTTGATGTGGCGGTGAAATGTGTGACACAGGATTGGATTTTTGATAAGGATCATGAATTTGAGTTTACATTTTAAATAATAGGGTAATAAATAAAAATATTGAGCTATGGGATTGAAAGTAATTTTATTTATATTAACATTGGGCTTATTGGGTGGATTATCTGCCTGCTCCTCCGAAGAGCCGATAGATTCTCAGACTTTAGATATGTCTTTAGTTTTATTGATGGGGGATATACAGACGAAGGCTTCGGCTCCTGATTACGAGTATGCCACTACAGACGAAATTACGATTCAGAATTGTCATGTAGCTGTTTTTGACACGGATGGAAATCGTATCCATTTTCAGGATTTTGCGAATATGGGAGATATGAAAGCTATCGATAATCTATCGGGTTATGAATTAGGCTTGGTTGGTGTGCGTACATTCGGCAAGGAAGATAAAGCGGTGTCGGTGTTGGTTGTGGCAAATGCGGATAATTCATTATTTGATGACTGTGCTACCTATGCTGATTATACCTCAAAAACAATACAAACAACATCTTTTCAATCTTCTCGGTTAGTGAAAATAGGAAAATCGGACGCTACTTTAAGATATAATGCGGCTAATGAAGCTATAAAAGTCTCATTGATTCAGCTAAGTGCTAAAATAAAATATATAGGGATCTATAATAAGAATAGCAACGACTTGATTAACGATCAATTCTCATTAACCAATGTGCAAGGCTTAAATGCAAGTTCGCAAGTCGCTATTTTTAAGACCTCTTCTGTGGAAAATGGAGCTTTCGAAGCATTGACTTATCCTTTGAAGGATAAGCCGACTACGTTTTATACATATGAAATTAGTGATGCGAATAAAGAAATTGTATTGAGTGTGCAACAAGACGGATCAAAGGAAAAGAGTTTCTCTTTTTCTGCCGATAAGTTTATAAAAGGCAACTATTATGAGATAAAAGGTTTATATGAACCTTCTACGGAAATAGAATGGGTTTTAAAAGAGATTATAAACGAGAATATCATTCTTGACCCTTTTAAATAATTCGAAAATATGTCTAATTGCTAAAAAAATCAAGATGATGAAACGATATATTATGTGGTTATTAGGATTATTGATCCTAAGTGCTTGTACAAATGATGAGTATCTGACTCAAAGAACAGAAGTGGAAGAAGGTATCCCTACGGTGGTGAAATTATCTGTGGCGATTCCTATGAGCGGTAAGATTGAGACAAAGGCTTTTTCTGATAGTGGTGTTGCTGATTTATATGTGTTTTCCTTTAAAAAGGATAATGATGAGTTTATAACCGCTCAAAAGTATACGGAACTTTCCGGATCTACCATATCTTTCTCTACCTTGTCCGGAGAACAACGGATTTTTGCGATAGGGAATGTGAATTATGATATGTTTCCGGGACTTTCGGAACAATTAGATTCGTGGCTGATAAATCATCCTTCAAAATCTGATTTGACTTCTCTTTTAGCGGAAGTTGGAGGAGATAAAGCGGTCCAGTTTGCGAATACTACCTCATTGGTAAGTGGATTATGGAATAATGAGGATGATACAAAAGATTATTGTACTGTCAAAGTGGATGGGACATTGGTTGAGAAAGGCAAAATTTACTTAAAGCGAGTAGCGGCTAAGGTGACTTTTAAAATTGAAGTGGCAGATGGCCGGGAATTTAAATTGAAAAGTTACCAAGTTTGTGAAGTTCCTAAAAAGGTAAATGTATGGGAAGGGTCTACCCCAAAAAATATTGCTTCTTATTCGACTCCGGAACTGACAATATCAAAAGATGAAGGTTCTTTCACTTTTTATATGCCTGAGAATATAGCTGTAGGAAAAGACGGTTGTAATTCTGCGGATGATCGTGAAAAATTATCGAAAGGGTCTTTAAGAAATTCACCCCCGGAAAATAGAACGTTTACATATGTCGATAAACCTGCTACATATGTATTATTGAAAGGTTCTTACTACGCAAAAGATGCAGACGGAAAAGAAACGAGTGCGGAAGTCGTATATTGCGTTCATTTAGGTTTAGGAGCAGGGAGTGACAGTCGTGTTGATCATAAGGATTTCTCAACAAGACGTAATACGGATTATACATACAATATTCGGATAGAAGGGGTTGAAAGTATAAAAACGGAAGTTACGGCTGATAATAAGAATGTTTGGCGGCAAGAAGGAGATGTAACGGTTTCGGGAGAAGGTAGATCAATTCAATTAGACGCTCATTTTGAGGTAAGAAAAATCACGTTTCATAAATCGGATTTTAAAACTACTAATCTGAAAGCTTATGTAAAAGATCCTCTGACTAATTTCCAATTAACAGAATTCTCCGAATTACAGGAGGAATCAAAAAATTGGGTTTCTTTTAAATCTCTTAAAGATGTATATGCAGAAGAAACCTATAAATATCCTGATAAAGAGCATGTGAGTGAATTACTTTCTGTTAAAAATTTATTGACCGAGTTGAATAAATGGGCAAAGGGGGAAAATTCACTTCTAGCTCCTTCTAATGAGGAATCTATCGAGTTTGTTTGTTTTGTGAATGAATATTATTATCAAAGCATAAAATGGACGGAGTTTGTTAATACATTAGATCGTGAATTCTTTATTATGGATAAAACACAGGAACAGACATCGGGTGGAAATAGTACTCTTACTTCGGATGCCTCATTTGTGATTAAACAGCGTTCGATTCAAACGATATATGATTTAAATAAAGGAACTGATTATAACGCTTGGGGAATTGAGACCATAAACGAGACCGGTTTGTTAAATACAACAACTAATCCAAGTAAAATCAAGGATATTGCTTATGGCCGTTTAAATCTACCAGACTTTGGTGATAAAGGTTGGGAGGCTTTTTTGGATTATTCGAAAGAAAGTAGCACTAACCAGATGAGGGACGGTTATAAAAATGCGTATTATGCCTGTTTACAAAGAAATCGAGATGAGAATGGAAATGGTGTGATAGACCCTTATGAAAAAAAATGGTATTTGGCTTCTTCCGGGCAATATATATCGTTATGGTTGGGCCGGCCATCTTTATCTGCGGAGTCTTCACTTTTTAATATAGGTGATTGGGTAAAAGAAAATTTTGCTAAGAGTATTCCTGCTAAATATCATTATATACCCAGTGATAAAAATGGTAAAGTCGTGTTTTGGGCAGAAGAAGGAATTACGATAGGTACTGATAAAGATCATACGAATGACAATTTACGAAATTATCGTTGTATACGCGATTTGAACATGCGAGGAAAGGATAAGGAAAATTTAATGGGAAAAAAGGTACCTGAGACGCTTTTCAGAATATCTGATGTTATTGATACTGATCTTACTGTTACGTTTGACTATTTGAATGCGAATTCATTAAAACCAGCTCCTTCCATGAGTGAATTAGACCCACATAATGAACGTAATAATGATATAAACAGGGTTTATAAGTCTTTTCGTATCGTTAGAGGTAATGTAGCCAACAAGCAGACTGAACAGACTTGGAAAGCGAAAAAAAACCTTATAGATCCATGTCTGAAGATTATGAAAGAGTCTGGTTGGCGTATGCCGAATCAAGCGGAATTGTCTGTTATTTATCTGATTGGAACTGATGCGAGTGCATATGGATCATATGACAAAGATTACTTTAAAGGCTTAAAAGGCCAAACAATCTTTGCTCGTACTGCATATAGTGGAATTGCTAGAGGTGGACACTCCGAGCAACATGCTTACAGGTTAATTTCTAATGGAGATATTTCTTTAGTGGAGAGGACTGGCAATACTGGATTGATTCGTTGTGTAAAAGATAATTACAAATAGAATTAAAATCCAGAAAAAGTAGAATCAATTGCTGCGAAAAACTGTTTTAATATATATCTAATTGTAGAGACGCAGCATCATGCTGCGTCTCTCTCTATTTAACTGAAATCAATCTAACACTTTGTATCCTTAACTCCCGGAGAATCCCTTTTTCCGCCCAATCTACGGCTAGCCTCCAAATACGCAAGAAAAAATAGGCTTACGGCTGGGGTGTAACAGTGTAAGAATGCCCATTCACAACCGCTTACGATGCCCAATTGTACAGTTGGTGTTATGAATGGCTATTTTATCTAGACGAGATTTTTTATTCGGAAAAGAGTCCTTACCTTTACGGCATAGATACGTTTTCAAGTATTAATCAACTAAAACCCATACAAACTATGGAACATTACGTGAATATCATGTTGGATAGCGGCTTCAAGGCCGTCTTTGGAGACAAGCAAGTGGTGATGGATTTTATCAACGCCGCCTTGTACGACGAGCGTGAGGTGATGCGGTTTTTACTATATTTGTTGTATGATCTCCCGTCAAGGAGAGAAGGGCCCGGAGTGGAAATACGACCTGCTCCCGGTATATGGAATCTACCTTTTGAACTTCAGCCTTCCCGAGTTCCCTTCATGGCGAACGGACGTGGTTCTGGCAAACGAGCAAACAGGTAAGACTTTTGGGCGGATTCGGCTGTGATCGCCCAATCTACGGGGTTTTCCTTGGAGGAAGTGAATGACCTTGAGAACCTTATCCGCAAGGAGGAGATTAAGAATTAGAAGTGGATGATGCGGATTGATGGTGTTAATAGAATCCGAGTCTGATAAATACAGTATGACTGATAAGGGGCAGGCTTACACAAGTCTGCCCCTTGCTGTCTTTATAAAGTGTCGGTGTTCCTATCACCTTCTTTGAAATGAATAGGTGTTCTTATCAATCAAGGATAGTTGGTAGGTTTACCCTTTAAAGTTGAAACTCACACCTATCGTGCTAAGAAATGTTATAATCTATTTTTGTGATGCAAATTAAAAGTGAAAGGGATGAATAGGAGAGAACTCGTGAAAACATTGGCTGATAAATTGTCGGTTACGCAAGCGGAGGCGATGCGCTTTGTTCAAGCTTGGGAAGAGACTACAACAGAGGCTTTGGAAAGTGATGGTTCTTTGATGCTATTGGGCTTTGGGACGTTCTCCGCTTGGGAACAAACCGAACGGATCGGCAGAAATCCTAGGAATGGAGTGGCTTATATGATAAGAGCTCGTAGAAGCGTGAAGTTTAAGCCTGGTAAGTTATTACTTAAACGGTTGAATGCGAGCTCGTCGAAGTGAAGGCATTCATGAATGTATAATAAAAACGAAAAAATATTCGATATGAAGAGAATTCTTTTCCTAGTCCTGCTCTTGGTAGCTACGACAGGCGTTTACGGCCAGAAGTTTGCGGTAAAGTCGAACTTGCTCTATGATGCGACTGCTACGATCAACTTGGGCGTAGAGATTGGCTTGGCGAAAAAGTGGTCGCTAGATCTATCCGGTAACTATAATGGATGGAAGTTTGGCGATGAGGCTCGTATGAAACATTGGCTGGTACAACCAGAAGCTCGTTATTGGTTGTGCGAGAAGTTCAATGGACATTTCTTCGGATTGTATGCGCACTATGCGGATTACAATGTTGGAGGTCTGAAGTTCTTGAGCAAGAATATGGAGAATCATCGGTATCAAGGTAATTTGTATGGAGCCGGACTTTCTTATGGTTATCAGTGGTTGTTGAGTGACCGGTGGAGCATGGAAGCCGTGCTGGGTATTGGTTGGGCGCATCTGGATTATGATAAATATCCTTGTGCCACTTGCGGAACCGTATTGAAAAGCGATACGAAAGATTATTTCGGGGTTACGAAAGCCGCTATTTCTATTATTTACTTTATTAAATGACCCAAGCGATGAACAAGAAGATAAATGCATATATGATGGCGGCTATGATGGCCGTCGTGTCTCCGGCAATCATGGGACAGACTGCCTCGGATGGGGTTAAAGTGATTTGTAACGATGTGGTACAGAAGGGTGACTCGGTATATATCGATGCCGTGGTGACAGTAAGTGGCGATGCGGTGAAATCCCGTAGCTATTTGGAACTGACCCCCGTCTTGGAATCGGCTTCGCAAAAAGAGGGGCTTCCTTCTATTTTGGTGAACGGACGTATCCGCCAGAAAGTATATAACCGTGAGGTCGCTTTGGATAATTTGAACGACGTACCTCATTATACTATCTTGAAAGCCGGTAAGGAAGATCAAGTGGTAAGTTATAAAACCGCCGTGCCTTTTGAGGATTGGATGAAAGACGCACGTGTCGTGTTAGACCCGAATCTATGCGGTTGCGGTAAGGAAGAGGCCGGTAGTCCGTTATTGATCGCTGACAAGATTCGTCGTCGTCCGGATAAGCGCTATGAGGTTCAGCCTACATTCTCTTATATCACGCCGATGGCAGAGACGGAGAAGCATCGTGCGGAGGTCGGTACGGCTTTCTTAGACTTCCAAGTGGGTAAATATCAGATTCTTCCTGATTTCCGTAATAATGCGGTGGAGTTGGCGAAGATCAATAATACGATCCGTACCGTTACAGAGGATAAGAACGTGAAACCGACAGGTATCGTACTGAAAGGATATGCCTCACCGGAAGGCTCTTACGCTAGTAATAAGAAATTGGCGGATAATCGTGTCAAAGCGTTACGTGACTATATCCGCCAGAAGAATGACTTCAAGGCTGATTTCTTCACGATGAGCTCGGAACCGGAAGATTGGGCCGGTTTTAAGGAAAAGGTAGAGGCCGATCCGAATGTACCGAATCGTAGCGAGGTATTGGCGATTATCGATAGCTCGGATGATCCGGATCGCAAGGAGGCTAAGTTACGTGCCTTGGGTGGTGGCGCCGCTTTCCGTTATGTGCTGAAAGATATTTTCCCTTCGTTACGTCGCTCGGAGTATAAGATTGATTATACGGTGCGTGAGTTTACGGTGGATGAGGGGCGTGAGATCATCAAGACTCGTCCGCAACAGCTAAGTTTAGGGGAGATGTTCGCGGTGGCTAACAGCTATGAGATCGGTAGTGACGAATATAATAATGTATTTGATATCGCTGTCCGTATGTTCCCGAATGATCCGGTAGCGAATCTTAACGCCGCGAATATCGCTATGGGCAAGGGTGATTATGCTTCCGCTAAGAACTATTTGGCGAAAGCGGGGAACGCCCCGGAGGCGGTTCATGCGAAAGGAGTGTTAAGTATGTTGACCGGTGATTTGACGGAAGCGGAATCTCTATTGAAGCAGGCTCAGGATATGGGAGTAAAGGCCGCGGCGATAAATTTAGAGGAATTGCGCAAGAAAATAGAGGATAATGCGGTATTTGATAGTTTCAACGCTGTAAAATGATAGCTATTCCTCCCTATGTATAGGGTAGAAGGCACTTAATTTGTAAATGTCATGAAGACAAATATTAATAATAATTTCTTTTATATGGAACAAGCATCAGATGTAGTAGAGTTGGTTCTGCCTCATGAGGTAGATAATCCAAACAATGTCTATCTGTATCTGGAAGGAGATGCTTGGTGCGCATACGAACGTTCAGCCTACTATCTGACTCAGATGGAGGTTCCGGTTGTATTAAAGAAAGAAGTAATCCACGATGACTATGACGTGGTTTTACTGAAAGCTTTTTTCGCCGTGAATGATATGTATTTGCCCCTTTCTCCTACGGCTGTGCTGAAGTTGGTTGCCGACGATAAGCTACAGTTCCAGATAAGGGATAGGGTAGAAGGTTTTTCCGAATGGAAAGAGAATGAGTTAAAAAAATTATCTGCTTGATAAGGAAGCGAACGCTTCTTATTTAAGCATGTAAAGTTGAGGGGTGTAACGGTCCTGAAAAGTAGTGATACTTTTCAGGACTATTTTTTTGTATGGGGAGCTTCCCTGTAAATGATCACCCGGCAATCTGGGGAGAGGGTGACGGTAAATTGATTTCCTAAAGCCTCGTTGAGAGTTCCTTGCCACCATGAGGTGAGCTTTCGTTGGCAAATGGGCCAGCGGAGTCCTTCTGTACTAATCTCCCCTTCGGGATAAAGAACGAAAATGGAGATTTGTTGCCCCGGATAAGAAGCGAAGGTCGTTGTTTCTAAGATAGGTGTGAAAAGACCATAGTCGGATAACATCTCCACCCGCTTGAATAAGGGGGCATACTCCATAAGAAGGGATATATTTCCCAATGTATGATCCTCACGCAATCCGGTAGCTCCTAATATGAGAACTTCTCGATAGCCTTGGGCATGGGCGAAGCGGATGGATTTGGAGAGGTCGTTGATCTCTTGGTCCTCTACATGGTGGATTCGGTCTGCGTAGCGTTTGCGCAGGTCGGCGGGTATACTGTCCAAGTCTCCTACGATAGCGTCCGGATGAATACCCTTTTCATAAAGTGTCTTCACGGCTCCATCACAAGCGATAATCGTTTTCGCTTCCTTTAATAATCTCAAGGGTAACTCAGCGGAAGGAAATCTCCCATTCGCTACGATCACACATCCTCTTTCCTTCACTTCCGTATTATCTCCCATAATTCATAAATTATAAATTAAAACTCTTCCCCTTTCTTCCGCCAATTGTAATAGCCCACAATGGCTAGTGTCGCATAGCAAAAATAGAGTAGCATCGTCGGATACAAGCCCCGAAGGTAATAAAGATATACGGAAACGAGGTTTACGATTACCCAAAAAATCCAATGCTCGATAATTCGCCTTGCCAGCATCCAAGTAGCGACAATGCCTACCGACGTGGTGAACGCATCGCCTACGGGGATGGGAGAGTCCGTGAATTGATGAAGGAGATACCATAAGATGGCGAATACAACGGCCAATGTCCCGATAATCCCCACGAAAAGCGGAAGGCTCAGATGGGTGTATAGGATACGGTCGGAGGGAAGACTGTCGTTTTCCGTGTGTGTCTCATGTTTCTTCCGGGTCCATTGATAGAAACCGTATATGCTGATTCCTACGTAATAGGTTTGCAATCCCATGTCCGCATAAATCTTAGCGGACAGGAAGACAAAGACATACACGAGGGAGGTGAGGAATCCCACCACCCACATGGCCTTATGTTGTTTAATCTCTAGAAAGAGATAGAGCAGACCGGTTATTACTCCGAAGTATTCTAGCCAAACCATTTTAGTAATTGAAAATTGAGAATTGATAATTGAAAATTAAGTTAGAATTTGAAGGTGATCCTGGCCATGGCGTTCGTGCCGGCTTGGGTGAAATAACCGTCATCCTTTTTACGTGTGCCGTTTTCGATATACGAGTATACCCATGCGTTGGTCTCGTACTTCTCGTTGAAGAGGTTGTTGATAGTCACGTCTAGGGTTATTTCTTTCATGAACTTAGGCTGGAAGGCGTAACCGATACGTAGGCTATTGATAAAGTAGGGATCGATGGAACGATCCTTGCTGCTTGAATTGTCTATGTATTGGCGGCCTACTATTTGTGAGTTGAAACTCGCGATAAACCCTTTGTAAACGAAATCGAACATGCTGTTCGCTATTAGATTGGGTGAGAAAGCTATATTCGTTGTGCCTAGATCATTGATCTCTTGTCCTCCGGTATCCCAGTTATCCACGTATTCCACGAAATGCTTGATTTTATTTTGGCTGAGGGTTACGTTTGCGTTCCAATTCAGCCAAGAGGTGATTTGTACACCTCCGGTAAGCTCGATACCCATTCGGTAGCTATCCTTTATATTGGAAGTGAGTGCCTCGCCGATCTCGCTGATCTTGCCGGTCAGGATCAATTGGTTGTTGTAATCCATGAAATAGAGATTGGCTCCAACCCGGAAACGGTCGTTACCAAAACTATAACCGGCCTCGTAATCATATAAGGTCTCGTGGGTAGGACGTTCCTCGGGGCCTGCCTCCGTGAAATTGTCACGGTTCGGTTCCCGGTTAGCGACGGAGAAAGAGACGAAGGCGTTATGGCCATTGTTATGGAAGTTTATTCCGGCTTTCGGGTTGAAGAAGTTCCAGTTCTTACGAATGTCCAGTCCTTCCCCGGCTTTGTCATCGTTTCCCTTAATGGTGTAATGGATCCCACGGTATTGTAAGTCCAGATAGCCGGTGAAAAGAGGGGAAAGACGTTGAGTCAATTTAGCGTATGCGTTGTAGTCTAATTTCTTACCGGTATTGCGATAATATTCGTAATCCGGTTGTGGCAAGACGTTTGCGCTTTTGGTCCACATTACCCGGCCAAAATGATCGCCTACATAGTGGTTGACGGCGGTTCCCAGCGTAAGGCGGGTATTGTCACGTTGATAGTTTGCGCTATAAACGGCCCCATAGAAATAATTGTCGAGCCATTTACGGCGCACGAGGTCGGTCTTTTTTACGGTATTACCCTCCGGATCGATATATTCCGGTAGCTTATAACTGCTGAATTTGGCTTTCGATTTATAATCCTCGTAATATCCATTTCCGTCGGTGTAATGAAGGGTCAGGTTCATATTCCAGAAATCTCCGATACGCTGGCTGGCCATTAAATGGTAGTTGTGTTGCCAATAATTATCCGTCTGGTTGTTATAAAACTTCTTCACTCCATCTTCCTCATATTCTCCGCATGGATTATAGCTACGATCTGTGTCAAGTAAATAAGACGGAACGCCGTTCCATGCTTGATAGGTCTTCTCGCTGTTCCCGAAGGCTTGGAATTTAATCAATGTATTATCGGCATAGAAAGCGGCGGAGGCATAGTAAGAACTCATACGGGCGGAGGCACGATCGATAAAGCCGTCGCTACGGATATTGGAGTAGCGGGCGTCGAAAGCGAAATGATCGTAAAGTAATCCGGTGCCGCCTTTTACCGTATGTTTCAGCGTACCGAAAGAACCTGCTGATACGGAATATTCGCCGTAAGGCTTTAAGGACGGTTTCTCGGTCTGCATGGCGACCGTAGCGCCAAAAGCCGCAGCTCCGTTCGTAGAGGTTCCGGCGCCTCGTTGGATCTGGATCGATTCTACCGAGGAAGCTATATCGGCCATATTAGCCCAGAATACGGTATGAGACTCGGAGTCATTAACCGGTACGCCATTGATCGTGATATTGATACGGTTCGCGTCTGTACCCCGGATACGAAAACCGGAGTAACCGATACCCGTTCCGGCATCCGAGGTCATGATAACAGACGGGGATTGGGAGATAAGGAATGGGATACCTTGCCCGTTGTTCCGGCTGCTTAGTTCTTGTTTGGAGATGTCGCTATAAGCTACCGGGGTCTCTTTCCCGACTTTGGTAGCGGTAATAACCACTTCATCTAAAGATACGTCTTTTGAGATTTTCAAGGAGTCGACCGGACTGGGCATTTGTGCCTTGGCGGTTGTAGCCAGTAAGGAGCCGGCCAAGATAACCAATACATTTTTCATCTTTTCATCTTTTTGCTTTAAAACTAAATAGATGAATAGAAAGGATGGGAGAAGCATGAATCCCTACGACAGCATTACCTGTACAGGTTCTATGGGTATGATCTCAGCCCGCTCCTTTCGTGAAGGATTCCGCGAGCACCCCTTCGTATTCGGCAGCAAAGATAGGCATAAAAGTGTTAATAAATATTACTATCAATAGTAAATCGGATTTCTATAGATATTAATTCTGATTACTATCGATCGTAATCCGGTTTGTGTCGTATTAATTTTTTCTGCAAAAAGATGAGGATATTTTGAGAACTCATTGATTTTTTGTATATTTGCGGGCGATTAAGTGAAGTTGAGGAGGGGGCGGGTAGTCCCCTTCTTTTGTTCTTAACAGATATGTGTATGATAGAAAAGAAAGTGGTAAGCCAATTAGTAGAGGAAAAACTAGCCTCTTCAAGCAATTATTTAGTAGACGTAGTGATTAAACCGGGGAACCTGATAGTCGTTGAAATTGATAACGATGAAGCGGTAAGCATTGATGATTGCGCTGAGTTGAGCCGGTATTTGGAGGAGCATCTGGATCGTGACGTCGAGGACTATGAGCTGGAGGTTGGCTCCGCCGGCATTACTTCTCCTTTTAAGGTACTTCGCCAATACGTCAAGAACATCGGAAACGAGGTGGAGATGCTGTTGAAAAACGGCTCGAAGCTGACAGGTGTGTTGAAATCTGCCGACGAGAACGGTGTGGTTGTCTCTGTCGAGAAGAAGGTGAAACCGGAGGGCGCTAAGCGGAAGGTAACCGTGATAGAGGATGAGTCGTATACATTTGATGAAATAAAATATACAAAATACTTAATAAGATTCAAGTAAGATTATGGCCAAGAAAGAGGAAACAATCAGTATGATTGACACCCTTGCGGAGTTCAAGGAGTTGAAGAATATCGATAAAGATACGATGATTAGCGTTTTGGAAGATTCGTTCCGTAACGTGATCGCCAAGATGTTTGGCACGGATGAGAATTATGACGTGATTATCAATCCTGAGAAAGGTGATTTCGAGATCTGGAGAAACCGTACGGTTGTGGCTGATGATGAATTGGAGGATGAGAACTTGCAGCTTACGTTGACGGAGGCCCGTAAAATCGACGCCGACTGTGAGGTGGGCGAGGAAGTGACCGACGAGGTGCATTTCGCGGACTTCGGACGTCGTGCGATCTTAAACTTGCGCCAGACTTTGGCTTCAAAGATACTTGAATTGCAGAAAGACAGCTTGTACGCTAAGTATAAGGATAAAATCGGCCACATCATCGCCGCTGAGGTTTATCAGGTGTGGAAGAAAGAAATCCTGTTGCTGGATGACGATGGTAATGAGTTGCTACTGCCGAAATCCGAGCAAATCCCGACCGATTTCTATCGTAAGGGAGAGACCGTACGTGCGATCGTTCAACGTGTGGATAACTATAATAACAACCCGAAGATCCTTCTTTCCCGTACGGATAAGGTCTTCTTGCAGCGGTTGTTTGAGTTGGAGGTTCCGGAGATTAATGACGGCTTGATTACGATCAAGGCGATCGCCCGTATCCCGGGAGAGCGTGCCAAAGTGGCTGTCGAGTCATACGATGACCGTATTGACCCGGTGGGTGCTTGCGTAGGTATGAAAGGCTCTCGTATCCACGGAATCGTTCGCGAGTTGAGAAACGAGAACATTGATGTGATTAATTACACCTCAAATCTCTCTTTGTTTATCCAGCGTGCTTTAAGCCCGGCTAAGATCTCTTCTATCCGTGTAAATGAGGAAGAAAAGAAAGCTGAGGTTTATCTACGTCCGGAGGAGGTTTCTTTAGCGATCGGTAAGGGTGGTCTGAATATTAAGTTGGCTTGTATGTTGACTGAGTATACGATTGACGTATTCCGTGATATCGAAGGAGCGGACGAGGAGGATATCTACTTGGATGAGTTCTCCGACGAGATCGACAGCTGGGTGATCGACGCACTGAAGAATATAGGATGCTATACGGCGAAGAGCGTCCTTGCTATGAACCGCAATGAGATTATTGAACGTGCCGATCTGGAAGAGCAGACCGTGGACGATCTTTTAGCTATCTTATCCGCGGAATTTGAAGATGAAGGTAACGAATAAGTATTACGACAAAGTTAGATATGCCTATAAAATTAATTCAAGTACAGAGAAAATTGAACGTGGGAATCAACACGGTGGTTGAGTTCCTGCACCGGAATGGGTTCTCGGTTGAGGATAATCCCAACACGAGGATCAGTGATGAACAGTATGCTTTGCTCGTAAAAGAGTTTGGAAAGGATCTGCCTGAGAAAGATCGTAATTTTGCGGCGGATCGTGCGCAGAAAGAGGCTCCTTCTGTGAAAGAAGAGAAGACTGCGGAAATAAAGACAGTGATACCGGAAGAATTCAGGCCTAAGATCGTAATGAAGGGTCATATCGATTTGGATGGTGGACAACATAAAAAACAGCAGGAAGAGCCGAAGGCTAAAGAGGAGCCGAAGGTGAAAGAAGAGCCTAAGGTAAAGGAAGAGCCGAAAGTGAAGGAAGCGCCTGCCGCTCCCGCTGCTCAAGCTCCTGTTAAACCCGCGCAGCCTGCGCAGGCTCCCACGGAGAAAAAAGAAGAAAAAGTTATAGTAGTGGAAGTGGAAAAAGAAAAAACCGTAGAGAAGCAGCCGGTTGTTGCGGAACCTAAGGTGGAAAGTGTGAAACCGGAACAGGAAGTAGAGAAGACCGAGGAAAAAGACGATAATCTTTTCCGTTTGAACTCGGTTAAATTGGAATCAAAGATCAAGGTAACCGGTAAGATTGACTTGGATGCGCTTAACCAATCGACTCGTCCGAAGAAGAAAACGAAGGAGGAGAAGCGGAAAGAGCGTGATGAGAAGCAAAAGTTTAATAACAATCGGCCGGGTAATAATAGCAACGGTCCGGGCGCTCCTCATAAGAGTCCGAATTCGCCTACTTTGATTAAACCGAACGCTCCTGCTAAACCGGGTGAGGAAGGTGACGCTAAGAAGAAGCGTAAACGTATCAAGAAAGATCGAGTAGACGTGAATAATACGCCGGGTACGAATTATCCGCGCCCGAATCGTGACGATCGTCCGAATAACGACCGTAAGCCTCGCTTGAAGAAGCCGGTGAAAGCGGAAGTTAGCGAAGAGGATGTTCAAAAGCAGATCAAGGAGACTTTGGCTCGCTTGACCAACAAGAATAATAAGAATAATAAGGGGGCTAAATACCGTCGTGATAAACGTGACGCCGCTGTGAAACGTGAGCACGAGTTGATGGAACAGGAAGAACTGGAAAGCAAGGTATTGAAGCTGACCGAGTTCGTTACGGCCAACGACTTGGCGAACATGATGGACGTATCTGTAACGGAGGTTATCGGTACTTGCATGAGCATTGGCCTTATGGTTTCGATCAATCAGCGCCTGGATGCGGAGACGATCAATATCGTGGCTGAGGAGTTCGGTTATAAGACTGAATATGTAAGCGCGGATGTTGTCGAGGCGATCAACGCTGATGAGGAAGATGATAACGAGGAGGATTGGGTAGCCCGTCCGCCTATCGTAACGGTGATGGGACACGTTGACCATGGTAAGACTTCTTTATTGGATAATATCCGTAGCGCGAACGTAATCGCCGGTGAGGCCGGTGGTATCACGCAGCATATCGGAGCCTACAACGTGAAGTTGCAGAATGGCCGCCGTATCACGTTCTTGGATACTCCGGGTCACGAGGCGTTTACCGCTATGCGTGCCCGTGGCGCGAAGGTGACGGATATCGCGATTATTATCGTGGCCGCTGATGATAACGTGATGCCTCAGACGATTGAGGCGATTAATCACGCTTCGGCTGCCGGTGTTCCTATTGTTTTCGCTATTAATAAAATCGATAAGCCACATGCTAATCCTGAGAAGATCAAGGAGGAGTTGGCGAATATGAATTACTTGGTGGAAGACTGGGGGGGTAAGTACCAGAGTCAAGAGATCTCCGCTAAGAAAGGTATCGGTGTCGAGGAGTTGTTGGAGAAGGTACTGTTGGAGGCCGACCTGTTGGATTTGAAAGCGAATCCGAAAAAACGTGCGGTTGGTTCTATCATCGAGTCTTCTTTGGACAAGGGACGTGGCTATGTATCTACCATATTGGTGGAGAACGGTACGTTGAAGATGGGAGATATCGTTTTGGCGGGAACTCATCAAGGACGTATCAAAGCGATGTTCAACGAGCGTAATCAACGGGTGGAGAAGGCTGGTCCTTCCGAGCCGGTATTGATCCTCGGTTTGAACGGTGCTCCTCAGGCCGGTGATACATTTAATGTATTGGAGACTGAGCAAGAGGCGCGTGAGATCGCTAACCGTCGTGAGCAATTGCAGCGTGAGTTAGGTCTTCGTACGCAGAAGATGCTTACCTTGGATGATATCGGACGTCGTATCGCCGTGGGTAACTTCCAAGAGTTGAACGTGATCGTGAAGGGTGACGTGGATGGCTCCGTAGAGGCTTTGTCCGACTCCTTGATCCGTTTGTCTACCGAGGAGATTCAGGTGAATGTAATTCATAAGGCGGTTGGTCAGATTTCCGAGTCGGATGTGGTTTTGGCAGCGGCTTCGAACGCTATCATTATCGGATTCCAAGTTCGTCCGTCTTTGCAAGCACGTAGAAACGCCGAGAAGGAAGGTGTAGAGATCCGTTTGTACTCTATCATCTACGATGCGATCGAGGAGGTGAAGAGCGCTATGGAAGGCATGCTTTCTCCGGAGATCAAGGAGGAGATTACCGCTTATGTGGAAGTTCAGCAGGTATTCAAGATCACCAAGGTCGGTACGGTTGCCGGATGTATGGTTAAGGAAGGCAAGATCAAGCGTACGAACAAGATCCGCTTGATACGTGACGGTATCGTGATTTATGCCGGCGAGCTAGGCTCTTTGAAACGTTTCAAGGACGATGCGAAAGAGGTCGTGGCTGGCTTGGATTGCGGTTTGAATATTACGAACTTCAACGATATCCAAGTGGGCGATATGATCGAGGCTTACGAAGAGACAGAAATTAAGAAGACGTTATAACGATGAACTGGTTGGACATTACATTGCTATGTCTGGCAGGGATAGGATTTGTGAAAGGCCTGTTTGATGGAATCATCAAACAGGTTGTTTCGCTTATAGCCCTAGTGATCGCGATCTTTTTCTGCGGAAAAGCGGCGGCTTGGCTGAAAGGATATATCTTGGCGTTGGGTTGGTTTCCGGAAGAAGGGGTTACGATCTTGAGTTATATAGCGGGTTTTATCTTGATTATGGGGGTATTTATCCTAGCGGGTGAACTGGTTACCAAGGTGGTAGGGGCGACACCGTTGAGCGTTATCAACCATTTGTTTGGTGGTTTTTTCGGGTTGCTGGTCGTTTTGGTCTTTACCAGTTTGCTGTTGAACGCGCTGGAGTTCGTGGATCGTGGATCGGTCTTGATTCATCGCCAATCAAAGATAGAATCTCGTTTTTATTATAGCGTGAAGCAAATAGTACCAACAATTTTCCCACATAATTTGTTTTCATTAGGAGAATGAAGGGCTTTTATCAATGGTTAATTTTTAATTATGCAGGATTCAAATCATATAATTAATGAGGTAACGAGCGGAGATTATAAATACGGCTTCGTTACCGATATTGATACGGAGGTGATTCATCGTGGATTAGACGAGGAGACAGTCCGTATTATCTCTGCCAAGAAGAACGAGCCGGAATGGTTACTCGAGTTCCGTTTGAAGGCTTTTCGCCATTGGCAGACGTTGGAGATGCCTACATGGCCTCACTTGAATATCCCGCCGATCGATTATCAGGACATTATCTATTATGCCGCCCCTAAGAAAAAAGAGGGACCAAAGAGCTTGGATGAGGTAGATCCTGAGTTGTTGAAAACATTCGATAAACTGGGTATTCCTTTGGAAGAACAGAAACATTTAAGCGGAATGGCGGTAGATGCCGTGATGGATAGTGTTTCCGTGAAGACTACTTTCAAGGAGAATCTTGCGGAGAAGGGGATTATTTTCTGTTCGTTCAGCGAGGCTGTACAACATCATCCGGACTTGGTGCAGAAATATTTGGGCAGCGTGGTTAGTTATCGTGATAATTTCTTCGCCGCCTTGAATTCGGCCGTGTTCTCGGACGGTTCGTTTGTTTATATACCGAAGGGCGTACGTTGCCCGATGGAGTTGAGTACGTATTTCCGTATCAATGCCGCTAATACCGGACAGTTCGAGCGTACCTTGATTGTCGCTGACGATGAGGCGTATGTAAGTTATCTGGAAGGATGTACGGCACCGATGCGTGACGAGAACCAATTGCATGCCGCTATCGTGGAGATCGTGGCGAACGAGCGTGCCGAGGTGAAGTATTCTACCGTACAGAACTGGTATCCGGGTGATAAGGAAGGTAAAGGCGGTATCTATAACTTCGTGACGAAACGAGGTTTGTGCAAAGGTGAGGGTAGCAAGATCTCTTGGACGCAAGTAGAGACCGGTTCGGCGATCACTTGGAAATATCCGAGCTGTATCTTGGCGGGTGATAACTCGGTAGGTGAGTTTTACTCGGTTGCCGTGACCAATAATTACCAACAGGCCGATACGGGTACGAAGATGATCCATCTGGGTAAGAATACGAAAAGTACGATCGTATCCAAGGGTATCTCTGCCGGTCATAGCCAGAATAGCTATCGGGGATTGGTAAAGGTGTCCGCCCGTGCGGAAGGCGCCCGTAACCATAGCCAATGCGATAGTTTGTTACTAAGCTCTACTTGTGGAGCTCATACGTTCCCTTACGCTGATATTCAGAATGAGACGGCGATCGTGGAGCATGAGGCTACGACGAGTAAGATCAGCGAGGAGCAATTGTTCTACTGCCAGCAACGGGGTATCTCGGTAGAAGAGGCTGTCGGTTTGATCGTGAATGGATATGCCCGTGAGGTAATGAATAAGTTGCCGATGGAGTTCGCCGTCGAGGCTCAGAAATTACTAACGATCTCGCTGGAAGGCAGCGTAGGATAGAATAATTTTCAATTTTCAACTTTCAATTTTCAATTAGAAAAGATGTTAGAGGTTAAGAATTTACATGCCAACGTAAATGGCAAAGAGATATTGAAAGGTATCAACCTGTCGGTGAAAGCGGGTGAGGTACATGCTATCATGGGACCGAACGGTTCCGGAAAAAGTACGTTAAGTAGTGTATTGGTAGGTAATCCCGCTTTTGAGGTAACGGAAGGAGAGGTTATCTTCAACGGTAAGAATCTGCTGGATCTTTCTCCCGAGGATCGTAGCCGTGAGGGTATTTTCTTGAGCTTCCAATATCCGGTCGAGATCCCGGGAGTTAGTATGGTGAACTTTATGCGTGCGGCGTTGAACGAGCACCGTAAATATAACGGTCTGGAACCGGTTTCGGCTACGGACTTCTTGAAATTGATGCGTGAGAAACGTGCGATCGTCGAGCTGGATAATAAACTGGCCAGCCGTAGCGTGAACGAAGGTTTCTCCGGTGGAGAGAAAAAGCGGAACGAGATCTTCCAGATGGCGATGCTGGAGCCGAAATTGGCGATCTTGGATGAGACGGATAGTGGTTTGGATATCGATGCCTTGCGTATCGTAGCGCATGGCGTGAACCAGTTGAGGACTCCGGAGAATGCTGCTATCGTAATCACGCACTATCAGCGTCTGCTGGATTACATCAAGCCGGATGTGGTTCATGTGCTTTACAAAGGCCGTATCGTGAAGACCGCCGGTCCGGAATTGGCCTTGGAACTGGAAGAGAAAGGTTACGACTGGATCAAGAAAGAGATGGGAGATGAGTAATATGAAGGCCGAGCAACAATATATCGATCTTTTCGCCCAATGTGAGGATCTGGTATGTCGTCATAGTACGCCGGTGATGAATGCCCTTAGGGCTGATGCCTTGGCGAACTTTGAGCGACTCGGATTCCCCTCCACGAGAAGCGAGGATTATAAATATACGGATGTAGCCCAAGCGTTCGCTCCGGATTACGGTTTGAATATCAACCGGGTCGCTATCCCAGTGAATCCTTATGACGTGTTCCGTTGTGACGTGCCGAACCTGAGCACATCGTTATACTTTGTCGTGAACGATACGTTTTACGATAAGGAATTGCCAAAAGCGCATTTGCCGGAAGGCGTGTATGCTGGAGGGTTGAAGGCTTTTACGGAGCAATATCCGGAGATCGCTTCCAAGTATTACGGAAAGGCGGCGCCGAGTAGCAAGGATGGTATTATTGCGTTGAATACGATGTTAGCCCAAGATGGTTTTGTGGTGTATGTACCGAAAAATGTCGTGGTTGAGCGTCCTATCCAATTGGTGAATATTTTCCGTAGCGATGTGGATACGATGGCGAACCGTCGTGTTCTGGTGATTATGGAACCTCATTCGGAAGCGAAGCTATTGGTTTGCGATCATAGTATCGATGACGTGAAATTCTTGGCGACTCAAGTGGTTGAGATTTTTGCGGAGGAAGGTGCTCGCTTTGATTATTATGATTTGGAAGAAAGCAGCGAGTCTACGACCCGTTTCTCTTCCGTACACGTAAAGCAGGCGGCCTCGACCAATGTCTTGGTAAACGGCATTACGTTGACGAATGGCTTGACTCGCAACAATTATTATGTGGAACTGAATGGCGAGTATGCCGAGTCTACCTTATGCGGTATGTCCGTTCTGGACAAGGAGCAACAGATGGATACCTATAGCCATATCACCCATGCGGTCCCGAATTGTACCAGCAACGAGTTGTTCAAGAACGTACTGAATGATCATGCCGTAGGTGTCTTCAGCGGACGTATCTTGGTGAAAGAGGATGCCCAGAAGACCGCCGCTTACCAGACGAACCGTAATCTGTGCGCTACCCGTGAGGCCCGTATGTACAGCAAGCCGCAATTGGAGATTTACGCGGATGACGTAAAATGCTCGCACGGTATGACGACCGGTCAGTTAGATGAGAACGCTTTGTTCTATATGCAAAGCCGCGGTATCCCGCGTGACGAGGCCCGTATGTTATTGAGCGTGGCTTTCACTTCCGACGTGATCGACCATGTACGCTTGGAGGCGTTGAAAGACCGTTTGCATAAACTGGTAGAGAAACGTTTCCGCGGTGAGCTGGCTAAATGTGCCGGTTGCCGGATTTGTAAATAATCGCGAATAAGAAGAAAACAGTAATCAGACATGGATTATCCCGACGATCATGTAGGGAACCATGTCTGATTTTTTTATATCTTTGGCAGTGACAAATTAAAACCTCCAACTTATGCAGTTAACACACATCGCCCTATGGACGAATCATCTGGAACGTTTACGGGATTTCTATGTAAAGTATTTCAACGGTAAGAGTAACGAGAAATATGTGAATCCAAAGAAAGGATTCGCCTCTTATTTCGTCTCTTTTGAGAGTGGCCCCGCTTTGGAGATCATGCAACGGCAAGATATTAATGAGGCTTACGACAAGGATCATATCGGCTTGGCTCATCTGGCTTTTCATGCGGATACGAAGGAGCAAGTGGATCAAATGATCGAACGTTTCCGGATGGATGGATACACGATCGCCGGTGAGACCCGCACTTCCGGGGATGGTTACTATGAGGGTGTAATCCGAGATCCTGACGGAAATATAGTAGAGATCGTCGCTAACGGGGAGCCGGAGATACAAGTAGCTTTATTCCCTCCTTATGAGTTATTGCTGGAAGCCGATCCGGATCGGGAGAAAGTAGAGGCTTACCTAAAGGATTCGGATTGCTTTATCGCTACGGTACGAAATTCCGTTGCCGGCGTGATCGTGGTTCGCAAGGAGGAGGGTGGCAAGGCGGAGATCATGAACCTTGCCGTGGCGGATATCTTCCGTCGGCGAGGAATCGCCCGGAAACTATTACGGCATGTATCTAATAAATGGGCTCCGGCTCAAGATGTCGAGCTTTTGCGTATTTGCACCGGAACCTCAGCCGCCGGCCCGATGATGCTTTATCAACAGGAAGGCTTTGACTTGGTAGCCGTAGATCGCGATTATTTCGTACGGAACTATGCCGAGCCTATCTGGGAGAACGGCATTCAATGCAGGCATCAATTGATTCTTGAAAAGCGATTAAAATAGTATATATGAAAAGAAAATCGGGAGGTTTAAGGCCTCCCGATTTAATTATTAGTAATCTATGAATAGGTCCTCGAATGAAAAATCATCGGGGCTAATGGCATCACATTTCCAGTACGAAGATCCCTTTCGGTGCCAAGGATAATTCGTCTCCCAATGGAATCTCCTTTCCGGTTAATATCTCTTTTCCGGAGGTTTTACCTCGCAATACTTCCGCATAGCGGGCCAACGGGAGGTTCACCTCCTTATCGCTGCCATTCATCAAGACCAATACGCTCCGGCCATCCAGACTGCGCTCGTAAACATAGACACCTTGGTTCACCATGAAATGTTTCATCTTGCCCTTAGCGATGATATCGTTGCCCTTGCGCCATTTCAATAAAGTCCGGAGGAAATTCCATGCGTCATTTTGCACCTCGCTGCGACCGGATGCCTCGAATTGATTCACCTTGTCGCCGGGCCAGCCACCGGGAACATCCAAGCGGATATATCCGTCTCCCTTCTCCTTGGTGCCGTTCATCAGCAACTCCTGCCCGTAATAGAGCTGGGGAATACCGGGGATCGTCAACAAGAATGTCACCCCTTGCTTGAACGCGTACAAATCATCGACAGACTTAGGCATGGAGGGAAGAAAACGATCCGTATCATGGTTCTCCAAGAAACGCAATACATTATAGATATCGGGATATACATAATCATAACACATATGCTCGAAGATCGTATGCAAGCCTCCGGAATACCCAGTCTCCTCATGGAACGCCTTGCTCGCGATACCCATCAAGCGGAAATCCATTACCGATTTCAGCTCGGTATCCTGTCCGAAGTTCAACCGGCTGCCTTTCTGCCAATAAGCGGAACCGATCGTGTAGTTCATCCACGCCTCGCCTACGATGTTATACTCCGGATACTCGTTCATGACCTCCGTACACCAATTCCGCATCATGTCCACGTCGGCATACGGATACGTATCTTGACGGATACCATCCACGCCGCAATACTCGATCCACCAGATAGAGTTCTGGATAAGGTATTTGGCTACATGTGGGTTCTTTTGGTTCAAGTCCGGCATGCTCGGGACAAACCAGCCGTTCAGCATCGTCTCCTTATCATAATCCGACACGTAAGGATCGAAATAAGCCTCTTTATCGTGGTTGGTCTGCACGTAGTTATCGAGATTATTAAACCAGTCGTGGCTAGGGATATCTTTCATCCAAGGATGATCGCTTCCACAATGGTTGAAGATCATATCCATTACGACACGCATGCCCCGCTCGTGCGTCTTCTCGATCAAGCGGACGTAGTCCTCGTTCGTGCCGAAGCGTGGGTCTACCCGATAATAATCCGTCGTGGCATATCCGTGATAAGAGCCTCCCTCCATGTCATTCTCCAATACCGGGTTCAGCCAGATAGCGGTAACGCCCAGATCCTCGATATAATCCAAATGCTGTTCGATACCGGCCAAGTCGCCTCCGTGACGGGCGTTCGGGCTATTACGGTCTACCTTATAAGCGGTACGCATCGGGATTTGATCGTTCGAGGGATCTCCGTTCGCGAAACGATCCGGCATGATGAGATAAAGCACGTCGGAAGAGTCAAACCCCTTGATCCGATCGGCGTTCGGTTTACGGGCCTTCAACTCATACGAGTAATTGAAACTCTTTTTGTCCTTCGTGAACGTGATATCAAACCTGCCGGGCTTGGCCTTTTCCACGTCCAGATAGATCAATAGGTAATTCGGGCTTTCCAACGCTACCGAGCTTTTCAACTGTACGCCGGGATATTTCACGCTAGGGAGATATCCAGCGATATCCTTACCATACACCATCAGCTGGAGTTCCGGGTTCTTCATACCGCTCCACCAGAAGGCCGGCTCGATTTTAAGGTTATCGGCTGAAAGCGTACTGGAAGCGAAAAGGGCCAGTAAAAGGCTCAAGAATAAATGTCTGTTCATGATATATGTTTATTGATTTATATGACAAGGTTGTACATACGCGAAGATAGAAGGATTCCATTGATAATAACACGTTTCCGCCCAGCGAAAAGAGAATAAAAATCACGCGAACGTTTGCGAACCCTCGTAAATTAAGACTATCTTTACTGCCTAAATCTAATCAACTAATTCAAATGATAAAAAGTCTAATTGTATCCATGCTTCTGACAGGTTGCGTTTCCTCCCTGTCCGCACAACAAAGTTTTTGGAAAGAAGATTTCTCCGCCGGGAAATTACCCGACGGCTGGATGATTGTCGATTCGACGAAATCGGCAAAGTGTGAATGGATTGTAACCGATCAGCCTTATCCCGGCTCTTTCCAGTTTGAGCAACAAGCGCCTCCCATCGCCTCTACGAGTCGTGGCTATCATATGCAATTCCGGCCGGGCGTAGTCACCGGGGAGGAGATCACGAAGTGGAATCAACGGGAGGAATACCCGAACGGCTATTTCCAGACCAGCGCTATCGATTGTGCGGGAAAGAACGATGTGGTATTGAAATTCCAGCACTTGTTTCGTTGGAATAATTGGTTCACCGGAAAACGTGCCGGCCTTTGGGTTGGCGTCAGCAACGACGGGGTGAATTGGAAAGAGTATAACGTGATGGATAAGATCCCCGCCGCTACCCAGCTTCACGCTCCGGTGAATGAGGAGATTAACATCAGCGAGGTAGCCGCGAACCAAAAAACTGTCTACTTGCGTTTCTTCTGGCGGGATATCTTCTCTTGGTACTGGATGGTCGATGATATTGAGCTGACAGAGCCTTTCGCGCATGATTTGGCTTTGGAGAAAGTGACCTCACACCAAGAAACCGGGAATACGTTCACGAAGGAAGACGTGTTGAAAGTGAAGCTGAAGAACGTTGGTTCCCAGCCCGTAGACGAGGATTTCACGGTAACCGCCTCCTTGAACAACGGTCAGAAACTAACCGCCACGGTAACCGCCTCCGGGCATCCGATCGCTAAACAAGAGGAATATGAGGTAGCTTTCCCTGCTACCGACCTAACCCAGATGGGCTCCTATAAAATAGAGTTCGCTATCCAATACCCGAAGGATGAGCGTTCGTCAAACAACGTATTAAAAGCGAACCTGTTCGCTGCCCGTATGAACTTGGGTAAGTTGACGAAGTTTAATAAGATCAGCAACACGGAATATGAGTTCGTCTCCGGGTATGCTAAGGTTAAGTTGATGTTTTACCGGGATGATATCTTCCGTATCTGGTTGGCACCGGATGGGGAATATACCAATCCGGCGGCAAACTCGATCGTTGTGGATTATGCGGTAAAGAACCCGAGAGTCTCCATGGTCGACAACGGCAGCTATTATAAGTTCACGACTCCCCAATGTGTCGTACGTGTCTATAAGAACCCTATTCGTTTCGCCATGTATGACAAGAATAACCGTGCCGTGATCTACGAAGAGGCCGAACCACTTGCCTTCGGACTAAAAACGACCCAAACGATGCGCCGTAGCGGTGATGAGGATTTCTACGGTTGCGGTATGCAACAAGGTAATTTCTCATACGCAGGGAAGGAAGCGGATATCGAGGTGACCGGTTGGGATGAGGATCAATCCTCTAACCCGGCTCCCTTCTATATGTCCACGAAAGGATATGGCGTATTCCGCAATACGTTTGCCCCGGGCCATTATGCCTTCAACGGCACGGAGATGCTGGACAAGAGCTATGATGATGGCTTTAAGCTGATGGGCTTCACCAGTCAGTTGACGCATAACGAGAATCGCTTTGACGCGTTCTACTTCTACGGCCCTTCCTTGAAAGACCTATTGAACGACTATACGGATATCACCGGAAAACCTTTTATGCCGGCGATGTGGATGCTTACGATGGGAGACGCCGACTGCTATAACAAAGGGGAACAGCGCACCGGATGGCCTCAATCCACCCCGGACGTAATCAGCCAAGTTGCTGATAAATATGTGGAATATGATATGCCCCGTGGCTGGATCTTGCCGAACGATGGCTATGGTTGCGGCTATGTGAAATTGGATTCTGTTGTGACGGAATTAGGCAAACGAGGCTTCCATACGGGCTTGTGGACAGAGAATGGTGTGGATAAGATCGCCTACGAGGTTGGTAAATGTGGTACCCGCCTGTGTAAATTGGATGTGGCTTGGGTTGGAGAAGGCTATGAGTTTGCCTTGAACGGCTGTAAATCCGCATTCGAGGGTATCGAGAGCAATACGAACGAACGGGGCTTCGTATGGGCTGTTTGCGGTTGGGCCGGAACCCAGCGGTATTCTACGGTATGGAGCGGTGACCAAGTGAGCAACTGGGATTATATCCGTTATCATATCCCGACGATCACGGGTGCCGGACTTTCCGCCATGAACGCCGCTACCAGCGATGTGGACGGTATCTTCGGCGGTTCCCCGAAAACCTATACCCGCGACTTGCAATGGAAGGTTTTCACCCCGATCTTTATGACCATGAGCGGCTGGGCGGATGCCGACCGTCAGCCTTGGGTATATGGGCATCCGTACACGGATATCAACCGTAAATTCTTAAAGCTGAAGATGCGTCTGAACCCGTACGCCTATACCTATTGCCATGAGGCGCATACGACCGGTGTACCGATGGCTCGTGCGATGGTACTGGAATTCCCGGATGACGTGGTTACCCGTGATACGACCACCCAATATCAATTTATGAGTGGCGAGTGGATGATGGTTGCTCCTGTATATACCCGTAAGAACGTACGCGATAGTATTTACTTCCCTGCCGGAGAATGGTACGACTATTGGACCGGAAAGAAATACGAGGGTGGCAAGTGGTTGGATAAATATGAGGCTAAACTGGATATTTGCCCGGTATTTATCCGTCAAGGTGCCATTATCCCGATGTATCCGGATATGAATTATGTAGGCGAGAAACCTGCGGATGTCTTGACCTTGGACTTATATCCCTACGGAAACACCTCTTTCAATTTATATGAGGATGACGGTCTCACCCGTGATTATAAGAAAGGCGAGTTTGCCCGTACCTTAATCTCTGTTTCCTCCCCAAAAGGTGAGAAAGGAACGATCACCGTGGATATAGCGAAAGCGAAAGGAGATTATAAAGGACGTTACCAAGAGCGTACTTACCTATTGGATGTCCGCTCAGAATCCAGCCCGTCAAACGTAACCGTAGCCGAAAAGCCCCTATCTGCCATCTCCCCCGAAGCGTTCAATGCCGGACAAGAAGGCTGGTACTTCGATGCCTCGGATCGTATGGGAAGGGTTAAGGTACGGACGAACCGCTTGTCTACGAATCAGGATCAGAAGATCATGATAGGTTTCTAATATTCTTATTTTATGACGTATATGAAAACACAATTGACTTTATGTATATCCGGGACATTGCTGCTTGTCGGAATGTCCGGTTGCGAAAAAACTCCGGAGCGTCCTATGAACGTGGTATATATCCTTGCCGATGATTTAGGATATGGCGATGTGGGTTGTTATGGCCAGCAGATTATCAAGACGCCCAATATCGATCGGATGGCGAAGGAGGGAATGTTGTTCACGCAGCATTATGCCGGATGTACGGTGAGTGCCCCTTCCCGTTGCTCCTTGATGACCGGATTGCATACGGGACATACGCAAGTCCGGGGAAACCGGGAGATCACGCCCGAAGGCCAACAGCCGATGCGGGAGGATACCTATACGTTGGGTAAATTAATGAAATCGGCCGGTTATACGACCGGTATCTTTGGTAAATGGGGATTGGGAAATCCGGGCTCTGTCTCCATTCCCAATAAGATGGGCTTCGATGAGTTTTATGGGTATAATTGCCAACGGCAGTCGCATTCCTTCTATCCGGATCATTTATGGCATAATGAGGAGAAGGTTCTTTTTCCTGAAAACGAGAACAATGCTTGCAAGACATATTCACAAGATTTGATTCATGAGCAAGCATTGAAGTTCATCCGGGATCATAAGGAGCAACCATTCTTTGCGATGCTTACTTATACGCTGCCTCATGCGGAATTGAATCTTCCGCATGATTCTATTTATAAGATGTACGAGAACTCATTTGAGGAGACTCCTTATATTGGTAAGTTTGATAAAGTGTATGGCGGTTATAACACCTCGGAGAAGCCCTTGGCCTCCTTTGCCGCCATGGTCTCCCGGTTGGATAAATACGTGGGGGATGTAATGGCTGAATTGAAAGAGTTAGGTTTGGATAAGAATACGATCGTGATTTTTACCAGCGATAACGGCCCGCATCATGAGGGTGGAGCTGATCCCGATTTTTTCAAGAGTTACGGACCTTTTAGGGGGATCAAACGGGATGTATATGAAGGAGGCATCCGTATACCTATGGTGGCATGGTGCCCGGGTACGATCAAGGCCGGAGCCCAATCGGATCATATAAGCGCATTCTGGGATGTCATGCCGACATTGGCAGAACTTACAGGTACGGTTTTGCCCGAGAAGACGGATGGAATCTCTTTCTTACCAACCTTGTTATCAAAGAAAGATCAACAGGCCCATGATTATTTATATTGGGAATTTCACGAGTTGAATGGCCGGGAAGCATTACGCTCCGGTAAATGGAAACTAATCCGGCAACCGATCGTGGGTGAGACTATATTGGAACTGTATGATTTAAGTAATGATATACACGAGGATACAAATCTGGCGGAGAAATATCCCGATAAGGTAAAAGAACTGGCAGTCTTGATGGACAACGCCCGCATAGAGTCTCCGTACTTTAACTTTGGAAGAGAAAAGTAAACGTGCGAGAAGAGAATAAAGTGTAGGCGTAATATCTGTTAGGTAATGATAAAAAAGGCTTTCTTTCAGCGAGAAAGCCTTTTTTTTGTATCTTTGGCTCTCGTAATTTTAAGACAAAAAGAAGTAAGACTATGTTAGACGTTCAAGCGATCCGAAAAGACTTTCCGATCTTGGATCATAAGATATACGATAAACCGCTGATATATTTCGATAATGGTGCTACTACCCAGAAACCTCATCAAGTGGTAGAAAAGATAGAGAATGGATATTATAACGTAAACGCTAATATCCACCGAGGCGTACATTTCTTGAGCCAAGCGGCGACAGAGGCGCATGAGGAGGCTCGCAAAACGGTACAGCATTTCTTGAATGCCCGTTTCTCGAATGAGATTATTTTTACCCGGGGAACTACGGAATCCATTAATTTGATCGCTTCCAGCTTTACGGATGAATGTATGTCGGCAGGGGATGAGGTGATCGTGTCCGTGATGGAGCATCATTCCAATATCGTTCCTTGGCAGATACAAGCGGCCCGGAAAGGTATTACGTTGAAGGTGATCCCGATGAATGAGAAAGGGGAGTTGAATCTGGATGAGTATCGTAAATTATTCTCGGATAAGACTCGTTTGGTTTCCGTGACTCATGTGTCTAATGTCTTGGGTACGGTGAATCCGGTAAAGGCGATGATCGAGATCGCTCATGAACAAGACGTGCCGGTGTTGATAGACGGGGCTCAAGCCGTTCCGCATATGAAGGTGGATGTGCAGGACTTGGATGCGGAGTTTTATGTTTTCTCCGGGCATAAGATTTACGGACCGACGGGTATCGGGGTCTTGTATGGTAAAGAGGAGTGGTTGGATAAACTTCCTCCGTATCAGGGAGGAGGCGAGATGATCGCTACGGTCTCGTTCGAGAAGACAACTTTTAATGAACTTCCCTTTAAGTTCGAGGCGGGAACTCCGGATTATATTGGTAGTACGGCGTTGGCGGAAGCTTTGCGGTATGTAGACCGGATCGGTATAGAGAATATAGCTACTTATGAGGATGAGCTTCTACGATATGCGACCGCTGGATTAAATACGATTGAAGGGATGCGTATTTTTGGACAAGCGGATCATAAAGGAGCGGTGCTTTCTTTTTTGGTGGGTAATATCCATCATTACGATATGGGGATGTTGCTGGACCGTCTGGGAATAGCGGTTCGTACAGGGCATCATTGTGCCCAGCCTTTGATGCATGCCTTAGGAATCGAGGGTACGGTGCGGGCGTCTTTCTCCTTTTATAATACGAAAGAGGAGATCGATACGTTCATCGCAGGTGTGGAACGAGTTCGGAAGATGTTTTGAGTATGATGTATTATATTAAGAAATATCCGTTTTCACTGGCGATTATATTGGTCGTTATTTACTTGTCGTTCTTTAAGCCGCCGAAGATGGATGATATCCCTTTATTCCCGGGTGTGGACAAGGTGGTTCATTTCTGTATGTATGGGGGGATGTCGGGTATGCTATGGCTGGAGTTCTTGCGGAATCACCGGAAGTATGAGACGGTATTATGGCATGCTTGGATCGGGGCAGTTTTATGCCCGATCGTTATGAGTGGGATTATTGAGATATTGCAAGAATATTGTACGACGTACCGGGGTGGGGATTGGTTTGATTTCTTGGCGAATACTTGCGGGGTGATCGCCGCTACGGCATTCGCTTGGTTCGTGCTTCGCCCTTGGATTGTGAATGAGCAAAAATAATGTACAACCTTGTAGAGACGGGGCGTGCTCCGTCTCTACAAAGCTATATATACGATAAATAATAAACTGGGATATGTTATTACCATATATGGAAACCGGGCGTATAGAGGCCGGGTGTGATGAGGCGGGAAGAGGCTGCTTGGCGGGTGCGGTATTCGCCGCCGCCGTGATTCTTCCGGAAGATTTTAAGAATGAGGATTTAAACGATAGCAAGCAATTAAGCGAGAAGAAACGGTATAAGCTTCGTCCTGTCATCGAACGTGAGGCGATCGCTTGGGCGGTAGGCATCGTCAGTCCGGAAGAGATCGATAAGATTAATATCTTAAAGGCTTCTTTCTTGGCTATGCATCGTGCGATCGAGCAACTGAAAGTACGGCCGGAACATTTATTGATCGATGGAAACCGTTTTACCCCTTATCCCGATATTCCGCATACGACCGTAGTAAAAGGCGATGGCAAATACCTGAGTATCGCCGCCGCCTCTATATTGGCTAAAACCTATCGTGATGATTATATGAATGAATTGGCCTTGGAATACCCCGCTTATCATTGGCTGGACAATAAAGGTTATCCTACCAAGGTCCACAGGGAAGCGATTCGTACCCACGGAATCACGCCTTATCATCGCAAGACATTCACGCTTTTACCGGAGCAGCTTACACTAGGTTTTTAATACGTATATAGGCATAACCTTATGCGTATATACGTATGAGGCTATGCCTATATCGGTGTAGGCTTACACGTATATACGTATCGGCTCGTGCCTATATACGTGTGAAAACACCTATTTTTATTGTTGTTCCTTTGCCCGGTAAGCCATTGCGTACAGACGCATTTGCTTCACCATCGCTACCAACCCGTTGGAACGAGTAGGGGATAAATGCTCTTTTAATCCTACCTTGTCGATAAAGTAAAGATCGGCATCCAGTATCTCCTGTGGGGTATGGCCGGATAGGATATTGATCAAAAGGGATACGATACCTTTTACGATCACGGCGTCGCTTTCTCCTTGGAAAATAATCTTTCCATCTGCATAATCCGCTTGGAACCAAACCCGGCTTTGGCAACCCTCGATCAAGTTGCTTTCCGTTTTATATTTCTCATCGAGCGGGGGAAGGGAGTTTCCCAGATCTATTAATAACGCATATTTATCCATCCAATCATCGAAGACTGAGAATTCTTCGATTACATTGTCTTGAAGTTCATTGATTGTCATTTTATCAGTATTTTATCGATTGTATATTACTTCCAGTACGGTTTGACCGGCAGCTTTTAGAGTCTCACGGTCTATATTCTCCATATTATCTTTTTGAGTATGCCAATAACTGGCGAAACCTGTTTTAGACTCAGGGTCGTAGTTAATGATGTCGATACTCGGGATATTACGTCCGCTAATCACATATTGGTGATCGTCTGTGATGGCTCCACCTGCGGCGTTAATGAAATATTTGCCATATCCCAGATCGCGGGCCGCGCTCCATACCATCTCGACGATCGGGGCTGCCGCACGTAAGGATTGTTGCTCCTTGAAAAACGTGGCGTTCTTGCCGCCCACCATATCCAATAAGATTCCGTATTCCGCCGTATAATTAGGGACATGCGGATTTTTTGCCCAGAACTGGGTACCTAGGCACCAGCTATCCGGTGTATAATCGGTTACGAACTCCGGCGTACCATAATCCTCCGCATCGAAGAAAATAATATCGATGCCGATACCCGGGGCTTTTTGTCCGATTTGGCGGGCGATCTCCAATAAGGCACCTACGCCGCTACCGCCATCGTCCGCCCCGTCCAATGGGGTCCGGCGCTTGGAAGGATCGGGATCGTGGTCCGAATAGGGACGGCTGTCCCAATGCGCGAATAGTAAAACACGTTTACTATTCTCCGGATCAAACGAGCCTATGATGTTTCTCGCTTCCAGCTTCGTTCCGTCGTAGGCGGTCAGTATCGCTTCCTGTTGGTAGACTTTGGCGCCAAAGCGCTTCAATTCAGATGCTAAGTAATCCCCGCATGCTTTATGAGCCGCCGTGTTAGGTACACGGGGACCAAAAGCGACTTGGTTCGCTACATAGGCGTAAGCGCTGTCTGCGTTGAAATCGGGAACAGCTGAGGCGATCGGTTGTTTTTTGATCTCCGGCATATTACCTGTCTCTTTGGTTCCTTTGGCTCCACATGATAAAAGAGCAAAACTCAATAACGCAAAAAATAATCTGATCATAAATCTGTTTTGTTTATAATGTTTTTACGGAGGCAGTCGCTTGAACCTCGTCTAATACACGCATCAAGTTTCCACCCCATATCTTGGCGATATCTTCCTCTGTATATCCTTTCTCTATTAATTTAACAGTGATCTGTATGAAATCGTTGTCACTTTCGCAACCGATAATTCCGCCACCGCCATCAAAATCAGAGCCGATACCTACATGATCGATACCGGCGACTTTCACCATATGATCGATATGTTCGATCGCGTCGGTAAGGCTCGCGTTTTTATAATCCTCATTGATATAGCGGTCGAGCAAGCAAACTTGCGCTACGCCTCCATTTTGGGCAAGGGCCTTTAGTTGTTCGTCGGTTAGGTTACGGTCGTGCTTGCACATCGCCATGGATGAGGAATGCGAGCAGATGATCGGGGCCTTGGACAATTTGATAACATCCCAAAATGACTTCTCAGAGGCATGAGACATATCCACCATGATACCTTGGCGATTCATCTCTTTCACGACCTCTTCGCCAAACGGACTTAAACCGTCCCATTCTTTCTTGGTATGGGTGGATGAGTCGCAAATATCGTTATCGTAGGAGTGGCAGAGCGTGATATAATTGACACCCATCGCCTTGAACTTAGCGATATTCGCCAGATCCTTACCAATGCCGTATCCATTCTCTATACCGATAAAGAACGCTTTTTTCCCTTCATTCTTCAAGCGGATGAAGTCTTGGTTCGTAACGGCGATGCCACATAAATCCTTATTCAATTCAGCTTGCTTGCGAATACCTTCGATCAAGCCTGTTACTTTTTGTACGGCTTCTTGTAAAGAGGCCTCATCACGTTTACCTTGTCCGATGAAGGCCGCAAGGAACACCCCGTCTAGTTTCCCTTCTTGCATCTTAGGGATGTTTACCCGGTTACGTTCCCGGTCGGCGATGCTGAATCCGGCACGTTTAAACCAGAAAGGAGTATCGGTATGTGTATCTACGGAAAGGAAATGCTTGTGCATCTCTTTGGCTTGGTGGAAAGTCTCGGCCTTTCCTATCAGATGGTGGAATATCTTTAACATCGTAGTGTCGCCTCCGTAAGTCAATGCTTCCGGATGCCATTGAACTCCCATGATGGATCGATTCGGATAAGCGTCGATAGCCTCGATAATACTGTCGGGCGCATAAGCGGTAGCCTTGAAGATAGGCGCCAACTCCTTGATCGCTTGATGATGAAGAGAGTTTACGGCTAAGGTATCTTTCCCTAGAATAGTGGCTAGCTGTGAGTTCGCATCAACAAAGACACGGTGTGAGCCATACGAACTGGGTAAATCTTGCCTATGCTTGACAGAATGATCGCCACGTTGTGAGGGGATGTCTTGGTAAAGCGTACCGCCAAACGCTACATTCAACAGTTGCAATCCCCGGCATATGCCTAAGACGGGAATATTTTGGTCGGTAGCCATCTTGATTAGTTTCAACTCATACAAATCGCGTACCGGATCGACTTCCTCCAGCTTTTCCCGAGGCTCCTCCTCATACCATAGAGGGTTTACATCCGCTCCTCCTATAAGAACTAGCCCGTCTAAATTCGATACGATATTTCTGAGTACCTTACCGTCAGTAACAGCCGGGATGATAACCGGAGTTCCCCCTGCCTTTACGATGGATTGGATATAGGTGGCCCCCACCCGGGAAGCACCATTGGAGATACTAGCGGAAATCCCGATCAATGGGGAGAATCGTGCCCGCACGTTTACATCGCAAGAGTCTGTCAACTCATATAGCTTTTTTAAGTTGGGTACCTCCGATCCGGGTGTCTGTGCCTGTGCTCCACATAAGATACTACAGGCGCATATTGCTGTGTATAAGATCTTTTTCATAATATGTAGTTGTTTTCGTTTGCTATTTGTTTGGGAAATCTTGTATAGCGGTCATAACCCTTAGCAAGTTTCCACCCCATATTTTCCGTATATCTTCTTCCGTATATCCTTCTTCTAAAAGTCGGACGGTAATGTTAATCAACTCGTTGGTAGCCGAGCAACCGATCAGTTCCCCGTCTCCGTCAAAATCCGAGCCGATTCCTATATGATCGATACCGATTAAATCCACGATATGATTGATATGGCGGATAGCGTCGCTTAAAGAAGCTTTGTCCTCTTCCTTATTGATGAATCCTTTGTATAGGCAGATTTGGGCGACACCCCCTTGAGCAGCCAGTGCTTTCAGCTGATCATCTGTTAAGTTACGAGGATGATCGCAAAGCGCACGTGCGGAAGAGTGGGAGGCTATGATTGGCGTCTCGCTCACTTCCATTACCTGATAAAAGGTACTTTCCGCCGCATGCGAGATATCAACCATGATTCCTAATCGGTTCATCTCTTTTACCACTTCCTTACCGAAAGGACTTAGTCCTTTCCATTCCTGTTTTCCTCTAGCGGAATCACAAATATCGTTATCCCCATTATGGCATAAGGTGATATAAGAAACTCCCATCTCCTTGAACATCCGTAGGTTCTCGATCTGCTTCCCTAAAGCGTACCCGTTCTCGATACCGAGGCAGATCGCTTTTTTCCCTTGCGCTTTGATTGTTCGGATCTCTTGGGGGGTAGTCGCTATAGCCATCCGGTCCGGATGTAAGGTTTGCTGGCGTTTTACTTGATTCAGCCGTTCTATCGCATACGCTGTCGCTGCCTGTAAGGATGCCTCATCTCGTTTACCTTGCGGGATATAGGCGACCATAAAGGTTGCGTCGATACGCCCTTCTTCCATAAAAGGAAGATTCACTTTCCCTCCTTCTTTCTCCCCGATATTAAATTCACCGGGAAAGATCATCGGGGTATCTGTATGGGAATCGATCGTCACGATCCGTTGATGGATCGCTTTGGCTTTCGCGAAACGGCGGGCATTCTCGATATGGTAAGCGAATAGGGCTTTCATGGCCTCATCCCCTTGCGGAGCCATGGCCTCCGGATGCCATTGTACGCCGAATATCGTTTTCTCCGTATGTTCCATAGCCTCATTGATTCCATCCGGGGCGGTCGCTGTCGCCCTAAATCCGGGGGCGACCTCTTTTACCGCTTGATGGTGGAAAGAGTTGACAAGGATTTGTTCTTCTCCATTGAAAATAGTACGTAGGCGGTTCATTCCCGGTTCGAGTGTTACCGTATGCGACGGATATTCCCGCGCCAATGTCTGGCTGTGTTTCAATAGCGGTTGACCGGCTTGTGAATGGATGTCTTGATAGACACTTCCTTCGAACGCTACATTCATGATCTGATGCCCTCGGCAAATACCCATGATCGGAATTTGTCGGTTAGCGGCCAAGCGAAGCAAGATCAAATCGTATTCGTCACGTAGCGTATCTACGTCTTGCAATTGCGGGATAGGCTCCTCATGCAAATAGAGCGGATTGATGTCTCCACCCCCGCTCATAACCAATCCGTCTAGTTCGGAAACCAGTACGGTCAATGCTTTCAGATCCGTGATCACCGGGATAAGTACCGGGGCTCCCCCCGCGTCCAGCACGGCTTGCACGTAGGTCTCCGCTATACAGGAAAGTCCGTCTCTCCGGTTAGCGGATATTCCTATTCGGGGAGGTTGAAGGCTTTCTTTAGCCGGTATATAATTATCAACTTCTTTGTATAGGGCCTCTAGATTCGGACGACGGACTTTCATGATTTTAAGCATCTATGTTAGCATATGTAGCGTTTTCCTCGATAAACTCGCGGCGAGGGCCTACGTCTTCACCCATCAACATGGCGAAGATTTGGTCAGCCTCGGCTGCGTTGTCGATCGTGATCTGCTTTAACGTACGGTTTTCCGGGTTCATGGTCGTATCCCACAATTGATGGTCGTTCATTTCTCCCAAACCTTTGTATCGTTGTGTATGGATCGAGTTCTCGTTGCCTCCTCCATATTTTAAGATGAACTGCTGACGTTGTTGCTCGGTCCAGCAATATTCCTCAACCTTACCTTTCTTACACAAATAGAGGGGAGGAGTCGCTAGATACACATATCCGTTCTCGATCAAGGAACGCATACGGCGGAAGAAGAAGGTCAAGATCAATGTGGCGATGTGGCTACCGTCCACATCGGCATCGGTCATGATAATCACCTTGTGGTAACGCAGCTTCTCCATGTTCAACGCCTTCGGGTCATCCTCCGTACCGACGGTTACGCCCATCGCACGATAGATGTTCTGGATTTCCTCGCTTTCGAAGATCTTATGATCCATCGCTTTCTCCACGTTCAAGATCTTACCGCGCAACGGTAGGATCGCTTGGAAGTTACGGTCGCGTCCTTGCTTAGCCGTACCACCTGCGGAGTCTCCCTCGACAAGGAACAATTCGCAGATCGCTGCGTCTTTAGAGGAACAGTCCGCCAATTTACCGGGAAGCCCACCTCCTGTCAGCGGAGATTTGCGTTGTACCAATTCGCGAGCCTTACGAGCGGCATGGCGGGCTTGAGCGGCCAAGATCACCTTGTCGACGATTATTTTCGCCTCTTTCGGATGTTCTTCCAAATAATAGCCTAACGCCTCACCGATCGCCATATCCACTGCACCGGTAACCTCGCTATTACCCAGCTTCGTCTTTGTCTGTCCCTCGAACTGAGGTTCGGCTACCTTGATAGAGATAACGGCGGTCAAACCTTCACGGAAGTCATCCCCTTGAATCTCCACCTTGGCTTTCTCCAATAATTTAGAATCCTCGGCGTACTTTTTCAACGTACGGGTCAGGCCACGGCGGAAACCGGCTAAGTGTGTACCACCTTCTATCGTGTTAATATCATTTACGTAAGAGAATACGCTCTCATTGTAAGAAGTATTATAAGTTAACGCCACCTCGACAGGGATACCCTGCTTCTCGGTAACGATATGGATTACGTCTGGAATCAGTTTCTCTTTAGAACGGTCGATATAGCGGACAAACTCTTTCAATCCCTCATCCGAATGGAATACCTCGGACTTGAATGAACCGTCTTCTTTCAGAACTCGCTTATCTGTCAGACGTAGCGTAATACCAGCGTTCAAGAACGCTAATTCACGCAAACGGGTAGCCAAGATATCATACTTGTATTCCGTGACCGTAAAGATAGAACCGTCCGGCTTGAAAGAGATCGTAGTACCTGTTTTATCCGTATTATCGATAACCTGTACGTCGTGCAACGGCTTTCCGCAAGAGAACTCCTGCATATGTACTTTGCCGTTCCTGCGAACTTCCGCTTTCAGATAAGTAGAGAGGGCGTTTACGCAAGATACACCCACACCGTGCAAACCACCGGATACTTTATAGGTTCCCTTGTCAAACTTACCGCCGGCGTGCAGCACCGTCAATACTACCTCCAAGGCTGATTTACCTTCTTTCTCATGAATATCCACGGGGATACCACGGCCGTCGTCGGTAACCGTGATCGAGTTGTCCTCATTGATTACCACGTCGATGTATGTACAATATCCGGCTAGCGCTTCGTCTATGGAGTTATCTACGACCTCATACACTAAGTGATGGAGACCTTTCTCGCTGGTATCGCCAATATACATGGATGGCCTTTTTCGTACTGCCTCTAACCCTTCAAGTACTTGAATACTATCTGCGGAGTACTCTGTAGAAGTATTCTTAATTTCTTCACTCATGAGTTTATCTTTCTTTAAAATCTGTAATTATCTATGTCCTCAAAAAAAATCTAACAAATGTAGTGATTTTTATCGAGATAGCGAAGTGGGGGATGTGAAAATAGCGAAAAAAGGACGGGTATAATAAAAAAGGAGAGAGATAAGCCATGAACTTATCTCTCTCCTTTTGGTTGGTAGCCCATAGGGGAATCGAACCCCTCTTTCAAGAATGAAAATCTTGCGTCCTAGCCGATAGACGAATGGGCCATTAGGTTTAAAAAAGCCGGGCTTATTGAGAGTCCGGCTTTATACTTGTAAAAGTAATTACCTTCTGCTTATGCTAGCGCATTAACGTGCTTAGCCAACTTAGATTTCAGATTACCGGCCTTGTTCTTGTGGATAACGTTCTTTTTTGCAAGCTTATCCAACATAGAGCATACCTTAGGGAACAAAGCTTGTGCCTCATTCTTGTCTTCAGTAGCGCGCAAAACTTTCATAGCGTTTCTAGCTGTCTTTGCGTAATATCTGTTACGCAAACGTCTTGCGTTCGTCTGTCTGATTCTCTTGATTGATGACTTATGATTTGCCATTTCTCGATCTTCTCTTTATTGTTTTTTAATCCTGTTTATTGTAGCCCATAGGGGAATCGAACCCCTCTTTCAAGAATGAAAATCTTGCGTCCTAGCCGATAGACGAATGGGCCAAAATGTCAAAGCTCTCACTTATAGCGTTCTAAGAAAGTGATTTCCCGATTGCGAGTGCAAAGATAGACGATCTCTCCGAACTGGCAAAACATTTCGAAGGAAAATTTAATACTACTCACTGTTTTAACTTCTCTTTAGAACTTATATCTTCCAGATGAATTTCCAAGGCTTTAACGGAAATATTTATTTCCCAGATACATACACATAACGACGCCGCTAATAGCAATAAGGCTATGCCAAATATCCATGCGGCGAAAACCTGCCACGATACATAAATGAAGAACATAGCGATCACGCAGAGCAGCAAACTGAGTATTCCTAATATTTGCATGGAACGGGTCAGATAGAGCCTTTTCCGCAGGTTCGCTATCTGGGCGATATCCTTGGGGTCATGGGTTTGCTGATGCTTTTCTTTCAAGGCACGCACTACGCTGGCGTATGAAAGGAAGCGATTCGTATAGGCCAACAATATCAATGATATGGCGGAAAATAATAAAGAAGGGGTCGTTAAGTCCAACATAATTCTATACTTTAATTATATGTATAACGTTAATTTGAGTATCTTTGTTCTTAATCATCGTCGCAAAGATACGAATTATGTTGTGTAAAACGAGGGGGATTGTCTTGCATACGATCCCTTACAATGATAAATATTCTATTATATATATGTATACGGAGGCGTTTGGCCGGGCCTCGTATCTGGTTAGTCGTAGCCGTGGGAAGAAAAGCACAGTGTCGAAGGCTTTGTTTATACCTTTGTCCGTTCTGGAAATGGAGGTGGAGCACTTGAATAAGCGGGACTTGCACCGGATTAAGGAGACCCGCATTTGTTTTCCGCTGAATGATGTTTGTTGTGATCCGGTTAAGAATGTATTGGCGCTTTTCCTCTCGGAGGTTCTTTTTAGGGTCGTGAAAGATACGGAGCCGGATCCCCGTTTATTTGATTATTTATACGAGTCCATACATCTATTGGAGTATGCGGATAAAGGTATCGCTAATTTTCATATGGTTTTCTTGTTAGGTCTTCTCCACCATCTCGGTATTTTCCCGAATATGGAATCGCATAGGGTGGGATATTATTTCGATATGTTGAATGGGGTGTTTACGGATCATATACCGATGCATCGGCATTATTTAAATAAGGTGGAGAGCGCTTTCTTTTCCCGTTTGCTGCGTATCAGTTTTGAGAATATGTCGCTTTATGGTTTTTCCCGGCAAGAGCGGGTCCGTATTATTCATCGTATTCTTGAGTATTACCGTCTACATCTCCCGGATTTTCCGGAAATCAAATCGTTATCGGTGATGCAAAGCTTATTTGATTGATTTATTTGATGTTATATTAGCTTTTGAAAACACGTACGTGTTTTTTGAAAAAGACGTACATGTTTTTCCGGAAACACGTACATGTTTTTTCGGAAATAATGAGAAGCTTCCGGATAGGCGGGAAAAACATCCGATAACGGTTGCCTATTTGAGGAAAAGATTATATTTTTGCAATCTCAAAAGAGTTGGTCTTGTAGTTCAACGGATAGAATAGAAGTTTCCTAAACTTTAGATCCGGGTTCGATTCCCGGCGAGACTACTTTTATTTCCTCTCTTTTTTATCAAACTTGGTCAAAACAAGTAAGTTGATCTCCTTATTGTTAAACGTTTTTTTGTCTCTTGTATAAAGAGAGAGTAAATAAAATAAGCGTTTTCTTACTGCAGGTTGTTTCTTGTGGTGAGAATATTGTTTATATTTGCGCAAGGTAATCACTAAAAGATGAAACAACAGATAATTAATAAGCTAAGAGGCTTTTTCTCTTTGCAACCAATAGAGAAAGCATGGGTGTTTGGTTCCTGTTCACGTGGAGAGGAGACGAAGGATAGCGATATTGATATTCTGGTTCGTTTTGACTCCCACGCTCGTATTACATTATTCAAGTATGCGGGTATGGTGGAAGCTCTAAGCCAATTGTTGCATCGTAAGGTTGATTTGGTGGAGGAAGGACAATTGAAGGATTTTGCCGTTTCTTCTGTAGATCGGGATAAAATATTGGTATATGAGAGAGAAGCCTAAAGACAATACACGTCTACGGCATATGCTGGAGGCGATAAATAATGTCATTGAGTTCACGACAGATGTGACTTTTGAGGAGTATTCCAGGAACAAGATATTGCGTTTTGCGGTCATCAAGAATTTGGAGATTATAGGGGAGGCGGCTTATTTGATTACAAAGGAATTTCGGGAGGAACATCAAGAGATCGCATGGAATGAGGTCATAGGCATGCGCCATGTGTTAGTGCATGGGTATTATCAGATTCGGGATGAGATAGTGTGGGGAACCATTCAAACAGATCTATTTTCGCTTAAGGATAAGATAGAACGGTTGATCTGTAAATAAGCTCAATGTATTATTTTAATAAGATGATCATGACCGATCCCGCTACCATGATAACGGAGCCAATCAATTTCTTCGTTATATTTTCCTCTTTGAATATACGGTATCCTAAGAAGATACTTACGATCGTGGAAAGTTGGAACAAGGCTAACGCATAACCTACCTCCATATGATCGAATACGTAATTGGTGGTGTATTGCATGGTGCCGATACAAAGGACCAAATAAAAGTAGGAGAAAAGATCCCGTATTTTGATTCGCTTGAATTCTTTGACAAGATGGACCTCTGCGATACCCCATAGGTTCGGGATCTCCCCTAATAAGAAGATACCGACAATAATACCTACTACGGATTTGTAGGAATTGATGGGGCCCAGTACCGATAGATCCCCGCATTGTAAAGCTTTTACTAAGAATCCATTCCCGGTAGCTCCCACGATTCCGGCTAGAATACAATATTTCCAGAATTCGAAAGGCAACTCAAGCCAGCGAACTTGGATCGCCGGGATGATACAGAATACGCTCAATAGTAGGAATGTCAAGAAGTTGATTAATAAAGGGTGGTTATACCGATTGGTTAATTGCTTTTGGAAAACATTACCAAGCGGATTGGATAATACCCTTAATATGATCGCAACAGAGGTGAGTATCATTTAATAGGCTTTAAACGTCACCCATTCGCCATTGTATTGACATTCAAAAGTTCGGCCGCTTATCCATATGTCCTTCAAGACCGTCTGGCCGTCTTCATAGTCCATATAAAGTATATCGGTATAGTAATTGTCCCAGTCCCAGTAGAATGGAATTTCCTCTCGATCTATGCGTCCGCTTGGGTAATGATAAATTCTTGTATCCCATCCTTTCCCATCCGGATTAAATGTAAGTTGCTGCTCACAATCTAAACCGTCTACGACAAACCAATCAGTCCATACATAATTACATAAATCATAGGTGATTTCCTCATACGGATCATAATACGGATCCTCCTCGCAACTACTGAACCCGCATAAGACGGCGATCAATAAGAATATGTTTATTAAATATCTTTTAGCCATAACTCTGTACCTTTAAATACTATTCGGAGGTAAAGATACAAATTTAAGGAAAGGATATTTCTTTTTTTTATATCTTTAGCGCAAAATTTTCAGATATATGCAAAAAACATTACGCATTAAGAACGATATTCATGAGCTTTCCATGATGAATCAGTTCTTGGAGGAAGCTGGAGAAGAATTGGGATTAAGCACCGCTTTCATGATGAGCCTGAATCTGGTGATGGAAGAAGCTGTCTCAAATATAATTTTTTATGCGTATAAGGGAGATGTTGAGGATGCCGTTGACATTTCGTTGGTCAGGGAAGGTGGGGAATTGATCGTGACTTTGATAGATCATGGGATTGCTTTCGATCCGACTTTGAGAAAAGACCCTGATATTACTTTATCTGCCGAAGACCGTCCAATCGGAGGGTTGGGTATTTTCTTGATCAAGAAGATTATGGATGAGGTCTCTTATCAGAGAGTAGATGAGCGGAATGTCTTTATCATGAAGAAAAAAATAACCGAATAAAATATAAAGATATGGAAGTAGTTATTGACCAAAAAGGTGAAGAGACTGTAATTAAGATCAAAGGAAGATTGGATACGAATACGGCTCGCGAATGCGAGGAAAAGGTTTTGCCGGTATGGGAGAATCCGGGAGTAAAAGTATGTGTCGATTGTTCTGATTTGGAATATGTGAGTAGTGCGGGCCTCCGATTGTTTTTAATATTACAAAAAATGACGACTGCCAAGAAAGGGTCTTTACGTTTGATCGGTATGCGGAATGTGGTTCGTGAGACCTTTAGTTTGACGGGATTTAACGCTCTCTTCAAGATAGAAGACGTAAAATAAGTGTGAAGGTTAGGAAAAAGGTAGCCGGTGTGTCAAATTTGGCACACCGGTTTTGTATTAATCTTTTAGATCTTTGTCGATGGGGCTATCCCATTTGCCACCGTTTAATATATCAAGGGTGAAGGTATCGTCTGATTCCTTCGGGGTGTAGAGAATCCCAGTATAACGAATAATGTGATTTTTGAGAGGCAGGATGTCATTAACCTCTCTTTCCCGGGTTACTTCATTTATCTGATTTTTGGCCGAGAGGTGTGCTTTGAGCATGAATTCCGGAGCCGGGATAAACGTGAAGAAGGAATGGGAGAAATTTGTTTTCCCGATATCAGAGTCGTTAAAAGTGTCGGTTTGTGTATAAGGCGTGTTTTGAGAAATGCCATTCCCGGTGGTTAAGTCAATCTTGTTTTGATAATTGGAGACATTTATCGTGAAGCTTTTTAGGGCTTTAGGTACGGCATCGGCGGATATGAACTCTATTTTGCCGACGATTCTTTGTAAGGTGATATCTTTAATGATTCTTTCTCCCGCTTGTACTTCTTGGGTGAGAAAAAGATGAAACGTATCTGATACTTTACTGAATAGTGCGGTTTGTCCGGACACGGAGATATTCTTGTCTGAGTGGGCTAGGAAACAAATATGATAGTTGCCGGAGGGCAGTGAATCATAAATGATCGTGAAATCCGGATCTTGAGGCGTGAATTGCTTATGTTTTACCAGAATGTCCGGTTTTCCGCTTTGGTATACGATATAATCGATCCGGTTGTATAAATTATCCGGATCGATATCCGGTGTAGAAGGATCTTCCTCGGCATCGGGATTTTGGGGAATAGGCTCAGGGATATTCAGCTCGGGAATACTCTTGGTTACGGGGAAGGGTAATACTTCCTTTTGTAAATCGATCGTAAACTGTATGGGTGATAATTCCTCTTGTAGGTCGGGGTTAGGTACTTCCTTTTCCGTTCCATTACAACAACAAAAACAAAGCAGACAGGCGATAGCCACTAATTCATTTTTCTTCATAGTTGATATTTTTGGTAAATGTTTGACGCAAAGGAACGATATATTTTGTGAATTAAAAAATATTAAGCTGTTAAATTGGCGTATGCAGGGTTATTTTTCATAGCTTTGTGAATCAACAATGTAATTACCTTAGTTTAATAAAACGGAATAATACCATGAAACGAAAAATCAGAATGGGAATGGTCGGTGGAGGACAAGGCTCGTTTATCGGGGCCGTTCATCGTATCGCCGCTAATTTAGACGGACAGATCGAGTTGGTCTGTGGATGCTTCAGTTCTCGCCCGGAGAATTCATTGGCTACCGGACAATCTTTATTTTTACCGGATAATCGTATTTACGCATCTTATCAGGAAATGATAGAGAAAGAGGCCGCCCTGCCTGAAGGCGAACGGATGGATTTTGTGTCTATTGTTACCCCGAATCATGTGCATTTCGGTCCGGCCATGATGGCGTTGGAACATGGTTTCCATGTCGTACTGGATAAACCGATGACATATACCTTGGATGAGGCGAAGCAATTACGAGACAAAGTGAAGGAAACCGGAAAATTGTTTATGCTGACTCATACCTATACCGCTTACCCGATGGTGAAGGAGGCTCGGGAAAGG
>Ga0073907_1000599_pt1 | contig 55063 bp, 48 predicted proteins | sample GluameincwithD2O_FD_65483 | JGI IMG/M metagenome (GOLD analysis project Ga0073907, IMG submission 65483) | Mouse cecum microbial communities from Vienna, Austria - Glucosamine amended microcosms incubated with D2O | ecosystem: Host-associated > Mammals > Digestive system > Large intestine >... | reverse complement strand
TACATAATCGTATGAAATGCCGGCACTCATCTGGACAGCATTAGCACTATTTATTGTAAATAAAACAATTAGCAACAATATAATATTTTGAATTTTCATTAATTAAATTGAACCTTTATATCCAATGTTTTTTCAAGAAGCTCTTTTTTCTTATCCAAAAGTTCCTTAAACCCGATATTTAACATTATATTTACGCTTAAAATTAATGTCAAAATTCTTGAATTTTCATCAAATTTAAGTTCAAAATCATCAACCATATTAAAATGATTATAGTCTAAAGCATCTGCAAGCCTTACTATCCCAGAAAAAACATCGACTTTTCTTTGCAAATTATTGTTAAGCATTTTGTAATATTTATGCTTATTAATATCGGGATGCGCTCTTCTATGGTATCTGACAATATTTGCAACAACAAGGTTGGATTCTTCATCCAGTCCTGAAATTTTATTATCTATAATTAAATCCCGCCCGATTTTATGATGACCCTTATCCATTTTTTTTTCAAAAACAACACCTATATCATGCAATAAAGCCCCGTATTCAAGCAGTTTTATATCTTCTTTATTTTCAAATTGATTCAAATTAGGAAAAAAATTTTTTAATTTATAAAACATTCTGAGACTTAATCTTGCAACAAGTTTTGAATGGTCAATTAAAGAATCCTGCCATAAATAATTTTTCATAAAATCCTTTAATTCCATTTTTTAATAAACCTTTTAATACTACCTATTTCTCGCCAAGATATTTATTTATCAATGATAAGAATTTTCTCTGTTCAAAATCATCTTTTCGTATAAAATCCTGAACATCAACATCTGCATATATTTTATTTGTAATATGTTCTTTTACAGATGTTAATACAATAACAGGAGTGCTTGCATATTTCTTCTGCTTACGAAGTTCTTTAACAAATTCCATGCCGGATAAATGAGGCATTTCATGGTCTGTTACAATTAAATCAAAAATATCATTTTCAAGAAGTTTAAGTGCTTCTTTTGGATTGCCGCAAACTTCAACCTGATAGCCGCAGTTCATCAATATACTTTTTTGCAAAGTTCTGGTTGTTAAAGAATCATCTAAAACAAATATCTTCTTTTTAGCGTTAGCCTCAAGCGCCCGCACTCTGGTAGATGGGATAATATTTGTGCTTGCTTTCCTTGAAAGCGTTGTGTTTAGAATATCTGTCATATTTAATATTAAACACATTTCACCTGATGCCAAGGTTGTTATTCCGGCAATATTTTTTACCCTAAATAACGGAGGAGAGAGTTTTTTATGAAGTATTTCCTGGTCTCCGATTAATTTTTCAATAATAATCCCGAGTCTTGAATTTTCAGATTCAACAATAACAAGCGTATATTTTTCGGTTTCTCTGGGCTTATTTTCAAGTTCAAGAATTTGAGATAATGTGTAAACCTGAATTACTTCACCATTGTGTATATAGTGATTTTTACCATCTCTTATAAATACATCATTAGGGTCAATCCTTAAAACTGTTTGAATAGATGAAGCGGGAAGTGCGTATAATTGCCCCTGTTCCATAATAATAAATGTACGCAAAGTTGCCATTGTTGTGGGTAATTCCATAGTAACAAGGGTTCCTTTGTTTAATTCTGAATATACATCAATTCTGCCGTTTAACTGTGAAATTTTTGTATGAACAATGTCAAGCCCTAAACCACGTCCTGAAAGCTCTGTAACCGTATCCCCGGTTGAAAACCCCGGATAAAATATTAGATTTACAACCTGTTCTTCAGGAAGATTATCTATCTCAGCTTGAGTAAATAATCCTTTTTCAACAGCCCTCTGTTTAATCTTTTCTACATCAATTCCTTTGCCGTCATCTTTTACATTGATAATAATTTTGCTTTCTTTTTGAATAGCCTGAATTTCAATGCTTCCAACTCTGTTTTTTCCAAGCCTTTCCCTCTCATCAGGCTTTTCTATACCATGGTCAATAGAATTTCTTATAATATGCATTATAGGAATTTTAATATCTTCAATAATCTTTTTATCGGCAGAAACATCAGCACCCTCTATTTTAAAATCGATTTCCTTACCCTTATCTTTTGCAATATTGTGCACCATTCTTGGGAAAAGACCAAACACTGTTGATAATGGTAAAATACGCATATTTTTTACCATTGATTCAAGTTCATCTGATGTAGAGTATAATTTTGAGTTATTCTCCTGCAATTGCTTCATCAAAGTATCAATACTTGTCATAAGAGCATTCATTTTCTCAAAATTAGCATTATGAAGCGAAATAAGCTGTTTATTATATCCTATAAAAGACTGCATGTTTCGTAAAGCTTCATCCCCGCCTTGATTTACAAGGTGTTTTTTATCAAAAAATTTCATATAATAGCCGATTTTATGATAATTTTTCTGCCAATCTACAAAATCATTTTGAATATTCTTTGCCAAAGATAAAAGCTCTCTGGTTTTAATCCTTGTAACAATCAAGTCTCCAATTTGATTAACAAGCTGGTCTAATTTACCTGAATCTACCCTTAGTGTTTTAATTGCAGTGGTATCAAAATTTACAAGCCAATCATTAGAGCTCAACTGCTGCATTTTGATTTTTGTCTTGCTCTTTTTATTTTGAATTGCAGGCTTACTATTTAGGGAAAACTGCACCATCTGTTCAATAATTGCAGCCTTTTGGTCCAAAAGTTCAATATCATCTGAAATATCTTTAAAAGAATTTTTTGATGAGTTTTTTTCAATGATTTTTCCTGCAGTTTCAACAATTTCTTTTATAATTCCGATTGTATCTTTATCAAACGGAGCATTATTGTTTTCATATATTGCAATAATTTTTAATACGGTAACAAATATTTTTTTGAAGTTTTCTTCTTCAATCCTTGAAATTGTTTCATTTATGAGACTTTTTATTTCAGCTAAATTAATTTTATTCTCTAAAAGCGTCGGAACTTTTTTTGTAATATTTTTTATTAATTCTAAAAGTTCAGCATCTTTTAATTTATTAATAGGGGTGGTTTCCTTGGGTTCTTCGTTTTTAAAAGCCCTTGGCTCCTCTGACACTAATTTATATGCATTTTCGTAATAATTCTTTACCTTAATGTCTTCATTTTTACAAATTTCATTAAAATATTGAACAATCTCATTAATCTGAAGATTCAAATCAATAATAAGGGGGTTTTTTGCACTATACTCATCCTTTGTTTTCCCGGATATAATTTCATCAGCAATTTCCATTATTTTGCGTGAAATTTTATCCATATCATTTAAACCAATTTCAAAAAGTATATCTGATAACTTTTTAATAATAGGTTTTAAATCTGAAATCTGGCTAAAATCATTTTCCTGAGCACATTTAGAATATATGAATATTATACCTGTTAAACAATCTTCAATATCGTTAATATTTCTTAATATATTCTTTTTTATCTCTGAAAATTTAACTGATTCTTTTTCAGGACTTTGAACAGATACAACGTCTTCGCTATTTCCTTCAGCAATTTTCACAAGCCTGTCTATATAAATATCAACTTCATCTGTTACATATTCATTCTTTTGTTCAAAAGTTTTTTCAATTAGACCTGAAATAAAAGATAAGGCTGATGAAATTGTATCTGTTATATAGCTGTCAGGTACAAGCTTTTCATCCTTTACAAGCCCTAAAATATCTTCAATTTTATGTGCAATATTTTGTATGCCGTTAAACCCGAGCATTCTGGCTGAACCCTTTAAGCTATGGGCATCCCTGAATAATTGCATTGCAATTTCTGTATTTTTTGGCTTCTTTTCAAGTATAAGAAGATTTTTATCCATAGATTGCAATATTTCCCCGCTTTCCTGCTGGAAAATATTTAAAATCTCATCAAGTTCTTCTTGTAAAAATTCCATTAATTAAACCTGTTAAAATCCGTATTTACTCGTCTAAAACGCTTGTCTTGAATGATTTGGTAAGAGAATGCAAACTTTCTATATTCTTATAATTTTCTTCCGTTATTTTAAAGTTAGTTTCAAGCATACCGGTTAATTCCTTTATGTATCCGCCGGTATTTTGAGTATCTTTTTTAAGTTTATCAGACGAAGCAATAATTTCATTAACACTTGTTGAAATTTCATTCATAAAACCAATTAACTGTTCAATATTGCTTCCAATGCTGTGTGCCAAATCTATCCCGGATTCAATTTCTTTTGTACCTTCTTCGGTTGCCATAACTGTTGAATTTGTAGTTTGCTGGATATCTGTAATTAAAGATGTGATTTTTGTTGTTGCTTGTTTTGATTCATCTGCAAGTTTTCTAATCTCGCCCGCAACAACAGCAAATCCCTTACCATGTTCACCGGCTCTTGCAGCTTCAACTGCAGCATTTAAAGCAAGCAGGTTTGTTTGTTCTGCAATATCTTCAACAACACCAATGGTAGATGATATCGACTGGATAAACTCAGACAATTCTAAAATCAACTCTGCAATAGTCTGAATTTTATGTCTTATTGCAAACATTTTTTCAATATTAGCTTTAACCGCCAGATGTTCTGTATTTGTAAAATCAAGCGAATGGTGGGTTTTAGCCTGGGTCTTGCTGATAATCTCATTCATTGATGCTATATATTCTTTTAAATTTTCAATAAGAGAAACTATGTTTGTTATCTTTGCAAAAGAAAGATTGATATTTTCTTTCTGGCTGTTTGTTGTAGTTTCAATTTTTTTGGTCTCATCATCAGTTTGGTCGATAACTTCATACACAACACCATCTATGCTTCTTTTAAGTTGTTTTTTTGTAAATTCAAAAGCAAGCAATGCCAGGATAAAAAGAAACACAATTGTTACAGTCATTAAAGTAGGGTCAAGCTCAGCATACTCATATACCACATATAAAACCAAGAAAATACCAAATAATACAATTATATCAAATGTGCTTTTTTTGGTAAGTTCATTTGTGAGAGTGTTTCTTTTCTTTTCATCTTTAAACATATTTCCCCTTTTTCAAAAAATAATGTATAATCTATTTTAATTATAGTAAATAATACGGATTATGGCAAAAAAAGTTCTAATTATTGATGATAGTATTACACAACTATCGAGCTTAAAAATATTCTTTAAGCGCGCAGGGTTTGACGTTGAAACTGCACAAAACGGGGTAGAAGGTTTTGTAAAGGTTTATAAAACTGCACCTGATTTAATTATTTCAGATGTATTAATGCCTCATTTGGGCGGTTTTCAACTATGCAGACTCCTAAAAAGCAACCCTGAAACAAAGCAGATACCAATTATCATGCTAACTGTTCTGGATAAAAAGCTTGATAAATTCTGGGCATCTCAATCCGGTGCAAACAGATTTATACAAAAAGACTCGGATTTTAAAAATATTATCCAAATTGCAGATGAAATTTCAAATGAATTTCCTGTATCACAAAGATATAAAGATTCTCTAAAAACCTATGAATTTGACGAAGAAGGAATTATTCCGCAAATCAATAAAATCCTTGATGATGAATTGATGAAAGCCACAATTTCAAATAAATTCAGGGATTTAACCGATTATACAAGCGATGATAAAGTCATTGCAGGCAGAATCTTTAAAATTTTATCTACAATACTTGAATACGATGCAGCTTGCATTTATTTTCATTCTCCCGATGGTTCAACCAAAAAAAGATTGATTTTTGATAAACAAAACTGCGAACTTAAGGATAACGTTTATCTTGACATCTGGCGCCAAATTCTTCCTGATTGTATTGAAGATTTTGAAATTGAGACAGTAAACAAAAATAAAAGCGAAAATATTATCGAAAGCGCCGATGAATTTCAATCAAGAAAAGAGTTTGATTTTTATTATGAAAACAATCTTATAGGCAAAGTCTGCTTCTATTCAACTCAAAATATTGAATGGAACAAACTCAAATTTATGCCAAGTGCAAAATCAGAATTAGATTTATATTTAAGACTTAAATTCTTATATGTTAAGACTTGTTACCTTTCAATAACCGATGAACTTACAAAGTTATACACAAGACGCCATTTAGACAGCGTAATTATTCAGGAATTTGAAAGAGCAAAAAGATACGGTACCATAATTTCTGTTGCTATGGCAGATATCGACAATTTTAAAATGATAAATGACACATACGGGCACACTGCAGGTGATTACATTTTAAAAGAAGTTTCTAAAATATTTATAGACACTTTAAGAAAAACGGATTTTATATACAGATACGGCGGAGAAGAAATCTGTATATTAATGCCTGAAACATGCATACAAAATGTTATTATGCCGCTTGAGCGTATTAGGAAAAATATTGAAAATAAACAATTTATTCACAATAATCAACAGATAAAAGTCACTATAAGCGTTGGTGCTACAACCTATGCAAAAGATATGAGGGTGCCGTCCGATTTAATTGAAAAAGCAGACGCCGCTTTATATAAAGCAAAAAAAACAGGGAAAAATAAGGTCGTAATTGAAAATGAATGAAATCACGGTTGCAGATAACATTCAGGAAAATGATATTTATATTTTTGTAAAAATCGGAAATTCTTCCTACGCTTTTCCTGCTTTACACGTGCTTGAGATTATAAAACTTGTAGAGCTTGAATACCCGGAAAAAATGCCCGCTTATATAGCAGGTATTCTTGAATACAAGGGAAAAGTAATCCACATAATGGATTTAAGGTCCGTATTAAATATTGAAACAAAAGAATACAATATTGATACACATATTCTTATTATGCAAGGTAAGGATGGCAACTACGGTATTATTGTAGATAAAATTGCAGATATCAAAAGAATAGATACAGCAATTATTACTCCGCCCCCTTATTCTAAAGAAAATTGCTTTACAAAAGGGATTTACTTAAATAATGGTACCAGCACAGTTGTTATAAATATAGATTTACTTGAAGATTGGCTTAAAGATACACAAAACACAGAGACAAGCTTTAATGAAAAGGCATCAAGGCTTTTACCAAGAGACATAAAATCAAAAGAAGTTCTTCACCAAAGAAAAATGCAGTTAATTGCAAAAACCGAAGGTATAACATACAAAGGACTTCAAAATAAAGATGTATATATAAGTTTTACCATAGGAAACAATACTTACTGCCTTGAAATTGTTTATGTAGGAGGATTTTACAAATACTCTGAAACAAAAGTTATAAAAATGCCTTGCACGCCATCTTTTATAAAAGGTCTAATCAGCATAAAAGGTGACTATATAACCATTATTGATTTAAGAAAATATTTTGATAATGAATTTTCAAACATAACCGATAAATCAACAATTATTGCAATTCAATCCAAAGATTTTAAAGTAGGCTTCATTGTTGATGAAATATCAGATACTATGAATATTCCATCTGCAGAATTATTCCGCAATAAGTCAAAAAATAAAAATGCAAAAGCTGACAGCAAAAACGAAATCATAGAATATGTAAAAGATGAGAAACTCTATCTTGTCTTAAATATGGATGAAATCTTAAGCAATGAAAGATTATATGTAGGCTGATTTTTTGCATTTTTAAAAATAAACCTTAAATAAAAAATATGAAGATTATTTTAAAAATATTAATATTACTGCTTGCAAGCACATTTTTGTTTCAAACACCTTCTTTCGCGAATGAAAAAGAAGCATATGAAGAAATCTATGAAAAACTTGAACCTGCTGATTTTGAATATATGTTTGGAATTGACCCGTATCAGGCAGAAGATTATACAAAATATATGTATTCTCCCTATCCCTTATTTAGGGTGGGAGTACCTTTTATATTTAAAAATACTGAAATAAAACCGGGATACTACATTTTAACCCCGAGAAAAAAGGATGGCAAAACCTTTGTATTATTTAAAGAACAAGGCAGAGTGAAGTATCTAATCCCGGTTTATGAAACAGATTTAGTTGACCCTCTTTTTTATGACCAGTATATTCCTGAAAGAAAAGACGGTTTTTGGGAAAAAGCGAGAAAGAAAGCTTCAAACACAATAGGAAGGCTGTTTCCAAAACATACCCAAAGAATGCCTGCGCCAAAAGCTTATATAGAAGTAAATGATATAGAAAGACAATTCTATCAGGTAATTTTATACTATGGGACTCAAAAGTACTATATGATTTTTCGCCAAAGATGATAGAATAATAAAAAAGAGGAATAATATGAAGAGAATATTTATAATTTTTGCAGTGTTTTTGCTGATTTCATCAAGCACCCTTGCAAATAATGCTGTAGAAGAATTTGAAACCTACAGCATAAAAAACACCTTAAACAAAGAAAAAACAGATAGAGCTCAAATTAAAGAACTTCTATATAATTTAAACGAATATTCAAACACCCACGATACTGATAAGATAAAGAAATTCTATTCAAAAGACTATATAAGCTATGACGGTTTCAATCGCGATGCCTTTATTGCCGCCATTAAAGAAACTTTTGAAATGTACCCTGATATTACCTATAAAAGCAAAATAAAATCAATGCAAATTTTTGATAATTGGGCTTCAGTTCAATTGACAGATACCTCAGTTTCAAATAAACAAGCATTAACACAAGCCATTGTTAATAATAAGCCTGTTTTGGATAAAAAAATTGAAGGCGTTATGGAAAGCGTTTGCGATTATGTTGTCTACCTTAAAAAAACAGCGGGCAGATGGGAAATATACGCTGATAGCATAATTGCAGAAAGCACATCAATAAAATACGGAAATGCCAAAGATTTAAAAATGGATATTATTTCCCCCCTTGTTGTAAAAGGAGGAGAAGATTACTGCATAAGTCTAAATATTGAAAACAGACCTGAAAACTCATTAATGCTTGCTTCTCTTTCAAGAGAAGAAATTAAATATCCGCCAAAAATGCCGGTTGATGCTTTTAGAAAAGTTCCAAAAGACGGAATTTTGGAACGTGTTGTAAAAGCAAACAACAATGGAATTAATGAATACTCTCTTGCCTCTGTTGGTATTACGGAAATTTCACTAAATGAAGAAAAAACTGCAATTAATTATCAAATGTCAGGCATAGCTTTTTTAATGAAGAGAGTAAATATTTATACAAATAAAAACACTGTAGATAAAAAACATGTAGATAAAATTCTAAAGAAGGAGCCTCTATAACAATGCCTCATGATAAAAGAGCTTTTATTTTCTTTATCATCACAAGCCTTGTTTTGTGGCAGTTTGGTATATCCGTTAGAGATTTGTGCATAAAACAAAATATGCAGTTAATGTCAGAAAATAACCCCATCCTCTCTTTTGTATATTTAAAAAATACAGGTGGAGCTTTCAGCTTACTTCATAACTATACAAATTTTCTTGCAGCCTTTGGAATAGTTTCGATAATCTGCATCTTGATATATTCTTATAAAAAACTTGAATTTAACCAAAAATTTAAAATGTTAACCCTAATTTCACTAACATCAGGAATCTTTGGCAACCTTGTTGAAAGACTGCAGAATGGCTATGTTGTTGATTTTATCAAATTAAATTTTATAAATTTTGCCGTTTTTAATTTTTTTGATATCCTAATCACAATTTCTATTATCCTCCTTTTTGGATTAATCTTTTTTGAAGAAATTAAAAAACATACAAAAAAAGGTGCAGAGTAGTGGAATTTAAAACTGATACAACCCTTGAAAACCTGCGTCTTGATAATGCTGTGATTTCGCTTTGCAAAGAATTTTCACGCTCCAAAGTTCAAAAAATGATAGAAAATAATTACATCAAAGTTAATTCAAAAAAAGCTAAAGCTTCTTATAAATTAAAAGCAGGAGATATAATTGAAATTATTAAAAAAGAAGATATTAAACCAGCCGTTAAAGCTCAAAATATTCCTCTTGATATAATTTATGAGGATGATTACTTTATTGTTTTAAATAAACAAAAAGGAATTTTAACTCACCCAACCCCTTTAAATAAAGAAAATTCTCTTGTAAATGCGCTTTTTTATCATGGCTGCAAATTATCCAATATACAAGGAATTGAAAGAGCAGGCATTGTCCACAGGCTTGATAAAAACACTTCAGGGCTTATTCTTATTGCAAAAACAAATGATGCACATCTTAATCTTCAAAAACAAATCCAAATAAAATCTGCCAAAAGAAAATATTTAGCCGTTGTGCACGGTATTATTGAAGAAAATGAAGGCATTATAAATAAACCTCTTGTGCATTTTATGAATAAAACCGTTAAAATGAATATTGCAAAAGAAGGCGAAGGGCAGGAAGCTATCACTCATTTTAAAGTTTTAGAAAGACAGGAAGATACTACCTTGCTTGAACTTGAGCTTAAAACTGGTAGAACCCATCAGATAAGATGTCACCTTTCATCAATCAATCATCCTGTATACGGCGATTCATTATACGGCGCTAAAGGCTTTAAAAGCAAAATAAATATAAAAACAACAGAACAGCTTTTAATGTCTTATTATCTAAGTTTTACTCACCCCGCAACGGATGAATTTATGGAATTTCAACTTAATGAATCTCAATATGATGATGATTTTAAAAGATTTTTCAACTATCTTAAAAATACAAGGAGAAAATAATGCAGGAATTAATAATTTATTTTATAGCAGGGCTTTTAACAGGCTTAATCATTATGTTTTTTGTTGTAAAAAACTTAAAAAAAGAACAATCCGCCCTTAAAAGAAAATACGAAAAAACATCCGTCGGCGCCGATGATTCTGAATTAAAAGTTAAAACCCTTGAAAATAAAATAAAAACCCTTGAAGCCGCTCTAGAAAAAAGCTTGAAAGATAAGCAATAATCTTTCACCTTTTTAATTTCTCCTGTAAGTTTTTGTGCATAAGCACAGGACTGTGGTTTGTGACTATAATTCCATTAATCTATAAGGCTCAATATTTAAACTTTTTGCAATTGAAAATAAAAGCTCAACACTTGGGCGTTTTATCCCTACTTCAATATGGCTCAAATGCTCTCTTGTAACCCCAAGTTTAATAGCAAGCTGCAATTGCGTTAAGCCTGTTTCTTTTCTGTATTTGGCAATATTTTTGCCTAACTTCTTAAAATTTTCATCAAAACTTGCCATATAAAAGAATAAAAAACCTCAAAACCTACCTTTTTATCTCCCACAAATCCTTATGCAAAAGAGCTAAAAACGGGATGAGCTCTAGTCTTCCAACCAGCATATTAAACATAAAGATAAATTTTGTTGCATTCTGCAAATGGTCAAAATGATTCAAGGGTCCTATCGCCCCAAATCCGGGTCCCACGTTCCCCAAAGAAGAAATTGACCCTATTATTGCAACGCTTGTATTTTGTTCAATAAATCCGACCAGAAATGCGCTGATTGCAAATATTGCAAAATAAAATATCACAAAAGCCATAATCTGCTGAGCGGTTTCAGAGCTTACAACCCCGCCTTCAAGCCTTATAGGATAAACCCCTTTGGGGTGAACAATTTTATTTAATTCCCTTTTTATATATTTAAAAACAAAAATCCATCTTGTAATTTTCAGCCCGCCGCAGGCAGAAATAGCTGAAGCACCGATAAACATAGGCAAAAGCAATAATAATTTGCTTGAAAAATCCCATTGTGCAAAATCAGAAGAAGCAAACCCTGCCGACATCATAATACTAATGGTTTGAAACAACCCAGTTATAATAGCATTACTAAAGGTAAAACCCATATTTTTATGCAGTGACAAGGCTATCAAAAACCCTATAAGTAAAGTTATTATAAGATATGTTAAAAATTCTTCACTTTTAAACGGCGCCTTAAACTTTCTTTGTACAAAAAACTTATACATTAAAATGAAGTTTGTACCTGCTAAAAATGCAAATATCATAACATTTACCGTTATAAAATTATTGTGATATCCCATAATACTATCCGGATTTGGCGAGAACCCGCCTGCACCAACAGTTGAAAGGGATGTACAAATACTATTATAAAAATCGAGCCCAGATAATTTTAAAATCACCGTCTGTAAAATCGTAAGTCCCAAATATATTCCCCAAAGCCAGCTTGCAGTATGGCGAACCCTTGGTGTAATCTTTTCTTCAGAAGGATTTGGATTCTCTGCAAAAAACATTTGTCTTCCTGCAACGGAAAATTTCGGTAAAATTGCAACAAATAATACGATAATTCCCATACCGCCAAGCCATTGAGTCATTGAACGGTAAAAGAAAAAAGTTTTAGGATAAAGGGAAAAATCTTGCAAAATTGTAGCCCCTGTGGTAGAAACCCCTGAAACTGCCTCAAATAGAGAATTTATAATTCCTAAATTATAAAATAAATAAGGAACAGCAGCAGTAAGGGCGAAAAATACCCATGCAAAAAACGCGGTAGCTAAAGCCTCAGCCTTATTAATAGTATCAATATCTTTTTCAGAAGCTTTATTTAATGAAAACAAGAATCCCAAAACAAGAGAAACAAGCGCCCCTGTTAAAAACGGCAAAATTGATTCATATTCCCCGTAGCATAAAGCAAAAATAATCGGCAGAAACATCACCAGTGCAATGTATCTAAGCATTATTCCAACTGTATTTATTACAACATTTAATCTCATAAAATTCTCTTTTTGTTTATTTTAACCCTCTTGAAATATAGGCTAAATGGTTTATAATGAGAATATCAGGAGCGGTAGCGCTTACTACCGTAACCTGCAAATGGCTAAAGTGGTGCTTATCTTAGATAAGTGCCATTTTTTATTACGAATAAAATCAATAAGATTAAAATTAATGTCAAATTGAGATTCTCCATAAATTCAGCCCTCCTTTCATTAAAAACTATCAACCCTCAGGCTAAAGTAAGTTGTGCTGAAGTTTTTAAAAAGATGCAGGCTTAGCTCCCTTGATATTCAACTTTCAATGTTCTGTTTTTTCTTATTATAATAATTTGTCTGATTTTTGCAAAAAAGCAATTAAGCTCTAAACACAAAGCCTAACCGCAAAGCTTATTGAAATATCCCCTGATACTTTCAGCATCCTCTGTTTTTGTAAATATTATAAGTGAATCATTTCCCCTTATAAGAGTCTGCCCTTTTGGAATAATCACTCTTGAACCCCTTTGAATAATCGCAATAACTGCACGTTTTGGCAAAGTTAAATCCATTAAAACTTTATCCTCGAAGGATGATGGGATATTAATTTCCAATATTTCAGCAAGCCCCATCTCAACTGTTGCAAGCAGCCCTTCTTTATAATCGACAATTCTGTTTTTAATTTCATTCAAAGCAGCTTTTTTAGCAGAAACTGCTACATCCACCCCTACATGTTCAAATAAAGATGCCGTTGCCATCTGTCCTACGCGGGTTATAACCCTTTTTACACCTAATTGTTTAACTAAAAGTGAGCATAATAGATTTTTTTCATCACTGTCTGTAACAGAAATTGTAACATCGCACTCCCCTATTCTTTCTTCATTTAAAAGTTCAAGGTTTGTACCGTCGCTGTTTAAAATTAAAGTTTTTTTCAACTGTTCGGATAAAAATTCACACCTTTTATAATCTTTCTCAATTAATTTTGTTTTAATCGGGGTTTTTTCCAGCGATTTTGCAAGCTCAAACCCAACAGTACCGCCGCCTATAATTGCAACGTTTTTTAGGGGATTTTTTTCTTCAACAAAAAACTGCGATGCCGTTATATCAAGTCCTTCAGCCGTACCCATAAAAATCGCTTTATCATTCAACAGAAATTTATCATCTCCTTTTGGAACAAAAAGCTCATCTTCACGTTTGATGCCCACAACAAGCGTTTCATCATTAAACGGCGTATCTTTTAAACATTTATCTAAAAGCATTGAATTTTCTTTTATGCGGTATTCAAGAAGTTTTGCCCTTCCTGAAGCAAAATCTTCAACATTTACAGCATCAGGTACGGTTACAATCCTAAAAATTTCACCCACCAATAGCTTTTCAGGCCAAATGACATAATCAATATGCAAAGCTCCGTCCTTTTGCATTGATTCTTTTACAATTGAAAGTGAATTTCTACACTCTTTTTTAGATACAAAACATGCAGTCTGTGCATTGGAGAGCTGTTTTGCCATTAAGCATGCCACAATATTAGCTTCATCAAGACAGGTACAGGCTATAAAGACATCTGCATCCTTAATTCCCGCCTCCTTTAAAACATTTATATTTGAAGCTTCACCCACAATTGTTGCTAAATCAAGGTTATTAAATTTTTCTAACCTTGAAGGGTCTGAATCAATCACAATAATATCGTGGTCTTCAAAAAACTCGGTTGCAATTATTGAACCTGTTTCATTTGCGCCGTAAATTATAATTTTCATAAAGCTATTTATACTCTAAAAAACAAACTTTTACAACTTTATTAAGTTATGCTGGTTTCATTTAGATTTTCTATTATTAGTGATAAAATTATGGGGTGCACAAAAAAGAATTAATGGCATTATGACAAATGAAATACAAAACACGCAGACTAAAAACAACAAAAATCAAATTATAATATGGATTTTAGCTTTAATTACAGGAGCGGTTGCAGGCTGTCTTGGAATAAACTTGCTAAATAAGGGTTTTAACTTCATTGCAACAGTATTTACAAGGCTTTTTCAGTTTATTGCAGTACCTACAATTGCTCTTGCCGTTATAACCACCTTGTCTGAGCTTGGTACCAAGAAAAATACAGGGAAAATCTTTGCCCGCACAATCACATATACTTTGCTTACAACATTTTCAGCCGCAATTGTAAGTCTTATTCTATATATTTCTTTCACTCCGGATAACATAACCATAAGTGTAATAGGACAAAAAACTTCTGAAGTGAGTACAAACGGATTTTCTTATTATGAACATCTGCTGTCAATTGTGCCAAATAATATACTGCAGCCTTTAATTTCAGGCAATGTCCTTTCTGTGATATTAATTGCAGCTGCAGCAGGAATAGGTTTATCATACGCACCGCAGACGGAAAACAGATTAGCGCTTATTAAAATATTATATGGCATGCAGGAATTGCTTTTTACACTTATTCGTGCGCTAATATGGGCATTACCCATTGGTATTATGGCATTTGCTGCCCAATTAACTTCCCAAATAGCCTCAGGTACAGTGATTAGCGCTTTAGGTAAATATACAGCCATTGTTATAGGCGGAAACCTTATACAAATTTTTATTATAATCCCTTTGTTTCTTTTAGCACACAAGCTTAACCCTATCCAAATTTTTAAAAAAATGTCTTCAGCACTTACTGTTGCATTTTTCACAAAAAGTTCAGCAGGAACTCTTCCTGTTACCCTTTCTGCAGCTGAAAACAATCTCAAAATAAACCCTGCAGTGTCAAGATTTGTACTTCCTATCTGTACAACGGTCAATATGAACGGCTGTGCTGCTTTTATTCTTGTTACTTCCCTTTTTGTAATGCAGAATGCAGGTTTTGAATTAACCTTAGGTACAATGATAACCTGGATTTTTATATCTGTTTTTGCGGCAATAGGAAATGCGGGCGTTCCTATGGGATGTTATTTTCTGACGCTTTCTTTGATGTCGTCAATTGGCGCGCCAGTCGGGCTTCTTGGGGTAATTTTACCTATTTATGCAATTATAGATATGGTGGAAACTGTTGAAAATGTTTGGTCTGATTCGGCAGTGTGCGCTATGACGAATAAGGATATGGCTTTATAAGATTTCCCGACTTTTCTCATAAGCCTAAGCCAAATTAACAATTTTTGGTTTCCCGGCTGGTACAATAAATTAAACACTGTTCCTAAATTTTCTTGAAATAAAATTATTTTACAAAAAAGGACCATTAAAAATTCGCGTCGCAAAATCAATTATGGTTTTTTAATAATAACTACGGTCAGGCGAATCCTGCGTCCTTTTTGTAAAATAATTTTGTGGAGAGAAAAAGTAAACCCAACCTGAAAATCTTTTATTATTACCAAAAGCAGGAATTAGTCCATTGTATTAATCAATCCTCAATCACAAGCATAAAACAATTTTTATCTTTGATATAAAATAATTGATATGCAATTTGGTATTGAAATATTTATAATTGAAGTTATTGGAATCATTGCCTTTACAATTTCAGGCGTTATGGTTGCATTTAAAAAACGTCTGGATTTACTTGGCGTTGTTACATTAGGAACACTCACAGCCGTTGGCGGAGGAGCTCTAAGAGACATTTTGCTTGGGATTTTACCCCCCTCTATGTTTAAAAACGGAATTTATGTACTTCTTGCATTCTTAACTGCCATAATTTCCTTTTATATAGGTATTCTCACCATAAAAAAGATTAAGAGAAAACGTGAGGAATTTTATAATTTAATCACGTTCTTTGATGCGGTAGGACTCGGTGTTTTTACGGTTGTAGGTTCAAACACAGCCATTATAAACGGTTTTGGCGATAATGCCTTTTTAACAATCTTTGTAGGAGTTATCACTGGAGTCGGCGGAGGCGTTATCAGAGACGTTATTGCAAACACCACTCCGTTTATTATGTATAAAGACCTTTATGCTTCATCCGCCATCATAGGAGCAGCACTCTATTATGCACTCTATCAGCTGCATTCAAATAGCTTTCTTTGTATTTCAATTTCAATAATAGCAACCATTCTTGTCCGCCTTATTGCCCATAAATATCACCTCGGACTCCCAAAATTCGGGGTATATAAGGATAGGGAAGAATAATTTATCAAATCGCATTACTTCCTGTTCAAGCTTTTTGTTAAATTGTAGATAATTTCAAGCTTTTCAGGATTATCGCCGATTTCTGCTATATTACGGTTAATCATTTTTAACAACACGGGGGTTTCCTTAAGGTAATTTGTGGCAAATAATTCTTCATTTGTCACATCCAGTGCTTTTAAAAGTTTATCAATAGTTTCTGCTGTTGCAAAATTATACCCAAGTTCAATACTACTTAAGGCACGCTGTGAAATATCAACCATCTCGGAGAGTTCTTCCTGCGTATAACCTTTTGCGGTACGCATTCTTTTTATTTGTTTCCCAAGCTCTTTTTTTATGCCCATAACTTTACAACTTTAATTTCTTTCAAACCGCAAACATAGTATTTACAGTTATTGTATATTAAGTTATGTAAAGCCAAAATGTATTATAAATACTATATTTTATAATAATAGCATTTTAAATTGTAAAATTATAACAATTTTTAAAAATGAGAAGTTTTTAAATAGGTACAAAGAAAAATAAATTTATAAAAGGAAGGAATTTATTATGGTAAACATTGCAAACAGCTCAGCAAAATTAATCAGCACAACAGTTAACGAAAAATCAGGTACAACAATTAAAAAATTTCTCATGCCCGAGTATGGAAGAAAAGCTATGGCAACAGTTGTAGAATATGGCGAAAACAATCCTCTTAAAAAGAAAGGGATTGACTCTTTTGTAAAAATCACAGGAGCTCCATATGCTTGTGGCACAACTGCAGACAAAGCATTATTCAGCGGTGATAAAATAATATTAAGCGGAGCCTCAGAAAAGAAAAATTTTGAATATGTAGGAGATTTCAACTCTCGTTTTAAAGAAATGATAGATTTGCTTAAAAAATACCCAAAACTCACAGCTGCACTTATCCCAAATACTAAAACTTTAAATCCCACATACGGTTACACAGAAGCCATGGAGAAATTTCAAAAGTAATTTTATGGCATAATTTACAACTTCGTTAAAATTTGCAATACCTGCCTTTTATAGTACAATGTTGCTATAGAGGCAGGTTTTTATAAAGGAAAAGGCATGACAAATACAACAACCAATCAAAGTTATGATGCCAGTAATATTAGAGTTTTAGAGGGTTTGGAGGCAGTACGTCTTCGTCCCGGTATGTATATAGGTTCAACTTCTCAAAGAGGTTTGCACCACTGTATTTATGAAATCGTTGATAACTCAATTGATGAAAGTTTGGCAGGATTTTGTACCGAAATCCACATAACAGTTCATGAAGATAACTCTGTAACTGTTGAGGATAACGGGCGCGGTATCCCTGTTGACATTAAACCCGACAGCGGAAAATCAGCATTGGAAATTGTACACACAGTGCTCCACGCAGGCGGTAAATTCGGAGATGGCGGGTACAAGGTATCAGGCGGTCTCCATGGCGTTGGCGCATCTGTTGTAAACGCACTTTCTGAAAAATACATTGTTGAAGTATCCAGAGAAGGCTGGGTGCATAGACAGGAATATTTAAGAGGCGAACCTGTTACCCCTGTTGAGAAAATAAGAGAAACCGAAAACCGCGGTACAAAAACAACCTGGTGGGCAGACCCTGAAATATTCACAGAAACCACAGAAATCGATTGCGACGTTATTGCAAGCAGATTTAGAGAAATGGCTTTCTTGAATAAGGGTTTAAAATTAATCTTTACAGATAAAAAAAATAATAAAGACTACACCTTCCACTACGAAGGCGGTATTGCAAGCTATGTTGAACATTTAAACAAAAATAAAAATGTTATGTTTGAAAAACCTGTGTACATTGAAAAGTCCTTGGAAGGCATTGTGGTTGAAATTGCAATGCAATACACTGATGCTTATACTGAAAATGTTTTATGCTTTGCAAATAATATCAATACCCACTTTGGCGGCACACACTTAACCGGCTTTAGAAACGGTATTACAAGGGTTGTAAATGATTATGCAAGAAAAAATAATCTAATTAAAGATAATGACCAAAACCTTGCAGGAGAAGATATCAGAGAAGGTTTAACCGCAATAGTTTCGGTTAAAATTCCAAACCCTGAATTTGAAGGACAGACAAAAGAAAAACTTGGAAACGCAGAAGTTACACCTATCGTAAACGATGCTGTCCGCGACAAATTTATGGAGTGGCTTGAATTTAACCCAAAATTCGCTAAACTTATCGTAGATAAAATTTTACAGGCACAAAGAGCACGCGAAGCTGCAAGAAAAGCAAGAGAATTAACAAGAAGAAAATCTGCTCTTGAAACATCAACCCTTCCCGGTAAACTTGCAGACTGCTCAAACAGAGAACCTGAAAAATGCGAATTATACATAGTAGAGGGAGATTCAGCCGGCGGTTCTGCTAAGCAGGGCAGAAACAGAATGTTTCAGGCAATTTTACCCTTAAGAGGTAAAATCTTAAACGTTGAGCGTGCCCGTCTTGATAAAATGTACAACAACAATGAAATCCAATCATTGATTCAAGCTATGGGTATCAATATCTCTAAAAACGAAGAAGAAGTAAACATTGAAAAACTAAGATATCATAAAATTATCTTTATGACAGATGCTGATGTTGACGGCGCTCATATCAGAACTCTTCTTTTAACATTCTTCTTTAGATACGCTAAACCCTTGATTGATAACGGTTATGTTTATATAGCACAGCCTCCTTTGTATAAAGTTACAATTGGAAAAGTGGCAGAATACCTATATGACGATAGAGCGTTGGAAAAAATGGTAAGAGAAAGAGGTATTAAAAACGTTGCTCTTTATGATAAGACAAAAACAAAATCTTTAACGGGTGAAAACCTTGAAAACATTTTGTATGCAATGTCTACTTATTATAAATCTTTCCATAACCCGATTATTAACCAAATGCCGTCAGTTATTGTGCGCGGCTTAATCAGGTCTGATATTAAAGCTGAAGATTTTGATAACGAAGAACGCATGAATGAAATCCATAGTTATTTGGCACACTATATTGAAGACCACGCGTTAAACTATGGTATTGATGAAGCTAAAAATTATTCAACATCTTTAGGACAAAATCCTGAGACTACAAAATACTTTATTAAAGTAAATCTGGGTGAAGATATTGAGCCTGTTACAATTACAGAACATATGATTAAATCAAAAGAATTTGAAAGGTTGAAAAATTCTTACCCAAAAATCAGAGAATTTTTAATTGAAGAAGAAAAAACATTAATCTTTGAAACTCCTGAGGGAGAAGCTGAAATCTCATCTTTTGCACAACTGCAAAGGCTTGTAGATGAAAGAGGCAAAAAAGGAATGCAAATCCAAAGGTTCAAAGGTTTGGGCGAAATGATGCCGCAGCAATTATGGGAAACAACAATGGACCCGGCTAATAGAACCTTGCTTAAGGTAAGTATTGAAGATGCAATGCTTTGCGACCAATTATTTGATATTCTTATGGGTGATAACGTTGCCCCAAGACGTGACTTCATTGAGCAAAACGCAGTCTACGCAACAAATATTGATACATAAATTGTATAAATATAAAAAATTAAATTTGAAGCTCATTAATGCATTTACTTACAGCATTTAAATGGGCTTCAAATTCTTCTTTATGTTTATTATATGAGGCATCGCTGTTTTTTGTTGATTTTAAATCAGCCTCAGTAAATATTTTCATTAATTCAAATAAATTTCCCTGCCGCATATCAAAAGCCGCCATCTTTTGCGCTTCTTGTTTTTCTTTTTGTGTCGAAGTTCTATTTACATAATTTAGCCATCCATGGTTTTTAATCAAAGAATACAGCTTATTTTCTTCATTTTGTGTAAGTTTTAGTTTCTTTATAATATATTCTGTATCAATAGCACCTTTTAGCGCATGAATAGGGTCACGTTTACCTTCAGTTTTTCTTATATCATGAAACAATGAAGCAATGAGCAGTATTTTTTTATCAGAATCATTTAATCTTTTAAATTCAGGATTTTGTGCAATTTTTTGCATAACCTTTAAACTATGCTTCATTACATCAAAATCATGGTTTTTATGCTGTTTTTTCCCTATTAAAACTCTTAATTCAGGGAAAACATTAACTATTTTATTTAATTCTTTTTCGACCCCAATATTGCTGCACATTACAGGGTTTTTCTCTAAGAACTTTGTCACTTCAGACTGCAATTTATTTGTTATCTCACCTGTTTTTAAATTTTCATCCTCCATAAATAAAGTATTATCTGAAAGCTTATGCGGATACCCTAAAATTGAATATCCTGCGGGGTTTTCTTCATTTTGATAAAGTTCAAAACCAAAACGGCTAAAAACATCAAGTCTTTGATTTTCAGATAATCCGCTGGTTAAAGAAAAAACTTTTGCTATAAAATCATCTTTTTCATAAGCCTGTTTTATATCAAGATTATTAAATTCTTCATCACTAAGCCCGACAAGAGATAATGACAAATCAAATACTGCCCTCTCAAATAAAGTTGTATTTGATTGCATATTTACAAAAGCTTTGCCGTATATCTCTTGAATATCCGGCACAGAAACTTCAATTGCCTTATTATCTAAAGCAACATTATTATCTTTCTCAACTCTTGAATCTCTGTTTGCTAAAAATTTTAACAGAGGCATTTTATTATAAAAGGTAATTCTCACAAGCAAAACTTTTTATACATAAAACTTTCCTGTTAAAACAAAACTGAAAATTAAATAATTTTGCTCTTTATAAAGAAAGAGCAAATGCTCCCTTTAAAGGGAGCATTTAAACACTTTATGAGCCTGTTTTGATACAAATTTACCGGTATAATTACAGATAGTTTTTAATTTCCCATTCTGAAACTTTTGTTCTGTAATCATCCCATTCTTTTTCTTTTGAAGATACAAATTCATTATAAATGTGTTCGCCAAGAGCACGTTTTACAAGGTCATTTTTCTTCATTAAATATATTGCTTCATTTAAAGCACCGGGAAGCGAAGCTATGCCTTTTTCTTTTCTTTCTTTTGCGCTCATTTCATAAATATTTTCCTCTGTTTGTTTTGGCGGATTAGTTTTATTTTTAATACCATCAAGCATAGCTGTAAGCATTACAGCAAATACCAGATACGGGTTGCATGATGGGTCTGGAGAGCGAAGCTCAATTCTTGTGCCGTTTCCGCGTTTAGCAGGAACTCTTATAAGTGCGCTTCTGTTTGCTAAAGACCAGGCAAGATAAACAGGTGCTTCATACCCTGGAACAAGCCTTTTATAGCTGTTTACAGAAGGATTTGAAACCGCTGTAAAGCCCATAACATTATCAAGCAATGAACCTATAGAATACATTGCCTCATTTGATAGCTGGTAAGGTGCATTTTCATCATAAAAAGCGTTTTTACCGTCTTTAAATAACGAAACATTGCAGTGCATACCGGAACCATTAATCCCAAATACAGGTTTTGGCATAAATGTTGCATATAGGTTATTTTTTGCAGCTACCGCTTTTACAGCGTATTTAAATGAAACAACATTATCAGCAGTCGTTAGGGCATCAGCATATTTAAAATCAATCTCATGCTGTCCGTCAGCTACCTCATGGTGGCTTGCTTCAATATCAAAACCCATCTTCTTTAAGGTTTCAACCATCTGGGCACGGACATTTTCACCCCTATCATCAGGTCCCACATCGTAATAACCTGCTTTATCGTGTGTCTCAAGGGTCGGATTTCCTTTTTCATCCATATTAAATAAGAAAAATTCAGCCTCAGGACCTACATTTAAAACATATCCCATATCCTGAGCTTCTTTTATAACTCTTTTTAAATTGCATCTCGGGCACCCTTCAAAAGGTGTTCCGTCAGCGTTATGAATATCACAAATAATTCTTGCCACATTGGTGCCTTCACCGTTTTTTCTCCAAGGAAGAAGTGAAAATGTTGAAAGGTCAGGGAAAAAGTACATATCAGATGTCTCAATACTTCTGAACCCTTTAATTGATGAACCGTCCAGCATGCACTCATTATTTAAAACTTTATCAATCTGCGCTGCAGGCACTGCCATATTCTTAACATTGCCATTTATATCAACAAATTGAAGTCTTATAAAATGAACATTATTTTTTTCAATAATGCTTTTAATCTCTTCTTTTGTAAGTTTTTTTCCATGTTCCGGGATAAAATCCATTTTTAATTCCTCCATTAGTAAATGAATATTTTTAACATTCACTTATTATGCTACATCATGGTGTTTTAAGTCAAAAAACTGTAACATTTGTTACATAAGTAGTAAATAATCTACTCCATCTGCCTTAAAAAGATTAAGTTGTGTAAAAATTAATTGAATTTTGTTAAAATTTGAGCATAATTATATTAAAAGCTTTACTTATTCATGCTTTTTACATATAGTAATAGGTAAAGATATATTTACGAGAATGCCAAATAATATTCAAAAAAGTTAAAAACAATATGAGGGTCACATAAAGTGGAAAAGTTCAGACTAGATAACTATGACAGAAAAACAACCGATTACAGTAGATACTCGTCTCAAGCTAATATAAAAGTTATAGGTGTTGGCGGCGGCGGTGGAAATGCTGTTAATCGAATGATAAAAGCAGGTTTGGGCGGCGTTGAATTTTGGGCAATGAATACAGATGCTCAGGTTCTTGAAATGTCCTCTGCTCCAAAGAAAATTCAATTAGGCGCCAAGCTTACAAGCGGTCTTGGTGCAGGCGGCGACCCTTCAGTTGGTGAAAAAGCAGCAGAAGAATCAAGAGAAGATTTACTTGTAGCACTTGATGGTTCTGATATGGTATTTGTAACAGCAGGTATGGGTGGCGGAACCGGAACAGGTGCAGCTCCCGTTGTTGCAAAAATAGCAAAAGAATTAGGCGCCCTCACAATCGGTGTTGTTACAAAACCGTTTGGTTTTGAAGGCAAAAAACGTATGAATCAAGCCGTTGCAGGTCTTGAAAAATTAAAAGAAAATGTTGATGCCCTTATTGTTATCCCGAACGATAAATTAATTGAAGTAGTTGAACGCAGAACCACAATGAGAGAAGCATTCCTCGTTGTTGATGAAGTTCTGTTAAGAGGTGTTCAAGGCATTTCAGATATCATTGTAATCCCTGGTTTAATTAACGTTGACTTTGCTGACGTTCGCGCCGTAATGCAGGCATCCGGTTCTGCCCTAATGGGTATCGGTAAAGCTTCAGGCGAAGGTAGAGCTATGGAAGCAGCTAAACTTGCAATTAATTCAAAACTTCTTGAAACCTCAATTAATGGTGCAACAGGTATTATTATGAACGTTTCAGGCGGTCCTGATATGACTCTTCATGAAGTAAATGAAGCTGCAAGTGTTATCCATGATGCAGTTGCAGACAATGCAGAAGTTATATTTGGTTCTGTAATTGATGATAGAATCCAAGGAGAGATTCAAATCACAGTTATTGCAACAGGTTTCCAATTAAAGGATAGCAGCGCTCCGCAGGCTCAGGAAAGAAAATTAAGCGCAGCTGATATCTTTGGCGGCGGATTATCATTCTCTGATTTAGGAAGCAAACCATCTCAAACTCCTCAGGCTCCAAATGCGCAGCCTCTGTTTGAGCCAACAAGACCATCGCATGAACCATCAGGCGGCGGATTATTGGATATACCTGAATTTCTAAATCCTAAAAGATAATAAATAAATTTCAAGGCGGATACAAAAATCCGCCTTTTTTAATGTTATAATTTTAAAATCGCTTAATAACAAATTTTTAAATTTACAGGTTTTATAGGCATATCATAAATTTTATATGGGGGAAATTATGAATATTTCAAGTATTAAAGCTTACTCTTTTAACAGTAGAGCCCAAAATTTCAAAGGTAACACTGAAAACAATAATGAACAAAGATATGAAAATCCGGTAAACATTAAAACCGAAAGAAATCTTGCTGTTCTATCATCAGTAGGTACATCCCTTGTAACCGGTGCGGTTGGTGCAGGCATTACATCTGTTCTTAAAGGTTCAAGCCCGCTTAAAAAAGTTCCCCTTCTTGTCGGTGCAGCGACAGGGCTTATCACGCTTGCATTCACTCTTCCAAGCAAGCTTTACCATACAAAAATAAATGCAACCGTAAATAAAAAAGAAATGGACGTTTACACGGTTGATAAAGAATTAAAAAAAGATTTAGCAAAAGAAGTTCACACTGAAATTCAAAATGAAAATACATCTTTAGATGATAAATTAAACTACAATATGAAATGGCAAATGGGCAATAGAGCACAAGCTTCAGCAGTAGGACTTGCAAGCATTAATTAAAATGAGAATTAACGCACTTAACAGTTTTAATAATGTAAAATATGTTAATTTTACAAATAACTCTGCATCCAAAAACAGTCAAAAAAGCAATAATCAAGGTATTGAACACGATAAAGAAAACCCCATAAGTAAACCCTTGGAACAGCTGGATGTCGTTAAAGCATCTTTAATTGCAGGTTTTGGTTTTGGTGCAAGAGCACTTTATTATCTATTTGATGACACAAGTTTACTGGAAACCACATATAATGCAGGTCAAAAACTTGCTGAAAAAAATTATAAACATGTGCAAAATAGTAATAAACGCTTTGTTTTAGGGCTTGCTTCATCTGCTGCAATTATAGTGGGCACGGTTGGCTTGCTTGCAGGGCTTTATGCAGCCTATAACGCTCCAAAATCAATGTATCAGGGAAAAATCAATGCTCATAAAAAAGCTGAAGAAATGGATATATATCTTGCTTCAAACCGCATTGAAAAGGATTTATATGAACAGGTAGATGCAAAAGCTAAAGAGGCTAAAACTCAAGAAGAGCTTGAAAAAGCACAAAGCCAGTATACAAAATTAAAAATGGCAAAAAATGACATCCCGTCATTTATAAATGCTATCAAGTAAATCCTCTTAAAAACCCTTGTAAAAATTTTAAAATAAATTTAAAATTCCTTTTATGGTCTTGAATTTTGTAAGCGATTATTTATCATACCTTGAAATTGAACGCGGATTAAGCCAAAATACAATCTCCGCCTATAAAAACGACCTTTTTTTATTTTTTGAATATTTTAACAAGATAAATACAATTGAAGAGGTTAAAAGAAGCCATTTAAGTGAATATATCAAATATTTAGGGCAAACGCACTGCAATCCTGCAACAATAACAAGAAAAATCGCCTCAATAAAAGGGTTTTTCAGATATATGTACTCCACCTGCGAAATTAAATCAAATCCCTCTTTAAGTATAGCGACCCCAAAAGTTTCAAAAAAATTGCCAAAAGTTATAAATATAGATGAGATTGAAAAAATATTTAAAGAAAAAATGAACCTAAGAGAGCAGGCAGTGTTTGAAATGCTTTATGCGACAGGGCTTCGCGTGTCTGAGCTTGTAGAATTAGAAATCAAAAATATTGATTTTAAAAATAATTCAATAAAAACACTTGGAAAAGGGGCAAAGGAGCGGATTATCCCGTTCGGCAAAAAAGCAAAAGCTGCTCTAAACGCTTATTTTAAGGAAAGAGAAGTAGTACTCAAAATTTCAACTTCAAGAAAAAAATCTCAAGATAAGGCTTTTCTAAACGATTTTGGCGAAAAAATCACCCGCCAGTGGGTCTACACCTTCATTAGAGACCTCGGCTCAATTATTAATAAATCAATTTCCCCCCACACCATCCGCCATACCTTTGCTACCCACCTTCTTGAAAATGGGGCGGATTTAAGAGTAGTGCAAGAGCTTTTAGGACATGAAAATATTGTAACTACACAAATTTACACTCATATAAGCAAAAAACACTTAAAAGAGGTATACTTTGCCATTAATGGCTAGTATAAATATTCAGGCAGCATAAATTTAGCTTACATATTAAAAAATCAGCTAAAACCCGCACCGAAACCAGATATATGGTGCACTAAATTAAAATCAACAAGCAATTAATTTTATGAAAGTTATAGAAATTTTTGAAAATAAAAAAGATTTTATGGAGCTCCTTTTAATTGGGGATGAAGAAGAAGCTATGGTTTTAAAATACCTTGAAGCCGGAAACCTTTATGCTCTCTATGATTCAGAGATTTTAAAATCTGTCTGTGTCACTTTACCTATAAATAAAGATACGGTTGAAATTAAAAATCTTGCTACATATCCAAAGTTCCAAAAGCAAGGCTGTGCCTCGTTTTTACTTAATTTTATTTTTAAAAAATACAAAAGACATTTTAAGTATATAATTTTGGGCACGGGAGAAAATGAAGAAACTTTAAATTTTTATAAAAAATTTGGATTTAGAGAATTTTCCAAAATTAAAAATTTCTTTTTAAAAAATTATCCTAACCCAATTTTTGAAAACGACACACAGTTAATTGATATGATTTATTTAAAAAAGGAATTGTAACTTTTTTAAAGTGTAACCCTATGGATGGCAATTTTTTTCCAACGCACAATGATGCAGTGCTTAAAACCCTTTAAAATCAATAGTAGCCATAACCATCTGTGTTAAATCCTCACCACCTAGGCATTATAGCTTGACTTAAAAAATCTCATACCCGCTAAAACCTTTGTATATAAAGAAATACCTGAATCTCATAAATGTCAAACACCCGCCCCGCAAGACTCTAACATAAAAACGCATAGAAAGCGTAAAATAGCACCCGCCAAAACCTACTCAAATCCAGCGTTACAAAGTTTACTGCTTGATGCAATATGCATTAATACTGAATTTTTCATTTTTATAAGGTTCTTATTTTCTAACATAATTTAATATAATTGGCAAATCCTTTTTTAAAAGTTATAATCTTTATAAAAATAATAAGAAAGATTTTAATTATTGAAAAATTTTATAAAAAACTTTTTACTGTCATTATTTTGTATTTATAGTTTATATTTTTTACTTGGCAGTATCGCAGCACCAATAATGGCATGTCTTACAAAATATGATTTATCCGCAAAATTAACAAGTTTATTTATATATTCCTGTCATCAGCAGCCCGATAGGTCTTTTTGGCTTCTTGGATACCCAATAGCCTTATGTTGCCGCTGTCTTGGTTTTTATCTCGGGGTTGCAATATCGACTATAGTAGCACTTATTGGAAAATTTAATCTAAAGTTAAGGTATTTTGTCATTTTTTTATTATTTACAACAACAGATATATTTGCAAACTTTATTTGGCACAAAGATACAAGAAACATCACTAGATTTATTACGGGAATTATTATGGGGCTATTATTTACAATGGTTCTAAATTATATATGTAACATTAATAGAAGGAAAATGAAAAATGAAAATTAAAAAAATTATTACAAGCATTTTGTTGCTATTTTTTAGTATATCCTATACTAGCAGCACATTTGCACAAAATAATATGACTTTATATGAATTTTTAAACACAACTGATGAAATTAAAGCATCTTATAAATACCCGTCAATGAAATTAGCAGACACAAGCAATACAAATGGAAAGTCCTTACTTAAAGCTCACACTCCAATAATAATAAAATGTGCTGAAACCATTACAACAAAAAATATTGTAAGCGGCGGGGAAGTAAAATTTGTTATCCCATCAAATATCACAAGTCCAGATGGTAAAATCTTAATTTCAGCAGGAACACCTGTAACTGCCCAAATTTCGTTTGCTCAAGATAAAGGTTTTGTAGGCAAATCTGGAGAATTGACTGTAACAGATTTTCACACAACTGCTGTTGATGGCACCTATATACCCCTCTCAGGCTCAATTTCAGCAAGACCAGACGATAAGATGACAGTCTCTATCATTCTAAGCGTTTTAGTATGCCCGCTATTTTTACTAATGAAAGGCAACGAAGCCCAATTAACAATAGGAACAGCTAAAACAGCCTATACTGTTACCGATGTATATATTAACACGACAAGGCTTTAGAAATTTAAAAACTATATAAAAATGCACCTTGCTGGTTTCAAGGTGCATTTTAATTAAATCTACTACGCTTTTGGGCGCATTGTAGGAAATGCTATAACATCACGTATGGAAGGCGAATCTGTTAAAAGCATAACGATTCTGTCAATCCCTATACCCATACCGCCAGCTGGTGGCATACCCACTTCAAGCGCTTCAATAAAGTCTTCATCAATAGGCATAGCTTCTTCATCCCCGGCTGCCTTTGCTTTTGCCTGCGCCTCAAATCTGTTCCTTTGGTCAATCGGGTCAGTCAATTCTGAAAACGCATTTGAAACTTCCCAGCCGTTTATTCTGGTTTCAAATCTTTCAGTTAACCTTGGATTATCCCTGTGCACCTTGGCTAGAGGCGAAATATCTCTTGGATAATCAAGGATATGCACCGGCTGAATTAATTTTGGCTCAACCTTTTCTTCAAAGATTTTATCCAAAATTTTACCCCAGGTATCTGATTCTTCAACTTCAATACCCATCTTTTTAGCCTCAGCGCCAGCTTCTTCAACAGTTAGAAGTTCATTAAAATCAATTCCAGTATATTCTTTAATGGCACCGAGCATGGTCTTCCTATCCCAAGGCGGTGTTAAATCAAGCTCTTTACCTTGATAATTAATCTTAGTAGTGCCCAAAACATCCATAGCAACAGAAGCTATCATATTTTCCATCAGTACCATCATATCATTATAATCAGCATACGCCTGATATAACTCCATCATAGTAAATTCAGGGTTATGGCGGATATCTATACCTTCATTTCTAAAATTGCGGTTAAGTTCAAAAATTTTCTCATTTAAGCCGCCAACTAATAATCTTTTTAAGTGCAATTCAGGTGCAATTCTTAAAAACATCGGCATAGAAAGTGCATTGTGAAAAGTTTCAAAAGGTCTTGCAGTGGCGCCTCCTGCCTGCGTTTGAAGCATAGGAGTTTCTACTTCCAAAAACCCTTCTTTAATTAAATATTCCCTGATTTTTTGAATAATAAGGCTTCTTTTTTTAAATGTATCACGCACATCCTGATTTACAACCAAATCAAGATATCTTTTTCTGTATCTGGTATCCACATCTACAAGCCCATGGAACTTTTCAGGCAATGGTCTAAGCGCCTTTGATAATAATTTTAAATCCAAAGATTTAATACTAAGTTCACCCCTCGGGGTTCTTCTTATGGTTCCAGAAAAACCCACAATATCGCCTACATCAATTAATTTTAAAATTGCAAGCTTATCTTCGGATAAATTATCCTTATGAGAAAATATCTGAATTTTTCCGGATGAATCCATAAGGTCAATAAACATCCCTGTATTTCTCATTGCCATAACACGACCTGCAACAGAATAGCTGTCTTCTGTTTCTTGTCCTGCTTCAAGGTTTTCGTACCTTTTTTGCAATTCATTTGCCGAAATATTTCTATCATATGAATAAGGATACGGATTTATGCCTTTATCAATTAAATCGGTAAGCTTTTGGATTCTGCCCTCTCTAATTGCATCAAGTGTATTATTTGTCGATTCCATTTTTCACTCCTAAAAAATAATTTATATATAAAAAAATTATAATTGAAACATAAAAGATGGTAAACCATATATTAAGGGCAATAAGGTGCAATTGCATATAAACAAAAACAACTAAACAAACGGTAAAATATTTATTTGCATAAAAAAACGGGCGCAAAGGTTACAAATTGCGCCCTTGAAAAGTTGTTCATCTAAAATTTTGTACTTTAACTTCCTTCGTTATACCAGTAAATACACACATAGCCATTCATACCATCCCCGCCTTTACCGGAACCCAATTCTCTTATCCATCCGCCTCCGCCGCCTCCGGCGCCTGCTTTACCATATGAAGCATTTGCAGTATTTTGTATATCTTTAGCATTAGGAGTTACCGTATCTTCATAAACAAAGCCTTCGCCATTTATTCTTTTAGCATCTGTTTCACTTACCTTGCAAACACCTTTTGTTTCGTCTTCTTCTACATATAACCCGCCGCAGGCTCCTTTTGTTCCCGTACCGCTTGTTCCGCCTCTTCCGCCGATAGTTTTATTGCCCGCAATACCATTGCTGCCATTTAATATTACTTTTTTAGAATTATTATAGTTTTTAACCGCACTATTGATTTCTTTATTTATATCAACAAACAGTCCTTCTTTCCCGCCAATTGGAAATACTCCGGCACCAGCTGCAGATGAAGCCGGTGTTCCCTTCTTCCCGCCTTTCCCGCCAGGAACACTAAATGTTCTTGTATCAGTATTGCATTTAACGGATGATTCCTGCCCGTCATATCCATCATTATCTACATTTCCGCCCTTGCCGCCTTTGCCCATGGTTAAAGTGCATTCAGCTGCTTTTCCAACCTGTAAATCTTTTATTACAGCAATACTTCCGGCCCCTCCGCCGCCTCCGCCTGCTGCGGCATATTCATTGTTATAGGTAATTTTTGCAAGACCCCCAGCCCCATTGCCGCCTTTGCCTGTTATTATTTTGTCATTATAGTCATATATTGAACTTCCTCCGCCGCCTCCGGCACCATATGAAGTTGCAGCCGGACTTCCGCCGTTTAATGCCGAAACACTTACTCCGCTGCCACCTGCACCACGCGCCGTTGTTGATATAATAGGAGAATTAGCTCCATCACCGCCTTTGGCATAAGGAGCAGAAGCGTTACTTCCCCATACAATATCGCCTTTATCACCAATAAGCGTCCATTTTGTACATGCACCATTTGTCCATACAGCTCCATCAGTAGTATACTGACAGCCTGATGTAGCTTCATTAGGAAATGAAGATGAATTTGCAGCAGCAGCACCTGTTGGTGTAATATTTTGTGCAACCCTGCCTGAATTACCGCCTGATACCCTTGCACCATATATAATTTCTCCGGTTTGTTTTTTAATTATTACCAATGAATGATTCCCTGCCGTGCCGTCACTTGCTTTTGTATTATTGGAAGCCGCCCCGCTGCCGCCGGTACCGGCTTTCCCTGCGGTTAGTTCTATTGTTCCGCCGATTCCTGCTTGTTTTACATATTCCGTTATATCTAAATCTATAAGTGAGGCACCTGCAGACCCCCCGGCTCCCGAATAGGATTTAAAGAGATTAGTTTTCTCAAGAGTGCATCGGGCAGAAAAAGCAGAAGCAACATTTGCGCTAAAAGGACCATATAATCCGTTTCCTCCAATTGAAGGTTTAACCAGCATCCATATCATTTTCTGCTCTTTAACCCATAACCCGCTTGGATAGCAAATATTGGTATGATCTTCATAATCACTTCCCCAGCAGCGTTCAGTCGCTAATCCGCACAAATCTACACCGGATAAATAATCACCCGAACAAAGAAATGCACCCTTGCCGCCTAAAATTGAAATATTACTGTTATACGTATCTTTCAAATAAGTAACTTGATTACTGTTTGGAAGCGACCAATTCACAGACTGCACCCCAGATGGAACATATGTAAAATCATTACATCCTGTTTCCGCTGCTTTATATTGGCATACGGTTCTTGCACAAGAATTGTATCCTGCAGCTGATGCACACTGTTCGGGATTTGCGGTTAGATGAGTATTATCATAAGCATACCAGCAGCACATACCTTTTTGGGAGCTTCCGCATTTTGAATCCCAGGAAGCCGAAACATCATATGCCCCATAATATGCACAACTTGGACATTTTGGTATATAATCTTGCGTTCTTTGCTGAATATTATTCCTATGTTCGCCTACATTAAATTGAGTTATGCAAAATGGTTTTACGGTTGAGCTTCCTTTAAATTCATAAGTTCCGTTCGGGCAGACTGATACATACCCCGCACCGCCCGCACCTCCTCCGCCGCCGCCGGCTAGCGTCACCTTAACATCTGTCATATATTCGGTTATGTTTATAGTTGTTTTATTGTCTGCTGAAGTAGTGCCTGCAACCTGTACGGGATTTGCGGCTATTTTATTTGTACTTGTAGCTCCGGCTCCGCCGCCTCCGCCGGATGCTATAATAAAGCTTGCAGAATATACATCATTAACACTTACATTTACAGAAGCTTGAGCATCATTATATGAAAAACACTGCATATCAGCCGGAGCCTTATATGTTTCCCCTAATCCGTTAACTTTAATGTTTTCATTCATTCTCTTTGTCATAACAGGAGCCAATGCCACCATTAAAAGAGAGGCGACAAGAAGCGCCATAAGCATTTCAATGAGGGAGAAGGCAGAGGCAATTTTATTATATTTAAAGGCATTATTCATATTTTCTCCTTTTAATAAAAGTATTCATGGAAATAATAACATATTTTAGTGTAAATTGCACTTATTTTTTTAAGTGTACATATGGGGTATATAAATATATCAGAAATGCACATAAAATATAAAAGAGGTGTGCAATTATGTTTAAAGTCGAAAAACCGGAAATGGTAAATAAAACATTCAGACTTCCCGTAAAACTAATACAGGAATTACAAATTATTGCACAAGAACAGGGGGTTTCTTTAAATAATTTAGTCCAGCAATGCTGTGAATATGCACTAAAACATCTTGATAAAGAATAAAAAATAGTTAAAAAAAGACCTCGGCTTTAACACTGAGGTCTTTTTAAGTTTTGTATAAGATTATGCAACCTTACTTAATGTTTGAATAAGTCCAAGCATCAAGATTTGGATTTTCTGCCATTTTAGAATCATCCTCTTCTTCCATACCAGCTTGAGTGCCAGCGTGAGCAATAGGTTTATATAATCTGTTATAGTATTCAATAACCATTCTATCAGAATTGAAATAAGCTTCAGATGTTCTGATTGCTTGTCTCATTAATCTTGCCCACTCTTGTTTATTTTCATAATAAGTAGGTATAATTTCATTTTCTAATGTGCTCATTACACATTGATGGTCTTTCCAGTGTCTTTCTTCCCAAGGAATATCATCGTCTAAGCCTGGGTATTCAACAGTGTAACCATTGATTCCAGGGAATGTACCTTCAACTGTCCAACCGTCAAATGTTGAGAAGTGCAATGCACCGTTCATATTTGCGCTCATACCTGAAGTACCTGAAGCTTCAAAAGGTCTAAGCGGAGTATTTAACCAGATGTCAGTACCTTTTTTAAGTCTTGCAGAAAGCGCTAATTCATACCCGGGAAGCACTACTACGTTTTTCATGCTGTAAGATTCTTTTAAAATCTTATTGAACATTTCTTTGCCCATAGTATCATCCGGATGGAATTTACCTGCAAAAATCAATTGAACTTTGTTTTCGTTTAATAATTTTTCAATACGCGGTTTATCCATTAAGATAAGCCATGCTCTTTTGTAATCAGCAAATCTTCTTGCCCAAGTAATTGTTAACACATTCGGGTCAAATCTTTTGCCTTGTGTATCTGAAATGTATTGGAATAAATCCTTTTTCATTTCATATTTTGCATTTAATAATTCATCACTGCTGTGAGCATTTGTAATTCTGGAATCCTGCCAGTAGTGTTGGTTAACAGCGTTAGTAATAGCTTTAATCGGGCATTTTCCGCCAACCCAATCCCACATTTTCTTAGCAACAAGACCATGTAATTGAGATACAGCATTTGCAATTCTGCTCATTCTAAGTGCTGCAACTGTTAGAGAGAAGTTTTCTCCGCCAAGTTCAACCGCAACTTCGCGTGAAGCACCTGCAAAGAAACCGCCTTCAACAAGAGTATCAACCCAGTGTACTTCATTACCGGCTGCAACAGGTGTGTGAGTAGTAAATACAACTCTTTTCTTAACTTCTTTAAGATTGCCGTTATATTGTCTCAATAATTCAAATGCAGCAGGAAGAGCATGACCTTCGTTCATATGAACTACATCAAAGTTGTAGCCAACTTCTTGAAGGATTCTAACACCTCCGATACCAAGAACTGTTTCTTGGGCAACACGGATTTTTTCATCCCCGTCATAAAGTTTATGGCATATTCTTCTTGCCCATTCAGAGTTGCCGTCAACATCTGTTGTTAAAAGATATACAGGGCATGAACCAAATAATTCGGGTTCTACTCTATAAGCTTTAACTATAACATCCTCGCCGAAAACATTTACTGTTGTCTGAACATTTAAATCTGTTAAAAAGTCATAATGTTTTCTGATATATGCAACTTCAACTTCACCATTTTCATTGATTCTTTGGTCATAATAACCATAAGACCAAAGCATTGTAACACCAACCATAGGCATTTGAAGGTAACCTGCAGATTGCATATGTGAACCTGCTAAAAATCCTAAACCACCTGAATAAGTCGCTAATGACTGGTCTAAAGCGATTTCCATTGAAAAGTATGCTACGTTAGGTAATGACATAATTGTGTCCTCTATTATCTAAACTACTACTATAACAAAATACTAACACAAACATTTTTCTATATCCCATGCAAGATAAAAACTAATACTTTTGTATTAATTATTTTGCCTTAACAATTATATTTAAAAAAGAGAGAATTTCCATTACTTGAAATTTTCTTTGCAACAAAACTTAATATAATACGCGCAATCCGGCAAAGGGCAATGTAATTATTTTGAAATTCAACTTTTTTTATTTAATAAAAGCCCAGGATAAACCATTCTTGCATACTCTCCAAGCCTTTGTTTTGGTATTCCGTAGAGTATATTTCTCTTGGTGCAAATACAAAACCTGTTTCCATTATATAATTTTCAGGGTTATATTTTTCACCCTTTTCTAATTTTTCAAGCATAAATAATTTCTTATGAAATTTTTCAAACTTTTCCGCATCATCGGCATAAATATTTCTAAACCTTATAACCGCTTCTTGCTTATAATCTGCAAAGCCAATCCAGGGGTCAATTACAATATCCTTCTCATCCCTGCAGTTTAAATCAGTTACGGCAAAAGAATGGTCAAGTGGGTCTTCACTTTCATATTCAACTTTTCCAGTTTCTTTATTTATAAATTTGATTTCATACCTTAAATTCACCCGTTCACTGTTATAATAACCATTTGCACAAAGTGCTGCCACAGCTGCTTTTGCATATTCCATACAGTTACCAAGCCTTGTATGTTCAGATAAATCTAAATCATCTGCATATAAAATACCAATCCCATTTCCCGTTTCATTTAAAACATCTGCTGCATATCGTGTAGCAAGTATAACATGCTTCAATTTATCAGCAACTTTCCTTGCTTTAATTTTATATTCATAATTATTGCTGGCATCACAATAATCATCAATACGGCTTGAACTTACAAAATTAAAGCTATTATTTGCCCTCCTTTGTATGTTGTCAGCTTTTCTTATTTCTTCATTCCTTGCACAAAAACGGGGTGTAATTGAGCAATTATTAAACGATATTCTCATAAAGTTTTAAAACCTGAAAATAAAAATGTTTGCAGATAAATTTTCTTTTAAAATAATTAAAATTTTGCCTGTACTGAAAAAATTTAGTATATATAAATGGGCTTATTGACCAATTTTATAAATGGTGAAAAAATAAATTACATTACTAAATTTATAATAAGGATTAAAAATATGAAAGCTGCTAAAAATTTATGCGAACTGACAGGAAACACCCCCCTTGTTGAAATTAATAAATTAAATAAAGAGGGTCTTGCTAAAATCTATGCTAAACTTGAATGCTTTAATCCTGCAAATTCAATAAAAGACAGGGTTGCCTTAAATATGATTGAAGAGGCTGAAAAAAGAGGTGAAATCAACCCCGATAAAACTACAATAATTGAACCCACAAGCGGAAATACAGGAATTGGTTTAGCCTGGGTATGTGCAATTAAAGGCTATAAACTTATTATCACCATGCCGGATACTATGAGCATTGAGCGCCGTATTTTAATGAAGGCATATGGAGCAGAATTAATTCTTACAGAAGGCTCCAAGGGTATGAAAGGCGCTATTGAAAAAGCAGAAGAATTAAAAACTTCAATCCCTGATTCAATAATCATAGGACAGTTTGTAAATCCTGATAACCCTGCAGCGCACGAAAAAACAACCGCTATTGAAATTTTAAACGATACGGATAAAAAAGTTGATATTTTAGTTGCAGGAGTAGGTACAGGAGGTACCATTACAGGTATTTCAAGAACAATTAAAAAAATTAAACCTGATTTTAAAGCAATAGCTGTTGAACCTGCAACATCAGCTGTTTTATCAGGGGAGCCTTCAGGAGCACATAAAATTCAAGGTATCGGCGCAGGCTTTATTCCAAAAATCCTTGATACAAACCTTTTAGATGAGATTATAAAAGTATCAAATGAAGATGCCATTGAAACTGCCCGCAGACTAGCAAAAGATGAAGGGATTCTATGCGGCATATCATCAGGCGCTGCTATGTTCGGAGCTCTTGAAATTTCAAAACGCCCCGAAAACAAAAATAAAATCATCGTTGTAATTCTTCCTGATTATGGTGAAAGATATCTATCAAGCGTATTATTTGAAAATTTAAAATAACCCAAGGCAACTGTTTTTAAGCTAAAGACAAATTATTTTCTTTTCCGGTTTTATCCACCATACTTAATACAAGTAAAGTCGGAAAATTTCATGCATTTATCCTCAGTTAAATTTAATATAAATTACATCGCAGCAAATACCTCTTTTAAGGGTGCCAACACCCAAGCAACCACCGCAAGACACAGACCTAAAGCTGATGAATTTATCAGAACTGCAAAACAACCGACAACCATATTAAAAAGAGGACAAATTTTAGATTGTGGCGAAATTTATACAAGCAGTGCAACTGAATTTTTCAGATTTGACATAGATTGGAATGAATTTAGCAGATATTTAAAAGAGAGATTTAAAAATTTTGATAAGGTAAATACATACGTTTATGCCTGCTCTGATGGTTCTGAGGCATATAGTCTTTCTATGATGATGCAGCATAAATTTAAAGATAAGGCAGATAAATTTTTCCCGGTTTATGCAAAAGATATAGATGAAAATATAATCAAAGAAAATATACAAAATCAAAAAACAGGTAAAATTAAACATAAGCAGCTGAATATTGCAACAATAGCAAATGCAATAAATATAGATAAAGCTTCTATAGAACAAGAATTTGCAACAATAGACCACAGCCTGATTGCAAATCCTAAGAAAAAAGTAACAAAACTTCAAGAAAAAGTTACACAACCTGTAATTTTTAGTGAAGCAAATATTTTAGATGACATTAAAAATATTGATTCAAAAAACCCGTCCATTATAATGTGCCGCAATATGTGGCCATATGTTGAAACAAGTGAATACCCTGAATTTGCCAAAAATTTATACGAAAAGCTTAAAGACGGCTCAATAGTTGTTCTTGGCGCATTTGACTGCTTCTTTGATAAAATAGAAGGACATGATTTGGAAAAAATCTCAAAAGCTCTGCTTAATACAGGTTTTGAAGAATCAAAATGTGAAATAAATGACAAATATAATTTGATATTTGAGAAAAATTAACTTATATCAATCAAATTATTCTGCTACAATTACTCTGTTTCTGCCGCTTTCTTTTGCGGTGTAAAGTGCTTTATCTGCCGCTTGATAAAGATTTTCAGGCTCTTTCATAGCATTTTTATACTGTGCTACACCAACTGAAATAGTCACAGAAATTTTAGACACATTTTCAATACCGTATTCTTCTATATTTATAATCTTCTTTTCAATACTGTATCTTAAACGTTCAGCTACAACCGTTGCCTCTTCAAGAGATGTATTTGGCAAAAGTATTGTAAATTCTTCTCCGCCGTAACGGGAAGGTATATCATATTCACGAAGCTCTTTTTTAATTTGTTTGGCTACGGTCTTTAAAACACAATCCCCTACAGCATGTCCGTATGTATCATTTACAGATTTAAAGAAATCAATATCTGTCATAATACAGCACAGGCTTGTTTTTTGACGCTTCGCATTTGCAATCTCTGAATGCAGACGCGTGTGGAATTGGTGTCTGTTGTTTAACCCCGTTAAAGCATCAAGGGTTGCATGTTCTAATATCTTCATATAGGAACTTGCTCTATCCACAGTGGTTGAAGCCTGTTTTGATATTTCAATCAAATAATCAGTGTCTTTATCACTTAATTTCTCATTTTGGCTTTTTGCAGCTATTGCACCAAATATTTTCCCATCACAAAACAGCGGGAATATACCGATTTTACCCTCATCTTCAAGGATTGCGGTAGATTTTGGATTTATAACGCTCAAATAATCTAAAATCCTTGCATCAGAACAATTATTCGGCCAAACAAGCTTGTAGCTTTTCTTCTTTGGCACCTTCAAAAATACATAGATAAGGTGTTCTGATATAAAACTGTCTATCATCTCGCCCAATACAGGCATTATATAATTAAGCTCATACTGCGTTTCAATAATTTTTGCAATATTTCTTATGGTTTTATGAAATTTTTCCTGTGTCTGCATTTCACCTGAATTTTTCAAACTTCCCATTGCATAAGAAATTTGCTTTGATACAAGCGGCAATATTTCTAATAAAATTTTATTCTTAACACTTCCTTTAATATAAACTATTCCTGAAAGCTTTTTATCATCATATACAGGGAAAACAAGCTCATCCTTTTCTTTAATATAATCTGTCGTATTATATTTAAAAGAACAAAAGTAACTGTTTAAAATATTTGCCTTATAATCTTTTTTTAAAATCTCCCACGGTTTTGTAAAATCTTTAAGAGAATTTAAAACTTCATCATAAAGAAAAATTTTAAATTCTTTAATGTCGCAAAATATGCTGAAAACTTTTTTAAGATTATTTGTTAATTCAACTTCCGTCTTTGAATTTTCAAAGACATTAACTAAATCCATTAAAAAATTATAGATTATCTTTTCATTTGTTTTCAATTTTTTATACCGTCCTCAAAATATTTTTTAGCGGCACATGTCCTGAAACTTTTTTTCATCGCACCGCCTTTATCATCCAGTATCAGAGTTTTTCCTTGTACATATACGGTTTCTTCTTTAATGGATTCTATGCCTTGCTTTTTTTCTTCTTCCATTTGCGCCTTTAAATGAGCATATTCATCCGATGCTGAATATTTTTTGTTCACTTCATTTAAAATATCATAAACATAGCTTGTTTTATTGCCATCTCCGTCACGGTCAAGAAGAAGTCCCGCTTTTTTAAATTCTTCCATTGAATCAGAATACTTTTTCATACCTCTTAAAAGAATTGCAAAATTATAGTGTCCTTCATATCTCATCGGTTCTTTTTCAATCGCCTTACAATAGTAATAGCCTGCATATTCAGGGTTTCTTAAAAGATGATGGACAATTGCAAGATTATAATAAACATCAAATGTTTTCATGGTTTTTAGGGCTTTTTCATAGGAAGATACAGCGTTTTCTAAATATCTCCTTGCAGTAAACCTGTCTTCGCCGTATAAAAGCGATTTTCCGCGCCACGCAAGCCCCTGATTATAATAGGCAACCGCTTTATTATGTTTATAAGAATGCTTTTTATTTACAATAAAAGGTATATATATCCATTTTGGAATATTTTGTACAGCTAAATTGTATTCTTCAATAGCCCTATCGTAATTAAAAGTAGCCTCAGATAATACAATCGCATAGTTTATCCTTGCAACGGTATAATCGGGCTTCACCTGCAGCGCCTTTGAATAAGAATCAAGCGCAGAATAATAATCTTCATAAACTACATAAAGATTTCCTAAATTATATTGAGCCCGATAGTGTCTTGGATATAATTCAAGTGCCTTAACATAAGATTCTATAGCCTTTTGCGGCTTATGCTTTTTATAAGCATTATCCCCAAGATAAACATAATAAAAACTTAAAGTCTTATGCCACTGGGATTTATAAAAATCTTTAAAGATAAAAATACTTGCAATAAAAAGAATAAACAATAAAAAACTGAATATTCTGACAGTAGTATTCTTAAAAACTCTTAAAAATCTTTTCATCTAATTTTCTAACCGGCTTAAATACTTTAAAGATAGGGCTATTTTGAACCATTTTGCATTAATTTATGTTTCAAAAAGTTTAAATAATCTTTCTTGTATAATTTCTTCATCAATTTCAGGATAAAGCTTATTTAAATCAAGTGCTGATTGATATTCATTAGCGGCAAGCACCTTATCCCCTTTTGCTTCATAATATCTTGCCATATTAAAATGTGCCATTGTGTAGTTATCATTCAGTTTTATAGCAGCCTCAAAACAAGGTTTTGCCCTCTCAACATCATTTAGACCGTCAAAATACACAACCCCAAGGTTATTGTAGGCTATTTCATAATCAGGCTCTATATCTATCGCTCTTGTATAAAATTCAATCGCATTTTCGGTGTAATCTTTTTCAAAAAATGCCATTGCAAGCCTTGAAAATACTTTAGCATCCCTAAATCCGTTTTCAATTGCAAGCGTATAATATTTTATAGCTTCATCCATATCATCAATATCATAGTAGATATCAGCCAACGATAAATAAATTTCAGTTTTGTTTTTTGTTAAAATTAAAGCATTTTGAAGCATAGAAATTGCCGCATCAAAATTACCCTTAATTCTATGATAAATAGCTGCAAGCGCCTGTGCTACAACTGCCGTCCATTCATTATTAGGATTATTTTCTAATGCTGCTTTATAAAGTTCTATAGCACTATCGTATTGTTCCAATTGAACATATGCAAAAGCAAGCGAATTTTGATAGAAAGGATTGTTTGGTTCCCCCTTAAGCGCCAATTTAAAGGCACTAACGGCATTAATCTTTTCATCTTTCTTTAAATATAAATTTCCAAGCTCATAATACCCTCTTGAAAAATCAGGGAGCTTTTTAATTAAAATTGTATAGTTATCAATCAGTTCATCAATTTTTTCAGGGAAATTTTGTTCCATAAATTCTATCAAATCAACAACAGTCTCAGGGTTATTATTAGATAGAGTTGCTGCATTTTGGTAGCACTGAAGCGCAACTTCCAACCTGTCTTTTTTAACAGCTATATTTGCCATCTTCTCATAGAAAAGCGGGGCATTTTTTGTGTTATCAACAGCATCAGAATATACTTCATATGCATCTTTATCAAAATTTGTCTTTTCTAAGATAGTGCCTACCGCATTATATCTTGCAAAATTAAGGTCATTAATTATATTTTTGCAAAACATTTTTATCCCTGCCTTATCAAAAAGGAAGAATAAAGAACTTGAAAATATATAAAACATTGCCTTTGAAAAAGCAAGAAAATCTCTGCCTTTTTGGATATTTTCTTTTACACTTTTATCTTTGCGGTTCATTCTCTCTAAAATATCAAGAGCCATAACCATCTTAGCCCTGTAAGAAGAAAAAGGTCTGAGTTTTATAGCGCGCTTAAATTGTTCTTTAGCTGCATCATATTCGCCATTTTGGGATAGGAAATACCCCAAATACATTCTTGCATTAGGGTTCTCAGGGTCAATTTCAACTGCCCTTCTGCACTGCTCTAAAGCACCGTCTATTCCAATCTGTCCGCTTTCAAGCATTAAGCTTGCAAGTCTGTAATAAGCGCTTGAAATATTCGGGTCAGTTTTTATAGCCTGAATATAATAATTTATAGCTTTAATTAAATCTTCATTATTTGCTTTTATTAAATATTGTTGATGAGCAGACGTTGCTAAAGATAATAAATCAGTTTTATTACCCTCTCTGTTATCAAAATTTGTGGCATTTTGCGAATTTTGCTGGCTGAACATTTTATTATTATCTAACCTTATAAAAATTAGCTATCCTTATTATCGCAAAAGATACTCATTTGCTTAATAAAATTTAGAAAAATCATCTGTTTGATTGATAGAAGCGTTGCCATAGTTTGAAAATAGTTGTATTATTGAGGATGACTTAAATTTAATTAATAAAAAGGATTTTTCAAAATGGGCGTACATATGCAGATACTTATTGCAATTTTACTTGGAATCAAAAGAAACTGGCATATATTCTTTGGTTTAATTGCTGGTATTATAGTTGGTATTTTATTTCCAGCGGCAAATTATCCAATGGCGCATAAAATACTTGATATAACAGGTCAGGCATTTATAAGTATCATTCAGATGGTTGTAATTCCCCTTGTAATAAGTGCTATTGTAATAGGTATTTCAAGCATAGGTGACAACAAACAGCTTGCAAAATTCGGTAAAAAAATGATTTTCTATTATACGATAATTACCGTTGCAGCCGTAGCCGTAGGCGCGATTTTAGCACTTGTTATGAAGCCGGGGCTAAATGCTCAAAGTTTTATAAGTCCTGAAGTAGCACAAGAAATGCAAGGATATGTTTCAAGTACAATTGCAGAACAACAATCAAACCTTGCTGGAATTTTCCTTGGATTAATTCCCAAAAATCCTTTCCATGCACTATCTACAGGAGATATGATACCAATTATCATATTTGTTTTAATTTTCTCCATAGCACTTGCAAAAATCGGCGAAATCAACAGGCCTGTTGTTTCATTCTTTGAAAGCATTTTTGCAGGCACAATGAAAGTAACAGATTGGATTATGTATCTTGCAGCCCCCGGTGTTTTTGCACTCACTGCAGCAAGCGTTTCAAGCTTTGGCGTTTCAATGTTTGAAGGGGTTTGGCGATATTTCTTAGTCTTAGTGCTCGGTGTTATTATCCAATTCTTCTTTATATATCCTATGATGTTAAAAATATTTTCAAAAGTTCCCGTTGGAAAACTTTATACAGCAATAACAGAGGCTATAATGGTAGCTTTTGGTACAGCTTCAAGCTCTGCTACTTTGCCTTTAACAATTACCTGCTGCGAAAAACGCGGTATTTCAAGCAAAATCTGCTCTTTTGTACTTCCTTTGGGCGCAACACTAAATATGGACGGCACTGCTTTAATGCAGACAGTTGCTGTTATATTCTTAGCTCAAACTTATGGTATTGAATTAAGCCTTGTTTTAATATTGCAAATTGCATTTCTTGCAATAATAGCATCATCTACATGTGCCGGAATCCCGGGTGCCGGGCTTATTACAATTGCCCTTGTATTAAACGGCATAGGTTTAACCCCTGAACAATTGGTTATAGGTTTCAGTTTCTTATTTGCACTTGAAAGGCTTGCAGATATGCTGAGAACAACTGCAAACGTAGCATCTGATGCCGTTGTAGCTGCAATAATCGCAGATAATGAAAATGAAATAAACTATGAACTTTTAAATAATGATTCTTATAAAGACATAGTATAACATTCTTTTCGGCGGCAAAAATGAATATTAAAATATTGCTTGAAGGAAAAATTAAAGAACCTTATTTTAAACTTGGAATTGATGAGTTTAAAAAAAGGCTTACAGGATATACTTCCCTAAAAATCATTGAAACAGATTCTATTTTAAATTTTGCACAGACAAATATAAAACAAAATTCATACCTTATAACTCTTGAAATAGAAGGAAAAAGCCTCTCCAGCCCTGAATTTGCACAAAAAATTAAAGAAATTGAGCAAGATGGAGGGTATAATGAAATTATATTTGCAATAGGCGGCTCAAACGGTTTGCCTGATGAAATTAGAAATAAAAGCAATTTTAAATTTTCAATGTCAAAATTGACCTTTCTGCATCAGGAGGCAGTTTTTATCCTAATTGAACAAATTTATAGAGCTTATAAAATTTTAAATAATGAGACTTATCATAAATAAAGGAATAATTTATGCGCGCAGTTGATATTATCCAGAAGAAAAAAGAAGGTAAAGCCCACACAAAAGAAGAAATTGATTTTTTAATAAAAGGGCTTATGGATGGCACCGTTGAAGATTATCAAATGTCCTCCTGGCTTATGGCTGTGTGCTTTCAGGGTTTAAATGAAGATGAAACCGCCTATATGACAGAGGCTTTCATAAATTCAGGAGAAATCCTTGATTTTTCTGATATTTCAGATACCGTTGCGGATAAACACTCTACAGGGGGCGTTGGGGATAAGGTAACAATAATTTTAATCCCGCTCCTTGCTGCTCTTGGTGTTAAATGCGCCAAATTAAGCGGAAGAGGGCTTGGCTACACAGGAGGGACTGTTGATAAACTTGAATCCATCCCAAATTTTAAATGCCAGCTTGAAGATAAGGACTTTAAAGCCCAAATTAAAAATATTGGTGCTGCAATTTCAGCTCAAACTCCTAATTTAACCCCTGCAGACGGTAAAATATATGCCCTTCGCGACGTTACTGCAACTGTTGACAATAAATCTTTAATATGTGCTTCTGTTGTTTCTAAAAAAATCGCAAGCGGCGCAAATATTATAGTTTTAGATGTTAAATACGGTTCGGGCGCTTTCATTAAAACAAAGGAAGAAGCACGCGAATTGGCAGATTTAATGATTAGAACCGGCGCAAAATTAAACAGAAAAATTGAAGCTGTTATAAGCTCTATGGAGCAGCCTTTAGGCACGCATATAGGAAATTCTTTAGAAGTTATTGAAAGCGTAGAATTTTTAAAAGGAAATTATAACAAAGATTTATATGAAATAGTGTTTGAAATTGCAGGTCATACACTAATTTTAGCCAAAATTGCCAAAGATTTTAATGAAGCAAAGGCTATGATTGATGAAGCTATAAAATCAGGTTCTGCACTTCAAAAACTAAAGGAAATAATTAAAGCACAAGGCGGAAACCCTGACTGCACAGATAATTATAATCTTTTTAATGTTGGAAAAAATAAATTTGAACTAAAGGCTGAAAAAGAAGGATATATTGCAAAACTTGATGCCTTAAATATTGCAAAAGCCTGCAAACTGCTTGGTGCAGGGCGCGACAAAAAAACCGACAGTATAGATTTTGGCGCAGGCTGTATATTACATAAAAAAACCGGCGAAAAAATTAAAAAAGGCGACACCCTTTTAACACTATATTGGAATGACATTCTGCCGCAAAAAATCGAGGAAGCAAAAGGATATGCTGCTCTCGCCTTTGAATATTCCCCTGTGCAGCCTGAAGCTGAACCCATAATCTATAGAGAAAAAGAAATTTTAAAATAAATTTAAAGCCCCTTTTATAAGGGCTTTAAAGTATATTAATTCTTAATATCAGGCTGATTCCAGATTTTAAATATCCTAACCAAACTTGAATAATCATCTGTAAACAGCTTTAAGAATTTATCATCCTTAACCTCTTCAGAATAAACTACAGCAGACTCATCCTTTGCTGCTAATTGATACTTATAATTTTTAAAGCTCTTATAAAGCTTATTTTTTGGCATAAATACAACAAAATACTTGCTTTGATATTTATAATATCCTGTTTTATTTTTCTCAAGAGACGGCATATATTTTGATAAAAATAATATATTATCAAGTTTTTCTTCTATCATAAGCTTTTTTAGCGCCTTATCTATATTGAGATACCGGTTGCTTATATGGAAAAGAATTATACCATCATCTTTTGTGTGTTTTTTATAGATATCAAATGCCTCTTTTGTAATTAAATGTACAGGAACAGAATCTGAAGAAAAAGCATCAACCAAAAGTACATCAAACTTTTGCGGCTCGCTTTTTTCAAGTACAATCCTCGCATCTCCTAATTTAACATCAACCTTGCCCTTTGCATCTTTTAAATATGTAAAATCACTCTTTGCAGTCTCATACATTTTGGGGTCAATTTCATAAAAAGTCATCTTATCATTCTTATCTGCATACGCAGCTACAGTTCCTGCTCCAAGCCCGATAACACCTATATTTAACGGTCTTTTTTTGATACTTTGATAATTTCTCATCCCCTCAACTGCATATGCAAACGCACTCATATTTGTAAAATAGGTCAAAGGTACATTTTCATAAGTTTTTGTTTTAGCATCATATATTTGAGCACCGTGAATTGTATTGCCGCTCTTTACTATTTTAATATTTTGAGGATTATTTGTCTCAACAGTAATTGTCCCGTAAAAATTTCTGCTGTTTTTAGATATTGCCCCTTCTTCTTTGGAAAATACCGAAACATAGCTAAATATTCCAATTGCAATGGTTAAAACGCCTGCAATTAAAAGCTTTACCCAGGATAACACTTTTAAGGGCTTATCTAAAAGTACATTTTGGATAAAAAGATAAAGCACAAAAGCATACATAATAATATTGATTAAAGGAAGTTCAGTGTAGCTGTTAAATATTATAGGAGCTATTATATTTACAAAAAATCCACCTAAAACCCCGCCAAATGCAATGGATAAATAAAATTCACTCAACTTTGCAGGATTTGGTCTTGTTTTGTATATTTCCCCGTTTACTATCATAAGAAATATAAAGAACATACCTGCACTCATTAATACGGAAAGAACCGGGTGAGAGCTGAGCCCGTCTGATAAATTTCTTGAAAATATATTAATTAAGGCAACTATTGGCACCAAAGTAATAAGTAAATTCTTCTTATAAAATTTTTCAGAACCAAAACAAAGTACAAAAGTTAAAAGATAAAGACCTAAAAATAATGTCCAAAGCATTGGCATAGGGAGGATTTTTACCGTCACAAACGTGGTATACGAGGCAAGTAAAATAGTTCCTGCAGCACTTAATGCTACCCAGTATAAAAAACTTTTAACAGAAATTTTTGCATCAGTGTGTTCTACTTTTTCTTTTTCATCAGGGCTTTTAAAATACAAAACGGAAGCTGCAATGATTAACAACACCAATAATATAAAACCGTTTCTCCAAAGCCCAATAACAGAAGAGGTCGGCATAATAGGTTCATACATTAAAGGATATAAAAATAGAGCCAAAAATGAACCAATATTTGAGATTGAATATAAAATATAAGGAGATTCACCTGTTTGCCTTGTATACCAATTTTGCATTGAAACACTCACTGTAGAAAGCACAAGCACAGGAAGCATTGCATATTTAAATAAAGAAGCAAAAAGAGAAATAAGAGGATTTGCCTTTTCTAATATAAGCCAGCTTCCAAATTCGGTAGGCATTTTAAAAAGAATAAGCGCCAAAATAAAAAGAACAGCATAAATCGGAGCACATACTTTTGGTTTTAATTTATTCAAAAAATATGCAATCAAATATCCGCCAAATAACACAAATTGAAAAAATACAAGGCAGGATGTCCAAATATCAGCCCCGCCTCCGTATTGTGGTGTTAAAATTTTACCCGTTACAGGCTGAAACATAAAGGCTAAAAATGCTCCTAAAAATATTATGAGCGCATATAAAACTTTGCTTAAAACAAGCTTATTCTTTTTATCCATGAAAACTCCCAAAATTATCCTTAAAACAAAGTATACTAAAGGACACTATTTTGAACAAATAATTTGCAGTTCTTTACCTTTAAATGTATAATCAATTTATGATGGAAAATTTTTATATTACAACAGCTATTGATTATGTAAATGGCGCGCCGCACATAGGGCACGCATATGAGAAAATATACACTGATATTTTATTCAGACATTTTAAAAAACGTATAAACAATTGTTATTTTTTAACAGGAACAGACGAGCACGGTATTAAAATACAAAAAACCGCAAAAGCAGCGGGCATTACCCCAAAAGAGCTTTGCGACATAAATGCAGCCCAATTTAAAGAAGCCTGGAAACTTTTAGATATTGATTATTCAAAATTCATAAGAACAACTGATGATTATCACCAAAAAACCGTTCAGGATATTTTTGAAAAGCTTCTTGAAAAAGGTGATATCTATAAACACAGCTACACAGGGCTTTATTGTGCAGGATGTGAAACATTTTTAAACCCAAAAGACCTTGATGAAGAAGGCAATTGCCCAATTCACGGTAAAAAACCGGAAACTGTATCTGAAGAAAATTATTTCTTTAAACTAACCAAATATAAAGAAAGAATAATTGAACATATTAAAAATAACCCCGGTTTTATTCTGCCTGAGTTTAGAGCAAATGAAGTTTTAAACCAGCTTGATGGCATTGAAGATATCTCTGTTTCCCGCGCAAAATCCAGTGTAGAGTGGGGAATTGAGGTAAAATCAGACCCAAGTCAGGTAATTTATGTTTGGATTGATGCCCTATCAAACTATATTACAGGCTTAGGCTATAGTGTTGATGGAAATCATAGCGAAGAATTTAAAAAATTCTGGCCTGCAAATTTCCACATCATAGGAAAAGATATTTTAAAATTCCATTCTATTTATTGGATTGCAATCCTTATGGCACTTGATATTGAGCTCCCAAAATCAATTTATGCCCATGGCTGGATTACAATTGATAAAAATAAAATGTCAAAATCAATCGGGAATGTTATATCTCCAAAAACCGTTATGGAAGAATACAGCCTTGAAATCCCAGATGCCTTAAGATACTTTATGGCAACAGCTGCTGCAAACGGCAAAGACGGCAACTATTCAGATGTTGATTTTAAAGAAAAGGTAAATGCAGATTTAGCAAATAATATGGGAAACCTTTTAAACCGTACATTAAATATGCTTGTTAAATATTTTGACGGTGAAATTAAAGAAGAATTTATCACGGATAATGAACTCAATAAAAAAGCTCAAAATGTTTTGACTGAAGTTGAAAATTTATTTGATAAATGCGACATTTCTGCCGCTGCAAACTGTATCATAGGGCTTGTAGATGAAGCTAATAAATATGTAAACGATACCGCTCCTTGGTCTCTTGCAAAAGAAGGCAAAATGGATGAGTGCGGCAAAGTTTTATACAATGTTTTAAATTTAATGGTAAAAATTGCTCTTTTAATTGAGCCATATTGCCCTAATATAGCTCAATTTATGGCAAACCAGCTAAAGTTTGACATAAATTTAAAATATACTGAAATAATGCCGAATATGATTAAATCAGGTAAACTCATAACCAAGGATGAAATAATCCCGGTATTTTTACGTTTGGACAGCGAATTTGCCACCAATAAAAAATAAGACAGTTTCAAAGAGTTAATTGATTAATCGAACAATTTCTTTAAATCAATTTCAAGTATTTGTGCAATTTTAATTATTCTTTTTATGCTGGGCACTCTTTCTGCTCTTTCTACGTGCCCTACAAATTTATCATTTGCACAAATTAGTTCCGACAGTTTCTCCTGAGTTAATCCTTTTTGCAATCTGTATTTCCGTATATTTTTTCCTATGTTAAGATATACAGTTTTATCTTGTTGCATAAAATAAGATTATATATTATACTTAGTAAGCAACACTGCTAAATAAGCACTATTGCCATATAAAAAGAATTTTATCAAAGTTTCAAACTAAATATAATTCAGCGCGGGCGTTTTTCGTATCGCCCGTTTTTTTATTTTTAAAAAACTTAAGCTCTAAAAACCCCATCCATAAACACTATTGTCTAAAAACCTTATAAAATGCTATAATTCTAATTAAAGAGAGAATTAATCGGTAAGTTTAATGCAGGAAGAGAATTTTAATTCTGATACCATTGAAGAGGTCAACTCTTGGCTAATAGAATATAAAAACACCCAAAATGAAGCTACAAAAAAAAGATTGAAAGATTTAATTGTGCTATCTTTTATGCCGCTTGTAAAAAGAGTGGCAAGAGGTTTTGCAAGACGCTCAACCGACCCTGTCGAAGATATAACACAAGTTGGCTCAATGGGGTTGATTAAAGCTATTGACCTTTTTAATCCCTCAATAAGTTCAAACTTTAAAACTTATGCAACATATCTAATCACAGGTGAAATTAGACATTATCTTAGAGATAAATCTACCATAATAAGAGCACCGAGGGAAATCAAAGAACTATCTTACCGTGTACATAAATTAACCTTGGAGTTGACTGAAAAATTCGGAACACAGCCGACAGATGAGCAGATAGCCCAAGCACTTTCTATGCCTACAAAAAAAATTGAAGAAGTGATAGAGCTTGAACGCCGCACTACAACTGTTTCAATTGACCAAATCATAGGTTCTGAAGAAAACGGGCAAACTCCTTTAATGGATAAAATTGCAGATGAAAAAGATAAAAGCCTCGTAGCTTCATTTGAAAATAAAATGATTCTGGAAGATGCAATTAAACAGCTTCCTGTTGATGACCAAAAAATCATCACAATGAACTTCTTTGAAGGTTTAAATCAAAGAGAAATATCTGAAAAACTGAATATTTCTCAAATGCAGGTATCAAGAAAATTAAAAAAAACGTTAAATACGCTCTTTGAAGTTATCACAAAAAAAGGTGTTACCCGCTATGATTGATTTAAACACGCTAATATCAATTTTCGTATTTTTAATAGGAGCCTGCATCGGCAGTTTTCTAAATGTCGTGGCATTAAGAGGATTATCAGGTGAAAGCATTGTTTTTCCGCCGTCCAAATGCCCTAAATGCAATAATAAACTAAACTGGTACACAAATATTCCAATTATTTCATACTGTTTTTTAAGAGGAAAATGCCAATTTTGCAAAGAACACATTTCAATTCAATACCCTGTTGTTGAAGCACTAAATGCCGTTCTTTATCTTGCCTGCTTTTTGACATTCGGCTACAGCTTAAAAACTTTATTTTTGTTCCCGCTGATTTCATTATTTATAGCAATTGCAATCACAGATTTTAAAGAAAGTGTTGTTTTAGATATTCACACCTACATAATAATGGGTTTGGGGCTGATATACAGCCTAATCCCCGGAGCTGAAATAAACTTTGTTACAAGTTTACTTGGTATTTTAGCAGGATTTTTAATTTTTGAAGCCCTTGCGCGTGCAGGATATATATTTGCAGGCACACGCGCCTTTGGTGAAGGCGATACTCTTATTGCAATGGGCATTGGGGCGTTTTTTGGCTGGAAACCTTTAATGGCAGTTATCTTCATAAGTGTCATTATACAAGCCTTAATGACAATACCTGTTCTTTTAAACAAATCTCTTAAAAATAAGAATTATAAAGAATCTTTTGCATACTGCGCACTTATTTTATGCGTAGTTTTAGTATATTTATTCAAAAAATTCAATCTCTATGAAAACTTTACCCTTATTTTGGTACTGCTTTTAATGGTATGTGCCGTTCTTCTTTGGGCGTTATTTATTATTCTGGGCGATATAAGAAATAAAAAAGAAACAGATGATTTTCTATACTTGCCCTTTGGTCCTGCATTAGTTATATCAGGACTTATTATGGCATTTTATCAACCGCAGATGACAAATTTCTTTTATAGTTTAATAAACATTCAATAATCTATTAAGTTTTATTACAAAAATCATCTTCGCTGCAATTTTCTATCTTATATATACTTTATATAAATAGGAGATACGAGTATATAAAGAGGATAATTCAGCATGTTAAATGCAACATCAAGCACCCAAAACGATAAAACGGGTAATGGTCGCTATACACCTCTTAGAAAAAAAGGTAAAGGCGAAAAAAAGGTCGGTCATTTTGATTGTACAGATTTAATGGGAACATTAAATGCCATTGATGACAAAAATATACGAACCGTCTTTAAACAAGCAAAAGACCCGGTAGAACTGGCGTTTGACCATATAAACAAGCAGTCGCTTAAAAAAGTTGCAACGGATGCCATTAAAGATGGTGTAAGTGATATAAAGATGGGCTTTGAAGATTTTAAAGAAACAGCAACAGATTTTGAATCACTCAAAGATTCTTTCGCTGATTTCTTTGGTTTCGTTGGCAGAATTTTCACATCAAACGAAGAATTTGTCCCTGAGGTTGTATAAAACACCCCTTTTAAGCAATATTTAAATTTCATACTAAAAGCAGGTAATATTAAAATAATTAAAATATCTGCCTTAAAAGATAAATTGGCATAAGGTTATAATTTAAAAAACAGACTTCCTTTTTAAAAGTTGGAAGTCTGTTTTGATGTTTAAATTATTAAAGCAATTATCTGCCTGAAATAAAGCTTCTAGACAAACATTTAAGCGCTAGCGCCTGCTTTTGCAACGATTTCAGATTCAACATTTGATGGAACTTGTTCATATTTAGCAAATTCCATAGAGAATGTGCCTCTACCTTGAGTATTAGAACGTAAATCTGTTGCATAACCAAACATATTAGCTAAAGGTACAATCGCTCTTACAATAACGTTTCCTGTATTTCCTTGCGGCTCTTGGCCTTCAATACGTCCACGACGTCTTGAAATATCACCGATAATTGTACCTGTAAATTCATCAGGAATTTCAATTTCAACCTTCATCATAGGCTCTAAAATACAAGGTCTTGCTTTTTTGCAGCCATCTTTAATAGCCATAGAACCTGCAATTTTAAACGCCATTTCAGAAGAGTCAACTTCGTGGTAAGAACCATCATAAAGTTCAACCTTAACGTCAATCATCGGGAAGCCTGCCATAATGCCACCTTCAAGAGCTTCTTCCATACCTTTTCTGGCCGGTTCAATATATTCTCTTGGAATTGCACCGCCGACAATTTTGTTTTCAAATACAAATCCTGCATTTTCTTCAGCCGGTGAAATTCTAACTTTAACGTGTCCGTATTGACCCTTACCGCCTGACTGACGGATAAATTTAGAATCCTGATCAGCTGTGCCTCTGATTGTTTCACGGTAAGCAACCTGTGGTTTACCAACATTTGCTTCCACTTTAAATTCACGAAGCATACGGTCTACAATAATATCAAGGTGAAGCTCACCCATACCGGAAATGATTGTTTGTCCGGTTTCTGTATCAGTTTTAACCTGGAATGACGGATCCTCTTCAGCAAGTTTTTGAAGAGCAATACCCATTTTATCTTGGTCAGCTTTTGTTTTAGGTTCAATAGCAACTGAAATTACAGGGGTCGGGAAGCTCATTCTCTCTAAGATAATAGGTGATTTTTCATCACATAAAGTATCACCAGTTGTTGTATCTTTTAAACCAACAGCAGCACAGATATCACCTGCACAAACTTCTGAAATTTCATTTCTTTGGTCAGCATACATTTGAACCAATCTTGAAATACGTTCTTTTTTGCCGTTTGTAGAGTTTAATACGTAAGAACCTGAGGTTAACTTACCTGAATAAACTCTCATAAATGTTAAACGTCCTACAAACGGGTCTGTCATAACTTTAAATGCTAAAGCTGCAAACGGTTCATCATCTGAAGAATGGCGTTCTGTTTTTGTACCGTCTTCAAGTTCACCTTCAATAGCTTTAACATCCAATGGAGAAGGCATTAATTCAACAATTGAATCTAACAATAATTGAACACCTTTGTTTTTAAATGCCGTACCGCAGGTAACAGGAACGATTTTGTTGTTGCAAACTGCTTTGCGAAGTCCGGCTTTTAATTCTTCAACCGTGATAGATTCAGGGTCTTCAAAGAATTTTTCCATTAAAGCATCGTCTTCTGCAGCAATTGCTTCAACAAGTTCATCTCTGTATCTTTTAGCTTCTTCAAGCATATCTGCAGGGATATCTTCTTCTTTAATATCTGTACCAAGGTCGTTTGTATAAATTTCAGCTTTCATTGTAAATAAATCAATTAAGCCTGTGAATTTATCTTCTGCACCAATTGGAAGTCTGATAGGAAATGCAGGAGCACCTAATCTGTTTTTGATTTGGTCTACAACTCTGTAGAAATCTGCACCTGTTCTGTCCATTTTATTAACAAATACCATCCTTGGAACTTCGTATCTGTTAGCCTGTCTCCAAACTGTTTCAGATTGTGATTGAACACCGCCTACTGCACAAAATACAGCAACAACACCATCCAATACACGAAGAGAACGTTCAACTTCAATAGTAAAGTCAACGTGCCCGGGGGTATCAATTACGTTAATTTGGTGTCCTTTCCATTCAGCAGTAACGGCAGCTGATTGAATTGTAATACCTCTTTCTCTTTCCTGGTCCATAAAGTCTGTTACAGCAGCACCATCATGTACTTCACCGATTTTATGGGTTTTACCTGTATAGAACAAGATACGTTCTGTGGTTGTAGTTTTGCCGGCATCAATATGAGCAGCAATACCAATGTTTCTTATCTTTTCCAAAGGTGTCTTTCTTGCCATGGCTTATTTTCCTTTTCTTAAATAAAAATAATACTTATCTTATTTCTATTCTCACATAAAAATACTTGTTGGCAAGGACTTTCAAAGGAAAGGAAAAACCACTCGCTGTTGTATAACATTTAAAACAAAACCCGATACCTAATTTTATAATTCAAATTTCAAGCTTGATTTCAGCACCCATTAATTCAACAATCGTATCTTTTAAAAATCATAATATTAGATTCAATCAAATTTCAATCCTATTTTTGCATTCGCAATCTGTGCTATCAGGTCCGCCTCCTCAAATTTCAAACTCTTTCGGCGTACTCTTGCATACAAAGATTGTCTTGAATATTTTTTACCGGTTTTTTGTGTTAATAATTCAGCAATTTGAGCATAAGTTAATCCGGTTTGCGCCTGAATATGTTTGATAAATTGATTTGCATCCATACTTAGAATTTTAAAATCTTATTGACTTATGTACAAATACGTATACAATATTGTATATATTTATATACATATATGTATATAAGTCAGATTATCAAAAACCTGAATTAGCCATTTCGGTAATATTTTAAAAAAAGGAATAAAAATGAGAAACAAAAATTCAATACGGGCTTTTTCTCTAGTTGAAATGCTTATGGCATTATTGGTTGCTTCATTGTTACTTGCAGCATTAGCTCCTGTAATGACAAAGAGGATGAATGATAATGTAAGTATTACAGGGATAAGTGGTGGAACAAGGTTAGATTATAAGAGGACATTCTATACTGATAGTGAATGGACTGTACCTAATGGT
>Ga0073907_1000596_pt1 | contig 55130 bp, 40 predicted proteins | sample GluameincwithD2O_FD_65483 | JGI IMG/M metagenome (GOLD analysis project Ga0073907, IMG submission 65483) | Mouse cecum microbial communities from Vienna, Austria - Glucosamine amended microcosms incubated with D2O | ecosystem: Host-associated > Mammals > Digestive system > Large intestine >... | reverse complement strand
CCCCCCCGATTTTTTGACCTATCTTTGCAATGTTGTTAATTCAAACTACGCGCGTAAGATACATTAAACAACCTGACAGTAAATTTTTTATTAACCAATTGAATTATCATGAACAAAATTACCATTCTATTGGCTATGTTCCTGCTGAGTACGTTCGCGACTATGCGGGCTCAGGATAATACACCGACTTATATCGAGGGTGATCCGATCATGCTTGATACGCCCCAGGACCTTGGCGATAATTACGGGAACGATGTGGTGCTGCCCAAAAAGTATTTCGGCGAAGTAAAGGTCGGCGACAAGATACGTCTGCTGCTCTCGGATGTAAAGGCCGGAGCGCAGATCGAGATTTATTTCAAGTTTAACAATTCGGCCTGGACATGGACCACCTATCTCTCTTATGTCGATATTCCCGAAGGGGCTGAAATGTATGAACTTGTGCTTGACGACAAGGTGGTCGACGGCAACACCGTCACCGCGACCGACTTTATCGACGGTCTGCAGGTACGTGACGGCATGCACATCAAGGGCAAGAATGCATTCGTGACAGGCTTGCAGATACTTTCCTATGACGACGGCACCGACCCTTATGCCGATTATGTAATAGGTGATCTCGTGGAGTTTGACCACACTGTGACTTGGGGTGATTTCTCTATTAACGAGAAGTATTTCAACCGGATCAAGATAGGCGACAAGATAAGACTGCTTTTCACGGAAGTGGGTGACAATCCGCAGCTACAGTTTGCCATCAAGCAGGACAATTCGTCATGGACCTGGACCGATTTTCTTCTGACAGCAGTGCGTGGCACCAAATATGAGCTTGAGGTCACCGGCTATACCTATAAAAAGAAGGAACTGTCGGCCGAGCTGATTCTTGCCGGCCTAAAGGCTCATGGTCTGTGGCTCAAAGGCCAGCAGTCCAAGTTGATAGGCATGCAGATACTTACCCACAAGGACAATGTGGAATATTTTATGTATGGCGGCTGTAATATGCTTGAGGCTCCTGCGGATTTAAATTCGTGGAAAAATGAAGTGCAGTTTGGCAAGGAGTTCTTCGGATTTATACGCGACAATGATCTCATAGATGTATATCTCTCTGACAAAAAAGCCGGAGCGCAGGTACAGTTTGCTGGTAAGAAGCATCTTGAAAATAACGGATGGTCGACATTTGTCAAATATCAGGATGTGATTATGGACGACTATATCGAATTTCCAGTAAAGGCTTATACCACAGATGAGAATGGAGCTTTCACGGGCGATGAAGTGGCTGACGCTCTCCGTGTCGACGGCATGTATCTCAAAGGTAAATCAGCATCTGTTACAGGTATGCAGATTCTCTATAGACTCGATCCTAATGATGAAACTGTATGGGATGAGGTTTCATCAACACTCATTGGTAGGCCTTTGTCATCATTATCATCAAGCCCAATGTTTCTTGCAGGAAATACTCGATTTAAAAAAGCTCAACTTGGAGATAAGTTCGTATTGTATATAAGAAAGAATAACCTTGGAGACAATCATCAGTATCGCATAACTGCAAATGATGATAATATGGAAATTACAGGTATCCAAAATTTTCAGTCCGAAAATATTGAAATACTTATAGATTCGGAAAATCTGCTCTCACTTTTAAAGAGTAAAGGTTTAAATGTCTATGGAGTGAATGTAGATTATGATGGCTTTACTTTGCTCCGCAAATCCCAGACCGGCATAGACGATATATTCACGGACAAATTGGAGGGCATAGATTTCACTCAGCCTTATGAGATATATACCGTGATGGGTGTACGCGTGTCGGAGATGACTCCCGGTGCCGTATACATCATCCGTCAAGGCACAAATGTTGTAAAAATGGTAAAATAGGATTGTTGTTTTTTAGGTACGATAAGTGAATTATTGACAAAGGTTTGAAGAAGAGGGTGGCGCGAAAAATTTGAGTCAATCAATATGCTTTGCGCCACCCTCTCAATTATATATTATAGACAATGAAAAATATATACCTGATGATAATGCTTGTGCTCTGTGGCATGAGCGCGCGGGCCGCCACGAAGACTGTAGTGTGGGAAGGCTCGAAAGATATGGGCACTTCATGGAAGATTGATGTGCAGGTGCCATCCTACCGCTTTATCGACCTCGCCGCAGGCGATGTCATAGAGATACACTTTACGGCCTCGGGGTCCAATCCGCAGATACAACTGTGGGCCAACGGTTACGGGCGTAAACTCGTGGACAGCGACCCGATGACGGGCGGATGTTATGCCTACGATATGACCGAGAGCAATGTCACCGACGTGCGCCGCGGTCTCACCATCAAGGGGCAGGGCTACACGCTCACCGAGGTGGTGGTCGTGAGCGGGAGCGACAATAATGACGACGATGAGGTGTATGTGGCCGACGGCACGTTCAGTGTGAGAGGCACCGAGATTATCGACGCCAACGGACAGCCGTTTGTGATGAGAGGAGTCAATTATTCCTACGCCTGGCAGCATGGCTATGAGTCGACGGTGATACCCGCCGCCAAGCGCATAGGTGCCAACTGCATAAGGATTCAGCTCGGCACAGGGGCCGTGTATCCCAAGGTGACAGCCCCCGAACTGGAATATCTCATAAAGCTCTGCGAACGCAACCGCCTGATAGCCGTCTTCAACACCCATGATGAGACGGGCGACGATGACATAGCCTCGCTGCGCAGTGCCGTGGACTACTGGATAGAGATGAAAGATGTGCTCAACGCCCACACCTCGACCGTGATAGTCAATATATCCAACGAGTGGTATGGTTCGTGGGATGCCGACGGATGGGCCGAAGGCTACAGGATGGCTATACCGATGATGCGTGAGGGCGGAGTGAAAAACATGCTCATGGTCGACTGTGCCGGTTACGGTCAGTATCCCCAGAGCATATTCCGTCACGGCAAGAGTGTGGCCGCACTCGATACAGACGCCAATATGGTCTATTCGATGCATTTCTATGACAATGCCGGAGCGACCGACGCGCTGGTAAAGTCAAATATCAACAACGCCCTGGCCATAGGGGTGCCGGTGGTCATAGGAGAGTTTGCCTATCGTCACATGGGTAATCCCGTGGCCTGGCAGATGATTCTCGACCATTGTGCCGAGAAGAGTGTGGGCTATCTCGGCTGGTCGTGGACAGGCAACGGACACGGCACCGAGGAGTGTGACATGTTTGCCGGATATGACGACTCGCAATATAAGGAAAACGGACGTTGTATCGTGGAGGGACGCAACGGCATACGCGAGACCTCGCGGGAGTGCACGGTGTTTGACAAGTCTTACAGCGGCATAGTCACTCCGTCGGCCGACACCGGCAAGGCCTTTGACTACAATGCGCCTTATGACATCTACACCATCACAGGTGTCAAAGTCAGCTCAATGGCTCCCGGCAATATCTATATTCTCCGCCAGAACGGCCGCGCCGTGAAAGTGGTACGTTAGCAAGGCTGAGACAGGAGTACAGGAGTAAATTTGACATTGCAGAAGAAGCTTTTGCAATGTCAAATTTACTCCTGTACTCCTGTCTTTAACTTGAAAACTTATGTTTCTTTTGTCCTTTTGAGACTTTTGTATCTCAGTTTTGTTTGTTGTTCATGACCATTGACCGGATATCGGCCGGGGTGATCGCGCCGGAGATGAGTATGACGGTCAGGCCTGCTTTTTCCGACACTCTCACCACATATTCAGTCTTGCCTCCGTCGAGTGATTTCATGAATATGTCTACATTTTCGCCGTTGTCGGTCACTTTCATGAGCTGTTCGTAACCCTTGCCGAGCGACTGGGTCTCTTTGCGGAGCGTGGGGAGGAGTTTCTTGTTTTCGCAAGTGAGTATGCGTATATTGTCGAGTTTTGACGCTATCGGACCGATGTTCACACCATTGGTTTTCATGTCGGGCATCATGCTGAGCATGGCTTTGGAAATGTAGACGGTAGTGACCCCTTCGGTGTCGGCATAGCGGTCAAAAATAGTCTGGGCGTATGATGCGATGGTGCAAATGAGGGCGAGAATGGCGGTGATATAGAAGCGTTTCATTGCGGGTGATTTTTTGTATGGGATTATAAACTGTAATATTTTTAACTAAACGTTCTCCGGATTCAGATGATTGAGCTGCCGGGCCACTTTGTCGTGGATGTCGGCTGCGGTGGCCTCGGCCATCTCCATCTGGTTGATGCCCTTGTCGATGGCCGACGAGAATATCAGCAGAGCCTTCCGGGCTTCGGCATATGCCTCTTCGGGTGTGGCGCATGTGTCAAGCGGGGTGGGGGAGACCGGTGCAGGTGTTGCGGTGAACAGGCGCACTCCGAGGGTGATGATTACGGCTACCGCCGCGGCTATGCCGGTGATAACGCGCAGCGGAGGCATGCGGCGGCTGCGCACCGGAGTTATGGCCCGGCGGGTCAGGTCGGTCGCGGCAAGGGTGTCGATGGTCTCGGCAAGCCGCTCTCCGAGCATGTCGGGCATCTCCGGCTCAGGACGCGAGGCGAGTCCGTCGATGAGGCGTTGCAGCTCGGCCTCGGTGATTTCGTCAGAGGCAAAACGGTCGAGAAGTATGTCTAATTCCTTGTCATTCATAGTCGGAAGTGGCGTTTGATTAGTTCTTTGATTTGTCGTCGGGCACGAAACAGTGTGATGCGCACATTGCCTTGAGTCATGCCTGTGAGCTGTGCGATGCGGTCAAACGGCATTTCGTCGATGTCGCGCATGGTTATGATTTCGCGTTGAGGCGACGGGAGCTTGTCGATGAGGCTGCGCACCGTGGCCGCTGTCTCACGACGGTCTATTTCGGTGTCGGTGTCGCTCTCGGCCGGAGGCTCGGGCACCGAGCTGTCGAGCGTGACTACCATCCCTTCGGGCCGACGTGAGCCGAGCGCGTCGTAACATACGTGGCGCAGAATGGTGACTGCATATGCCTGATGGTTGCTGACCGATGCGAGTCTGTCGCGCTGTTTCCACAGGCGTATATATGTCTCCTGCACCAAGTCCTCGGCATCGGGCGGACTGCCCGACAGGCGCAGAGCTATATTGTAGAGCAGCCTTTGATGGGGCAGGAAGACGCGCTTAAATTCACTTGCCTCCATGGTTGCCGGACGTCGTGCTGTTTACCACGGCATTGATGTCGTCTTTGGAAAATTTGCCATTGACACTTACGAGCGTGCAGTCGGAACTGTCGGTGCAGAGCACCACGAGGCGGCGTATGGCCGAGTCCTTGTCCATGCGGGCGAGCACGCGCACCTTGTTGCCGTCACTGTTGACGGTTATCAGGTCGTCATAGCCGTCGGTGTTGAGAGCCGAGATGCGTTGGTTAAGGCGGCGTTTGTCATTGTCTGAGGCCTTGTCGAGCGAGAGCACCTTGACCGAGTTGATTTTGCCTGTGATTCGGGCTAAATCGGAGTCGGCAAACAGTGCGGCCATGCCGGCCATTCTCATCATGAATGGATTGACGTTGATATATTCGGCATCCTCGACTTTGGAAAACTCTTCAAACAGGTCGTTGACGGTCGCGTCATTCTTGCTGCGCGCACATCCCGAGGTGACGGTAAGCAGCAGGATTAAAATGGGGATAAAATATCGTTTCATTTTTTCAAAAATTCGGTTGTTGAAATGGTCGTCTGAATGTACATTCATTTACAAAGACCGGGGTGTCGGCTGTTTTGTTACAAAAAAGGAAAACTTTTTTTGAAAAAAAGTTTTCCTGAAGTTTCCGAAGAAGTATTTTTATTTAGCCTTGCTCGACTGATGCCGAGAGCTGCTTGGCGGCTTTTATGCCGAGGGCTTTCAGATCCTGGGCACGCTTCACGAGGTTGCCGGTGCCGGTCGAGAGCTTGGTCATGGCGTCAGCATGAGCCTTGGACGCGTTGGCTATGGCCGAGGATATGCGGTCCATGTCCTTGGTGAAATCGGCAAACTTGTCATACATTTTGCCGGCGTCCTCGGCAATCTTTATGGCGTTTTTGGTCACCTTGTCACGGCTCCACAGTTGCTCGATGAGACGCAGGCCCGACACCAGGTGGGTGGGCGAGACTATGAGCACCTTGCGGTCATAAGCCTCCTGCCACAGCGACGGGTCGAGACGCATGGCGGCTATGTAGGCCGGCTCGTTGGGGATAAACATCATCACAAAGTCGAGCTTGGCCTCACCTATATAATCCTGATAATTCTTGCGTGCGAGTTCATCGATGTGGGCGCGCATCGACTTGAGATGTCGGGCCGAGGCTTCGTCTTTGGTTTTCTCGTTTTCGGCGTTGGCATATTCTATAAATGCAGTCAGCGACACCTTCGAGTCGATAATCACACAACGGCCGTCGGGATATTTCACCACCACGTCGGGCCTTAGTTTCCGGCCGGCCTCGTTGCGCAGGGCTGAGCCGCACTGATCGTTGGTGACCTGCATGAAATATTCCTCGCCCTCCTGCAATCCGCTTTTCTCGAGTATGGTCTCGAGCACCATTTCGCCCCAGTCGCCCTGCACCTGATTGTTGCCGCGCAGCGCGAGCGTGAGTTCGCGGGCTTCACGCGAGATAGTGTTGTTGAGCTCTACAAGTTCGCGTATGCGCTCCGTGAGCGAGAACCGTTCGCGGGCCTCTGAGCTGTAGGTCTCTGTGACAGTCTTGCGAAACTCGTCAAGATTGGTGCGCAGCGGAGAGAGCAGCTCCTCGAGACGTTGCTCGTTCTGGGCCTTGAAGTCGGCCGAGTTCTGACGGAGTATATCGTTGGCAAGATTTTTGAACTGAGCCGTCATCTGTTGTTCGCGATTTTCGCGCTCCTCCTCAAAATGAGCGAGCGAAGTTGCCAGGCGTGCATTCTCCTCGCGCAGAGCGGTCAGCGACTCCATCCGTTGTTGCAGCTCGGCGGCCAGTTGGTCGACACGGCGGGCATAGGCTTCCTCGATCTCGGCCTTGGCCGAGCGGAGCGACTCGAGAGCCTGACGGGTGGTGGCCAGTTCCACGGCATCGGCATTGCGGGCTTTTTCGAGGTCGAGTTTCAGCGCGGTATTTTCGGCTGTAACGGCAGCGAGTGACTTGGAGAGTGACAACACGCGCCACACTGCCACCGCCGCTATCGCAGCCATGGCTATAAGGGCTATATAGTTCATCCGTCAGTGTTTGATGGGGTGTTGAGGGGAAACAATCAGTTGAGAATGACACCGCCGATAGGATCGGCCTGTCGGAAATAGACATACGAGCGGGCAAACTGGCGTATGCGGGCCAGCGTGGCGGCCGATGGTGTCGACACTGTGGCCGGCTGTTTGCGGCCCGACTGTAGAATGGATGTAGGTGATGGAGTAGAATTTTTATCCATAGGCAGGTTTTACATATAGGTTGTGTGATGAATCGATATATCCATCTAACGCATTGTGGCGTGCGGTTATTGTTTTATAACATAAGAAAATGTTTTGGATTTATCAGTCAAATATTGTTACTTTGCAAGGGTTAAGACACCTTAATATAATATCGTTATTAACCCATATATTCTCATGGAGCTGGTATTACCATATGACGACGCCGTAAGGCCGCTGCCGTTCTATCTCGCGCAGGAGGAATGGCTTGCCGCGAAGTTTCCCGATCGTAATTTTTTCTTTATATGGCAGGTAGAGCCGACGGTGATCATAGGCCGTAACCAGTTGCTCGACAAGGAGGTCAACACCGCCTATTGCCGCGACAAGGGCATAAAGATAGTGAGGAGGCGCAGCGGCGGAGGCGCGGTGCTCGCCGATATGAACAATATAATGTTTTCCTACATAACGTCATCGTCAAGCGTCACCACGACGTTCTCGGCCTACACTTCCATGGTAGCCCGCTCGCTGAGACAGCTCGGCCTCGATGCCACCGACAATTCACGCAACGACATACTCATCGGCGACCGCAAGGTATCGGGCAACTCCTATTACCATATGCCCGGCCGAAGCATCGTGCACGGCACTATGCTCTATGATTATGACGCCGACATGATGATGCACGCGCTCACGCCTCCGGCTGTCAAATTGCAGTCACACGGCGTGGCGTCGATACGCTCGCGCGTCACGACCATACGCGAGCATCTCCCGTCGATGTCGCTGGCCGAGTTCAAGACCCATGTGCTGGCTACCATACCCGACGGCAATGAGCCTATACGTCTCACCGCCGATGACGTGAGAGAGATCGAGGAGATAGAACGTCGGTATTACGCTCCCGGCTGGCTCGAAGGCCGCAAGCCTCATGGCACGCTCAGCCACAGCGAACGTATCGACGGAGTGGGCACGGTGGCTGTTCACATGACCGTGGCGCGAGGTGTGATTTCAGAAATATCTCTTTCGGGCGATTATCTGGAGACGGCCGATGCCGACACGCTGGTAGGCGAAGCCCTGCGCGGCGTAAGCTATGACGCCGGAGAGATTACGCGAGCTCTCGAGGCGATAGGACTCGACAGGATTGTGCCCGGTCTCGCACCTCAGAGATTGACCCAATTACTTATATAGAAAGAATATACAACCCATTACCTATATCTACAATCATGAGTGAAACTAAACTAACATGTCTTCATGACCGTCATGTGGCTCTCGGAGCGCAGATGACGCCGTTTGGAGGTTTTGACATGCCTATACAGTATGAGGGCATAGTCGAGGAGCACAATGCCGTGCGCAACGCCTGCGGAGTGTTTGACGTGTCACATATGGGCGAAGTGCTCATCACCGGACCTGATGCCGGGCGATATGTCAACCATATATTTTCCAACGATGTCAGCGCGATTGTCCCCGGCCAGATTCTTTATGGCATGATGCTCAACGAGGGCGGCGGAACTGTCGACGACCTGCTGGTCTACAAGCGGGCCGACAATGACTATTTTCTCGTGATAAACGCAGCCAATATCGACAAGGATGTGGCGTGGATTATGACCAATGCCGAGGGTTATGACGTGACCGTCGAACATCTGAGCGACAGTCTCGGCGAGCTGGCCATACAGGGCCCCGAGGCCGAGGCTGTGGTCGAGCAGGTGCTCGGCATACAGTGTCGGGAACTGGAGTTTTACACCTTCAAGGAGTCGCTTCTTGACGGCAAGCATATACTCGTGAGCCGCACAGGTTATACGGGCGAGGACGGGTTTGAGATATATGCCGACCATGACACTATCGTGGCTTTGTGGGACGCTCTCATGGAGTCGGGTAGGGCCAAGCCTTGCGGTCTCGGATGTCGCGACACTCTGCGTTTTGAGGTGGGATTACCGCTCTATGGCGATGAGCTTGCCGATGATATTTCGCCTGTAGAGGCTGGGCTCTCGATGTTTGTAAAACTTGACAAACCCGAATTTATAGGCAAAGAGGCCGTGCTCAAGCAGAAGACCGAGGGCGCGCCTCGCAAACTTATAGGCCTCGAACTGCTCGACCGTGCCATTCCTCGCCACGGCTACGAGGTGCTCAATGATGCCGACGAGGTGGTGGGCTATGTGACCACCGGCTATCGTGGCATATCGGTCGACAAGAGCATTGCAGCGGCTCTTGTGCTGACTCCCTATGCTGTCAAGGATACGGAGCTGAAGATACGCATACGCCGCAAGACTTTCCCCGCGCGCGTAACAGCCAAGAAATTCTATAAAAAATCATACAAGAAATAGTTTATAAAGTTTAAAAAGTTAAAGGAGTTTAGAGAGCCTGAACGGCTTGTAAAATTCAATCATCAACCATCAAAATCATTAAAAGTTATGAGCAAGATATATTATGCCCCCTCGCATGAGTATGTAATCGTTGACGGTAACATCGGCCACATCGGCATCAGTGACTATGCCCAGAAGGCTCTCGGTAACATCGTGTATGTCGACATGCCCGAGCAGGGCGATGACGTGACCGCCGGTGAGGAGTTTGGAGCTGTGGAGAGTGTGAAGGCCGCCGAAGACCTCCTCTCGCCCGTGAGCGGAGCCGTGCTCAATATCAACGAGGCTCTTATCGACAATCCCCGTCTGCTTAACGAGGATCCGATGACCAACTGGATTATCGAAGTGGAGCTTACCGATCCGGCCGAGCTTGAGGAGCTGATGGACGAGGAGGCTTATACTGCACACTGCGCAGCCGAGCAGCATTGATTATTATTGAGTGTGCCGGAGCTTTGACAGAATAAGGACATGGCCCGGCACACCCGTAACTCCTCTAAAACAACTGTAGAAAATATGATTCACAGATATTTCCCGCATACCCCCGAGGACATTGCGGCTATGCTGGCCAAGTGTGGCATGGAGAGCCTCGATGACCTGTATGCCGACGTCCCCGAGTCGCTCCGGCTCAAGCGTGACTATGACGTGCCTTCGGCCATGAGCGAGGAGCAGGTGAGAGCCTGTTTCCGGGAGCTCGCGAAGGCCAATCTTCCGCTCACATGTTTTGCCGGACAGGGTTTCTATGACCACTATGCTCCGGCTGTGATAAGCCATATCATATCGCGTTCCGAATTTCTGACAGCCTATACCCCTTATCAGCCTGAAATCTCGCAAGGCACTCTGCAATATATCTTCGAGTATCAGACCATGATGAGCCAGCTCACGGGGCTTGATGTGTCAAACGCTTCGATGTATGATGGTTCTACCGCTGTGGCCGAAGCCATGATGATGGCTGTGGCCCATGCGCGCAAACGCAATCGGGTGTTGGTGAGTGCGACGCTCAATCCTCTATATATAGAGGTGGTCAACACCTATGCCCGCTATCATGGCGTGACAATCGACCTCATACCCGAAAGCGACGGCATAACCGACCTCGACGCCATGGCCTCGATGCTTGCCGACGGCAATGTGGCCGGAGTGATACTCGCCACGCCCAACCGCTACGGCATACTCGAGGACTATACCGGTGTGGCCGACAAGGTGCATGCAGCCAAGGCTCTGCTGATAATGACCGCGCCGGCCTCGGCTCTCGGTGTCATCAGGAGCCCGGGAGAGTGGGGGGCTGATGTGGCGGCCGGTGAGGCTCAGTCGCTCGGCATGCCGCTCAATTTCGGTGGTCCGTATCTCGGTTACATGTGTTGCACATCGGCCCTGATACGCAAACTGCCTGGTCGTATAGTAGGAGCGACAGTCGATGCCGATGGACAGCGTGTGTTTGTGCTCACGCTTCAGGCTCGCGAGCAGCATATACGCCGCGAGAAAGCTACCTCCAACATCTGTTCCAACCAAGGGCTGATGGCTCTTTATGCGTCCGTATATCTGTCTCTGATGGGGCCCGACGGCTTGCGTGAGGTCAATGAGATTTCTGCCGCCCGCACGCGTAGCCTTGCCCGCCGTCTCGAGGAGTCAGGACTGTTTGAACTGAAATATCCCGGCCGTCCCTATCTGAATGAGGTGGCCATGCGCTATCGCGGTCAGGCTCCGCTCGACATACTGCTGTCGACAGTCTGCGCCGACTATGAGATGCTGCCCGGCGTTCAGATTGACGAGGACACCGTGGTGTTCTGCGCCACCGAACGCCGCACGGCCGAGGAAATCGAGGCTCTTGCCGCGGCTCTCGTTGCGGCTCATGACGATATTAAGGATATTGACTCACAACTTGAAGAGAAATGAACAGAAAATTATACGGGAAAGTAATATTTGACCTTTCCAAGCCCGGCCGTCGTGGTTATTGTCTCGCAGAGTCAGGTTGTGAGGACGCCCTGGCCGACATCCCTGCATCCCTCTTGCGCTCGGCTCCCCCGCGTCTGCCCGAGGTTGACGAACCTACAGTGGTGCGTCACTACACCAATATGTCGACCAACAACTTTGGTGTCGACACCGGTTTCTATCCTCTCGGGTCATGTACGATGAAGTATAATCCCAAAATCAACGAGGAGATGGCCTCTTTGCCCGAGTTTGCCGCCCTGCACCCTCTACAGCCGATATTTACTGTTCAGGGTGCTTTGGAAGCTTATTACAGACTCCAGCGTCTGCTCAGTGAGATTGGCGGCATGGCCGAGTTTACACTCAATCCCTACGCCGGAGCCCACGGTGAGCTGACAGGTCTCATGGTGATACGTGCCTATCACGACAGCCGTGGCGACAAGGCCCGTACCAAAGTCATAGTTCCCGACTCGGCCCATGGCACCAATCCGGCATCGGCCGCTGTGGCCGGACTGCAGGTGGTGCAGGTCAAGTCGCTTCCTGACGGCACAGTGGATGTCGACGCCTTGCGTCCGCTCCTTGACGAGACGGTGGCTGCGGTGATGATGACCAATCCCAACACAGTGGGTATCTTTGAGCATAACATTCCAGCAATAGCCGAGATGGTGCATGCTTGCGGCGCGCTGTTGTATTATGACGGAGCCAATCTCAACCCTATGCTCGGTGTGGCCCGTCCCGGCGACATGGGCTTTGATGTAATGCATATCAATCTGCACAAGACATTCTCCACCCCTCACGGCGGAGGCGGTCCAGGTGCCGGTCCGGTGGGTGTGCGCGCCGGACTCGAAGAGTTTCTTCCCGATCCGCGTGTCAAGGTGCTTGAGCATGAGGGCGAGAAGCTGTATTACACAACCGAAGATCCGACTTCGCTCGGGCGTGTGTCTTCATGGCTCGGCAACTTTGCCGTAGAGTTGCGTGCTTTGGCTTATATCCTTTCGCTCGGACGTGAGGGATTGAGAATGGCCGGCCCGCTTGCCACACTCAATGCCAACTATGTCAAGGAATCGCTCCGCGACCTTTATCTGTTGCCAATCGACAGAGTGTGCAAGCACGAGTTTGTTTTTGACGGACTGGCCGACAAATCGACAGGCGTCACTACACTCAATGTGGCCAAACGTCTGCTTGACCACGGCTTCCATGCACCCACCATCTACTTCCCGCTGCTGTTTCATGAGTCGCTGATGATTGAGCCAACCGAGACTGAAAGCCTTGAGACACTCGACGAGTTTATCGCCGTGATGCGCGACATCGCCCGTGAGGCCGCCGAGACCCCAGAAGTGGTCAAGGAGGCTCCGCATCTCACCCCTGTGCGCAAGCCTGACGACACAACTGCGGCTCTGAACCCCGTTGTGTCATATTTCAGTGAATAAAGTCAACCTCTAAGCCAGATAACTGACATGACTCATGATATTATAATCATCGGAGCCGGCCCCGGCGGCTATGAGACCGCTGTGGCCGCTGCCGGTCGCGGACTTCGTGTGGCTCTGATAGAGCGCGGAGAACTTGGCGGCACGTGTCTCAACCGCGGATGCATCCCCACCAAGACACTCTGTCGCAGTGCCGAGATCGCCGTTACTGTGCGAGAGGCTGCCGTTTATGGAGTGGAATTGTCCGATGACAACCCGGTGATAAATTATGCTGCTGTGGCCGATAGAAAAGATGCTGTAGTGGCACAGTTGCGCGAAGGTGTGGCTCAATTGCTCAAGGGTGTCGATGTGGTCAAAGGTGAAGCCTCGTTTGTGTCACAGGCAGAGATTTCAGTCGAGGGAGCAATCTATTCGGCTCCTCGGATTATTATAGCAACCGGCTCCGCACCCGCGCGTCTGCCTGTTCCCGGAGCCGAACTGGCCATGACGAGCGACGAGCTCCTATCCATGACATCGCTCCCCTCGTCAATCGTGATTATAGGAGCCGGAGTGATAGGACTCGAGTTTGCATCGGTGCTCAATGCCTTTGGTGTCAAAGTCACGATTGTGGAATTTTGTCGCGAGGTGCTTCCTCCGTTTGATGCTGAGGTGGCCAAGCGTCTGCGCATGTCGCTAAAACGCCGTGGCATAGACATACTCACTGACACACGTGTGACTGCTATCGAAGCCGGTATGAAAGTGACATGCGAGGCCAAGGGCAAGGTGAAGACTCTTGAGGCCGAGGCCGTGCTCATGGCCGTAGGCCGTTGCCCAGTATTGCCCCCCGGACTCGAATCGCTCGGCATAGTGCTTAACCGCGGAGCAATTATGGTGGACGATGACATGAAAGTGCAATGGGATGGCAAGGCACCTGAAGATGTCACGGTTTATGCCATCGGAGATGTCAACGGCCGTTGCATGCTCGCACATGCGGCCACCGCACAGGGCGAAATCGTGCTGGGCGAAAAGCGTGCTCTTGATGTCATCCCGTCGGCGGTCTTTACCATGCCTGAGTGTGCTATGGTCGGACTTACCGAGGAGCAATGTGCCGCACGCGGTCTTGAGATAAAAGTCGGTAAAGCCACGTTCAGAGCCAACGGCAAGGCCGTAGCCATGGGCGAGACCGACGGTATGGTCAAAGTGATAAGCGACGTGTCGACAGGCCGTCTGCTTGGCTGTCATATCTGCGGTCCGCATGCCGCCGATCTCATACAGGAGGCCGCGACAGTAATGTCGGCCTCACTTCCGGCAGCGGCCATAGCCGACGCCATCCACTCCCATCCGACACTCGGCGAGACACTCCGTGCAGCCATCCTGCAGTGAGACGTGATCACCTGGTGATTACATTTGGACGTCCAACATTATAATATCCCGACAGGTCGCGGCCACTCCGCCCCCCCCTGTCGGGATAATTATTGTAAAACCATGGCATATATAATGGCTTGGGTGGAAATTTTGCAATAATATTCGGGGAGATGACAACTTTTTAAATGGGGTGAAGTGTTGTGAATGTATATGGTTTTTATTTATGGAAGATATATCCACACACTCATTAGTTGTCGCGTTGATGCTTACACTTGTGGCCGGAATGGGCACCGGGGCAGGTGCGTTATTGTCGCTGTTGCCTCAGGCCCGAGAGACACGTTTTCTGGCCGGAGCACTTGGTTTTTCAGCCGGTGTGATGCTTTATGTTTCGTTTCTCGACCTAATGCCACAGGCTCTTGCCGACCTTGGCGAAATCTATGAGTCACGCCTGGCTGATATGTATTGTGTGCTGGCATTTTTCGGTGGTATAGCTTTGATCGCACTGATAGATTTTCTTGTGCCTGAGGAGGATAATCCACACGAATACAACCATGTGGAGCATCCTGTGGCTCCGGCTTCGCGTTCAGGTCGTACAGGCATAATGCTTGCTCTGGCCATCGGCATACACAATTTCCCCGAAGGCATGGCAACGTTCATCTCGGCTCTTGACGGTGCGGCGGTGGCCATACCTATTGTCGTGGCGATTACGTTGCATAATATACCCGAGGGCATAGCCGTGTCGGTGCCTGTATACAATGCTACCGGCAGTAGGCGAAAGGCTTTGGTATGGAGCATTATCTCCGGACTTGCCGAGCCTTTGGGGGCTGTTGTGGGAATGTTGTTTCTGCTGCCACTGTGGACTCCGATGATTAATGCGATATTACTTGCGGGGGTTGCCGGCGTGATGGTCTATATATCGCTTGACGAACTTTTGCCCGGAGCAGAGAGCTACGGCCATCATCACATCACTGTGACATTCCTTATACTCGGCATGGCTCTGATGGCTGCATCGATGCTTATGGCCTAAAAAATGCGTTGTTGGATAAAATAAATCGTTGGTTTGCTTGGATAATAGGGGAGATTGCACTAAATTTGCAGTGCTACAATGCTATTGCCATGAAAATCAAACACTGCGTCACGTTATTATTTCTATTTGCACTGATGAGTCCATATGCTATGTCGGCAGAGCGGAGCATGACTTTGGCCGATTCGATTATGGCCGACACTACGTTTGTATTGCGAGGTGTGATGTCAAAAAAGTGGAACGGCGTGATTAAATTTGCTGTCTCCGATCCTATTGAAAACAAGTCACATGAGTTGCGTGCCGCCGGAAACGGACGGTTTGAAATGACTGTCCCGATGCGCGGCATGATTCAGAATATGTATCTTTATGTCGGCGATGCGGTGACGGTGCCTGTGTGTGCGGGTGATACGATTAATATAATATTTGAGGATGATGACATGCGGCTTACTGCCCGCGATCCAAAGGCGCAACTGGATCTGCAACTTGCCGAGATTATCTATAACAAAATGCGTAAACGTTATCTTGACATCAACCGAACCTATAATTCTTACTATGACAAGTCGGGTTACAAAAGGCTCAAGACCGTTGAGAGTGACTCTATTTTTGCTTTGGTAATGAGTAAAACAGATGATTACCATGAGCGTTACAAGAATATTGTTGACACTTTCATCGCCAATAACGGCACTCCCCGTCTGGAGGAATATTTCAGAGTTGCGGGTTATTATGGACCTCTTCGTTTTCTGGCATATGGAAACGGTGACATGAAGGTGACCAGAGGGGCTTATATGTCGGAGATGCGTAACAATATACCGTTCAATTTTTATCAGGAGTCTTTGATGAAATATCCTGAATATGCCGCGTTTATGCTTTACTATCTTGGTCAGGTGACAGAGCGAGTGTCACGTACATTTTTACGCAGAGGTGATTATCACGATAAGGTCCAGCACGCTATGGATGTGTCAAGATTGATTTCTCCATCACGATTTCTTAATGAACTGTCGGAGGTCAGAATGATTGACGCCAACATGCTGTTGGGTGTGGACGATAATTACAGAAAGCATATGATATATGTCTACGACAATCTGCATACAGCCGCTCTGCGCCGGGAGATGGAGAAACGTATGGCGGAGGTGGACAGGCTTGCGTCCGGACAGCCGGCTCCAACATTGGTTATGAAGGACAGCGATGGCCGGAAGTATACGCTCGATGATTTCAAGGGCAAATATGTCTATCTTGATTTCTGGGATTTCGGTTGCAGCCATTGTATAACCGAGTTTGGTGTCGTACCCAGGCTGCGCGAGTATTACGCCGGACGCATGGACAATGTGGAGATTATCACGGTGTGTGCCTCCGATGCGTCAAAAAGCAAGTTGGAAAAATTTGTCGAAAAACATAAAATGAACGAGCGCAATCTCATACTTGATGCCCGAAGTTCCGACAGCGTGTATAACATAACTTCATTTTCGACTTATATCCTGATTGATCCCCAAGGGCGCATAGTGGAGTTTTACACTGACCGTCCGTCGGTAATATTGTTTAAGGCAGACGCAGGCGTTGCCACGACATTTGACAAGGCTCTTACACCTAAATAAGTTTATGATATGAATCTATCACGTTTATTGTTTACATTTATAATATCTGTTGGATTGCCGTTGACAGCTTTGTGTGCTACAATGGAGCTGGCAGAAGTGCTCTCGCGTTCACTTGAGGAGTTGCGCAGGGTGCACACGGCAAGGTATATGATGACCGAACATGTGTTTTCTGTACCTATGGATACGGCGTGTGCAAGCATTAATGTATATCGGGTAATCGAGTGTGAGAATCCGGCCGATACATTTGGTAACGCAAAGTCTGTGATATTTAAGCCAGATGGTAAATTGGAGCGGGCTTATGACGGTGTTTACAGTTATTATGGGCGTTATGATAGCGGTTTTATAGAAAAGAACAGCTGGAAAAACTATAATGGTATACGCTATGTCCAGCCTCCGTTTTATAATCATGCAATGCACTTGTGTGAATACCTTCTTGAACCTAACGACAAGATTACCATTACGATGGAGGATGAGGGGGACAAATGGCTCGTAAAGGCAGAAGTGCGCGAATGGCAGCAGGTGTGTTTTTTCGGCAAGCCATATATATGTCCATCGATGGCTTATACCAAATCATATTTCGGTTTGCGCATAAACAAGTCAGACATGATGCCCATATGGATTTCATATCTTAGGAATTGGCCCCAAAGCAGATATGAACGAACGGTGAGCGAAGTTGAAATCAATCCTGTCGCTGTGGAGGGTTTTGTGATCGAAGATTATATTGGAGACATGCCCGTTTATCAGGATGAGGAGGCTGATAAAAAAATAAAGGAGAGCAGAGAGAAACATTACCAGGAAGTGTTTGACAGGCCGTTTCCCACCGACACATTGCAACTCGTGAGCGGCGGCACGGTGTCATTGCCTCAGCTTGGCGACAGGGTGAAGGTGATACTCTTTACTTTGGAGCATTGCGGTGCGTGCAAGTATGCCTATCCGATTGTCAACGCCATATATGACGATTATCCGGCCGACAGTGTAGCTGTATTCGGTGTGTTATGGAACGAGAATCAGCTGATGGAGGGTGTGAGACTGTTTACTGAAAGTAATGGAATACGCTTTCCGTTTGCCAAGGATAACTGTCACTTTTATTCTCATTTCTTTCCCGGAGGATTAGCTCCTAATATACTTGTGGTAAGCCGTGACAATAAAAAGGTATTGTGGCAGCGAGGTATGGACAGGTTTAAACTTGATAAAATCGAGAAAAAGATACGCGAAGCCATAGATAAAGCGTTGCTTTAGAGATTACGAGTTATAGTTTAAAAGTTTAGGGATTAGATGCTGGCCACGAAGGCCTGTCTAATCCCTAAACTTTAAACTCTAAACTCGTAAACTTTTATTTGCGTAGTCAAGCACGGTCGGGCTTTCGACATCCACGCCATATTCTTTGGCGCGGGCGAGTATGGCACGTGCGAGTTTTGGCTTTAGCTCTTCAGGGCAGTAGCGGAAATATGCTTCGGCCGCACGCACGTGGGCGGCATCAGGCATAGGATATTCACGGTGTTCGGGGAGTCCGTACACACTGTCGGGAAGCTCCTCGCGTTCTTTATAAGAGATGCGGTCGCTCATGTGTTTCTGCTTGTTAAAGGTTGAGTCGGAAACCGACCTGCATGAGACCTTGTGCACCGAAACCGAGTTCACCAAACATCGAGGCTACGCGCGAGAGTCCGACTTCGGCACCTAACGGTGACACCTGAAATGCGAAATAAGACTTGTTTTTGCTCCAGTCATCATGAGTCATGTGGGTGATGTCGACACCGACGGCTCCGTGGGCATAGAGTTTGACGATAGAATTACGCCAGTAGTCATACTTACCGTTGAGCATCACTACATGATAGTAGGCGTTGGCATCGTCGTGGTGTTTATAGGAGGCAGAGGAGAATGTGTAAGTGAAACCGAGGGTAAAGGATGGCGCAACCTTGAAGTTGATACCGGCAGTCAGCGCACCCCATGCGTTGTTGATAGAACCGCCGTCATGCATGTCGGTACAATCCATCTGGGTGTAGCCGCCATAACCGATCTGGAGTTGGGCTTTCTGGGCACTTGCTCCGAATGCGAGGCCGAGCACCGCGCACATAACAAGTAGAAACTTTTTCATAACGTAAATAGTTGTTAGGACGAATAAAAAAATGTTACATCTTAAACAACATTAATAGTCATAAAATAGTTTACTTTGCTTCGCAAAAGGTTATGAGGTTATAAGGTTATGTAGTTACGAGGTTATAAAGAAAAATTCTGATTTTGTAAAGCAAAATCAGAATTTTCAATAAAGTGAACGAATAACTCCGCAGTCTAACCTCATAACCTTTTGCGAAGCAAAGTCTCTTACCAGCGGACACCGTTGCTTGATGAAGAGCGTTTGTCATATTTGAGGTCGGAGAGGAGTGATGACTTGACTGAGATGTGGAAATTGTAGCTCTTATATGGTCCGACAGGCACGAAACTTGCACGCATCGTGAAGCAGTGCATGTCGCGTGAGATGTTACAGTTCATATAAGCGATCTTGTGTGTGTCGAAGTTATAAGAAGCCGAAAAACCTATGTTCCAGTTTGTGGTGGGGCGTATGTTGCCCGAGAGTGACAGGTTTTGGGTTATCTTGCCCTTATATTCGAGTTTATTATAGTCAAATTCTCCGTATCCATAGTTGACCGAATAGTTGAACGATAGGTTCCACGGCACATTCCATGCCATGTAGCCGTTATCGCCTATCTGTATGCCGTTCTTGTTCTTTTTTGTATCGTTGGCATTGGTCGGGCGCGCAGGGTCGTCCATTGGAGTGCGGTCAGGGGTATTCTGATTGTCTTTATCCTTGTTTTTGTCCTTGTCATCGCCTCCGCCAAACCATTTTTTGAACGTATCGTTGTTGAACGTGTAGCTGAATGACGTGCCCGTACTCGATAATTTTCCCCAGCCCTTGCCGTGGGTAAGGCGCAGCTTGTTTATGCGTACCGGGTTGCCGTTGGCGTTCAGACCATACATATATACGTCCCAAGTGGCCGAGAGGTTGAGGTTGAAGTTTTTGGTGAGACGCAGCATTATCGATGTGTTGAGGTTAGACCAGTTCATCGAGTCGGCCGCGAAATTGTAGCTTTGCGATAGGGTGAAATTCTCTATGAGCGATACTTTTTTCTCACCGATAGAGTCGTTGTCATCACGCACCTTCATCTCAAGATTGTTGGCGAGTGAGAATGATACCGAGCCGTTGCGTCCGCTGCCGGGAACTCCGAAGAGGCTGTTGGGAAACATCGAGTATTGCTTCTTCTGCAGACGTCCCTGCGCGTCAGTGTATTCATAAGAGCCGTAATAACCGAAGAATGGCGACGCGAAGTCGGGTGAGCCGGAGAACGATATGGTTGGCGTCATGACGTGACGTATCATCTTGACCTTGTTGCCAAGGAATGGAAGTGGCTGGAAGAAGCCATATATCTTGGTGTCAAGCGATACAGAGCCGGAGAAGTCCCATACGTTATAGAAGCTGTAGGTGGTGTCGAGCACCTCGGCCGAAGCGTTGGGGTCCCACTGACGGCGCACCTTGGTGGTGTACATACGGTCGGTGAGGCTCACGGAGGGGGTGATGTTGAAATACTTGAATACGTTGAATGTCGCAGAGATAGGCACTGAGTGCTTCATGCCATTGCGCCAGTCCTTGATGAGACTTTTCTGGAAAAACACGTCCTGCTTGGCTGTGAGCGAGTTGTTGAACTGACCCGAGTAGGAGAGCTTGATTTTCTCATACCATTTCTCCGCTCCGACAGCCTTCTTGCGCTTGAAGGGGTAGACCTGCGACATGGTGAGCGTAAAGTTGGGGAACGATACGGCAAGCGTCGAGTCCTGTGTGCGTTGCGAGACGTTGGCGGTGGTTGACAGCGACCATTTCGAGTTGGGGAAACGGTAGGTCATGTTGATGGTCGAGCTTTTGGTGTTTTCGGTAAACGCGCTTGAGTAGTATGAGTTGAGATCGTTGCGGGTATATCCGCTTGTGGTGAAGTTGACGCTTGCCGAGAAGCTCATGTTGGGGTTGGCCTTTGAGTCCTGAGAATGGCTCCAGAGTATCTGGAAGTTGGTCGACTTGGTATAGTCGGGCATACCCTTGTCGCCTGTGATGGTCTTGAGATAGGATATGTTGAAGTTGCCAGAGTATTTGTAGCGTTTCAGATAGGCCGACTGGGCGCGCAGACCCCATGAGCCGAGAGTGTATATCTCACCTGTGAGAGCGAGGTCCATGTTTTGGCTTATGGCGAAATAATAGCCGCCGTTGCTCAGATAGTATCCGCGGTTGTAGTCGTCACCGAAGGTCGGGAAGATAATGCCCGAAGAGTATTTTTCAGAGAAGGGGAAGTAGCCGAAGGGCACGGCAAGCGGAAGCGGCAGTCCTGCCAGCACCATATATGCGGGACCTGTCACCGCATCCTTTCCGGGACGTACCTTGCCTTTGGTGAGCTGCATCCAGAAGTGGGGATGTTCGTGGTCATCACAGGTGGTGTAGCGGGCGTTCTCTATATATATGGTGTTCTCGTCAATCTTTTTGGATTGTCCGCCGGTGAGGTATCCTTCGCCCTGTTGCGTGATGACATCGGTGATAAATCCCTTCTCGGTCTTGAAGTTATAGCGCATGGTCTTGGCCTCGTAGGTGGTGCCGTTGTCGTCAAACACGGGCGAGCCCTTGAGGTCTCCGACCGAGTCGACCGTGCCGACAGCATAGACTGTTGTCGAGTCAAGATTCATTTCGATCTCGTTGGCATCGAGTTTGATACTTCCATATGTGACTTTGCCGTCGCCGTACATGTAGGCCATGTTTTGGCCGGTCATCACCATCGAGTCTTTGGCCGAGAAGTCAACGGCATTGTCGAGGTCGACCTTTGTACGTACAATCTTTGAGCGGGTGTCGTTGTCGCCGGCCGAGATGCGGCGGCGGCTCAAGCGGGGTCGGCGGGTGGAGTCGGTCGACATCTCATGACGCTGTAGCACTGAGCGCGGGGCTTCGGCAAGCGAGTCGGGCATAGCGATGGAGTCGGGCATGAGACCGGCTGAGTCGACCGGCAGTCGGGTAGAGGTGAGCGCATGGCCTGTGCCCGTCGTGGTGTCGTGCGTCTCGACTGAGACAACGGTGTCGGACGATTCGGGTTCAGACGTGTCGCCTATCAGGCCTATGATACGTCGCGCGCCAGCCGACACTGAGTCGGAGTGACTGTCGGAGCGTGTCGCGGTGTCGCTGTCGACGGCGGTTGAATCAGTATGAGCGGCGTGGGGCAGCCCCGCGTCGCTGTTCACCGGCCGTGATATGGCACCTACTGAAAGGGCACACAGCAGTACAATCGCTATTATATATAATTGAGTTTTCCTCAAAATTTCAGATAAATCTCTGCAAAGTTATAACATTCCCTCCAATTAGCCAACAACACGTGTAACATAGTCATAAAATAATTGTTAATGAGCACTTGTTTGAAGAAAAGGATTAAAAACTGAGCCGAAAAGGACGAATAATTATAGGTTTTTTCGTATTTTTGCAGTGTTTTATGCTGGATTCAGTATAAAATTAGAAAAAATTAATCACTGTCACACCATCTCATAACAAAAGTTATGCCGCGTCAACATTTTGATTCATTGGATATCAGAATCCTCGAAATGCTCTCCAACAACGCCCGAAAGCCATTTCTCGAGATCGCTCGAGAGACACACATCTCGGGTGCAGCCATCCATCAGCGCATCCAGAAGCTCACGGCTGCCGGGGTGATACTCGGATTCCGCACCGAGATAGACCCTGCCTCTGTCGGATATCAGACATGCGCATATATAGGTTTCATACTCAACGACTCTACCAAGTTCAATGAAGTCGTAGAGCGTCTTCGCGAGATTCCCGAAGTGGTCGACTGTCACTTCACCACAGGCACTTATGACATTTTCGCGCGGATATATGCCCGCAACAACGCACATCTGCTCGAAATAATCCATAAGAAACTGGGCCTTGGCCTTGGCCGCACCGAGACCTTGATTTCATTCAAGGAAGTGTTCAAGCGTCCTGTGCCCATACATGCCGAAAACGTTGAATAACCCCACCGCATTATATCATACATTCGGCTGCAAGCTGAATTTTGCCGAGACCTCCACAGTGGCTTCACTGCTGGAGGCCGAGGGCATTATGCGTGTGGCCGAGGGCGAGGTGCCCGACTATATAGTGGTCAACACATGCAGCGTCACCGAGATTGCCGACAAGAAATGCCGTCAGGCCATACGTTCGTTTGCACGCCGCTATCCTCATGCCAAAATTATTGTCACCGGCTGCTATGCCCAGCTTAAGCCTGAGGAAGCGGCTTCGCTTCCGGGCGTGGCTGTTGTGGCCGGTAATGACCGCAAGCTGCGCATCATCGACTATGTGAGAGGGTGTGAGTCGGCCCGTGGTGTGGTTCACCATACGCCTACGGCCGATATACGCGAATTTTCTCCGTCATGTTCGCGCGGCGACCGCACTCGCTATTTCCTGAAAGTGCAGGACGGTTGTGACTATTACTGCTCATATTGTACCATACCTATGGCGCGCGGCCGCAGTCGCTCTGGTACTATCGACCAAATCGTGGCGCAGGCCGGTCAGGTAGCTGCCGAAGGTGGTCGTGAGATAGTGATAACAGGCGTGAATATCGGTGATTTCGGCAAACGTACCGGCGAGAATTTCTTTGACTTGTGTCGCGAGCTTGACGCTGTCGACGGCATCGAGCGTTACCGCATATCGTCGATTGAGCCCAATTTGCTCACCGACGACATTATCAATTTCGTGGCTTCGTCGCGACGTTTCATGCCTCATTTCCATATCCCGCTGCAGAATGGCAGTGATGAAGTGTTGAAGCTAATGCGCCGGCGTTATGACACGGCATTGTTTCGCCACAAGATAGAATGTATACGTTCGGTCATGCCCGATGCGTTTATCGGAGTCGACCTCATAGTAGGTGCGCGCGGCGAGAAAGAGGAGTTGTTTGACGAGTCCCGTCGTTTTGTCGAGAGCCTTGACATCTCGCGTCTGCACGTATTTACTTACAGCGAACGGCCCGGTACGCGAGCCCTTGAGATAACACCTGTGGTCAGCCAGGAAGAGAAGCATCGGCGCACCCGCATAATGCTTGACGTGTCGGAGCGCAAACTGCTCGACTTCACAGGCCGATACATCTCTACGGTGCGTCCGGCTCTTATCGAACATCCCCGCAAGGATGGCTCGATGGCTGCGTTTACCGACAATTATCTGCGTGTCAATATCCTTAATCCCGACCCGTCGTTGGCCAATCAGGTGGTGCCCGTCCGCATCATCGGCATATGCCCTGATGATGTCGAGGAGTGTGAGGGTGTTATTGAAGTATAGAGTATATGGTGCAGACGTCCTTTTCAGACACCAACCGTGTGGCTGTGGTCATCCTCAACTGGAACGGCCGCAAGTTGCTTGCCGACTATCTCGGCTCGGTGGTCAGACACACAGATGCCTCCGTGGCCGATGTGATTGTGGCTGATAATGGCTCGACCGATGACTCTGTGGAATATGTGCGCGGCCAATTTCCCTCGGTCGAGATAATCGCTTTCAGTGAAAACCTCGGTTTTGCCGAGGGCTACAACCGGGCCATCGACATGCTTGCCTCCCGATATAAATATTGTGTGCTGCTCAACTCTGACGTCGAGGTCAAGGACGATTGGCTTACGCCGTTGTGGCGGTTTATGGAGTCACATCCCAAGGCCGGAGCCTGTCAGCCTGTGATACGCTCGGTGATTGAACCTGACAGGTTTGAGTATGCCGGTGCTGCCGGCGGATTTCTTGACCGTCACGGCTATCCCTATTGCCGCGGTCGCATATTTGATACCGTCGAGACCGATTGCGGGCAATATGACACCCTTATGCAGGTGTTCTGGGCCAGCGGGGCGGCACTGATGGTCGATATAGAAGTTTATCGCAGATGTGGTGGTCTCGACAAAGAGTTTTTCGCACATATGGAAGAGATAGACTTGTGTTGGCGCATACTTCTGAGCGGACGCGAGGTGTGGGCTGTACCTGATGCCCGTGTCTATCATCTCGGTGGAGGCTCATTGCCTGCATCCAATCCGCGCAAGACTTATCTCAACTTTCGCAACAACCTCTTGATGTTGCATAAAAATCTGCCTGACTCATGTCGTCGCGGTCTCCTGTTTCGCCGTCGTCTGCTCGATACGGTCGCATGGGCTAAATTTGTGCTGTCGGGTGACAGAGAGAATGCCTCGGCGATACTCCGTGCCCATCGTGATTTCAGACGTATGCGCAAAGCCTATACCTCACATCCCAAGCAAAATCTGCTTAATGTCGACACTAACATTCTCTTTGACTATTTCGTCCGCAACCGCCGCACTTACGCAGAATTGAAAAACTGATAACACTTATACACAAATAAGACGTTGTAAAAAATTAAGCTGCGTCTGTCCTGTTGTTGGTATGACATTATCGAGACGATCTATTGTTCTTACGGTTGTAAGCACATGCATGAATGGAAATGGTAGCAATTCAACGTATTAATAGTAGAAATGAATTTAATCGATAAAATATACAGGCCATTTATTTTTGCTCGATACTCTCTTTTCTTAAAAAGCAATAAAAATGTAAAGAGTATATTTCCTATTGATGAAGAATACGGAATGCTATCTTTTTTAATATTTCAACGCCCCTGTGGAGTGAAGTTGCCATAGTATTATTGCTTTCAAACATTATAACTATTTCCTATAATGAACGACTCTTTTTGATTGGACTTCTTCTCGGTCTTAACTATGCAATATCCAGAATAATCATACGGCGGCTAAAAAAGAGAGATTATGTCAATCGAATTATTATAAAATTTGATTTATCAAATAATTCAAAATACAATAGTTTCTTGTTCTGTTTATTTCTGCTATTTGCGTATACTGTTACTCCAATCGCTCCTATTGTGCTATATTTCATCTTACAATGAAGAGTCTCTGTTCATAACCGTACTTCATAAAAAGCACCCCAAAAGTTAGACTAAAAACTTTTGGGGTGCAGTGCATTTTGACACAGCCCCTTATCTGTGATGTCTATGTTTAGAACGGATATCCAATGGCGAGGTGGAAGGCGAGTGATTTGCGGAAAGATTCCATGTTGTAATATCCTCGTTTGCCGGTATCATAGGGGGCATGTATGCCTATGCCGAGGTCGGCACGGATTATGAGCATGGAGATGTTAAACCGCAGTCCGGCACCTGTGCCGAGGGCGAGGTCGCGCAGGAATGTGGATGCGCGCAACTGTCCGCCAGGACGGCTCTTTTCGTTTTTGAGAGTCCAGACGTTGCCTGCGTCAAGGAATACGGCACCGTGGAGCGGACCGAGTATCGGGAACCGCAGTTCGGTATTGGCAAGGAATATGAATGTACCCGTCTGATCGAAATAGCCGTTGATTTGGTTGGCCGGAGCGCGATATGAACCCGGACCTATGGAGCGGACGGTAAAGGCTCGTACAGAGTTGGCTCCGCCGGCATAAAACTGTTCGCTGTAAGGTACCTGGCTTGAGTTGCCATAGGCATAGGCCGCGCCGGCTGCAACACGGTTGACAAGCCACATGTCGCCCGAGCCTATGCGCCGGCCATAGACTATCTGGCCGTAGCCTTTGATAAACTGAGAGAATGGTGTGCCCAGCAGCTTCTTTTCTTTGTGCGCGCCACACAGTTCATACACCGACCAGAAGATATTGCCGGCCTGTTGCACCGAAGCCTGTATGTTGATGGTGTTGTCGCGGTTCATGGCCCGGTCATACACCATAGAATAAGACATCTGGGGTATGAATTGGTTCATGAAACTGAGAGCAATTGCCGGATTGGCTTGCATGATGGAGTCGAACACCTCGGTAGTGTTCTGTAGTTTGGTGTATGTGAGTTTGAAGAGAGTGAATGAGTTTGAAATGTAGCGTGACGAACGCCAGTCGTAGGATATACCTGTATTGAATTGTGACATTTTGAAATAGTGAGGGCGGTTGAGCACATCTACACCGAGAGATATGCGTGTCCAGTTGATGTCACGGCGACTTCGCGGCACAAATTTCGGTGCGAGCAGACGCGGGAAAGCAAGTGTGGATTTCAGACCTGCCTCATAGGAGTTGAAGAGGCTGCTGCGTCCTGCGCCTGTCTGCCATTCATATGAGCCGGTGAGGGTGACCGATAGCTGTTCGCCGCCCCCGAAGATGTTGCGGTTGGTGAGTCCGAGCGAGAGCCCCGGGCCGAGATAGGAGTTGGACTTTGATGAGACATTTGCTTCGATCGAGGCTTCCCACGGGCGGTCGAAAGTACACTCAATAGCCACATTTAGCAGCCGACGGTCTCGGTGGACGGTGTCGGGCGTAACAATAATATTGATATTGTTGAATATGCCCATGCGTGACAGCCGTTGTTGCGTGAGATCCATCTGGCGCACCGAAAATGTGCGGCCGGGACGGAATGCTATGCATGACGGTATCAGTGACTTGCGCAGACGTGACGGTCTGAACTGTATGACGTCGCCTTTGGAGGTGTGTATGGTGTCGGGGGTGCCTCCGCCTTTATTGCGCATGACCACAGTGGTAATCTCTCCGGTCGAGAAGTGGTCGAGTGTCCATGGATGGACGTTGTCGGCAATAGTGAGGCGCATGGCTATACGCCCGGGTGTAATGGTCGAGTCGGCGAGATACTGGATGTATTCTGGTTTGAAGTAATAATATCCGCGGTTGCGCACGGCATTGGCTATCTGCACGCGCAATGATGACAGTGAGTCGGTCGAGTAGCGTGTGCCCGGCTTGAAGTAGGCCGAGTGGAGTGCTACCGAGTCGATGAGATGATAGAGGTGGGTAGAGTCGGGGAGCAACTGTATGGAGTCGATGAGATAGGGGGAGCCTGACTCGACGGTGTAAAGTATGGATGCCTTTTTCTTATTTTTTTTCTGGACGAGTTCGTAGGAAGAACGGCCAGCAAAGTAGCCGTTGTCATTGAGTATGCGGTCGAGCATGTGTGTACGCACTTCGGGGCGCACGTCGCTCACAAGCACCGGCTCTGACACAAGTTTCTCGTATATCCAGTGTTTGAATCCATGAGGCGGGTTGGGCCAGTTGTTGTAGACCCACAGGCCGATGGGGAAAGGTGTGCGGTAGGAGGCTGAGCCGAGCAACGGATTGTTGGGCTTGACCGACACAGCCTCGGTCAGAGTTGACTTTACATCGGCGGGAAACGGGGTGTTGTCAGGCGTATTGATCTTGACTCCTTTTAGGCCTGTGTAGAGAATTTCGTCCTGAGGCAGACGACGGGTGGTGGAGCAGGATGTCGCAAGCATAAGTGCTAACGAGACCGCCGACAATATGTTGATATAGCTTCTGACAGACATAACTAACTTTAATCTCTATACTTTCAACTCTATACTCTTATTTCAGTCTCTTCTGATGCCAAACAGTTCCCACAGGGTGTTGAGTTTTTTCTTGAGCACGAAACCGACACCAGTCTGCGTGATTTCACCCTCGAGAATGCTCTCGAAACCTGTGTGGCGGAACACTCTGACATACATCGAACCCGAGGCGTTGAGCATATATTCAAATGATATGTCATTGATGAGGTTCTGAGAGAAGTTTTCGTCCGAATCGGCATCGGTGGAATAGTTGCCGCCGACGACAATCTTGAACCGATCGTTAAACAGGCTCTTTGACACCCGATAGCTGTAGGAGGTGGCAGTCGAAGTGTTTCCCTCATAGGTGCGGTCATACTGGTCGATACCAAACGAGATGTCGACGCCGCGTATGTTGTTTGCGGCCCAGGTGTTGAGCTGAGAGGTAAGGAACGAGAATAGCGGATTGCCGCTCAGACTCGTGCCCTTGGTGTTGGCTCCTGTGTAGACGTTGTAGAGGAGCAGGTTCATGGCCTGGTTGGCCCGCTGTTCGGCCGACATAGATGTCAGTTCGTTCTGCACGGTGATGTCATCGTTGGTCGAGAGGTCAAAGGCCACGTTCATGTTGTCAAACGTGTTGGTTATGGAGAGCATCACGTCAAAGTTGACCACTCGGGAGTTTTGTCCGTCCTGTGTCACATTGGCGCGCACCACATCGACAGCCTGGATGTTGAGCACGGGATTCATCATGTTGCCGTTAAATGCGATGTATGAGCCGTCTTTAAAGGCAAAGTTTTTCTCGCTCATCAGCGGCGGTGTGTAGCGTACAAATCCACTGTTGATATTGACACGTCCTGTGAGGCGCGAGCCGTTGAGAGGCGACATAGAGAAGTCGAGATCGCCCGAGGGCATTATCTGCACACGGTTGTTGCCGTTTGACGACAGGTCGACATTTACAGTGGCTCCCTCGCGCAGATGCAGATCGGCATTGAGGTTGAGCGACATTGCGGTCGACGCGATAGAGTCGGCCGAGCGGGTCGAGGTGGTGTCGTTAAACTGTATGAAGTGTACCATGTCCTGGTCGGACTGTCCCGATATGGTCTGTTCGGCGTCGGGCATCACATAGGTGACGTTGGTGCCTTCGAGCAGCGAGATGTCGGCGTTGACATTGAGCCGCTGCATGTTGCCCTTGACTCCGGCGAAAAAGTCGAGAAACGCTTTGCCGTAAACGTCGGCTCCGCCTCGGGCGCGGTCTGACTTGACCACCTGGATGTTGCGTGCGGCCATGTCGAGGTCAAGACGCAGGTCGGTGAGATGGCGGGCATCCACGGTGCCGTTGAGCGACAGCGGATTGGCATTGCATGCGAGGATGTTGAAGTCCTTGAATGTTATGACGTTGCTGTCGACGGGTATCTTCTCGTCAGAGAATGTGAACGATGTGCCGAGCATGGTCACTTTGACTGCTGTGGTGTCAAAGTTGATATATCCGTCAAATGTCGGGTTGGCCATGTCGCCGGTTATCTGCATAGAGCCGTTGAGCTGGCCCGACAGTGAAGCCATCTTGTCGGGGATAAACGGGTTGACGATATGCAACGGGAACTTAATCATGCGGAAATCGAGCAGAAACGGTGTCGCAAGCGTAGAGTCGTTGAGTACACCGCGGGCAGTGATGGTCGGGATGGAGTCGACCATGAGTGTAAGGTCGGCCATTAGCTTGCCGCCTGCCGAGTTGGCCACGTTGACGTCAAGATTGAAATCGCCCACACGGTCGCGTCCGTAGTAAAGGTCGGCCAGCGAGATGGTGCCGTTGCCCGTAAGGGTTGGCTTTTCATATCGGAAGCTCAGGTCGGCCGAGACCTCGCCCTTTACAGGCGGGGCAAAAGGATTGATCGCAAGCCAGTCTTGCAGACATATGCGTGACACCTGCACTTTCAGGTCTTCCTGCTCGCCGTGGTATCGGTCGTGGTGATCGGCCGAATCGGCGTGTGCCGTATTGCCCTCGGGATGAGTGGTGAATATGCGCACGAAGCTCTTGTCACCGGTCAGTTCGAGATTGGCGTCAATATGCTGTGTGGCGAGATCGAGACTCAGGAAGTTGTCTTTGTTGAGAGACCAGGGCTTATAGGCGATTGTCGGAGAGAGGGGGACAAATCTTACGGTCACGATGCTGTCGGCTATGTCGGCATTGAGTCCGAGGTTGAAGCCTTTTTCGCCCTTGATATTTTCCTGCTTGAGAAATGCCGAGGCCCGTGTGTTGCCGGCAAAACCGTTGAGAGTAACATGGGCGAAGTTGTCAAATGTGCCCGGACGGTTGTTCATCGAGGCATTATATACGAGATATTCGCCGTGCTGCACGGCGTTGACACGTATTGTGTCGAGACGGGTCTTGTCGATTGACAATGTGTTGAGCAGAGCGTTGAATCGCAGCAGCGAGTCGTTTGACACCGAAGCCGATAGCTGTCCGATGTCAATGCCTGATGAGGCCAGATATTGTGCGGCAACATTGGAGCGGCCCATGTCGGCATGCAGGGCAAATCTCGGTATGGCATTGCTGAGCACCGGGACATCGACACGCATGCTGTCCATCTGCGACTGTATGGCGGTCATGGCGGCAGGCATACCCGAGATGAATGACATCAGCGGACCGGGAGTGGTGAGCAAGAGGTTGAGGTCGCCGTTTGTCAGTGAAGTGCGCGAGCCGTCGCTCTCGGAGCGGGAAGTCAGTGTGATGGGTGAGCCAGGCTCGATGGTTATGCCGGGAAGCTGCCATTTGAGCGAATTGATGTCGGCCTTGACATCCATGCCTTGTGTGGCTATATTGTAGAATCCAGATGAGGCTATCTGCATGTGTCCGCCGTTGAGCGAGTCGGAGAGATGCAGAGTCATAAGGTTGATGTCGCGCAGGTCGCCGCTGATGTCATAACGTATGCTGTCGCCTTGAAGCCAGGCGTTAAATCCGAGTGAAGCGTCGGCTCCGGGATTGTGGCTCACCAGTGTGCCTGACGCCTCGCCGGCATGAAGCGAGGTGTTGAGTGCTATATCCGAATAGGTCTCTTTGAGATAGGTTATCTGCTTAACCTTTATGTCGGCATCAATAGACGTGTTTTTGGCCATAGGGTTGTATCCGCGTCCGTCGACTGAGACGCGGGCTGTGACGTAGCCCACGCCGAGCGACGGCATGAATGCGTCGACCGGAAATCGGTCGAGAGCTATCGTTGCGTCATAATCCTGCGGTCGCGCACGCCATGAGCCGTCGGCTGCCAGACGTCCGCCTTTGGTGATGACAGTTATGTCTCCCGAGGCCTGTCCGGGATGGTAGTCCACACTTCCGTTCAGACTGAGTGAGGGGACCGACGCTATGGGCAGGAAAGAGAACCTGTGGTCGGAAAGTGAGGCGAGAGCTCCGCTGAATGAGAGGTCTCCGCCGGCTTTGACGGGATCAAACGGATGGTCGATGGCTCCGTTGCCTTTGAGCCGGAACACGCCGGGCATGGACATGTCGAGGCTGTAGACATTAAGGTCATCGGCTGTGCCGTCAATGTCGGTAGAGAATGTCAGCAGCCCCATAGGGGCGAGCATTGCTTTCATGTCGGGAAATGCCAGAGTCACATCGGCTGGCGATACCGTGCCGTTGCCTTTGAGCGATAACGGCAGGTCGGGGTCGGCGGTGAGGTCGCCTATGCCCATGGATGCGTCAAATCTGAGCATTGAGCGCAGAGTCGATATGCTGAACGCATCAGCTTTCATCATTTTGCCGTCCATGGTGAAAAGTCCGTCGGCGCGCAGGGGCAGACCGCAACGTTCGGTGGCTATGAATTTTCGCAGAGGCACACGTATCGAGGAGCCGCGGTTGTAGAACGAGTCTACCTCGATGGCAATGTCGGTCGCGGCGATGTAGGACGGGTCAAAACCGGCTATCGGCGTGACACCGCGCTGGGCATACAGAGCCTCGCGGCCTGTGAGGCGCAGAGTGTCGGCTGTTATGGCCCACATCTCCGAGTCGGGAGTAGGAACGGTATCGGCTGAGTCGGACGGAGCGGAATTTTCGATGGCCGGATATATATATGTGGCGGCTACGCTGTCGATATGCAGCGAGCGTCCGAATATCTTTTTATTACGCATGTCGATAGTGGCCATGTTGAGCGACGCGCGGTCGATATGACATCCGAGTGAGTCGATTATCGGCATCATTTCCATAGAATAGTCGACGTCGGAGAGAGTGATGCGTCCGGCTCTTATGAGCCATGGTGTGGTCGAGGCTGTATCTGTCGGAGTCTCAGTGCTGTCCTCGAGCATCCTCAGGGTGACTCGGAGACCAGAGATGTCGGCACGGTCGAGATTGATGGTGTTTTCTTTGAGCAGGATGTCGGTCGCCGAGATGTCGCCTTTGGCAATGTTGGCGCGCAGCCACAGAAGCGAGTCGGCATTGCCAAACTGATAGAACGCGCTGTCAAGCGACAGCCCGTCGACATCTACATGTCCGCGCAGCAGCGGGAGTATTTTTACGGCTACCGACGCGTTGCGGGCGGTCAGCATGGTGTCGCCGGCCGCTTCAATCACGGTCACGTCATCTACACTGAGACTGAGGGGAAATCTGAGCCGCAGCCGCCCGACGTGTACATCCATGCCGGTCGAGGCGTTGACCTTGTCGGTAGCGAAGCCAACCGCCCAGTCCTGAACCGGAGGGATATAGAGGAGCACCGGGACGAGTATGACCAATACCACCGGCACCAATACAATCCAAAGAATTATTTTGCCAATCCTGCGTGCCAAAATGTGAGAATTTATTTAATAAGTGTGAATGAATGAAAATCTATATAATTAACAACCACGTACAGCAGGAAAAAGTTTAACATAATTAGGAGGTTGTGACAGAAAAACTCTCGTCGCAGGCGTATGGCGTAAGCGGCGAGAGTAATAGGCTGAGGGGGAGTAATACCGACATCCCCGACGGGAAATGGCTTATTTGTCCTGAGCAAGTGAAACAAGGAGTTCCTTGCCGTCTTCTGAAGGCTGGAATACGAGTTTCCCCTCACGGGCAAGCCATCCGAGAGCGGCATAGACCTCTTTCTCGTTTTTGAGCTTAGCCATTTTCTTGATCTGCTTTGTGTCAAGAGTCTGAGCTTCATTAAGGACAGCCCACACGAGGCCGGCATTCAAGCCAATAGTTTCGGTGTTCATTGTTAAGTATTTAAAATGGTTAAAACTGTTCACAGTCCTATAATCCGTCGGTCTGTGTTAATCAGCATGAAAATCATGCTCATTGGAGAATGAGACACGCAAATTTAATAAAAATTTGTTAAACGGCTCATATCTTTTCAACAAAAATAACATGCCTTTGGTTCATTTTGCTACAAAAATAGTTTTTATTACGATAAAAAACTTCGATTTGCTCAATAGCATTCAATGATTGATTAAGGATTTAAATTAAGATATCGACAGCACGAAAAAACGAATTTTTAGTTAAAATCACGGTTAATGAATGTTAATTATAATCGGGGGGGGTAAAATTTTGTTTAAATTTGCCGAAAGTCAATAACAAAAAGAGTGTTTAAGTGGTGTTATCCCTTCCAAATGTGTTTTGTTAGGGCTTTTTCAGTGATGAAATTTCAGTTATTAACCAATCATTATCAATCGCAACATTTTTTATGAAAGCAAAAGGACTTCATCTATTCCTGTTGTTAGTCCTGTTCCTGTCCTTAGGGTCTCCGGAGGTCTACTCCCAGCAGGCCGGCGGAGGGACAGCCGGGACAGCGACGAGCAACTCGTCAGTAACAGGTGTAGTATTAGACTCAGAAGGATTACCCCTCCCGGGCGTCACTGTCGCTGTGATGAAAGGCGACAAGATGATATCGGGCACAGCCACTACCATCGACGGAGAGTTTGCAATCAAAGTACCTGCCGGAGCAATGCTTCGGTTCACCTACATCGGTTATGCTCCTCGGGAAGTAGCCCCAGTTTATGGCACATCGATGGAAATAACAATGGAAGAGAGTGCTGAAAAAATGTCGGAAGTAGTGGTCAACGGCTACTTTACCCGCAATCGCAACACCTATACAGGTGCGGCCAAATCGTTGTCGGGCGACGAGCTCCTGAGCGTCTCGGCCACCAACATACTTTCGGCCCTCAGTTCGCTTGACGCCGGCCTCAACATCACTCAAAACAATGCCATGGGCTCCAACCCCAACAGCATTCCCGACCTTGTGATACGCAGCACCACGTCGCTGGCCACCGACAATGAAACCGGCCTCAACTCACCTCTCATCGTAATCGACGGTGTAGAGCGTGACCTCCAGGCTCTTTATGATATGAATATTCAGGACATCGAGCGCGTCGATATTCTCAAGGATGCATCGGCAACGGCACTCTATGGCGAGAATGCTGCTAATGGTGTGATTATCATCGAGCGCAAGCGCGTGTCGCAGGCTCCGGCCCGTGTGCGCTACACATTCACTCCTCAAATGAGTTTTGCCGATCTCAGCAGCTACAAACTTTGTAACTCGGCTCAAAAACTCGAGCTTGAGCGTATGGCCGGTCTCTATGACAGCCCCAGAGGAGATCTTGATCAAAGCTATTATGACAAACTTGCTCTCGTAAGTGCCGGACGCAATGTCGACTGGATATCCAAACCTGTACGCAACAGCTTCTCTCATACCCACTCGCTCTCTGTATCGGGACGCGGCTCAAGCCTTGACTATAACATTACCGCCGACTATTCCAATCTTAACGGTGTAATGAAAGAAGACGGTCGTAACCGCTATGGCATGGAGCTGTATCTCAGCTATCGTGTGAGGGAGAAACTCGTTGTGACCTTGCGTGCCGGACATACCAGTCTTGACGTGAAAAACTCTAAATATGGTTCATTCTCCGATTATATCGAGGCAAATCCATATGATTCGCCATATGATGAATACGGTTATTTCAACCGCGTCCTCTCTTATGGAATGCTCAATCCTCTTTACGAGGCATCGCTCAGCAGTTTCAGCAAGACACAGACCCGCACACAGAACGCATCAATTGACGTGCGTTATAATTTCCGTCCCAACCTCTACATAACGGCACAAGGCTCTTACACAACATCAAAGGGCACCAGTGACGAATTTACTTCGCCTGATTCCTATAAATATGTGTCAACACCTCTTGACCAGTGCGGCTCATATACGCTCGGTAATCTCTCTACCGACAATTGGTCCGCTAAAGTCGTTGGCAACTGGATTCACAACTTTGACAACGAAGGCACCATGTCGACACTCAACGTCGGTGGAGAACTCCGTCGCGAGAAATCCACTGCAAGCTATCTTACCGGCTCAGGTTTCCTCTCTGACGATCTTGCCGACATAGCATATGCTACAACTTATTCGACAGCCCAACTCCCGACCGGAAGTGAAGACCTGGCCACCAGCATGGGTGCATTCGCCGCAGCCAACTTCATCCTTAAAAACCGCTATGTAGTTGACGGCAGCTACCGTCTCTCAGGTTCGTCCAAGTTTGGTTCAAACAACCGTACCGCACCATTCTGGTCGGTAGGTCTCGGCTATAACATGCACAACGAAAACTTTATCAAAGACCTCGGTATCTTTGATATACTCCGTCTGCGCGGCAGCTATGGTCATACTGGTAGTGTGAAGTTCAATTCCTATCAGGCTATTGCCACATATCTGTTCTCGACCAGCTATCTGCACTATGCAGGTGTCGGTGCCGTGCCTATGGCTATTCCCAACCCCGACCTTACATGGCAGACAACCAAGAAGTTTAACGTCGGCATCACATCTTCGCTCTTCGGCGACCGTCTCAATATCAATGCCGACTACTATCGCGAGACTACCGACGATATGCTCATCGACGTGAGCCTTCCTCCGTCGTCAGGTGCAGGCACCGTGAAAAACAACTATGGAAAGCAGAAGAGCTATGGAGTGGAGTTCAGTGTCTGGGGCCGGATTATCCAGAACCGCGACTGGATGTGGAGCGTTACAGCCACAGGTCTGCACTCCAAGTCGACAATCCTCAACATCTCCGATGCACTGAAGCGCAAAAATGAGGAAAATGCGGCTGTCAACACCGAGACAACACCTCGTCTGCAGTATCGTGAAGGAGCTTCGCCCACAACCATCTGGGCCGTGCGTTCTGCCGGAATCGACCCTGCATCCGGTAAAGAGATTTTTATCAAGCAGGACGGTTCGTACACATATGATTATGACACAGCCGATCAGGTGGCCTGCGGTGATAAGAATCCCAAACTCCAAGGCACAATCTCGTCGATGCTTACTTATAAAAACCTCTCGCTCAATATAAACTTCTCCTATCGTTTCGGAGGCAATCTCTACAACGACACCCGTATGGCCAAGGTAGAGAGCATAGATCCCCAGAAAAATGTCGATGAGCGAGCCTTTACCGACCGCTGGAAACAACCGGGAGATGTATCGCCCTACCTCGCTATCAAGTATAACGCGGAAAGCACATCCCAGTCATACTTCTATACGGATCGTTTTGTGGAGAAAGACAATGAACTGTTGCTCTCAAGTGTAACTCTTCAGTATAATGTGCCTCAGAAGGTTGTCAACAATCTCGGTCTGCAGCGTCTTTACGTAAGTGCCGGTGCCGAAGACCTTTTCCGCCTCACCTCCGCCAAATATGAACGAGGCACGACCTATCCGTTCAGCCGCAGTGTGAACCTCTCTTTAAGTCTCACATTCTAACCACTCATTATCGAACAACAATATGAAAAAAGTATATATTGCATTCACCTGTATGCTCGGACTCTTCGCCACAACATCATGTGACGATTTCCTGGACGTCCAGCCCAAGGGTGAGAAAGTCGAAGAGGACCTCTTCAGTACCTATAAGGGGTTTGAGAGTGCCATCTACGGCGTATATGGCTCCATGAGCAACGATGCTCTTTACGGATGTGATCTGTTGTGGGGTACTACCGAGCTTCTGGCTCAGAATCTTTACAGCACATCGACCTATGGTCAGGACATGGGTCAGTATGAATATTCAAGAAATCAGGCTTCACGTGACCGTATAGGGCGTATATGGACCACGGCATACATCTCTATCGGTTATGCCAACAACGTAATAAAGAACCTTGACGAAAAAGGGCCCGGCAGTATGCCTAACTGGGACTTGTATAAAGGTGAGATGCTTGGAGTGCGCGCTCTGCTGCACTTCGATCTGCTGCGCATGTTTGCCCCCGCCGGTGACGAAAGTCTGCAAGGCATACCTTATGTGTCATCATATTCGTTTTCGGTTAAACCGTTCCTCTCAGTGGGAGAATGCTATGATGCGATAATCGCAGACCTCACCGAAGCGGAGAAGCTGCTTACCGACGATGAGACGCTTATGGCATATCCGCGTGACAACGACAATTATGACCGATATCTCAACTGGCGCGAGACTCATATGAATCTTTATGCCGTCAAAGGTCTCCTCGCCCGTGTGTACTGGTATCGCGGAGACATGACCAATGCCGGCAAATATGCTGCCCAGGTTATCGACAAAGGCTATTTCCCGCTTGTCCAGCCCACTGAAATCAAGGATTATCTGGCCGGCGTGTTGTCGCCCAAGGAGACTATTTTCGGCATTTATTCGACAACATATCTCACCACAGCCACGACATATCTGTATCAGTATGTCTCTTACTCATCTTATGAGGCATATGACAATTCATCAGGCTCTAACAAGCTCGAGCCCTGGCAGAGTGTCTATAATCTTGACGTGGATGTTACCGCACAGGATTATCGTCGCAATCACTTCCGTGTAGGTAATTCGATAACATTTTTTGATAAACTTACCGACTATAAGACCATCAATAATATATCTCACGATGGAAATTTTATATCCGGCATGACAGTGATGCATTCATCCGAATTATACCTCATAGCTGCGGAGGCTTTCCTCTCATCGGATTACAACCGAGCACTGAGATATTTCAATACCGAAATCACATCGCGCGGACTCCCTGCGTTGATGCCTGATCAGACTCTTACTACCGATCGTATTTACAATGAGTACCGTAAGGAATTGTTTGGAGAGGGCCAGCAGTGGTTCAACATGAAGCGACTCAACCGCGACATAGTGTCCAATAATCAGGGCCGTGTAATTCCTGCATCCGATGCTATATACGTATTGCCGATACCTGATGAGGAGTATGACTATCGCGACGAATGATATGCATCTCACGATTGACTGAAAATTTTTTAGACGAACACAATGAAGAAAATATCAAATATAATGTGGTGCGGAGTAATGCTTGCTGCACTCTCGTCTTGTACCGAAGAAGACTACAAGGTATACGACACTTCACAGAAAGACTCGGTGTTCTTTGAATACCGAGATGACGCCAACAAACTCATTGAGGCCATCGAGTATAACTTCAATTATGATATAGCTGATAGCCACACTGTCGAGATTCCCGTATCTCTCATGGGTATGCCTAAGGACTATGACCGCACATTCAATATTGTAGTCATAGACGACGAGACTGACATGGTTGAGGATGTCAACTATGTAATCTCTGACAATGTCATCAAGGCCGGGGCCGTCAATGGAGTGGTAAAGGTCAACCTATTGCGTAATCTTGACCCGGAGTTGCTGACGACATCCAAGACTCTCACGCTCTCAATCAGTGAGAATGACCAGCTAAAGTCGGTCGGTGAAAATAAATTTGCCATCACATATTCCGACATACGCCCGGAGGTACGTCCTGTATGGTGGACCCCTTATGCCACAATGCCGGTATACTCTTATGAGAATGCTCAGTTATTCTTCGATTACTTTTACCGCCTTGTACCCGTGGCCAATCAGGCTATATATAACGAAATCATCAACACTTACGGCGATTATTTCGTGAAGCACAAGACCGGTATGGTGTCTCCTCTTGTGTATTACGAGCGTTTCCTGCGTCAATATGTGATGATTCCCCTCTATAATGAACATCCCGAGATAGATTGGCAGGCCTCTCCGCTTTTCTAAAATTTACATTATTTAGAATTTAGACAATAATATGAAATTCAGATATATCACCATAATAATTGCGGGGGCTCTGACTCTGAGTGTCCTCAACTCGTGCATCGATGACGACAGCAAATATGGCGACATCCCTGTGCCCCGGCTCAAGGTTGAAGTCCCTGACACAGAGGTCGGCTCTATGCCTGAGGTAAACTTCAATCTTGGCGAGGAATGTGTCATCAAGCCTCAGATTTCCTACGATGGTTCCGGCTCGCTTCACTATGAATGGAGTGTCGGTTCTTATGCCAACGGCGTGAAGGGTGAATTGCAGTTTGTAAGCAATGAACTCGAACTTCACCACTCCTTCCCCGCCGGAGGCACCTACTATGCTCACCTTAATGTCACTGACGGTGTTGTCGGATTCTCTCAGGATTATCAGGTCAATGTCAACCGTACATTTGAGCAGGGCTACCTGATTGTCTCCAACAGTAAGTCGGGTATCGGTAACCTTGCTTTTATCAAAGACCTTACTCCCGAGGAGAAAGAGCAGGGTATGAGCCCGATCACCATGGAACACTGTCTCGAAGCGGTAAACGAAGGCACTAATCCCGAATATCTCGCCGGAGTGAGCGTACTGCAGGTGTCATGGCCCACTGATGCCACACGCATTGTGGCAAGTTATGGCTCGACATCTTACTATCTTGACCCCAACACTTTCATCTCGCTCTCAACCATCAATCATAATGATGTCATACCCGGATTCAAAGCCCGCACATCTATCGGTGGGGCCGATGCCGTTGTGTATGACCCTGTGATGAACCGGTTTATCACACTGTTTGCCTACGATATGATAGGTGTGGAGGAGAGCAAGTATGCAAGCGGTCAGTTTGGTTTTGATTATTATAACTTCTACGCTTACTCGGCATACGGTACTCTCGTCTATAATAACTTCTTTGTATGTCATTCACCTCTCGAGGTATTCTTTATCGATTATTATGGCAATCGCATTGACCAGACCTCGATAGTTGATGAAAATACCAATCAACCTATAGGCAACGTATTTGACGGTCATTCGTGTGTTAATGTATTTGGCGGCCTTGCCATTACATATACCTACGAGTACTGGGGTCAGATTTATGAAAGCTCTTATTTCCCGTGCTGTGTGATCAGCAAGGATGAGGCTACCGGTAAGTATTGGTATACACGTCTCAGTGGTTTCGGTACATATGACATGTCAATGGGACTTGCAAGTCGTAGTGAAATTGATGTCACATCGACTACTGCAATCCCCGACGTAGAGGGTGCCATCACTTTGTCACACACTTATCAGCGTGGTTACTACACATGCAACAACAAGGTATATGTGATGACTTATAACAATGAAAAGGCAATTTTACCCAATGAGTCACAGTCGGTACTCTCTTTCCCCGCAAACGAAGAGATTACATATATGACCATCAATGCCGATACCGAGGAACTGATTGTGGCCACAGCCGATAAGACCACAGGCCGAGGCAGTGTGTATTTCTATGATACCGCAAATGTCCGCACCGACTCGCCCAATACTCCGGCCAAGGCATACTATCCTGATTGTGCCGATCGGATATCGTTTATGATCTACAAGCCTCGTGTGGCCGATAATAAGTAATAAGCCCGATATATGAAGCTATTGACAACATTCATGTCAGCCGCCTTGTGTGCCGTCTTTAATGTCGGCGCACAAGGTGTGGGCTTTAATGTCTCGCTCCCGGCAGATTCAGCCTATAACGGCATGAGGGTGTTGATACAAAATATCTCACCCGAGTCTGCCAAGGCATTTTCAGAGCTTAAGTCTGTAAATGGCTCGCAGGCATTTGCAGGGCGTGCCGAAGCATCGCCATATGGTATATATCGCATAATTTGCAGCAATTCAAAGGCTCAGTATTCTCTTCCGGTATATGTCAATCCGGATGATACGGTAGTGGCTTTGGGAATGCAGACATGCGGCCCGTCTCTCGTCTCGTCGTTAAGTGATGCTTCTAACCGTGCGCTACATGCTTATCAGGAGTTTTTGACACAAAAGTCTATCAGGCTTTCGCATGAGACAGACAGTATGCCGCTTGACGAAATTAAAGCGCGGCTATCATCGCTCATAACGGCGGGCAACGCTATTGTCGACAGTCTGAAGCCAGAGCCGCAGGTTGCCGAGTTTATTCGTCTTTGGGCCTATAGTTCGGCTTTTGAAGGTGTTGACATGGCCAACTATCTTTTCAGACGCAGCCGACGCGATATGTATATAGCCCCGACCGACATATTGCCTCCTCCGTCGACCATTCTCGATACCCCTATGGCCATGGCGTTTATGAGTAATGTCCTTGCCGTGACAACATCACTTCCTGACAGAGTTCCTGTCGAGCAGCAGCTTGAGGCTCTTTATGCATCATATCGTACACCCGTCATAAGGAGTGCGGTGGCGCAGAATCTTGTGATGGGTTTTGTGAATCGCTACAATCCGTCGGACGGAATGGCCGAAGGCGAGAAACGATTGGCCTCAATGATTGAGAAGTATTCTTTGCCTGAACATCTGATGACCGCTTTTAAGGCCAAAAAGGTAGTTTCGGAGGGTACTCCATTTCCCGATGTTACGCTCGTAGACCGTGATGGCAATACAGTAGACTTCTCACGCTTCCGAGGCAAATATGTCTATGTGGATCTTTGGGCTTCATGGTGTGGTCCATGCTGTGCCGAGGTGCCGCATCTCAAAAAACTTGAGAAAGATATGGCCGGCAGCAATGTTGAATTTGTGTCAATCTCGCTTGACTCTTCGCGTGATTCTTGGATTAAGAAGATGGCGCAACTTGATATGCATGGCAATCAGCTATTGTGTAATGACGACCGCCTTGCTCAAATGCTTAATGTGAAGGGCATTCCACACTTCCTTGTGTATGACCCCGAGGGACGTCTGCTTATATATAAAGCTCCTCGCCCGAGTTCAGAGCAGATACTCCCCACACTCAAGGCTCTTGGCGCAAAAGAGTAAGCACATATAGTCTAAGTTTATAAAATCACGGGTATGATACATCATGTCCGTGATTTTTGTATTTTCGCCCTGTCGGAGAGATGTTCTTGGAGCCATGGTGTTATATTATTGGGAAAAATGCATTATTTTTGTGGCGTATATCACTTTATAATACCATTTATGAAAATCCATTCAACAATGTTCGCGCTGATGGTAATGTCAAGTGCGTGTATGCATGCCGACAACCTGTCAGTCAAGATTGATCTTTCGGATAATCCCTCATGTGAGGAGATGAATGTCAATATGCGCCCGGTCGAGGATTACAGCGCGGCGGCATCTGTGACGCTTCAGAAGGCCGATGCTTCATTACGTGTCGGCGAGATCGTGGAGAGCCCTTCGGGTCTGTATTACCTCTATTGTTATACACCTAAATATCAGACTTCGATACCGGTGAGTCTTGATGTCGAGAGCGTCAAGTCGCCCATTAAGGTTTCTGTCAAGGATTATGTGGTCACGACTTCTCTTTCGGGACCGGTCAACAATGCTCTTGTCAATGCCAACACTCGCTTCACTGACCGTGCGCGCACAGTCGGCAACGGTGCGGCCGACATGACTTCCGACGAGCTGCGAACCGCCCTCGCAGGATTTATCTCTGACGGGGAGGCTGTGATAGCCGACGAGCCGTCGCTGCCTGCCTCGACGCAGGAGTTTATACGTCTCTGGGCCTATACACTTGCTTCCGATTCCTATAGTATGGCTCTTCATGTGAGAGGCCGCGCCGGAAAGGAAGTCTCTTTTAATGCTTCCGACATCCTTCCCGCGCCGGCAAGTGTGCTTGACACCCCCATGGCCGCCGGATTTCCGTCGGTCACCGGAGCTGTAGCCTCGACTCTTCCCGGTAAAAATGTTGAGGAGAAGCTCGCTGCGCTCCATGAGCTATACAATACGCAGACCATAAAAGACAATGTCACATCGATGCTTGTCAGAGCTTTTATGTCGGGATTTGACTATAAAAACGATTTTGAGTCGGGAGTGGCACGTCTGCAGGCTCTTACCGACAAATACTCATTGCCGGCAAGCTATCTCGAGAGTTTCCGTGCCCGTCGGGCCACAGTGCCCGGATTGCCGTTTCCCGAGGGGGTAAAGCTCCTTGACCGCGACGGCAAAGTGGTAGACTTCTCAACATTCCGTGGCAAATATGTCTATGTCGACCTCTGGGCTTCGTGGTGTGGACCCTGCTGTAAGGAGGTGCCTTATCTTCAGCAGCTCGAGAAAGATATGGAGGGCTCGAATGTAGTCTTTGTCTCCATCTCATGTGACTCGTCGACCGCTCCGTGGTTTAAAAAGATGGAGCAGCTCGGCATGCACGGCAATCAGCTCATCGATACCACCAACGAGCTTGGCAACAAACTTAATGTCCGCGGCATCCCTCACTTCCTGATTTATGACCCCGAGGGCAATCTGCACACATATAACGCTCCACGTCCGTCATCGTCCCAGATACTCCCCCTCCTCCGCTCGCTTAAGTGACGCTTATACCCTCTAAAAAAACGCCAGTCAGTGACAGGAGTGTCTCTGACTGGCGTTGATGTTATCCCACATTAATGTGTCGGGGATGAGTATAGCGGTCCGGATTATCTAATGTAAATCTTGCTGACTTTATTGCCCTGGCGGCGGATAAATATTCCGTTGGCGGGATTGTCGACACGCATGCCGTTGAGGTTGTAGTATTCGACAGGCATGTCATTGGTGTCAGAGCCTATGTCATCGATACCGCTTTGGTCGACTGTAATCAGTGACACTTTTGTGACTGTTACGGCAAAGCCTGAGATGACCAGGCCGTGAGCCTTGAGCTTCTCAAGGTCTGTCACATTTATTTCATATACGGCATCCTTGGCTCCGCGCTTGAAATTACCGGCCGAGTCCATGTTGGTGCCTTTACCGTTGACTGTGAGGTCAACCATGTCACCGCTCTGTACTTTGACGATGCCTTTGCCTTTGCCTGCATTGATGGTGAGATTGATTTTGAAGCGGTCTCCCTCACGGGCGTTTTCAAACTTGTCGGCCGCTACTGTTACTGACTGAGCCCATTGTCCGCAGTTGACATTGCCGCTCCAGATTTCAGATTCAATGCCTGGAGCTGGTGTGTCGGGATTGTCGGGCAGAGGGTCGCCTGACGAGAGCTGAATACCTGTCACAGTGATGTTTGCACCTTTGACACGCAGACCGTTGGCCTTGAGTGACGCAGCGTCGTTATTGGTTATCACATAGTTGAGTTCGGTAACATCGGGCTGTATGCATCCATAGCTGTCAAGATTGGCCGAAGTCCTGTCGGTCTCGAGCTTGACATAAGTCTGGTCGTCAAGCTCTATATTTCCATAGTCATTACCGGCGTTCACGTTCAGAAGTATTTTCAGTATGTCGCCGCCCTTGACATTTGAAAACTTAGGCGCGTCTACCGTTACATCATTCTTCCAGCTACCGGTGTCGACACTACCTGTCCATATCGTATTTTCAGTGGGAGTCTCTACACCCTGTCCGCCGATAAGCTCTATCTTTGTAACAGTGATGTTTGCGCCTTTAATTCTGAGACCGTTTGATTTGAGCAGAGCCACGTCTGCAGCCCCGATTTCATAGGTCACTTTAGTCACGTCGGCCTGTATGCATCCATAGCTGTCGAGGTCTGCCGAAGAACCGTCGGTGTCAAGCTTGGTATACTTCTGGTCATCAAGCTCAATGTTGCCGTAGTCTTTGCCAGACTCGACGTTGAGATATATTGCGATTTTGTCGCCGGCTTTGATAGCTGAAAATTTAGGAGCATCTACCGTAATATCGTTTTTCCAACTGCCGGTCGAAGTGCTACCTGTCCATATCGTATTTTCAGCGGGAGTCTCTACGCCCTGTCCGCCGATAAGCTCTACCTTAGTAACGGTGATGTTAGCACCTTTAATTCTGAGACCGTTTGATTTGAGCAGAGCCACGTCGGCTGCCCCGATTTCATAGGTCACTTTAGTCACGTCGGCCTGTATGCATCCATAACTGTCGAGGTCGGCCGAAGATCCGTCGGTGTCAAGTTTGGCATACTTCTGGTCATCAAGCTCAATGTTGCCGTAGTCTTTGCCAGAATCTACGTTGAGATATATTGCGATTTTGTCGCCGGCTTTGATAGCTGAAAATTTAGGAGCATCTACCGTAATATCGTTTTTCCAGCTACCGGTCGAAGTGCTACCGCTCCACAGCACACCATCCCCCGGAATGTTGGGGGTGTCGGGCTTCTCGGGTGTTTCGGGAGAGGTCCCTCCGTCGGTGAGTGTGACTTTGGTTATTGTAACGTTGCGGCCTTTGAGCTGTAGTCCGTAGCTCTGTAGGCTCGCGATGTCATTGTCGTCATTAATCACTGTCGAGGTTACCGTGGTGGTGAGTGCAAACTGTCCGTCTTTCTTGACATTGGTACGTCCGTCCTGACATTTGAGTTTGGTATTGTTGGAGTAGATGTCGACCGATGCGTATTGCTGAAGGGTGCCGGTGGTGAAATGTATGGTCAGAGTCTGGCCTTTTGTCAGACCGAGAAATTTTTCGGCACCGAGTTTGAAATATACTTTTTTCATGTCGGGCACGGCTGTGCTTCCTTCAAAAAGCACAGGATCAATATCGAGCTCGTCGACCAGTACAGCCTTTGTTATATTGGCCGAGCCGGGCTTGGCCGACAGGAGCGCAATCTTTGTGATTTCGTCTTTTTTGTTGTTGTCAAGTCGGAGCACAATCCGGGTGGATGTGGCATCGGCCTCGCAATTGCTCGAAGCATTTGATTCATCGGAGTAATAGGCTTCGAGTTTGAATTTGGCTGGGGTGGGCTGCTCGAAGTCCATAACGATGTAGTTGTATTCGGAGTAGTCCTTGTTGTCAAGGTTGAATACTATGCCGCCCCAGCCTTCGGTCCAGGAGGCGGTGTTGCCGCTCATTGCCGCTCCGCTCCAGCAGAGCTCGGATGTGTAGAGAGGCATGATGTCAAGTTCGGCGGCCGATGAGCCCAAGGCCATCAGGCCGGTCGCCAGGCATACTAAAATTTTTCTCATAGTTCTATAATTTTTAAGTAGTTAGTGGTTGAGGATTTTCCTTACTGTAGAGCCTTGCCGCAGTATGTATATGCCGGGGTTGGTCATATCGCTGACACGGCGACCCGTTATGTCAAATATCTGATAAGGTTGTGTGTAATCTATCTCCCGAGTGTTGTTGGGGCTTATGTCCCGGATGCCGGACGAGCCATATATCGAGCACTCTACGGATGTTTCGCGGATGCCGTTTCGGCCGAGCACGGTATTGGTCCCGTTAGGTTTGTATATCGAGTCGTCATAGCTTCCAAACATATCGCAGTCCTCCACACCGCCGCTGTTGCCGGTCCATGACCATACGAGATAGCCCACTTGAGTCTGTGCGGTGTAGTCGAGTATGCTTTGCCATTCGACATAGCGGCCTCCGTGTCTGTAGGCAAACTCCCCGATTATTACCGGGTAACCTGTGGCCAGCGCGTTGTCGATGTTTTTCTTGACAGTCGAAGTGTTTTTTCCTGCAACGTCATACATATGTATCGCGAAGACAACATTCTGTAACGGGTCGGCTGAGGCTACTTCCGACGCTCGTTCAAATATGCTTTGAGGCCATTGGCCCCAGCCTGCTGCATCAATTATCAGAGTGTTGCGTATGCCTCCGTCACGGATGATTTTTATGGCCTGTTTGTAACCGTCGGCCCAAGCTGCCGAGTTGCCTGACGCGCCAAACCATTCGTTGGCTATGTTGACGATTGTTGTTGCCGTGTGGGCGTTAAGCATGTCTTTCATATCCACCCAGAAGCGTGCGGCTTCCTCGAGGTCGGAATATTCGTTGCTTCCTGTCGCGTCATGAGTGTTGAATACTGCTATCAGATGGTTTTCCTCACAGAGAGTGATGAGTTTTTTCAGTTCTCTTACCGAAGGGCGTGAAAAACGTCGTCCGGTGCCGAGTTGGATACGGAGCGTGTTGCATCCGATACGTTTGGCCGCCGGGATTACGGAGTTTTCTTTGCCTTTTTGCCAGCACCATGAATAGTTGGCCCCGCGCATTACAAAATTATTGCCGTTGGCATCAAGCAGTCGGGTCCCTGATACTTTAAAAGAGCCTTCATATTGTGCCGAGGCCAGCAATGGTAAGAGAAGTATTAGAATCTGTAGGATTGCTTTCATGTGATTGATTGTTATTTCGGTTATATATAGCAATAGGATATGATGAGAGAAAACGTCTCAAGTTGTGACATCGCAAAGTTATGACTAAATAATCGGGATGTATGTTCTGATTTTAACCATTGTTGTTACAACTGTTTTTGATGCAAAAAATAGATAAAATCAGAACATTGAGAGATGCTCCTTTATGAAGTGTGTGGTATAATATGTTGAAACATAGTAGGTTAATAGGGGGGGGTAAAGGTTAAGGTTTAATGTGTGTTCCGTGTAGTGGCCTGAAAATGTAATAATGTCGTTATATCAAGGACTTGCGGAAGGATGAAATGTGTTAAATGGTTATACATGAACTATGGCGAATTATTTTTTTGTATATATTTGCACAAAAAATGAAAATTCAGGACCTTGTAATATGAGAAAAATTAATTCGGAAATCATTACTGAAATAGCTCCTGTGCAAGAAAAGTATGGTTACTATATTGTAGAGCGTAAGAAACATTCTTTTGATTATCCGGTACATCGTCACGACGCATATGAAATCAATTTTTTGTATGGATGTAAGGGTGCGCGGCGCATAGTAGGCGACTCGATTGTCGAGCTTGATGATTTTGATCTGGTGTTTGTAGGCCATGGCATCGAGCACGGGTGGGAACAGCACAATTGTCAGTCGGGCGATATGCGAGAGATTACCATCCAGTTTTCGCCTCATTTTTTCGTAGAGGATTATCTTATTGACAATAAGCTCAATTCAATGGTGCGTCTGCTCAAACTCAGTGCCAATGGCATAGCTTTCGGCACCGAGACCGTGTTGAGGGCTTTTCATGCGTTGGATGAATTGCCGAAGATAAAGGATAGTTTTGAGAGAATGTATGCGATTCACCGTCTTGTCAGGATGCTGTCGGAGAGCAAGGATTATGCGATATTGTCGAGTTCGACATTTTCAAGCATGTATGCTACAAGCGATTCACGCCGCATAACCAAGGTGCAGAATTATATACGTGAGCATGTGATGGAAAAAATCAGGCTTGTGGATCTGGCAGCCCTGGCCGGGATGACAGAATCGTCGTTTTCGCGCTTTTTCAAGTTGCACACAGGCTACTCGGTAAGCGATTACATCACTAATATGCGGCTTGGCGTCGCTACGCGTAAGCTGGTGGATACGAAGATGTCGGTCTCGGAGATATGTTATGAGTGCGGTTTTAACAACGTCAGTCATTTTTGTCGGTGTTTCAGACAAAAGAAATGTTGCTCACCTACCGAATTTAGAAATATGTATCAAAACAAGATTAAGCCGTAATGAAAATATATCGGATGTGTCTGATGAGAATATAAACAATACAGTTCCTGTCTATGCTTTTAATATAGCATAAATAGGAACTGTATTGTTTGGAGATGGTGACGTTACCTTCTTAATTTTTTATCACATCCTCTTATTTTATCAGAATTGTTGAGGTGTAAGGGGCGAGATGGCCGATGACGTGGCCTGAGGCAACGGTGAAATTGCTGTTGTGCACAGAGTCGGTGTAGTCTCCGTCGGGTAGTGATGTCGTGATGTCGATGTCTTGGGGCATAGCGGTGAGATTGATGAGTACAAGGCCTGCGTTTCCACGACCTATGGCTATGACAGCTCCGTTATTGGCCTGAGTGATTGTTTCGGGTTGCCCGTGCATGGCGCGGCGAAATTTGTTGACAGCCACGACTTCAGGATGCTTGAACTCGTCGTTGCCGCGTGCGCCTACGCGATTGTTGCCCCAGTAGTTATCACGTGTGCTTCCGGCCGGGCGGCTGAAGAAGAGAGGGGTGCCGTTCTGACGGGCGGCGAGAAATACCCAACCCATGCGTATCTGGTCGTCGGTAAGTCCGGCCGATTCGTGTTCGTTGGCATATGTGTCGTGCGATTCCACCCATGTCACGAGATGCTTGCCGTCGACCGGGTGATGCCAAGTGAGGAGCGAGTCGGCATTGAAGTCGCCTTTGTCAAGCACGGTGCGGAGGGCATGGCCATAGGCCGAGGCAGTGAGGTCCATGTATTCTCCATATTCGGCTTCTTTCACATTACGGTCCTGGAGCACTTCGCCATAGATGAAGAGCGAGTCGCGGGGCACGCCGAGGCTTATGCCTTTGACGGCTTCGCGGCCGGTGGCAATGTCCCAGAAGTTGTTTCGCTCGGCAAGACTGTCAAGAGGGTCGGAGGGAAGGCCAATGTGCTTGGCTGTGTCGTAACGAAATCCGCGTACTCCGAGGCTGAGCAGATCGTTGACATAGGCCATATAGTAGGCCTGGAAGTTGGGATTTTCGGTATTTACGTCAGGTAGGCCGCCCATCTTGCCGGTGGTGCACTGATAACGGTCGTTGTAGTCGGTGATGTCGTTGAATCCGTTGGCGTGAAACAGTTTTTCGTGACCGCCTACGGCATTGTCAAGGTCGGGGAGCACGGCCGTGTGGTCGACGGCTGTGTGGTTTGGGAGAACGTCGACGATGACTTTTACATTATATTTGGCTGCACTGTCCATCATGGCTTTGAATTGGTCGCGCGAGCCGAGCAGATAGTTTCCGATTTTCCAGTCAGTGGGTTGATAGTAGTAATACCACTTGCCGCGCACCGAGTCGCCGGGCTGGGAGTAGAGGGCGAGGCCTCCGTCTTCACCGACAAAGCAGGTGTTGGCGGGCGATGTCTGTACGTAGGCATATCCGGCTTCGGCGATGTCGCGCATGTTGGCGGCGATGGTGTCAAATGACCATGACCAGGCGTGGAGGATTACGTCGTCGTTGGTGTCGGCCGACGGTGTCTTGGCGGTGTTGCCTCCACATGACACGAGCATGGTGCCTGCAGCAAAGGCAAGAAGAAGTGATTTGTTCATGAAATTGTTTGATTTATGTAAGTATGATTATGATATGCTGGCGGATGATACCGCTAAAGGAAGAGTGTAAGCGTGATGAGGTAGAAAAGTGAGGCGGGGACTACGAGCAACAGTGAGTCGATGCGGTCGAGTATACCGCCGTGGCCGGGGAGAAGATTGCCTGAGTCCTTGACGCCGAGTGTACGCTTTAGGAGCGATTCGACAAGGTCGCCCCAGGTGGCGAATATGGCTACTGTGACTCCCATGAAGCACAGCCCCGATGTCGAGATGCTTTCAAAATATGTCGGGAAGAAGTATTTCATGACGAAAGCCGATGCGACAACAAATATAATACCTCCGAAAAATCCCTCCCATGTCTTGGCCGGAGATATACGCGGAAATAGTTTGTGGCGTCCGATGAGCGAGCCTGTGACAAATGCGCCCGTGTCGCTCAGCCATATCATTATGAACATCGCCAGCAGGAGAGCTTTGCCGTCAGAAAGCGTGTAGTACATTGACACGATGCCGAGCGGCAGGGCTATGTAGAGCTGGCCCATATAGGAGTATGCGAGATTGGCAAGCGGAGAGTTTTCGTGATTGTAGAGCTGCATTACGAGCCTGATGGTGAGATACAGGAGGTAGAGCAGGAAGAATGTGCCGCCGAGTACAGCCGTGGTATGGGGCGACAGAAGTCCGAGATTGACGCTGCCAAGCCCTACCACAAGGATGAGTGCGCCGGTCATGTCGGTGATGAGTGTAGTGATGTTCTCACCGCCCGAACCTGTGTTGCAGAGTACCGAAAACTCATTCACTGCAAGAACTGCAAAGAGCGAGAATAATGCTACAAACCACCATCCGCCCGACAGGACGGCTGCGACGATAAGGGCTACATATATTATACCTGTTATGGAACGTTTTATGAGATTTTTCATTTGTGTCTTTTATGCCAATAAACAATATTTCGCAAAAATAATGAAAAATTTTTATAGAATGCTAAAACGGACCGCTTAAATTTAGGCGGTCCGTTTAAAATGAGTGTTTTTGGATGCGTTTTTTACACGAGATGTCCGATGAGGTTCTCGCGATCGCCGGGCAGGAGATCGATGACGGGGATTTCCACCATCGTGTAGGCTCCTGGAGCGAGACGCATTGATGCGCGGGCCACTCCTACGAGCAACTGGGCTGTGAGGGCGGGGTTGTTGATGCTCATGCTGAATTCAAAACGCTGGTTTTGGGTCTGTCCCGAAACGCCTTTGCGCACCATGTGTACCCCGTGACCCATATCCTTGACGGCGTCGACGCTCTCGACAGCCATCACATGAGTTTCGTCAGAGGCGAAGTAGGGGTCTTCCTTTACGGCTTTGGCCACTTCTTCGAGCGACGCACCGGGGAGAAGCTCTACATACACCATGCGGCGGTGCATGCCGTCGCCCTTGGGCATGGTCATGGAGAGGGCGTTTTTCACGCCGGGTTTTGACTTGACACACACAGTGTGGCCCATGCTCATGCCGGGGCCGAAGTTGGTGTGGGTAAGGCCTTTTGGAGCGGCTGCCTCCATGAGAGTACGCACGATAGAGTCGCTGCCCGGATCCCATCCAGCCGAGATGACGGCTACTTTGCCGGCCTTGACTGCGGCCTCGTTGAGCGAGCGGCGCAGTGATACTATCTGTGTGTGGATGTCAAAGCTGTCGACTGTGTTTATACCCATGTCAAGATATTCGAGGGCATATTTCTCTACTTCGCGGGTAGGGGTGCAGAGGATGGCTACATCGACCTGTCCCAGTTCGCGGATGTCGGTTACTACGGGATAGGGAGTGAGTTCGAGGGGTTTCTCACCAACGTTGCGGCGCACTACGCCGGCAATCTCCATGTCGGGGGCTTCTTCAAGGGCCTGGATTGTAAACCGGCCGATGTTGCCGTAGCCTACTACGGCTGCGCGGATTTTCTTATTCATACCTATTGAACTTATAAAATGAGCAAGCAAAATGTCATTATAAAGCCATGAGGCTATAAGGTCATGGAATGATTGCGCATCCTCTTAACCTTATAGCCTCATAATATGATAGACTTCAATTTTCTTGAGCTTGCGGAAAAATTGAAATTATTTCTTTACGATTGCTTCGGTGTCACGTGCTATCATCAGTTCCTCGTCGGTGGGGATAACCACAACCTTGACCTTGGATGCTGGGGTGGAGATTACTTTCTCCTCGCCGCGTACTTCGTTGGCCACGGGGTCGATTTCCACGCCCATGAATGCGAGGGGCGCGCAGACGTCACGTCGGAGCGAGCACTGGTTTTCGCCGACACCGCCGGTGAAGACGATGATGTCCACGCCGCCCATCTCGGCAGCATAGGCTCCGATGTATTTGAGTATGCGCTGCTGATACATGTCGAGACCGAGTGTGGCGCGCTCGTCACCGTTGTTGACGGCTGCCTCAATCTCGCGCATGTCGCTCGAGATACCGCTGATGCCGAGCATACCGCTCTCCTTGTTGATGATTTTCTGGAGGTCGGCGGCCGAGAGGTTGTGCTTGAGCATGATGTAAACGAGGGCTCCCGGGTCGACGTCACCTACGCGTGTGCCCATCATGAGGCCTTCGGTGGGGGTGAGACCCATCGAGGTGTCGATGCTCTTGCCGTCAACCACGGCTGTGATTGATCCGCCGTTGCCGATGTGGCAGGTGATGATTTTCTGACCCTTGGGGTCTACACCGAGAAATTCACACACGCGCTGCGATACGTAGCGGTGGCTTGTGCCGTGGAAACCGTAACGACGCACTCCGTCTTCCTTATAATATTTGTAGGGGAGGGCATACATGAACGATTTGGCGGGCATTGTCTGGTGGAATGCTGTGTCAAAGACTGCCACCTGAGGTGTGCCAGGCATAAGGGCTGTGATTGCGTCGATACCGGTCATGTTGGCGGGATTGTGGAGCGGGGCGATGTCATAGCACTGCTTGATCATGTCCTTGACCTCGTCGGTGATGAGCATGCTCTCGCTGAACTTCTCGGCACCGTGCACCACGCGGTGGCCTACGGCGTCGATTTCGTCATAGCTGCTGATGCAGCCTTCTACGGGGTCGGTGAGGAGGTTGAGGATAGCCTTTACTGAGCCGTTGTGGTCGGTCTGGCCAAGCTCGATGACTGCCTTGGAGCCGTCGGCTTTTTTGTATTTGAGAAATCCGTCGGAAAGACCGATTTTCTCAACACCACCCTCGGCGAGCACAGCGTCGGTGGCTGTGTCGATGAGTTTATATTTTACTGAACTGCTGCCGCAGTTAAGCACAAGAATTTTCATGATATATGTGTGTTAAAACTTTTATATACTCTGAGTTTTTGATAAATGATTCATCAATTGTCGCCCTTGAGGCCGATGGCCTGGTTGCAGGTAATGATGATAGTCTTGTAGATGTCGTCGGGCGAGCATCCGCGGGAGAGGTCGTTGACTGGAGCGGCGAGACCCTGAAGCACGGGACCTACGGCCTCAACGCCGCCGAGACGCTGCACGAGTTTGTAAGCGATGTTGCCCACCTCAAGGTTTGGGAATACGAGCACGTTGGCACGACCGGCGATGTCGCTGTGGGGAGCCTTGCTGCTGCCTACGCTGGGCACGAGGGCGGCGTCGGCCTGGAGCTCTCCGTCGAGCGGGAGTGTGGGAGCCATTTCCTTGGCTATCTTGGTGGCTTCGATTACCTTGTCGACCTTCTCGTGCTTCGCGCTACCCTTGGTCGAGAAGCTGAGTATAGCCACGCGGGGTTCCATACCGGCGATGTCGCGTGCGGTCTGGGCTGCCGATACAGCTATCTGGGCGAGTTCGGCTGCGGTGGGGTCGGGGATTACGGCGCAGTCGGCAAAGATGAGCAGGCCGTTGGTGCCATAGGCTGAACCTTCGGGGAGCACCATGACAAATGCTCCGGACACGACGTTGATGCCGGGCTTGGTCTTGATTACCTGGAAGGCGGCGCGGAGCACATTGCCTGTGGTGTTGAGCGCGCCGGCCACCTGGCCGTCGGCGTCACCGTTCTTGATCATGAGGCAGCCGAGATAGAGGGGATTGGAGGCTGTCTTGCGGGCATCTTCCATGGTGATGCCTTTGCTCTTGCGGAGCTCGAAGAAGAGGGGAGCATATTTGTCAAGCACTTTCTCATCGTTGGGGTCAATGAGGGTGGCCTTTTCGATGTTTGTGAGTTTGAGCTCATTGGCCTTTGCATTGATCTCTGCGGGGTCGCCGATGAGTATTACGTCGGCAATGCCCTCAGCAATGATGCGTGCGGCGGCTGTGAGTGTGCGCGGTTCGGTTCCTTCAGGGAGTACGATGCGTTGGCGCGAAGATTTGGCTTTCGCGGTAAGTTTTTCAAAAAGTCCCATACTGATTTGGCGGTATTATAATTTGGTTGTTGTTTGTTGTGTCGATAGATTAGAATCAATTACGGGGCAAAGTTACAAAAGTTTTCCCCCAATGACAAAAAAACTTTTGCCATCGGGGGATTTTTACTTGTTTTTGAATACCATTTCAGAGCCTTATGTCAATATCAAGATTGCCACGCATGTTGATGTCAAAGCGCAGGGTGTGTGTGGCCGTGTCATATCTCCATCCTTTGACGTTTTTGCCGCCGGCTGTCACTGATGTAGGTCGTGACATTATGCGGTGCACCACAAAAGTGAGCCGTTTGTTGTCGGCCGAACCGTCGATGTGTCCTGTTGTCGCCACCTTAATATTGATATAGGTGTCCGAGGCCTGCCCCGAGAATGTCACGAGGCGATAGTTGCCGCTCTCGAGCGATGAGGGCGAGGTGAGATCGTCTTCATATAGATTATAGGTCGACAGGCC